>ERZ1673962.854-NODE-854-length-17644-cov-64.266075_pt1 | contig 17644 bp, 15 predicted proteins | sample MGYA00580188_ERZ1673962 | MGnify/ENA primary metagenome ERZ1673962 (study PRJEB41334, sample SAMN05608104) | rock metagenome | biome: terrestrial subsurface; feature: shale formation; material: shale | place: USA: Pennsylvania ... | reverse complement strand
GGTTCAGAAGCACTGGTTTTTACTGGCAAACCGGGAGGAGTCCATATACGACGATTCTCTAAGGACTTACGGCAGGTTGCCAAAGCCTGTCGTCTGGCACAAATTTATGGAATGGGCCGGGGCTAAGCGCGCTCGCTCTGCTTTCATCCGCCTAGGGCCTAAAAGTGGTCGGCATTTTGCTTATGTAGAAAACGAGATGCTGAGAGCGCCGGTCTTCTGACGGCTCTTGGTGGAGGCTGAGGCTTGGCTGCGAATGCATAGTCAATCTCGTCACATGCTGTTCCGATTAGGATGCTGAATATGAACAAGGCCCGGAGCCTGCGTACCCTGCTGCAGTCTGATCAACTAGAATTTATATGTGAGGCACATAACGGTCTTAGCGCTAAGATCGTGGAGGAGGCTGGCTTCCAAGGAATATGGGGAAGCGGGCTCAGTATTTCGGCACAATTCGGCGTTCGCGACAATAATGAAGCCAGTTGGACTCAAGTGCTGGATGTACTGGAGTTCATGTCCGATGCGACGCGGATACCGATCCTGCTTGATGGTGACACAGGATATGGCAACTTCAACAATGTTCAACGCCTTGTGCGCAAACTTGAGCAGCGCGACATTGCTGGTGTCTGTCTGGAAGACAAGCTGTTCCCCAAAGCCAATAGCTTCATCAGTGGTAAGCAGCAGCCGCTGGCCGGTATCGATGAGTTCGCCGGGAAGATCAAGGCTGGTAAGGATGCGCAGCTTGACGATGAATTTTGTATTGTTGCCCGAGTGGAGGCTTTTATTGCGGGCTGGGGGCTGGCCGAGGCTATGCGCCGAGCCGAGGCTTATCATGCGGCTGGTGCCGACGCGATTCTAATTCATAGCGCTCTGGCCGTACCCGACGAGATTCTCTCTTTCAAACAAGAATGGGGTGACCGCTGCCCCGTGGTCATTGTTCCCACCAAGTACTACTCTACACCCACCGATGTTTATCGCGCGCATCGTTTCTCCATGGTGATCTGGGCTAACCATGTGCTGCGAAGCGCCATTTCTTCCATGCAACAGGTAACCCGGCGCATTGCTGAGGAGCAGAGCCTGATTCGCGTGGAGTCTGAGATCGCTTCGGTTGCGGAAGTGTTCCGTTTGCAAGGTGCGGACGCATTGGAGGCCGCGGAGAAACGTTATCTGCCTAGTGCCCAGCATGTTCCGGCGGCCTTGGTGTTGGCCGCCTCCCGGGGTGCTGAACTGGGCGAATTGACCGAAAGCAGACCTAAGACCATGGTGGAGGTCGCCGGTGCTCCCATTCTCAGTCACATCGTGGCGGCCTATAACGCCAGTGGGATTAAAGATATTACAGTCGTGCGCGGCTACTGTAAGGAGCGGGTCGACCTGCCCAATCTACAGCTGGTCGATAACGACGAATACGCCAGCAGTGGTGAATTGTCTTCTATGCAGCGTGGCTTGGCAGCGATGGGGAGCTGCCCCTCCGGGGTAATCGTGTCTTATGGCGACGTGCTATTTCGCAAGTACGTACCAGAAATTCTGTATGACACGATGGCGCCGCTGGTCATCATGGTTGATACCCAATGGCGGGAAAGTGCGAATCGCAACCGTGTGGCGGATTATGTGAATGGTAGTTTGCCTTACTCACGCCAGTTTTATGGGCGTGAAGTCGAGCTACGCCGCATTGATTCAGAATTATCGGAAAACGAGACGCATGGGGAGTGGATGGGATTTCTCAAGGTCGATGCCAGCAAGCTGGGACTGGTCAGAAACCTTATTGATGGCCTGGTAATGGCCAATCGATATGCGAAGTTGCCGCACCTGTTGAATGCGTTGGTTCAGCGTGGGGAGTCGGTGCGGGTGGTGTACACCACTGGTCACTGGCTGGACATTGATAGTCTGGACGATGTCGCCAGCGCCGGGGCCTTCTGATGATACAGGCTGGCGATTTCGTGGAATGGGCTTGCTCGCTGGGTATCGGTCTCTGGACAGGTGTGCCTTGTTCTTATTTGCAGCCGTTCATCAACCATATCATCGGCGATTCTGATTTGGTCTATGTCCCGGCAAGCAATGAAGGCGATGCGGTGGCCATTGCTGCTGGTTACCAAGTGGGGGGCGGGCTGGCTGTCGCCATGTTACAAAATTCGGGTTTGGGCAATGCAGTCAATCCATTGACATCATTGGCACACACGCATCGTATCCCTTTATTGCTGATCGTCACTCTGCGTGGCGAGTCGGGGGGTGTGCCCGATGAGCCTCAACATGAGTTGATGGGTTCGATTACCGCCTCTATGCTCGAACTGATGGAAGTACCGTGGGAGTATTTCCCGCAAACAGTGGAGGAAATCGAACCCTGCCTTCGACGTGCCCAGCGTTGGATGCTTGATGAGGGGCGTCCCTACTGCTTATTGATGCGTAAAGACAGCGTGGCGCCTTGCGCAGCACCTGCACCGCGGTTGCGTCAGGCTGTGGCTCAGTTGGGCGAGATGGATGTTTTGCCCACCCAACCCAGCCTAACGCGACGTGATTGCTTACAACGCTTGCAGGAAATGCTGGAACCAGATCAGGTAGTTCTGACCACTACCGGCTACACGGGTCGTGAACTCTATGCGCTGGCTGACCGGGAGCAACAACTCTATCTTGTTGGTGGCATGGGATGCGTATCCAGTGTTGGCTTGGGCTTGGCATTAGCCCGTCCTGACTTGCGTATCGTTGTGCTCGATGGTGATGGTGCCTTGCTGATGCGCATGGGCGCCCTGACTACCATTGCGCACATTGCGCCGCCGAATTTACTGCATGTTCTTCTAGATAATGGCTTGCATGAGTCAACCGGTGGTCAGGCCACCGTCAGTCGTTCTGTTCATTTGGCTGCTGTGGCACGGGCCTGTGGTTACCCAAAAGGCATAGTCGTGAATGATTTGAATGAATTCGCGCGGCTGGTGAGCGAGCCTGCTCGCACCCTGCGCTTCGTGCGTTTGCCACTCGCGCCTGGGGTTGCTGATCAATTGCCTCGACCACAAGTGACGCCAGTTGCGGTTACTCAACGTTTGCGGGATTACATCGGCCGTCGGGAGATTGTTCTATGATTTTGCTCAACCCTGGGCCGGTCACGCTTTCACCGCGCGTGCGCGCTGCACTGCAAGGCGAAGATATATGCCACCGAGAGGTCGAATTCGCCTCGCTCACCTTAGCGCTACAGAAACGTCTGCTCGGCATATATCCAGATGCGCTCTCCGACTACGCCGCCGTACTGCTGACCGGCTCTGGCAGTTGCGCAGTGGAGGCGATGCTGTCGACCTTCTGCATCCCCGAGCGCCCTACGCTGGTACTGTGCAATGGCGCGTATGGCGAGCGCATGGCACAGATGCTGCGACAGCAACACAAGGCATATCTCACGCTGGATTTCGGCTGGCTGCAGCCACTGGACATCGAGCGTATTGCCGACTTGTTGGGTGAGCGACCAGATATAGCCGCGGTGGCTGTGGTGCATCATGAAACCACTACTGGCCGACTCAACGCGTTGCCGGAATTGGCAAGGTTATGTGAGGAAAAGGGAATAGGTCTGCTGATTGATGCAGTCAGCAGTTTTGGCGCCGAAGAGTTGGATTTCTCTACTTGGAAGCCAATTGCGGTGGCAGCTACTGCCAACAAATGTCTGCATGGCATTCCCGGCGCAGCCTTTGTAGTGGCGCAACAGAGCTATCTACGGCGAAATCAGGGGTTCTCTACAAGTCTGTATCTTGATCTGGAGCGTTACTATTCGCAGCAGTGCTCGGGTTGGTCTCCGTTCACTCAAGCTGTGCAAGCTTTCCAGGCCTTGCATGAAGCTCTGCTGGAGCTTGCCGGAGAAGGGGGATGGCGGGCACGTCAGAAATGCTACCAAGCACGTTCCTCCAAGATTGCCAAGGTATTGAGTCACCTGAATATCGAACCGCTGCTTGATCCGCAGGCCAGCGCCAGCATGCTGCGTGCTTACCGGCTGCCACAAGCCATGGATTACCCGGAATTACATGATGCTCTCAAGGCTTCTGGCTTTATTATCTACGCCGGGCAAGGCGTCCTTTCTACTGATATTTTCCGTATTGCCACAATGGGGGCGATCGGTCAGGGTGACTTAAATAGACTTTGCTCGACGTTTGGTGAGCTTCTTGGGAAGGGGGCGCGATGACCAGCGTACCGCATAGGGCGGTGATACTGGCCGCAGGTCTAGGGAGCCGATTGGGAGGGCGAGGAATGCTGCGTCCGAAAGGGTTCATCCAGTTCGACGAGCGGCCAATCATTGAGTATTCCCTAGAGAAAATTAAAGCGGTGGGGATAGAGAATGTTTTGATAGTAACTGGCCACTTGTCCGAGTATTACCAGCGCCTATCCGAGTGTTACAACGGTTTTCTGGAGTTAGTGCATAATCCCTATTACGCCGAATCAGGGAGTATGTATTCACTATATCAAGCTCGCGAAAGGCTGCAGGAGCCATTCTGGTTGTTTGAATCGGATCTTGTATATGAATGCAAAGCGCTTCAGGAACTGGCCAAGGTTGAGCGAGGCAGTGTTTTGCTGCTGTCTGGCCCTACCGGATCCGGTGACGAAGTGTATGTAGAGACAACTGGGGATTATTTGCATAATCTTTCCAAGTGCCGCGAACAATTAGGCACTTACGTTCGTGGAGAACTGGTTGGAATCAGCCGCATCGAGCCGGATTGTTTCGTTCATATGTGTGAATATGCCGAGGGCGTTTTTGCCGAAACCCTACGTATGGAATATGAACATGCCCTGCTTGCGGCTAGCCGCGACGTACCAGTGCTTTGCCGCCTGCTTGATAACTTGGCATGGACAGAAGTGGATACGGAGGAACACTGGCAGCGCGCAAATGATCATGTCTATCCAGAAATTCTGCGGCGCGATCGCAATAGAATATAAGGAGGTGGACTGATGCAGAGCTGGTATGCAGTGTGGAATCAGCGAAGTGGTGACAGTGGCGCAGATCCGTTGCAGTTCTTGATTGAGCTCGATGGCTTTGATAGCGGCGCGGGGCGTATAGATGCTCAGGATTGGCGTGCATATGCTCGAGATATTTGCAAGCGTCTGCGGCTTGGCGCTGGCGAGAGTGTATATGAAGTCGGTTGTGGCGCTGGGGCATTTCTTTACGCGTTACGTGAGCTGGGAATGCAAGTGGGAGGCTTGGACTATTCGTCAGCGCTAATCCAGCATGCTCGTGCCGCAATGTCCGATGCTGAGTTTCAGCACGGTGAGGCTTGCCATCTTGAAATGTTGCCTCGCTATGACGTCGTGTTGGCCAACAGTGTTTTCCATTATTTTTCCGATCTACAGTACGCTGAAGAGGTTTTGGACCGGATGCTGAATAAGGCTGAGCGGGCAGTTGCCATATTGGAAGTTCCAGATTTGTCTACCCGCGATGAGGCCGAACGGATTCGGCGAGATATTTTAAGTCCTGCTGATTACGAGAAGAAATATCGCGGTTTGGAGCATCAGTACTATGCTCGCGAGTGGTTCCATCGGCAGGCTGCGAAGCGGGGGTTGAGCTGCCAAGCTTTTGATCAATGCATCAGCAACTACGCACAGAGTTCTTATCGTTTCAACTGTCTAATCAGTAAATAATTATGTTGGTTGTCTCTTGGCAATCAATATTCATATTGAGTAACGGATGTTTACCGCGATGACTGAGTCGAGCCGCCCTACCATTACGTTTTTTCACCTAGATAACTGCGAACGACAGGCCGTGCAGCCGATCGCTGATGAAGCCCGTCGTCGCGGTTTCCCTATCCGTTTCAGTAGTAATATGGCTGAGCGAGCTCAGATCGGTGTTTATTGCCAACATGCATGCAGGCCGAACGCTGATTTATCCATCATCATGTTGCATGACCTAGCTCAGCGGCACGATATCTGGCCTAGCTTTTGGGCTCACGAGCCATGGAACGAGTTCGATATTGGCTTTGTTCCTGGTGAAGCATGGGCGCAGCGTTGGCGCACTCAGGCGGGGCAAATTGTAGCTAACCCGCGCTATGGTATTTTTGACATTGGCTGGCCGAAAGCAGACTTGATCTACCGGGATGAAGAAGAGTTTGCCCAACAATCAAAACAGCTAAGGGTGCAATTAGGGCTGAAGTACGAGCGGACAGTACTGTATGCACCATCGTGGGAAAACCATGGTAAGCAGGACGATTTCGTCCGTAGCCTAATGGACTTACCCGTCAATCTATTGCTTAAACAGGCGCCTTGGTCTCCAGCCTACAGCACAGTCTGGGACAACATTCGTGCGATGAACAGCTTGCACCAAGGAATCGCGGACAATGTGCATATTATCGATCCGGAAGTCAGCATCATGTATTGCATCGGTATTGCCGATCTGTTGGTTTCTGACGAGTCCAGTGTGTTGATCGAGGCCTCCCTACATGGTATTCCCAGTGTTGCTGTATCCGATTGGCTGATCCCTGACCGCAATCCGCCCCGCCCCGCCTGTGTACCATTCGATCATGTACGTAAGACTACACGCGCTGAGCTACGGGCGACCGTAGAAGAAATTTTCACTGACTCACGACAAGCCCACGAAGACGCCTTGCGCTTACGCGACTTTCACTTCAGTCACTTCGGGCAAAGCGCGCGGCTAGCTGTTGATGTAGTTGAGGCAGCACTTGACGGCTGCCCTAGCAGTGTCGAGCACATGAAACTTGCCACTAATGAACGCTTGCAGTCTGGCAGCTTCGCTTATAGCGATGGCGATGAGGTGGAGAGTCGGCTCTTGAGGGCTATCAACGAAGCTAAAGATGTCTCGGTGGGGTCGGAGGAGCTGCTCAAGCATATTACGGACTGGGCCACGCTATATCACCTGAGTTCTTCACGAGCTAATCTGTTGCGTCCCCTTGAAAACAAGCTCAGAGGAAAGAAGGTGTTGGAGCTGGGGTCGGGCTGCGGAGCGATCAGCCGCTTCCTTGGTGAGATAGGATGTGAGCTGACTTGCGTGGAAGGTAGCCCTAGGCGTGCGAAAATTACCGCTGCGCGCTGCCGGGGCCTACATAACGTTAAGGTTTATAACGATAATTTTCAGGACTTTGAGACAGATGATTTATTCGATGTGGTTACCCTGATCGGTGTGCTGGAGTACAGCCGCAAGTTCATTAAGGGTGAAGATCCAGTTGTCGAAGCCTTGGCACTTACCCGTCGCTTCCTTCGACCGGGTGGTGTCCTGGTCATAGCGATCGAAAACAAGCTGGGCCTGAAATATTGGGCGGGGGCGCCAGAAGATCATGTCGGCGTGCCGTTCTTTGGTATCGAGGGCCTATATGGCGATTCCACCGCGGTAACCTTCGGTCGCCAAGAGCTGAAGCGCCTATTGGTCAGTAACGGTTTTCCCGACGTCGAGTTCTATTTCCCGTACCCCGACTATAAGGTGCCAACCACCATTCTGGCTGAAGAGATAGAAATGTGTGATCCGGCGATCGCTATCAATCTGCTATCGCCAATGTTCGCACCCGATCAAACAGTCGGTTATGCCAGGACCTTTTCTGAGGGAGCTGCTTACCGTTCGATCATCGAAAACGGTTTGCTCGGAGACTTCGCCAACTCGTTTCTAGCGCTGGCAAAAAAAGAGGCTCACGATTGGCCGTGCAATAAGCAAGACTTGGCCTTCGTATATTCTCCGGGACGAGCCAGCCAGTTGGCGAAAGAGGTAAAACTGCAACGCTCTGCCACAAGGATTAGTGTCAAGCGACGACTGCTGTATGCGGCATCGGCTCCCGACTTTATGAGTTTTCCCGAGGAAGAGGCGCTTAAGCCAGGTGAACTATTGTTCAACAGCCTGCTGGCGGTGATCAATCGGAGGGGATGGGAGGCTTTAGATGTCGCTCGCTGGTTCCGGCCACTGTGCGACCAGCTACTTAGCTTGAGCGAAATAGACGACGATGGTATCCGGCGTATCAACGCGACATATCTGGATGCTTCGCCGTTCAACTTTATCCATGCTCAGGAAAACTATTCCTTCTTCGACTTGGAGTGGGATGACGGTACAACGGTGAATTTCTGGTTTCCCGTCTTGCGTGGGCTCTATTACAGCCTGAGTAAAGTTGGCACGGTAGCTATGCCCGCAGCTGGGACGCCTTTGCGAGTTATTGATCTCGTGGTTAAGGTCATCCAGGCGCTGGGAGGCGGCAGGATAGATGTGGAGGCGTTTATAGAGGACGAGGTTCGTTTCCTTGAGCGCGTCATCAACCGCAAACCATCAATTTCCGCTATGGCGATGACCACACTACAGGTGCGTGGTGGTACGCATACGAAAGAAGGAACGGGATCGACAGGGCCGGTTGCATATGTTGAGGAGACGGTTGAGCGCTGGCTTGAAAAGCGTAAGCCGACGAAAAATGATCTCCCTTTGATAACTCGCACCTTCGAGTCCTGTGGCGGCGGGGCGAAGTTCGGCATTTTTATTTTGGATCTAGGCGGAGAACTCGATGCAGTAATCGCGTCGATCAAAAGCCTTGACGCTGACAAGAACTTTTATGACCGTACCCGAGTCGTGGTGTTGACAGTACTTTCTATTCCCGCGGAGCACTCTTCTGATGACTTGCGTTTCGTCAACGTAAACGAGCGGGACTTTATCGGCGCACTCAATCAGGAGGTGGCTGGCTCCGCCTGTGAGTGGTTTATGCTAATAGAGGCCGGCGAGGAGTTCACAGCCAGTGGTCTGCAGACTTTGGCGCTAGAACTGCTTGAAGCGCCAGATTGTCGTGCTGTTTATGGCGATGAGCTGCACCGGCAACCAGATACCTCCTTGTCTTCATGGTTCCGTCCGGCCTTCAATCTAGATTACTTGCTGAGTTATCCGGCAGCGATGTCCCATCATTGGTTCTTCCGCCGCGATGTGTTCGTTGCCCATGATGGTTTCGATCCGCAGTTTCCGCAGGCGTTTGAACTCGATCTAATCCTGCGCTTGGTCGAATCTGGCGGTATGGCAGGCTTGGCGCATGTCGATGAGCCTATCCTGATTGCTAATACTCTGGGCACGTGCAATATCGAGGACGAGCAGCAGGTCGTCAAGCGCCACCTGCAGGCGCGCGGCTACGAGCATGCTTTGGTTTCGAGCTCGGCCCCAGGCCAGCATCGGATCGAGTACGGGCACGATACGAGGCTTGGTGTTTCCATCCTCATTCCGCTCGAAGCCTCCTTGGGTAAGTTGCAGCGATGCGTGGAAACGCTGCTGGAGCATACTGACTATCCGCGCTATGACGTAGTGCTTATCGTCGGGCATAAATGCCCAGTAGATATCTCCGGCTGGGCGAACAAGATTGCAGCGATTTCAGAAGGTAGGATTAAAGTCTTTGAGTATCCAGAAGCGTCGAATACTTCGGCGATGTATAACGCCGCTGCGGTCGATGTGGGTGGTGAATATCTAGTCATCCTGAGCGGCGATGTCGAGTTCGTGAGTGGGGATTGGCTGACTGAAATGCTGAATCATGCCCAGCGTCCAGAAGTCGGTATCGTCGGTCCCAAGATTTCCTATTCATCCGGACGGGTCAGGCATGCCGGCATCGTGCTCGGGCTGCGGGGGCCAGCGGGAGGTGCCTTTATTGGTCAGGCGGGCGATGCGCCTGGCTATATGAGCCGACTGCAGGTCGTGCAGAACTACAGCGCCGTTAGCCGGGCCTGCATGATGGTGTCGCGCTCGGTATTCATAGATGTCGGCGGTCTGGATACGGTAAGCCTCGCTCGTGACTTCACTGATGTCGATTTCTGTCTCAAGGTGCAGACCGCCGGTTATCTGACGGTGTGGACGCCTTTCGCGACCCTCTGCCAAGGCATCGAGTCGGCTGAGGAAAAGGCTGTCGCCAGTTATCAGGAACAGCTAGAAACGGAGCGGCATGCTCTTTACGAGAAGTGGTTGCCGCAACTGGCGCGCGATCCGGCATACAACCAGAATTTGTCCCTCGACGGTTTTGGTTTCACACCAGCCTATCGCAAGACTCGGGAATGGAATCATATTGGGCCTTCCGTATTGCCACGCGTACTCTGTCATCCATCTGATGCTAACGGTTGTGGGCATTACCGGTTACATCAGCCGTTCTCGGCCATGGAGCGGGATATGCTCGTCCATGGCATGTCCACTGACAAGCTGATGGCTCCGGTGGAGCTTGAGCGTTTCTCTCCAGACTCCATCATCTACCAGCGTCAGTTCACCGCGCATAGCTTGCTGTTGCGGGAAGAGTCGAATATCTACAAGGGGGTGTTTCGCGTGATGGATATGGATGACTTCATCCCCGGTGTACCGGAGAAGAGTATCCACTACAATGAGATCCCCAAGAACGTGATGACATACATTAGCAAAGCATTGAGTCTGGTTGACCGTTTCGTGGTTTCCACCGCGCCATTAGCGGAGGCATTTGCCGGGCTGCATCCTGATATCCAAGTGGTGCAGAACCGTTTGCCGGTGGAATGGTGGGGTGACCTGCAGAGCCGGCGGCGCGTCGGTCGCAAACCTCGTGTTGGTTGGGCGGGTGGCACCAGCCATACAGGGGATCTAGAGTTGCTGTTCGATGTGGTGCGCACCTTGGCGAACGAAGTTGAGTGGGTCTTCTTCGGCATGTGCCCCGACTTGCTCAAGCCATACATCCATGAGTTCCATTCGGGTATTACCATCGAGAGGTATCCCGAACGCCTGGCCTCCTTAAATCTGGATCTAGCCTTGGCCCCGTTGGAAATGAACCTGTTTAACGAGTGCAAGAGCAACCTGCGCCTGCTGGAATACGGAGCATGCGGTTTCCCGGTAATCTGTACGGACATCGTGACCTACCGCTGCGGCATGCCGGTCACTCTGGTCAAGAACCGTACCGAGGATTGGTTGGAGGCGATTCGCATGCACCTCTCTGATCTGGACGCATCTGCCGAAGCGGGTGATGCGCTGCGGGAAGTGGTGATGCGGGACTGGATGCTGCAGGGTGACGCGCTGCTCGAATGGCGCAACGCCTGGCTGCCAAGCTGATAGCAGCGTTTCGAGGGGAGGCTAGCCCCGTTCGCTTCCCCTGATTTTCGTAAAAATTAAAGTTTGTTGAAAATGGGGCGATAGCCTGATCAGGGTTCGGGCAGTGCGATAGCTTGGTACGACCCCGACCGTAAAAAATTGCATAGGAAAGCTAAAGGTTTCGCAAGGGGCGCCGATACATAGAATGAACGCGAACTCAATAGCCGCATGAGCTGCAGGCTCGGAGTCGCAAGCTCAGGCAATCAAGCTCAGTCCTTCGGAGGACAAATATCATGGCATTGACAGTCAACACCAACGTCGCTTCTCTTAACACGCAACGCAACCTGAATCGCTCTTCGGATCAGCTTTCCGTCTCCATGCAGCGTTTGTCGACCGGTTCGCGCATCAATAGCGCCAAGGATGATGCTGCTGGCCTGCAAATTTCTAACCGTTTGACCAGCCAGATCAATGGGCTGAACGTGGCGGTGCGAAACGCTAATGACGGTATCTCCATCGCTCAAGTCGCTGAAGGTGCACTGCAGCAATCTACAGATATTCTGCAGCGTATGCGGGAACTCTCTTTGCAAGCGATAAATGGTAGTAACAGCGAAGAGGATAGAAAGTCGCTAGATCTGGAGGTCTCTCAGTTAAAGGAAGAGCTGACGCGGATTGCTGATACTACCAGTTTCGGTGCGGGTAGCAGCAAGCTGATGCTGCTAGATGGCAGCGACTTTGCAACTGCGGTGGCGTTCCAGGTGGGCGCCGATGCTGGTGAGACAATTAGTGTCAGCATGGGTTCAGCATCTTTCGACGCAAGCGGTCTTGCTGTAAACGCCGTTAGCGTCAGCTCTGTGGCCGCAGCGTCCGCAGCGGTCTCGTCAATTGATACTGCGATTGCCAAGATCGATACACAGCGCGCTACATTGGGTGCTGTTCAGAATCGTTTCGACAACACTATTGCAAACTTGCAGAACATCGCAGAAAACGTTTCGGCATCGCGTAGCCGTATCATGGATACCGACTTCGCAGCTGAAACTGCCGCTCTGACCAAGAACCAAGTGCTGCAACAGGCTAGCACCTCGATCCTGGCTCAGGCCAACCAGCTACCATCGGCAGTGCTCAGCCTACTGCAGTAATGCGGATTTGAGGTGTAAAGCAGGACCAGGGTTAACCTTGGCCCTGCTTTTGCTCGTAAGGAGGATCATTATGGATATAAGTACTCAGGTTCGAGCGGGCCTTGGTGAGGTCGGGCTACTATCCAGTCCACTCGCGCCAAGCCGAACAGTACCGCCAGTTGAAGAGGCCACCTCGTTCGCTGGGTATCCTGATGAGCCTAAGGTTGAGCGGCAATTGACCAAGCAAGACTTTGGATTGGCGATTTCTCGTGTCCAAGAGTTCGCTCAATCTCTCCAACGGGATTTGAGTTTCAGTGTCGACGATGCCAGCGGCAGGATTATCGTGGAAGTCAAGGATTCGGCTTCAGGCGAGATCATAAGGCAGATACCTTCGGAAGAAGCGCTGCGAATGCTAGACCACCTTGAGCAGGCACGCAGCCTGTTGTTCCATGCGACTGCTTGAATATTCGACTTCGCATCTGTATTCGCTCGGCTATTATGTGAGCGCTCTATAGGGGGATTTACATGGCTATTACTGGTACGGGTCTAGGGTCAGGGTTAAATATCAACGAAATCGTTGACTCCCTAGTCACTGCCCAGCGTGCACCAAAGACGGAGCAGTTGGATCGGCTTGCAGCTAAGACCGATGAAAAAATTTCAGGTGTTGGTAAGTTGAAAAGTGCGCTTGAGGCTTTTCAAGGTGCGATGAAAAAATTAAGTACCGCCAATACCTTTAGCAGCCTCGTTGCTAGCTCTTCTGATGACTCCCGAGTCGGAGTAAAAGCTTCGGACGGTGCCGTCGCAGGAAGCTATCAGGTAAGAGTTTCTCAGTTGGCTGCTGGTTCTAAGGTCGCAACAGCAACTGTACCTGGTGACGCTGAATTTTCCGCAGGCAATCTTACTCTAAGTCTAGGCAGTCCTGCCGGGCCCAAATCTTATGATGTCCAGATCTCGGAGAGCGCCTCCCTCCTCCAAGTGCGCGATGCCATCAATAGTCAGCTCAAAGAGCGAGGAATAACAGCCAATTTAGTCAGTGATCCGGGTGATCCAGAAGCTGGTTCCCGTCTGGTGCTCAGCAGTTCTGAAACGGGGGAAGGCAACGATATTTTCGTCAGTGGTTCGAATGAATCTTTAGCAGCGCTAGAAATTGACGCTAGCCAAGAGCGAGTTGGCAATGGTGCAGGCTATATTGTCCAAGCAAAGAACGCTCAATTTGAGCTCGATGGGCTACCGTTGTCTAGCCCTACCAATGCTATTAGTGGTGCCGTTGATGGCATTACTATTTCATTGTTGCCGGCTAGCCAAAACGAGACTATCACCGTTACTGTTGGGATCAACGAAGATGGGCTGAAAGAATCAGTACAAAATTTTGTTGATGCCTACAATCAGCTGATGAAAGTTACTGATCAATTGACGAGGGTTTCGGTTGGCGCTGACGGCACTACGACAAATTCCGGTGCGTTGGTGGGTGATGCCAGCTTACGACAACTTCTCAGTTCGGTGCGCAAAGAGCTCACGAGCGCAGGGGGGGGCAGCATTAGCATGCTGTCAGATCTCGGGATTACTACGCAGCGGGACGGTTCCTTAGGAGTCGATGGAGCTAAATTGGGCGAGGTGATAAAGAAAACACCGGATGCGATTGGCGTTTACTTTACAGGTTCCGATGGGCTTTTTCTAAGGCTGGACGCGCAAGTAAAGAGTTACACTCAGACGGGAGGGCTATTAGCGGAACGCAGTAATTCTTTGCAAGGAACGCTTGACAGCATCGCTAAGCAGCGTGCAGACCATGAGCGACGTATGGTTAGCGTCGAGGCACGTCTTTTCGCTCAGTTCAACGCAATGGATTCATTGGTCGGGCGACTTACCTCAACGGGTAATAGTTTGCTGGCCAGTCTAGAGGCTCTGACTGCATCAAAGTCTAAGTAAGAAAGTTGTTGCGCTTATTGCTCGGCAGCCAGCAGGGGTTCATGCCTGCTGCGGAAATGCGGTTATATGCTAACTTGACCTCAAGGTGCGCGGAGAGATGCCGATATAAGGATATTCCTGCATCACCGGAGCACTTCCCCATATGTACGCAATGGCAGCCATAAAGCAATACCAGTCCGTCAATACCAGCGCACAGCTTGTGGATGCGAGCCCGCACCGTTTGATCCAGATGCTGATGCAAGGCGGCTTGGATCGTATCGCTCAGGCCAAGGGCGCAATGGAGCGTGAGGCTTTCGCTGAGAAGGGCGTGCTGATCGGTAAGGCTATCAATATCATCGGCGGGCTGCGTGATGCGCTGGACCAGGATGTTGGTGGCGACCTGGCGGCTAACCTTGATCGCCTGTACGAGTACATGACGATGCGCCTGTTCGAAGCGAGCCGGCATAACGATGTCGAAAAACTGAACGAAGTGGGTAAGCTTCTGGGTGAGATCAAACTGGCTTGGGATCAGATTGCGCCCAAGGGTTGATTCACCTGAAACTGACTTGTTGGCTTACCGCGTTTTCGGGGAAAAGATGTCGTTGAAGAAGAAAGCCTTTGCCGCTTTGGCGCAAAAGCTCCGCGGCGCACTGAGTGCAGGGGAGTGGGATGCGGTCAGCTCGCTGGATCAAGAGTGCAGCGCGCTGGTGGCATCATTGTGCGACGAAGATGCAGCTGATGCCGGGCTGCGTGCGGAAATCGACGCAGTGGTGGCTCTGTATGATGAGCTTCAGCGGGCGGGGCGCGCAGAGCGTGAGCGGCTGGCCGCGGAGCTGACCAAGCTGAATCAGGGCAAGCAGGTCAGCCGTGCTTACGGGTCGTTAGGCTAGGCGCCCGTCACGCTGGATCATTCGCGCGGCGAAGAGCTGGGCGGTACCGAGGATGCGTGGAGTAGGGTGGATGACGCTTCGCTCATCCACCGCGAACCCACCGTCTCCGGCAGTGCTCGCTGCGTCTCAGCGATACTCGCACAGATAGGCGGTTTCAACCGTCACCTTCAGCTGAAACTTGCTGTTCGCCGGTACGGTGAACTGGCTGCCGCTGGCGAAGGTTTCCCAGGCATCGCTACCCGGCAATTTCACGTCCAGGCTGCCGGCAACTACGTGCATGACTTCCAGTTGGGCGGTGCCGAACTCGTATTCACCTGGCGCCATGACGCCGATCGTGGCCGGGCCTTCAGTCATGTCGAAGGCGATGGATTTGACGGTGCCATCGAAGTACTCATTGACCTTGAACATTTGGATTCCTTTGCAGTGTCGGGAAAAGGGTCGCCAGTATGCCCAAGCGCCAGGCCTGGCGTCACCTGGCAGAAGTGCTAGCTGCGAAAAATGAAGTAGACCGCTCCGACCATGCAAAGCCCTGCCCATAGATAGTCCAGCTTCAATGGCTGCTGCATGTACAGCACGCTGAAGGGCACGAACACCATCAGCGTGATCACCTCCTGCATGATCTTTAGCTGGCCGATCGACAGCTCGGTATAGCCGATGCGGTTAGCCGGCACCATCAGAATGTATTCGAAGAAGGCGATGCCCCAGCTGATCAGTGCGGCGATCAGCCAGGGTTTGCCGTTCAGGCTCTTCAGGTGGCCGTACCAGGCGAAGGTCATGAAGAGGTTGGAGCAGCAGAGTAGGGCGGCGGTTTGCAACCAGACAGGCATGATGGGTGTGGGCTCGAAATAGCGACGCGCTAGCGTATTTGCACCTGCGGTCGCCTGCAATGGCGCATCTGGTGTCTTTGCTTTGGCCAGATTATTATCGCGCCCGTTTTTTTACTGAGTGGCAGTTTATGGATTGTCGCCCTGGTTGCGGTGCATGCTGTATCGCGCCCTCCATTAGCTCCTCGATACCTGGCATGCCTCATGGCAAGCGCGCTGGGGAGCGCTGTATTCAATTAGGCGCTGACTTTCTCTGTTTGCTGTTCGGCGATCCGCGGCGGCCGGTTGTCTGCTCTGCTTTTTCGGCGGACCCTGTTTGCTGTGGTGAAACTAGGGAGGATGCGATTCGATTGTTGGGTTGGCTGGAGCAAGCGACTGCATAGGCAAGTCTGCGCTTGTTAAGTCCAAGATTGCGTATTCAACTGCTCGTCGGGCTATGAGTTGCTGGCTCCGCCGGTATGTCTGCTGAGAGCTGATCAATGACGTCAGGCCGGAAGATCGCTGATTGCGCTCGATGGCCATCGCTCACCTGTGTCGACCTTTAGTGAATCGAATGGAAGGGATAAATATTCAGTCGGCCCAGGGGGAATAAAAAAAGGCTGCCCAAGGGCAGCCTTATTTTGCGCTGGTTGTCGCTTAACGCGGCAGGTCGCGCTTGGTGTGGCCGGTATACAGCTGACGCGGGCGGCCGATCTTCTGGCCGGAGGCGATCATTTCCTTCCAGTGGGAAATCCAGCCAACAGTACGCGCCAAGGCAAAGATGACGGTGAACATGCTGGTCGGAATGCCGATAGCCTTGAGAATGATGCCCGAGTAGAAGTCCACGTTCGGATACAGGTTGCGCTCGGCGAAGTAAGGATCGTTGAGAGCAATCTCTTCCAGCTTCATGGCCAGATCCAGCTGCGGATCGTTGATGCCCAGCTCGCCCAGAACCTCGTCGCAGGTCTGCTTCATGACCTTGGCGCGTGGGTCGAAGTTCTTGTAGACGCGATGTCCGAAGCCCATCAGCTTGAACGGATCGTTCTTGTCCTTGGCCTTCGCCAAGAATTTCTCGACGTTCGATACGTCGCCGATCTCGTCCAGCATGGTGAGTACGGCTTCGTTCGCGCCGCCGTGTGCCGGTCCCCACAGAGCGGCGATGCCGGCTGCGATACAGGCGAACGGGTTGGCACCGGTGGAGCCGGCGAGGCGTACGGTGGAAGTCGAGGCGTTCTGCTCATGGTCGGCGTGCAGGATGAAGATGCGATCCATTGCCTTGGCCAGCACCGGGCTGATCGGTTTGATCTCGCACGGAGTATTGAACATCATGTGCAGGAAGTTTTCCGAGTAGCTCAGATCGTTGCGCGGATACATCAGCGGCTGACCGATCGAGTACTTGTAGACCATTGCAGCAATGGTCGGCATCTTCGCGACCAGGCGCACCGCGGAAATCTCGCGATGGTGCGGGTCGTTGATGTCTAGGGAGTCGTGGTAGAAGGCAGAGAGTGCGCCGACTACGCCGCACATGATGGCCATGGGGTGAGCGTCACGACGGAAGCCATTAAGGAAGGACTTCAGCTGCTCGTGAACCATGGTGTGGTTCTTCACGGTGCTGACGAACTGTGCCTTCTGCTCGGCGGTAGGCAGTTCGCCGTTCAGCAGCAGGTAGCAGGTTTCCAGGTAGTCGGATTTCTCTGCCAGCTGCTCGATGGGATAGCCGCGGTGCAGCAGGATGCCCTTGTCGCCGTCGATGTAGGTGATCTTGGACTCGCAAGAGGCGGTCGACATGAAGCCGGGATCGAAGGTGAAGTGACCCGTGGAGGTCAGGCTTCGTACGTCTATTACATCAGGCCCTACGGTACCGGTTAAAACGGGCAGTTCGACGGGGGCAGCGCCCTCGATGATCAACTGCGCTTTCTTGTCAGCCATGTATGGCCTCCTGTTTTGTGCTTGGAATCATCATGGCCCCCCACGCAGGGCCCGCAT
>ERZ1673962.853-NODE-853-length-17670-cov-3.244394_pt1 | contig 17670 bp, 16 predicted proteins | sample MGYA00580188_ERZ1673962 | MGnify/ENA primary metagenome ERZ1673962 (study PRJEB41334, sample SAMN05608104) | rock metagenome | biome: terrestrial subsurface; feature: shale formation; material: shale | place: USA: Pennsylvania ... | reverse complement strand
GGCAAAGAGCCAGGCCCGGGGGTACCATAGGACAATTCACCGGGATGGGCTGCGGCATAGTCCACGACATCTTTCAGGCTTTTGAAAGGGCTGTCAGGTTTTATCACCAAAGCATGCGGGCTGCTGAAAAGCTGGCAGATATAGGTGAAATCCTCAATGGAATAGACCGTCTTGCGCATATGCGGCTGAACGATCAAAGGCGCCGCACCCAAAATGCCGATCGTATATCCATCTGGTTTTGAGCGGGCCAATTGGGCCGTTCCAATCGTTGCAGCCCCGCCACCGATATTTTGCACCGGCACGTTAACCCCGAGAATGTCAGTCAGCTCGCGTGCGGCAGCGCGTGCCATGTTACCAGTGGCGCCACCAGCCGGGAACGGCACGATTGCGATCACGGGGTGCGTCGGATAGGTGTCTTGCGCCAAGCTAGGCACCGCAGCCATTGTGGCCATGGCAACGCCCGCCGTCAGTATTTTCCGTAGTGTCATTCTGATCTCCTCCCAAAGATGTTGATTGACTCAGTTGTGAGTCTGGGCCCGATAGTCTTGTTTACTGCGCAGCCACTCCGGCCAACTGCGTGCAGTCCGGCGCTTGAGCCAAATGCACCACGCAATCACCCACAATCACGCCCTTGCCTTTAGGCAAGACAAACAGCGGGTTGATCTCAATTTCCTGAAGCGAGCCGTCGGCCGCGATGGCCTCAGACATCCCGACCAAAGCCACAGCAAGCGCGTCGATATCCACTGCTTCTCGGCCACGGGCACCAGCAAGGACACGAGAAAAGCGCGTTTCGGAAATCATGCGATGCGCCTCATCCAGTCCGAAAGGGGCCATACGAAAGCTGACGTCTTGCATCAGTTCGGCATAGATGCCGCCCGCACCGAACATCACCATCGGGCCGAATACCTCGTCGATGCGTGCACCTATAATGGTTTCGGTACCGCCAACCACCATGGCCTGAACCAGAACGCTGCCGGCTGGGGTCAGCCCCGCCGCGATGGTACTGATATCATCAAAGGCCGCTGTGATTTCGGCGTCACTGCTGAGGTTGACCCGTACACCGCCAATATCAGATTTATGTGCGACACTGGCCGAAAGCAGCTTCATCACAACCCGGCCGCCAATCCGTCGCGCGATCGCCAAGGCCTCATCTGCGGTTCTGGCGACATCCTCTTGCGGGGCTGAAATGCCGACAGGCAGATACGCCTTTGACGCCATCTCATCCAGCAATTGGGTGTCTTTGGGCAGACTGAACGGCCCTGCTGCCAGCCGTTCGAGCGCGGGCTGCGCAACAATGGCCGCCCCGAAACGTTGGGCGGCAGCAAGGCCCCGGATCGCGCGGCCGGGGGTCTGGAAGACAGGAAGATTGGCGCGTTCAAGAATGTCGCTGGCATCGCGGTTCAGCGCGACAGGGGCATTCCAGGCGATGACGATCGGGATGCCTGTTTCCGCGGCGATGGCCGCCAGGGTCTCGGCCGCAGTCATGGCGGCACGCCCCGATACGGCCGCAAGCGCGACGGCAAGCATGTCGACGTTCGGATCCTCTACGACGGCCCGAAGTGCCTCGGCCAGCCATTCTGGCGAGGCCAGCACCCCTGCGGTCACATCCAGCGGATTGGCGAAGCTTGCAAATTTTGGCAAAGAGCGCGTCAGGCGATCTAGCGTGGCCGGCGTGAATGCATCGAGCGTAAGCCCCAAATCATCCGCACGGTCGGCCATGGCCACGCCTGCCCCACCCGATACCGTGACGACACCAACCCGTTTGCCGCTGGCGTAGCGTCCGTTTTGCAGCGCGCGTACAGCATCCGCCATATCGTCGACATCGGTCGCGCGAATAATCCCCAACTGATCAAAAACAGCCTGATAGCAAGCAGGGTCTCCCGCAAGGTTGGCAGTATGGGACGCTGCGGCGCGGGCGCCAGCCTGCGACGTTCCGACCTTCCACAACACCAAAGGCTTACGGGTTTCAACGGCGCGCAAGGCCAGCCGGCGCAACTCGGTTCCGTCGCTCATACCCTCAATGTAACCTGCGATCACTTGGGTCGCGTCATCTTCCAAAAGCCCGCCGATCAGGTCGGTAAGACCAGTCTGCACCTCGTTTCCTGTCGAGGCATAGCGGCACAAGCCCAGCCCCTCAGCGTCCATTCCAATCAACAAAGAGTTGCCGAAGGCGCCAGATTGGGACACGACGCTGACCGCGCCTTTGCGATAGCTTAGCCCGTAAGGTGGGCCAAAGCCGATGTGAATGCCGTCGGCGATATTCATTACGCCTTGACAATTCGGGCCGATGACGCGGATCCCGGTTTCTGCTGCAGCGCGTGCCACATCTTCTTGCAATGCAGCGCCTTCTTCGCCGGCTTCGGCAAAGCCCGAGGCATAGACAATTGCAAAGCTGACGCCCAACGCACCCGCTTTGCGCACGATATCCGCGACGGTGACAGCCGGAACCGCAATGGCAACAAGATCCGGCGCATAGGGCAAATCGGCCAGCGAAGCAAAACACGAGCGCTCGTACAGGGTGTCATACTTTGGATTTACCGGGAAAATTGTCCCATCATATCCATGGCGCAGCAGGTTCTGGATAATCTCGCATCCTACGGCACCAGTGGTTTCAGTGGCACCAACAACCGCTATAGCGCGTGGCGCATAGAGCGGGTTAAGATTGAGCGTGCTGGTCATAGCCGTTTCCTCTGCATCTGGCTGACAGTGTTTGTCTGATTAATCTGATTGACGCGGATCCTGAGGCGTCATCCGCTATCCTTTATCCGCCATCGTGAAACGGGATTGCGAAACGGGATCGTTGCGGGCCCTATCACCGTTGACGCTGCAAAGATCGATCTGCCCATCACGCTGTTTGCCTCGATTGGCGACGCGTTGATGATGGGCTGGCGGACGTGTTTTCCGGATCTCGGCGGGGCTGACAGCAAGATCCCGCAACGGATCATGAGCATTCACTGCTCTTCGCTCGATAGCTTGGGCCATGCGGTCTTGGTCGGTCAGATCAGCCTTGCGCACCCCGATCTTGCCCATCTCTGGAAGCGTATCGACTGTCGTCTGATCCCAGATCATTCCGGCGCCCCGGCAGAAAGCGAGAAGACTGCTGCGGTCTGCTTGATCGTCCTGCGCCCCGTTGCGCGGGGGGGTGACGTGGCCTATCCGCAATGCAGGCCCCATGCCGCTAAGGATGCCAGCCATGCCGACTGCCTTGGAAACGCCGGTGTCGTCGGCCCGAATCATCGACACCAACCCGCATGTCCCAAAGCCGCGACCGATCTGAGTCCTGTGGTCGATGGCCGATCGCGTTATGGGCCTAACCCCGCCAGGAAAAGCAGTCTTTTCTTTGTTCTTAAGTCTCAAATTCCGCTCCTTCCTGGGTCGTTTTCGTAAGGGCGACGGCGAGTTTGACGGTGGAAACTGAAAAGGCAGCCTCTGCAAACTTGACCTGACCACCTCAGAGATATGAAGCTATATAGTACAGCGATTGATGTAGAGCGTCAACCTCCTTGGCCGCTACCGACAACCAAACTGGCCGGTTTTGACCGCTGCGTTCTTCGTTGATGTTACTGTGCGGCTTCCTCCTCGAGCTTGTCGCTGATGTTGTCGCTGGAGGCTGTCGGCGGAGCGACAGCCTCGGGTGATTGTCGGGAGGCTGCAGCTCGCCGGCGGTAGCTGTCCCCATTCATCTCGAGGATGGTCGCGTGGTGGACCAGCCTGTCGATCGCGGCAACGGTGACAGCCTGATCAGGAAAGACGCTGCCCCAGGCACTGAAGGGCTGATTGGCGGCGATCGCGAGGCTCTTGGTCTCGTAGCGCCGGGCGATGAGTTCGAAGAGCACGGAACTCTCGGCCTGATCCTTCTGCGCGTAGGTGATGTCGTCGAGAATGATCAGGTCGAACTTGTCGAGCTTTGCCAGAGCAGCCTCGAGGGCGAGGTCGCGTCGGGCGGCCTGGAGCCGCTGCACCATATCCGTGGTGCGGGTGTAGAGGACCCGCCGCCCGGCTTCGACCAAGGCATGTCCGATGGCGCAGAGGACATGGGTCTTCCCGGCGCCGGAATTGCCGATGGCGATCAGGTTGGCGCCGGTTTCGACCCAGTCCCCGGCGGCGAGCGCCTCGATGCGGGCCCTTGGGACTCCTGCCAAGGCCTTGAAGTCGAAGGTTGCGAGCGTCTTTCCCCCGGGCAGCCCGGACTCGCGCAGGTGGCGCTGGATGCGCCGTGCGTCACGGTCGGCGAGCTCGATTTCGGCCAAGGCAGCAAGAAAGCGGGACGCGGGCCACCCCTCGGCATCAGCACGCCCGGCCAGTGCGGGCCAGTGCCGCTGGATGCTGGGGAGGCGCAGCGCAGTGAGCATGGCGGGCAGCGCATGCACGTCGACGGGGCGCGGCACGGGCGCGGTCATGCCCGGCCCTCCAGCAGGGCGTCGAAGCTGGAGAGGTCGGTCAGGGTGACAGGTGTGTCTCCCGGCAGTTCGCGCCGCCGCGGTACCAGCTTCGGCTTCAGGGCCCGGGCCTCGGGCAAGAGGCCCTCGTCAAGGACGCCGGCAATCAGCCCCGCGAGTTCGGCCTCGCAGGCTTCGTCATGGGCAAGCCAAAGCAGGTCGACCATCCGGCGACAGGCGTCCCTGCGGGGCAAGGCGGTGGAAAGCGCAGCCCAGGCGGCCTCGTACTCGCTGCGGGGAAACAGGCCATCGCGATAGACCGACCCTGCCAAGGCCTGCGGCTTGCGGCGCAGGGCGTGGATGACATGGCGGTAGTTCACGCAATGGACACGCACGCCGTCCCGACGCCCGCGCTGCCTGGGATGGGTGACGACCCGGGTAGCGCCGAGGAATGCCTCGATCCGATCGTCGTAGACATGAACCCGCAGCCGCTTGCCGATGAGCTGGGAGGGCGCAGAATAGAAGACGGCATGCACCAGGAAGCCGCCGGTCTTCGTGACGCGGGAGACAACCTCGGTGAAGTCGGTGGTGCGCCGGATGGGCAGCGGTCGCAGCGCGGCCATCTCAGTGCGCACAGCGGCCTCGCGCCGCCGGTTGCGGCGGGCGACCAGTTCGTCAACGAAGCGCTTCCAGTCGTCGAGCTCGGCGAAGTCGCGGGAGCCGCGCAGGATCAGCGCCTGGTCGAGAGCGACCTTGAGATGGTTGTTCTGAGCTTCAACGGCGCCGTTCTCGTGGGCCTCCCCGGGATTGTTGCGACTGGCCAGCATGCCGTAATGGGCGCAGAAGGCGTCATAGCGCCGGGTCACGTCCGCCGCGGCATTGGCATCGAGGTTGCGGTAAGCGGCCGAAAGGCTGTCAGTCCTGTGCTCCTGAGGCACGCCGCCGAGGGTCCAGAGCGCGTTTTGGAGGTTCTCGGCCAGCGCCGTGAAGCTCTCGCCACCCAGAACCACGGCAACGTGTTCCCAGCCGCTGTAGGCCAAGACGAAGTGGAAGAGCCGGTGCTCCAGCGGCACGCCACCGATGGTGACGCCAAGCCTGCCCGCATCCGTGAAGTCCGACAGCGCCATCCGGCCCGGCTCGGGCGCTTGGCGAAAAATAACATCGCGCTCGGGGCCGTGCAGGGCACGCCAGTCGCGAACGCGGCGCTCGAGGGTGCGGCGGACCCGGTCATCAGGGAACGCGTCTGGATCGGCCATCTGTAGGTGGCGCAGGAGTGTCACGGCTTGAACGGCCGGATCGCGCTCGAGGATCGGCAGCAGCAAAGTGTCCCAAACCGCCTCGAGCGGATCAGGTACGGTACGCCCGCGGGCGGGTTGGCGCTGCGAAGGAAGGCGGGGATCCGCCTCGAGGCGGCGGGCAGTGCGTTCGCTGAACCCTGCGCGGGCTGCAGCGATACGCTGGCTGTATTGAAGGCGGTCGGTCATGTAGACTCCAACTTGCTGGTCGGTGACGGGTTTGCCCGGCAAGGTCCAATCTCCGTTTGGTAGCAGAGACTTCGACCCTACCGGCCCGCAGCGGCCAGCACCCCCGCAATCCCCCGTGAAGAGAACCGCGCCGCCGCCGCCAGCCTTCGGTCGGGCTACGCCCTCCCTACGGCTGGCGGCGGCGGCCAACTTGCCTGACGGTGCCGGTCAAGATGGTTGTCGCCCACCAGATTGAACCAATCTGCAAGAACGTTCCTTTTCGTGACCGACCTGCTCTACTAAAATGTCGACCCTCTGGTCTGGGATGGTCTTTTGGTCGGGCACCCGCCGTCCAATCAGCCACATTCGCCACTACGACAACCCGCCTCATGTTCCAGCCAGCGGATTGGATGGGATCTGGTTCCCCGTCGCCGTCGCCGCAGCAACAACGCCAAAATCCCCGCAGAGCGAGATCCGATGCCTTTGGATCAGCCCATTTGCGCTGAAGCCTCAGACAAAGAGTGTGCCAAACAGAGCCCGAAAGAGCGTACTGGCCCGCACCTGCTGGAACACACCTAAGGATTGGTCAGGGATTGGCCAGCAGCGATCAAAGATCTGCCGCGCAGGGCGGGTTGCGCGGGGATCAGATCCTCGCCAAAGCGCGGCAGCCCAAGATCCGCAGGACGGTCACGCATCACAGCCAAGATCAACACGCCAGTCACGAGCAGACCGACAACCAAACCCCACTTGCCCCGAACCCGGCTCACCTCTGGATGGGCATCAACAGCCGCAGTTAAGATCCGCTTTGCAGTGCTGACTGGTACACCGGGCTAGGCGGCTCCATCACCAAAGCAGCAGGATAAGTTGGTCTGGTAAAAAAATTGAACAAAATCAGATTTTTACAACGGAAGCAAGCCCAACGCGACTGATTTTTTCAGAGCGGATTCCACATCCGGCTTGACACAAATATTTTGGTACTCCAATTTGGTGTTCCTGAATGTCGCGCAGATCCCGCACGCTTTTGCGCTGTGATTGTGCTGCACGGCAAATGAGTTTTAACAGGGAGGAGATAAGGCAGTGGCCAATACAGAAGGACGGTATTTCGGGCGCAAGCGTAAGTTCTGGACGTGGGGTTATGAAGGGGACGACATCCCTCAGACTGAAGTCGACTCGATGTGCAAACGGGTGGCAGAGCGCCTCGGCGTCCCCGGTTTTGAGTTGCTGTCCGACCCGAAGCTTGATGAAATTGAGCTGCGCGCGCCGCGGATTACACCTCCGGCCTCACTGGCACATTTCTGCACGACTGATAAATGGGATCGCGTTGTCCATACCTATGGTAAGGGCTTCAAGGACATGGTCCAGATTTATCGTCGGAGCTATGATAACCCGCCCGACGTCATCGCCTACCCCCGCAACGAAGACGAAATTCGCGCCGTAATCGACTGGTGCGGCGAGAACGGCTATGCTGCGATCCCCTTTGGCGGCGGGTCGAGTGTTGTCGGCGGTTTCTTCGCACCTGGGGATGACTATGACGGCGCTGTCGTCATTGACCTTGGCAACATGAACCAAGTCCTTGAGGTCGATGACGTTTCCCGCTGTGCCAGAATCCAAGCAGGGATCCTTGGGCCGGCGCTGGAAAACGCATTGAAGCCACAGGGCCTGACGCTTCGGCACATTCCTCAGTCATGGGAATTCTCCTCCCTTGGCGGCTGGATCGCGACGCGCTCGGCCGGACATTATGCGACCATGCTGACGCATATCGACGAATCGGTTCAGAGCCTTCGCGTCGTTACGCCGACCGGAACGCTTGAAAACCGGCGCCTGCCCGCTTCTGGTGCAGGTCCAGACCCTGACCGCGCTTTCATTGGCTCAGAGGGTGCTTACGGAATCATCACCGAGGCCTGGATGCGGCTGCAAGGACGGGTCAAGTTCCGTGCCAATGCCTCCATCGCCTTCAAAGACTTCTATACGGGTGCAGACGCCGTTCGTCAGATTACCCAATCTGCGCTGTTCCCGGCGAACTGTCGCTATCTCGACGAAAGAGACGCTCTCTTTTACGGAGCTGGCGACGGCACGGAATCGGTCCTTCTGCTCGGCTTTGAATCTTCGGATCACCCGATGGATGCGTGGCTGGATCGTGGTATCGAAATCTGTAAGGATTACGGCGGAGTCGTCCGGCAAAAGTCTGGAACCGGGACTGACGCACTTGAAACCAGCCGTTCCGGTGCTCAAGGTAGCTGGCGCAGCCAGTTCCGCTATCTGCCCTATCTGATGCACATCCGGGCTGCGATGGGTATCGTCAGCTTTACCTTCGAGACCGCCTATACTTGGGATAAGTTCAAATCCGTCGATGCCGAGCTGATGCGCCGGATGACGGAAGCCCTCAAACGCATTGCAGGTGGCGGCATTATTTGTCGACGGTTCTCCTTCCTCTACCCAGATGGACCATCGCCCTATTATTCGATCATGGCACCCTCGACGCATGAGCGCAGCCTTGAAGACTATCAGGCGATTTCCGATGTGGCCTCTGCTGCATTGGTAGAGCTGGGGGCGACTGTCACGCATCACCATGCTGTTGGACGCACGTTCAAGCCTTGGTACGAAAAAGAAATCGATCCCATTTATGGTCGGATGCTGACAGCGACCAAAAAAGAGCTCGACCCATCCTGGATCATGAACCCGGGACTGCTTGTGGATCGCCCCAAGGGCCTGAAAATCACCTCCTAAAGAAAGAAAAGTGATGATCGATTTATATTTCTGGCCAACACCGAACGGTTACAAAGCGTCGATCATGCTTGAGGAGACTGGTTTTGCCTATCAGGTCAAACCCATCAACATTACCGCGGGCGACCAGTTTGCCCGCGAGTTCCTCGCCATAAGCCCGAACAACAAGGTCCCGGCGATTGTAGATCACGACGGGCCGGGCGGCAAACCGGTCAGCGTTTTTGAATCTGGCGCAATTTTGCTATATTTGGCTGAAAAAGCCGGCCGTCTTATCAGTACTGATGTGCGTTCCCGCATTGAAACCATGGAATGGTTGATGTTCCAGATGGGTGGGTTCGGACCGATGCTTGGTCAGACGCATCATTTCAGAGTCTATGCCCCCGAAAAGATAGATTATGCCGTCAAACGCTATACGGACGAGGCGACGCGTCTGTATAATGTCCTTGAAAAGCGATTGGATGGCCGGGACTATCTGGCCGGCGACTATTCCATTGCGGATATCGCGACTTTCACCTGGGTCCGACCGCGCAAGATGCAGGGACAGAACCTCGCTGACTATCCCAATATCCAGCGCTGGTACAACACGATCAAGGTGCGCCCGGCAGTGCAGGCCGGATTATCCGTCATGGCCGACAGTAAGCGCTGGGAGGCGAAACCAGACACCGAGGCCTGGACCTCGATGTTCAGTAATGCCCCGCCATCATCCCAAACCGAAGGCTAGGTGCCGTCAATCGATCAATATTTCGGCGACATAACGGGGCGTCAGGCGGTCATAAGAACTGGCCTCGTTGTGCAATCCTGTATTGACCCAGCGGAATCTGCTCAGGTTAAGCTGCTAATCTAAATACCTCTGCTGGTGTGCGCATGGCAAGGAGAACCCGCCAAAAAATGCAGGTGCGGCCTTTGTGGCATACTGCAAAAAAACAGGAAGATCTGCGACGATAGGAATACGGACGCAACGGCGCAACACCACATTGCAACGACGCGCATCCGTGTTGCGGTTGGTGCCTATCATCAGCTCACGGGCGCTGAATCTGACCTGCTTGCCTATGGCTTCACCACGGTTCTTTCTGTCCATCAACTGACTGATGCAGAAGATCAGGATATCCTTATCCTTGATCGTGGGCAGCCCCAGTCCCGAAGGGATGATCTCCAGGCTGTTCTCTCCACTTCGATAGACCAAGTGCCTCATGTCGGGCTGGGTGGCGAGGGAGAACAACGGGTGTTCCATGGACGCCATGTCATCCTTTGGCACGACATCAGAGATATCGAGGATGAAGAAGTCTTTCTGTGGGTGACGATCTGGAAGCAGGGCCATGGCAGCCTTCTTAGCTGACGTTCGTGCTATCGGGAACCAAAATTCGTGCCATCGGGAACCGTCGTCCAGCCCATACCGGAGATGGCCTGAGTTCGTGCCATCGAGAACCAGTTTTGAGGGCTGTAGCGTTCGTGCCTTTCGGAACCATGTGGATAGTTTACCTTTATCGTATCAATATCTTAGAGGTAATTTCGGCCCCGTAACTTACTCCGTAGGTAAAACTAATAACACTAGGGCCTTACAGGCCGATCCTGTGGATAAGTGCAGCCCGGCGCACAAAGTGCCGTCAGTGCAGGGGACTGCGCTCCAACAGGTAGGTTACGACAGCGGCACGGTCGGGATTTGCTTAGAAGCAGCAGGCTGGCCCGGAAGGCGCTTATGTGCTAATGTGGGTTTGTGGTAACCTTGGGAAGCATCACATGAGTCGCCTGACCATCGACATGACCGAGCAGCAGCACCAAAGCTTGAAGGCACTGGCCGCCTTGCAAGGAAAAACGATCAAGCAATACACCCTCGAACGGCTGTTTCCGAGCGATGAAACCGCAGATCAGGCATGGCAGGAACTGCAAACTCTGCTGAAAGCCCGTGTTCAGAATGGGTTGGCCGGGAAGATCACCTCGAAGGGCATCAGCGATCTTCTGGCTGAGGAACTGGTTGAGGCTGGCCGGGATTGACCAAGAATTACATCCTGACGGACGATGCAGCCAACGATATGCGTGGCCTCATCCGATACACGCGCAAGACATGGGGCTCCGCCCAAGCCCGGCGCTACGCCGACGATCTGGAAAAGGGGGTCATCCGTCTTGCGGGCGATCCCGCGCATTTCAGGGATATGAGCGAACTCTATCCCACGTTGCGCATGGCGCGCTGTGAACATCATTATGTGTTCTGTCTGCCCCAGAGCGGTGCCCCGGCCCTGATTGTCGCGATCCTGCATGAGCGCATGGACCTGATGGCGCGGCTGGCGGATCGCCTGAACGGACCTGAAACCTGATCCAACCCGGCGCGTTAAGGCCCGGTTTTGTGTGTTGGGAGGCCCGGAACCCCGCAGCGGCAGAGCCCATTGGCCTGCTGCGCGGGCCGGTTGATCCAGATGGCGCGAAGTGAAGGCGCAGGCGGCCGAAGTGGCAAAGGTGGCGGAGGCTCTGGCCAGTCATGTGCGGGACTGGCTTGGGTGGATCACGGCATGTAGCGCGGTGATCCGGCCAGCCCCGCTCTTTCCATCTAGAGCTGTAGGGGCGGGCTGGATCGCGTATCGTTAACCGCTTTCGGTGGACCCACCGCTCGGCAGTTTGGGTTGCGCCGGTCATCACGGCCAGCACGTCGTGAGATCACATAATGGGAGAGACAGACATGAAAAAACGGATCCTGGGTTTTGCGCTCATGGCGGCGATGACGGCCTTTTCCGGCGGTGTCGTGGCGAATGAGGCCGGCGAGGTCTCGCCGTTGACGAAGGTGAATTTCGAGGATTTCCGGCTGAGCTTCGACGAGATGTATCGTCTGGCGAACCCGAACCTGCTGTCGCATCGCATCTTCTATGACGCGCCCTCGACCGGCCCGGACGCGGCCTGGTTCGCCGCGATCAAACAGGGCAACACCGCGAAGGTTGCCGAGATGATCGAGGCGGGCCAGAACATCGAGGCGAAGGACGAGGATTCCCAGGGCCAGACCGCGCTCGGCTGGGCCGCGTTCATCGGCTAGCGGCTCGGGCGAAGGCCGCAGGCCGCAGCTAGAGCCCGGTCACGGCAAGGCCGGGACGCGCCCACCCGCCGCTTCCGGGCGTTCATTTCAGATCATGGGATAAATACGACCGGACTTGTCTGTTTTCAGACGCCGGCCAAACAGCCTGACCTCGCGCAAGCGAAGCAGGGGCGGCTTGCGCCGCCCCTGATGGTCATTCGGTGACATCGCCTTCGCCGTCATCGCTCGGCGCGAAAAGGACCAGCTCGGTTGCCCCGATGGGGAAGTCGAGTTTGATGTTGAAGGCGCTCTTCGCGCCGTCCTTCTGCTGGAACATGACGCCGACACGGCGGAAGCGGGTTTTGCCATCGCGGCCTTCGACGGGGACGGTGACGGTGTAGTAGGTGCTCATCTCGGTTCTCCTTTTTCCGTGCAAATCGTGAAGGACCGGGGATCGAGACCGGGGGTCAATGGCTGATTTGCCTCGCGAGGAATGGCCGCAGGCCAGGGGAAATCAGTCGTTGAAGGCCCGCTTGCGGGCCGATCCGCCGGCCGCCCCGGTTCAGATTGCACCTTGAGGAAAAAGGGGAGCCGAGATGAGCGGCCGTTGCAGCGCATTCCCGACGAAGGCCGTGATGGCATGACGATTCACCGGCAAGCAGGCCGTCCTCCAGCAGAAGGACAGCGGGCAACGAAAACGGCGCGTGGCATACCCCATCGGGGCAATCGGGCATCCAGACGCGCAGCGTGACGAGGTGAAGGCGGCACCGCAGACAACGAGGCAGCGCAGGCCACCCCTGTCTGGGCAACACGGTGCACCCCTTGCGCGAGGGATCGTCACCCGCACGGGACGAGACGCGCTCGCGCGGCTCGGGCGAAGGCCGCAGGCCGCAGCTAGAGCCCGGTCTCGGCGAAGCCGTGACGCGCCCTTGCCACGCCTTCTCGGCCCTTGTTTCAGATCCCGATCGGCTGGCAGAAAAAATCATCCGCCGACCGGGCAAAAGAGAAGGGGGGCCGGGGCGTCAGCCCCGGTCCCCTCACTCCTGGAGCCTGGTCCGGTGTCATCTGGATAGTTAAGGAACCACCACGCGCGCGACGGCTCCCTTTTCTTTCTTCTGGCAAGGATGGGGCCGCTTACGCGGCCACCTGCTCTTGATCCTGCCGGGTTTTCAGCAGCCAGTCGGCGGCCTTCTGTGCCTCACTTGCAGCCTTGAAGATCAGGCGCTTGTCGTCTTTCAGGGCGCGCAGCCAGCTTTCCACATAGGCGGCGGATTGGCCGAAATCCGGGGTCAGCCCAAGGCTGGCGCAAATCATGCAGTTGCCGATTTCCGCAATCAATTCCTCGAAGGCATAGGCTTTGCGGTCGGCGAAGCGGCCAAGACGATCAAGGCGGCTCTTGTGTCCGGTCCAGTGGGTCGCCTCGTGGGCCAGCGTGCCATAATAGCCTGCCGCGCCGTGAAAGGTGGTAATCGGCGGCATGTGGATGAAGTCCTCGGCCGGGTTGTAGTAGGCGCGGGGGTCGTCACTGGTGCGGATCTCGGCCTCGGTCGCGGCAAAGAACGCCTGCAATGCCGGGTCGGCCTCGGTGCCAAGGTCGCGGGCTTCCTCGGCGGGCGTGGCGTAAAACTCGGCAGGCAAGCCGTCGATCTGTTCGGCGTTGAACACGCGATAGGCTTTCAGATACGGGATGCGGCGCTCGTCGCCTTCCTCGGTTTCGCGCTCGAAAGTGCCATACTTCACCACGGTTGCGGATTTCTCGCCCTTGCGGACCTGCCCGCCCGCCTCTTGCGCCTGACGATAGGTGAACCAATGGGCGGCACGGTAGCCCTTGGCCTCGGCGGTAAGCCACAGCATCAGGATATTGATACCGCGATAAGGTTCGCCATTGGCGCGGCGCGGGAACGCGGCCCCGCCCTTTTCGCCGGTCCACGGCTTGCGCCATGCAGGGGTGCCCGCCTCGATGCTGGCAATGATCGTGTCGGTAACGTGCTGGTAAAGATCGAACGCCATTTGTGGCCTCCTGTTCTCTGCGACGGGCGGCGAGGTCTGTTGCCCCTTTCCGCCGATGGGCGGGACCTTCCTTTCTGACCTTGGAAAGCCCCGTGCTTTCCGAAGGGCAGAACGGGAGGGCGCAGCCCTGCCCGTGGCCCCGGCCGGGACTGTCACGGGGTCGGGAAGGCGGGGTGGTGCGGCCCGCAGCCCGAAGGGCGAGGACACGGCCCGCCTGGACGACGACGCCAAAGGCGGCGCTTGCCCCTTGACCGGCCCGGCAGGGGATGCGTGGCGGACAAATGAAACGGGAAAACCTGCGGGGCAGGGGTGAGCGGGCCGCATGGCCCGTCGATCCCCTGGCACGGCAATCGGATCAGATCAGCACGCGCGTCATGCGCGGGCTTCCTCTGCATGATGGCATCGGCCGGCAAGGCCGTGTTCGTGATGGTGACGATGGAGCGTAGCGACCCGCTGAAGATCCGAGCGGCAATCCTCGATACACTCGGCCGATAACCATGATCGGTTGCCGGCAGCTACACCATGAAACCAAGATGTGCCGGTCATAGAAAAGGCCCCCGCGCGAGCGGAGGCCAAGTTTACCTTCGTCGCAGAAGGATTGGCGGGATTCTAGGCTGCGGGCTTGTGCAGGGTCAAGATGACGGTGGCGATGTTGGTGCCAACCTCTGCAAAGCTCTCCGGCGGCAGGTCTCGCCAGAGACCGCGCCAGCCGGGGCCATGGCACTCGGCCCATGCGCGAAACTTCTCATGCGCCTGGGTTTCATTGACCTCGGCCGAGGCCGGCAGGATGGCGCGCAGGGTTCCGCCCGGTTTCAGGAAGTCGAAGGCGTGACGCACATGGCGCATCCAGTGGGTGCCTGAAAACGGCGGGTTCATCAGCACCAGGTCATGGACCGGATCGGGGCGCATGGTGAGGAAGTTGGCGCAGGTGACACGCAGCCCGTCCTGGCTGGCGGCGCATGTCATGTCCTGGCGCAGGGAATGCGCGCCCATCCGGGCGATGTAGAGGCTGAACACTGCCGCCACACGCCCATCGCGGCGCAGGCGGGCGACGGCTTTCTCGACCAGCCAGCGGCTGACCAGATAGGCGGCGCGCGGATCGCGAAACTCGGGCGCCAGCACCTTGCTGTTGCCAAAGCCGCCGCGTTTCGTGCGCATCAGCGGGATCGGCTCGCCCTGCAAGGCGCGCACGAAACGCTCGCCCTCGACGCTGCGCCAGATGGCGCGAGCGTGGCGCGGATCGAGACGGCAGAGCGAGGGCACATCCCTGATGCCGGCCAGCTCAAGCCGTGCCTTCATGGCACGCGAGATGCCGGGCAGGTCATCGAGCGCCAGATGGGCAAGGCGGTCGGGCATGTTTTCCGGCGACAGCCATTGGAAGCCATTTGGCTTCTCCAGCTTGCCAGCGATCTTCGCCAGCAGATGGTTCGGCCCGATGCCAGCCGAAAAGCGCAGGCAGGGGCCAACCTCGCGCGCGACAGCCACCTTGAGGACAGAGACGAGGCGGGTCGCACCTTCAAGGCTGGTGGCATCACCAGAAAGCCCCAACTGGAACTCATCGACCGAGCGGATACGTTCGAGTTCGGCATGGCGATCGAGAACATCGGCGATTTTCAGGTTGAAGCACACATAGAGGCGATGCCGGCTCGGGCGAAAGGCAAGCCCCGGACAAAGCCGGCGAGCTTCCTGCACGGGCGTGCCGGTTCGCACGCCGAACGCCTTGGCCTCGTAAGACGCGGCAACGCAGATTCCGACCGGCTTTTCCATCGCGGTGATCGCCACCGGCCGGCCACGCAGACTTGGGTCGAGCTGCTGCTCGACACTGGCAAAGAAGCTGTTCATGTCGAGATAGAGTGTGCGGAACGGTCCCATGTCCAACCTGTTGCGGGTGGCCTGAAACTCTCTTTTGTTCTACTTTTGTTCTTCACTGACAAGGGGAATCGTGATGGATAGGAAAGGACAACTCGCCAATGTCGCCTTCGGCGGCGCATGGTCAGAACAGATCGCTGGGAATGAAGCCGTGGAACAGGCCATGCGGCTTGTCGAGGCGGCGGCAAAAGAAGGTGCCGGGCGCGATCTTCGCCGTGACGGCTCCCTGCGCGCCGCGCTTGGCCTGGTCACGAAAACTCATCCGAAGGGCGCCATGATGGTGGCTGCCTGGGACAAGGCGCTCTCGATGCATGACCCCGGCCAGCGGGTAGCGGAACTCATACGCATTGCCAAGCTGCTGCGGGAAAATCTCGGCCAATAGCCCTACGGTCCCGACGAAGGCGCTTGCTGCCCCGGCCAGGTTACGGCGGAACTCGATTTCACCAATCAGATTATGGGCAAGTGCGCTAGACATCCCCTGCACCGCCAAACTTCTCGTAGAGACGAATGCCGCGGCGGCCTTCAGATACAGCAGCGAACTGGCGCGGATCGAACATGACGGGCCTGTCTGGGCAGTTGCCTTCAGCCCGGACGGCCCGCAGCTGGCCACGGCGAGCTTGGACAACACGGCCCGACTGATCCGGGCCGACGACGGCCGCGAGCAGGCTCGGATCGAGCATGGCGGGCCGGTCAATGCGGTTGCCTTCAGCCCGGACAGCCAGCTTTTAGCGACGGCCAGTGGCGATGGCGCCCTCCGGCTGAAGCTTTTGCCTCCTGATCTCTGGTTTTCCAAACTCTGTGAAAATCGCCTCGCTCGAAATTTCACCGCCGAAGAATGGCAGCGTTATATCGGGGAATCCGAACCCCATGCGCCAACTTGCGAAAAATGGCTGAGCCGGCCTTGATGCGGGCAACTCATGTTCATGTGTGTTGATTTCCGCCGAGATGTGACCAGGTTACCTATTCTCGTCCTCATGCTGCTTCGGGGGGATATAAAGTCAGGACAGCTCTCGCAGGAAGGACTGGACCATCGGGCTAGCCTCTCGTCTAGGATGTGAAATGGCGTAAAAACGGGTGTGATAACCAAAAAACTCTGGGAGCAGTTCCTGAAGCTGCCCCCGCTCAACCCAGGCGGACGCCATGTGGTCAGGCAAAAAACCCAGATAGCTGCCGGTCATGATCAGCATGGCGATGCCTTCGATAGAGTTCGTCCTGCTGACGATTTGAAGCTTGCCATCATGGTCCCCCAATCCTTCATTCGTCAGATAATCGGGGGCGGCAATCTCGGCCGCGTGAATGTCTTCCTGCGTACATTCCCGCCCAAAAAAGGGATGACCCTGACTGCAATAGAGTGACATTCTTTCTTCATACAGCTCTCGGTAGGTAAGGTCTTCTGATCGCTTTTGGACCGGCAGGAAACCGATATGCGCCTGCCCATCCCGAACCTGCGCACTGACACCATCCGGTGGCAGGACAGACAGCTCGATCCGAACCGCCGGGGCACGCAACTTGTAACGCGCGATGAGTCCAGAAATCTGATTGTTGCGATCGGACAAGGTGCTCTCTGTAATCGCCAGCCGTAACTCACCTGCCAATCCACGGCGATAGATATTCAGCGTTTCAGAAAAAAAATCCATCTCCCCCAGCAGGCGCTGCGTTGCTTTCAGGACAAACTCGCCGTTCTGCTCCAGACCAAAGCCTCCGCGGCCACGCCGGCAGAGGCGCAGACCGATCCTTGCCTCAAGATCCGACATTGCCCGGCTGACAGCAGCCTCGCTCAGCCCAAGCTTGGCAGCAGCTGGGGCAAATCCCTTCTCCACGGTAACGCAGTGGAAGACACGAAGAAGACGGATGTCATTATGTGCGAGCGTGATCATTACTTTACCATAACACAAGTGAAGTTAATCAAACTTGCATTATACTGATGTTACCTCTCTGACAAGCTCCCTTGATACTCAAGCTGGAGCCCCTGATGACTCTCAAAAATAGTGAAAAATATCTTCCCCTTTCGTCGGACATTGTCCCACGTTACGCTGGTCTCGCCACCTTCATGCGGCTCCCGCATGTTCCGCTGGAAGCGGCGGAAAACCTGGATATCGGAATCGTCGGGATTCCATGGGACAGCGGCACAACCAACCGGGCTGGCGCCCGGCACGGTCCGCGACAGGTCAGGGAGATGTCAGCGCTGATGCGGCGCTATCATCCGGCACTGGATATCAGCCCCTAT
>ERZ1673962.852-NODE-852-length-17693-cov-4.316419_pt1 | contig 17693 bp, 18 predicted proteins | sample MGYA00580188_ERZ1673962 | MGnify/ENA primary metagenome ERZ1673962 (study PRJEB41334, sample SAMN05608104) | rock metagenome | biome: terrestrial subsurface; feature: shale formation; material: shale | place: USA: Pennsylvania ... | reverse complement strand
ACGGAGCCGATCCATCATGGCGGGGCACTGCCGGAACTCGCTCATAAAAAGATCAACCTCTACGCCTCTGATCTGATGAAGGGCGAGGCGGAGACCACCCTGCGTGACTTGATCCGCAACGCCTATAGCTATCGCACTGGGGCGCGGCTCGCGGCGCAGTAAGTGTGGCGGCGCGTCAGGGCGTGACGATGACTTTGCCCGTGGCCTGACGTGTGCGGATCAACTCCATCGCCTCATCCACCTGCGAAAGTGGCAAGCGGTTTGAAATATGCTGCGTGATTTCGCCGCGCGCGGCCCAGTCGAACAGTTGGCTGAGTGAGGCCAAAAACGGCTCGGGTTTAAAGCCCAAATAGGCGCCCCAGTAAAAGCCAATCACCGTGATGTTTTTCACCAGCATATGATTGGGTTTGATCTGGGGCAGTCCGCCGCCGGCAAACCCGATCAACAAAATGCGCCCATCCGGGTTGGTGGCGCGAAAGCAGGCCTCATACAAGTCCCCGCCGACCGCGTCATAGACCACATCGGCACCGCCAAGCGCCTTGATCTGGTCGCGGATGTCGTCCGCCTCTGCGTCGATCAGGTAATCCGCCCCGGCCTTTTGTGCGACGGCCAATTTATCGGCCCCGCGCGCGATGGCGATCACCTCCGCGCCCATCCGTTTGCCAATTTCCACCGCGGTTAAACCCACGCCCCCCGCCGCCCCGGTGACGACCAACCGCTCGCCGGGCATCAGCCGCGCCTTATAGCTGAGTGCCATATGCGACGTGCCATAGGCAATTTGCAGGGCGGCGGCGGCGTCATAGCCGAGGCCGTCAGGGATCGGCACACAGCGTGAGGCGGAGAAATTGCCATAGGTCGCCAGACCACCCTGACCGGAAAACACCGCCACGCGCTGACCGATTTTGAGCGCTGTGACGTCCTTGCCAAGCGCCACCACCTCACCGGCCAACTCTAACCCGAGGGTAAAGGGCGGTGTCGGCGTGTCCTGGTAGGTGCCTGTGCACATCAATGTGTCGGCAAAATTGAGGGCGCTTGCGTGGATTTTGACCCGCACTTGATCCGCGTCAAGCGGCTCCAGCGGCATCTCCTTGAGTTCGGGCGGTCGATCAAACGCGGTATGCTTTGGTTGTCTGTGTCATGGCGCGATTTTGGCCTGCCCGGCGTGGCCTGTCTATGCGATTCAGCGCCTGTACGAGTCGCATTTGCCCCTTTTTACAGGGCGGATACAGTGCGGGATGAGGTCTGTGAGGCGGGAGGCGCGATTTGCAAAATGCAACAAGTGATCAAAAAACACGCGCAGGTTTAGTAAGTGTCTTGCTGACAATTATCTGATTTAGCGATATTTTACCAAGGTACTTAGTTGTATATCCTTTATAATCAATGACTTAGTCTGTATGTTTTCAATCCTATCCAAAAAGACAGGTTGAGCGAAAGGCTCAAGCCTAAGAAACGTGCTATACACGCATAGGTTATTGCGCGCAGCACGAACAAGGAGCGGTTAGTATGAAACATCCCGTGGACGTCCACGTGGGCAAGCGGATTCGCCATCGTCGTTGGATGGTTGGTATGACGCAGCAACAGCTTGCAGAAAAAGTTGGGATCAAATTCCAGCAAATTCAAAAATACGAAACTGGCATGAACCGTGTCTCCGCATCCCGTTTGTGGGATATCGCGGAATCTCTTGGGGTTCCGGTCGCGTTTTTCTTTGATGGCATGGAGGCACATGTGCGCGATATGAAAGACGCCGTCGCCGCGCAAGACGCTGTTCCCGCCGATATTCTGGCCGACAAAGAGGCGCTTGAACTGGTACGCTCTTATTATGCGATCCCAGAAAACCAACGTCGCCGTTTGTTTGAACTGGCGCGGGTCCTGTCCGACGTTGCCTAAGCTTTGATCTGCGCAAAGCCAGGCGCACACGAAGCGGTGTGTGTGGCCTTCATCTCAGCCCCCCAAATGATCGGCCCCCTTGCCTGAATGGCAATTGGGGCCGTTTCTTTTACGCCTCATCCTATGGCATCTGCGCGGGTCTTGCTTTGTGCGCCGTATTTTGGCCTCGCCGTCGCTTGACCTGACAGGGCCAAGCGGCTACCGCCAAGATCAAAGCCGCTGCAAATGTCCATACCAATGCCCATGCCAAGGAGAAGATGATGAGCGATGTCACAGCCAAATCGGGACAGCCTCTGAGCGAGACAGATCGCACAGAGATCATCGCCACGGCCCATGCCGCAGCCGAGGTGGCACGAGAGGTGACGCTTCAATATTTTCGCGGTACGGCTCTGGACACCACCTCCAAAAAAGACGCGGGCTTTGATCCGGTGACTGTGGCCGACCGGGGGGCGGAACAGGCGATGCGCGTGGTGATCGAGGCACGCCGCCCGCAAGACGGGATCATGGGCGAAGAATTCGGCCCCAAAGTGGGTACATCCGGGTTGACCTGGGTCTTGGACCCGATTGATGGCACCCGCGGATTTATTTCTGGCACACCGACCTGGGGCGTGTTGATCGCGCTGCGCGATGCCGATCAGGCGCTGTTTGGCATCATTGATCAGCCCTATATCGGCGAGCGGTTCGTGGGCGGGTTTGGCCACTCTGAAATGACCGGTCCGCATGGCACAGGGGCTTTGGGCGTGCGTAGCGGTGTGGCGCTTGGTGATGCTGTGATTTTCTCGACCTTCCCCGAAGTCGGTTCTGAGGTCGAAGGGCGCGCCTTTCACGATCTTGCCGGGCGCTGCAAACTCACCCGCTACGGCATGGATTGCTACGCCTATGCGCTTTTGGCCGCGGGTCAGATTGATCTGGTGGTCGAGGCCGGGTTGCAATCCTATGACATTCTGGCGCCATTGGCGGTGATCGAAGCGGCAGGGGGCATTGTCACCGATTGGCAGGGCGGTCCGGTGCTTGAGGGCGGGCGGGTTTTGGCCGCAGCCAGCAAAGAGTTGCATGACGCGGCTTTGGCGGTACTGTCGACCTATTGACCCATCTTTGAGGCTCCAAAATGCACCGCTGTTTTCTGATCCGTAATGCCGATGTCATTCTCACCATGGATGACGGACGACAGGAGATCAAAGGCGGCGATATTTTGGTCCGCGATGGTGTGATCGAAGCGGTTGGGCAGGGGCTTTATGACGATGATGCCCAAATCGTCGATGGCCGGGGCTGTCTGGTCACGCCGGGGCTGATCAACACCCACCATCACCTCTACCAAACGCTGACCCGTGCCGTGCCCGCTGCGCAGGACGCGCTGTTGTTTGGCTGGCTCAAAACGCTCTATCCGATCTGGGCCAAATTCGGCCCCGACCATATGCGGGTTTCGGCCATGGTCGGTCTGGCGGAATTGGCACTTTCGGGCTGTTCCACCACCTCCGACCACCTCTATCTCTATCCCAACGGTGCGCGGCTCGACGATACGATTGACGCCGCAAAGGCCATCGGCCTGCGGCTTCACGCCACGCGCGGGGGCATGTCGATTGGCGAAAGCGCCGGGGGATTGCCGCCCGACAGTTTGGTCGAGCGCGAAGAGGATATTCTCAACGATTGCATCCGCGTCATTGACGCCTTTCACGATCCAAATCCCGGTGCGATGATCCGGGTTGGCGTGGCTCCTTGTTCGCCTTTTTCGGTGTCGCGCGACTTGATGCGCGATGCGGCGATTTTGGCGCGGGACAAGGGCGTGATGATGCACACGCATCTGGCCGAAAATGACGAAGACATTGGCTATTCTCTGGAAAAATTCGGCTGTCGCCCCGGCCAATATGCCGAAGATCTCGGCTGGACTGGCCCCGATGTGTGGCACGCCCATTGCGTCAAACTGGATGTGAGCGAGATCGAACTTTTCGCCAAAACCGGCACTGGCGTGGCGCATTGCCCCTGCTCCAATTGTCGACTTGGGTCTGGCGTGGCCCCGGTGCGCGCCATGCGCGATGCGGGGGTGAATGTGGGACTTGGTGTTGATGGCTCGGCGTCCAATGACATCGGCAATCTGGTGGCTGAAGCACGCATGGCGATGTTGTTGCAACGTGTCACCTATGGCGCCGATAAGATGAGCCCGCGTGAGGCCTTGGAAATTGCCACCCGCGGCGGGGCCAGGGTTTTGGGCCGCGATGACATTGGCCAAATCGTGCCCGGGATGCGTGCCGATATTGCGATCTGGGATACGTCTGACGTCGAAGCTGCGGGCAGTTGGGACCTGGCGGCGCTGTTGCTGGCCGGGCCGATGGTGGTGAAACATCTGTTTGTGGAAGGGCGGCATGTGGTGTCGGACAGTTGGGTCACCACGATCAACATGGAGACGACGCTTGCATCACAGGCGCGGCTTTTGAAGGGGTTGATGGACGGGTGACGACACCTGTGAGAGACGAGGGAGCGAGATCATGAAGCAACGGACAACCGCCTGTGCCATCGCGGCGGCCTTGATGTTAACGGCCTGCGGCCCAGAAACCGGTGCGGGATTCGATCAAATCACTCCCGTTCAGAGCGAAAACGCCACGTCAAACACCCTGCGCGGGCGTGTCGTGACCGGGGCTGAGGTGGTCAGCCTGATCAACGCCGAACGCACCAGACACGGGCGCGCGGCCCTGACCCTCAATGCCAAGCTGGCGGTGGCCGCACAGCGACATGCCGATGATCTTGTGGCGCAAAATTACTTTTCCCACACGGGCAAAAACGGGTCTTCTGTGGGCGATCGTGTGACGGCGGTGGGGTATCGCCATTGCCTCGTGGCCGAAAACCTCTCGGCGCAGTACCCGACGATCCAACAGGCGGTCATGGGGTGGATGGCCTCCCCCGGGCATCGAAAAAACATCCTGCTCAAACAGGCGCAGAGCGTCGGTGTTGGCGTCAGCGACAACATGACCATCGTTGCCGTGTTTGCGAGAGGATGTTGACCGCCGTTGCATGATACCGTTCAAACCCTAATCAAATTGCACATGAATGTTGAGTATGCGCCGAAAATCCGCCCTTAAACCGTCACTTTTCCCATGGAAAAAGGCGACGGTTTCTAAGGGGAGAGCGATGATGAGCCTTATTCGCGGTTTGATCGTGTTTGCGATTGCTGTTGGCGGGTTGGGCGGTCCGGCCCATGCGGCGGATGTGCGCCCGATGCCAAAAGCGACGGTGACGATTGCGGTGGAACAACCAAAGGAGACCGCCCGCGCGCTGATTGCAGCGATCAATGCCCAAAGACGAGCGCGTGGGTTGACCAAGCTGAAGGTGAACACAGCGTTGACCCATGCTGCCCAAGCCCATGCGGACGATCTGATCCGGCGCAACTATTTCGGCCACACGTCGCCTGAGGGGCTTGGGCCGCGCGAGCGCGTGTTGCGGGCCGGGTATCAAAGCTGTCTGGCCGGAGAAACCCTTTCCTACAGTTGGAAAACCGTCGAACAGGCCATGGCCGCATGGATGACGTCCGACGGCCATCGCCGCATTGTTTTGAACACCCAAGTCAAAGACATCGGCATTGGCATCGGGCCAAACAATTTGTTCGTCGCAGTGTTTGCCAGGGGTTGCCGCTGAGGCCCAAAGCAAACCGCGACCTCAACCACGGCGTCAAACCGCGACCCTGTGGCCCATCACATAGGTGGCGATGACCGCGCGGTCGTCGCCCATCATGATGGTCGGAAACACCTCTTCCCAAATCGTTTCCGCCCGGATCGCGCGCTGGGCAATCGCGGGGGTGGAGGCCAGATCGAGCACGGTGAAATCCGCCTCCATCCCCGGCGCAATCGAGCCAATCCGATCTTGCATATGCAATGCATGGGCAGAGCCATAGGTGGCCAACCACAAAAGCTGGGCCGGGTGCAATGCGGTATGGGTCAACTGGCCGATCTCATAAGCGGCGGCCATGGTGCGCAGTAATGAGAACGATGATCCGCCGCCGGTGTCGGTGGCAAGACCCACGCGGTGCCCCTCCGCCTTGCGCGCACCCATGTCAAACAGGCCCGAACCGATAAAAGTGTTTGAGGTCGGGCAGTGGATCAGCGAACAATCATTGGCTCTCAGGTGATCGATCTCGCGCGGTTCCAGATGGATCGCATGACCAAAAAGCGCCCCTTCACGGACCAATCCGAACTGTTCATAGGTGTCCAGATAATCGCGCGCAGTGGGATATAGCCCTTTGACCCATTCGATTTCGTCCAATTGCTCGGACAAATGCGTTTGCATCAAACAGGACGGGTGCTCTGCCCACAGCGCGCCAAGGGCCTCCAACTGTTCTGGTGTCGAGGTTGGCGAAAACCGTGGCGTGATCGCATAGGTGGCGCGGCCCCGTTCATGCCAGCGCTCCAACAAGGCCTTGCTGTCGTCATAGGCGGATTGGGCAGTGTCGCGCAGGCCTTCGGGGGCGGTGTCGCGGTCCATACAGGTTTTGCCCGCCACAATCCGCATTCCGCGCGCCTCGGCCGCCTCAAACAGCGCCTCAACAGAGCCGGGATGTATGGTGCAAAACGAGGTCACCGTGGTGGTGCCATTGGCCAAAAGCAAATCGAGATAGCGTCCGGCAATGTCATCGGCATAGGCCCGATCCGCGAATTTCATCTCTTCGGGAAAGGTGTAGCTGTTCAGCCAATCAATCAGCCGCTTGCCCCAGCTCGCGATCATCGCGGTTTGCGGATAATGGGCATGGGCGTCGATGAAGCCGGGTGTGATCAAACCCGGACCATGGTCATGAAACACCGCGTCGGGGTGTTTGGCGCGCATGTGATCGCGCCCGCCGATGGAGACCACTTTGCCGTCCCGGACCAAAATCGCGCCGTCTGATTGAACCTGAACGGCTTCGGTCGGGGGGATCACAAACGGGTCGCCTAAAAATTGGACAACCTGACCGGCGATGAGTGTTTCCATGGGAACCTGCTTTGGTAAAAGGCGTGTAACGTTGGAAACAGATTAAGCACGCAGATCAGGGAGGTAAATCAATCTTGCCTCTGTTTCTCTTGGGCAAGCTGCCTTAAAGTCCCCGGTGACGAACAAGCGGGCAGGATATGAGCGAAGATCAGCAGGACATCACCGAAGAGGCGGCGGTCGAAGAGGCCGAAGAGGATGTATATTCGCTGAGTGCGCGTGTGCTCAGTTCAATCCTCTTTGCCGTCGATACAGGCAATCGGACCAAGCTGATTGAACTGATGGAACCGCTGCACGCGGCCGACATCGCCGACTTGCTCGAACAGGTCAACGCCTTTGACCGGCGGCGGCTGATTCTGCTTTATGGTGCTGAGTTTGACGGTGACATCCTCTCAGAACTCGACGAAGGCATCCGCGATGAGGTGATCCACGTCCTGCGGCCCGAAGTTTTGGCCGAAGCCGTCCGCGAACTTGAATCCGATGACGTGGTCGATCTGATCGAAGACCTCGATGAGGAATCGCAAGAGGCGATTCTGTCCTCTCTTGAGGATGCTGATCGGGTTGCCGTCGAAAAATCCCTGTCCTACCCGGAATTCTCCGCCGGTCGTTTGATGCAGCGCGAGGTCGTGATGGGCCCGGAGCATTGGACCGTGGGCGAGGCGATCGATTTCATGCGCGAGGCCGAGGGGCTGCCGGAAGATTTCTACCACATGGTGCTGATTGATCCCAAGCTGCATCCCGTGGGCCATGTCACCCTTGGCAAAATCCTTGGGGCACCGCGCAAACAACCTTTGGTCGAGCTTTTGGAGCCGGGATTTCGCACCTTTCGCGTCGATGAAAGCGAAACCGATGTGGCCTATGCGTTCAACCAATATCATATGATCGCCGCCCCCGTGGTGGACGAGGACGACCGGGTGGTCGGCGTGATCACCATTGATGACGCGATGAACGTGTTGGACGAAGAACACGAAGAGGACATCATGCGTCTCGCCGGTGTTGGTGAAGGCTCTTTGGCCGACCGGGTGTTTGACACGGTGAAACAACGCCTGCCGTGGTTGGCGGTCAACCTTGTGACCGCGATCATGGCCTCTTTGGTGATTGCGCAATTCGAAGCGACGATCTCGCAATTTGTGGCCCTTGCTGTGTTGATGCCCATCGTGGCCTCAATGGGCGGCAATGCCGGCACACAGGCGCTGACCGTGGCCGTGCGTGCGATTGCCACCCGCGATTTGACCGGCGCGAACGTCTGGCGGGTGATCCGTCGTGAGGTGCTCGTCGGGCTGACCAATGGCATCGTTTTCGCGGTGATCATGGGGATTGTTGGCATCGCCTGGTTTGGTTCGCCCGCGCTGGGCGCCGTCATAGGTGCTGCGATGGTGATCAATCTGGTGATCGCGGGACTGGCCGGGATCGGGGTGCCTGTTGTATTGGAGCGCATCGGGGTTGACCCGGCGCTGGCCTCGGGGGCCTTTGTAACGACCGTGACGGATGTCGTTGGCTTCTTTGCATTTTTAGGTTTGGCGGGTGTGGTTCTTCTGTGACTGTAACGGATGATTTGAAATCGGCACTGCGCGCGCGGGCGCGGGTGGCCCGCGCCAAGGCGCATAAGACCGGCGGGCTTGCGGCCAGTCAGGCGGCGCAATTGCTTTTGGGCTTTTTGACCCCGTTTCGGGGGCAAGTGGTTGCGGGGTATCTGCCGATTGACACCGAGATCGACCCGCGCGCGGTGATGATCGCGCTGGCCCGAACGGGTCCGGTTGCCGTGCCCGTGGTCGAAGCCAAGGCCCAGCCTTTGCGCTTTGATCTATGGACACCCGACACGGTGATGGTCAAAGGCGCGTTTGGGACCCTGACACCGGAACGCTCCATGCCCGTGACCCCGACCGTTTTGATCGTGCCGATGCTGGCGTTTAGCCGTCATGGCCATCGGCTTGGCTATGGCGGTGGGTTTTATGATCGGACTTTGGCGCAACTGCGCGCGCAGGGGCCGGTCTTTGCCGTCGGTCTGGCCTATGGCGCGCAAGAGGCGCCGGATCTTCCGGTCGAAGGCACCGACGCGCCGCTGGATGCGATTGTGACCGAGCGCGAAGTTTTGACCTTTTAGGACCTGTTTTGGAGGCTTCCCTCATGCACATTCCGCACAACCTGTTCAAACGCCGCCTGCGCGAGGGAGGCCAACAATTCGGTGCTTGGCACACGATGGGCGGCGGGCAACAGGCCGAACTCTTGGCCGTGGCGGGGTATGATTGGGTTTTGATCGACAGCGAACATGGCGCGATGGAAGTGACGGATGTGCTGCCGGTGCTGCAAGGGCTTTCGGGCTTTCCCGACTGTGCGCCGGTTGTGCGGATCGCTGAGAATGACACGGCCTTGATCAAACGCCACCTCGATCAAGGCGCGCAGACCTTGATGGTGCCAATGGTGCATTCGGCACAGGCGGCGCGCGCGGCTGTGGCGGCGATGCGCTATGCCCCCGAAGGTGTGCGCGGCATGAATGGCATCACGCGGGCAAGCCGGTTTGGCGCGGTCTCTGACTATGTGGCTCAGGCGGCAAGTGAGCTGTGTCTGATCGTGCAAATCGAAAGTCGCGCCGGGATGGACGCGCTCGAAGAGATCGCGGCTGTGCCCGGCGTCGATGCGGTCTTTATCGGCCCGGCCGATTTGGCCGCCGACATGGGATACCCCGGCAATTTGGCGGTACCCGAGGTCGAGGCGGCTGTTTTGGACGGGTTTGCCCGGCTCAAGGCGCTCGATATGCCCTCAGGCATCATCACCCTCGATGAGGCTGCATTGCGGCGCTATATCGCGGCGGGCTCGCGGTTTACCGCGCTTGGCATTGATGCGGCCTGGTTGATGGCGGCGGCACGGGCCAGTTTGGCGCGGTTTCAGGACATTTGAGCGCGCAATGTGAGTATTTTGCTCACGGTAAAGGCGCATGTCTTGCCACATGTCTTGCCAACGGCCGCGCGGGGGCCTAAGCCTTTTTTCCATGAAAATTCTATTTCTCGGAGACATCGTCGGCAGTGCCGGACGCCAAGCTGTTCTTGAGCGGATCGCGAAACTGCGCGTCGATTGGGGCCTCGATTTCATCGTGGTCAATGGCGAAAACGCGACCAATGGCATGGGGCTTTCGGGTGAACATGCCAAGGGGTTGTTGGAGGCGGGCGTCGATTGTTTGACGTTGGGCGATCATGCTTTTGACCAAAAAGACATGATGCAATATTGCGAACGTGACACGCGGATCATCCGGCCGATCAATTTCGCCAAGGCGGCCCCCGGACGCGGTGTGCGGATCTTTGAAGATCGGCGTGGTCGGCGCATTTTGGTCGCGCAAGTGCTGGGGCAAGTGTTCATGAAACGCGCCTTTGACGACCCGTTTTCGGCGTTGGATCAGGTGTTTATGACCCATAAACTGGGCGGGTCTATTCAGGCCGCTTTGATTGATGTCCATTGCGAAGCCACCTCTGAGAAAATGGCGATGGGGCATTTTTGCGATGGCAAAGCCTCGGTCGTTGTCGGCACGCATACCCATGTCTGCACCGGCGATGCGCAGATTTTGCCCGGTGGCACAGCCTATTTGACCGATGCAGGCATGTGTGGCGACTACAATTCGGTGATCGGCATGGACAAGGCGGAGCCGCTGCGCCGGTTTGTGACGGGCATGGCGAAAGGTCGGTTTGAACCAGCCAAAGGCGAGGCGACTTTGTCGGGCGTTTATGTCGAGACCGATGACAAAACCGGGCTGGCGACACGGGTGCGCCAAATTCGCCAAGGCGGGCGGTTGGAGCAAAGCCTCCCGTAAGGGAAAATGTTCTGATTTCGGTGGCTTGGCCGCAAGAGTGTTTTGAAACTGCCCTTTATTCGCGCTTGTGAACCGGGGGAGCTACAGGTCATATTGCGCGGGAGATAGTCACTCAGCGCGAGGATGCATGGAGCTTTTTCAATTCAGCCCTATGACAGAGGCGGTGATCGCACTTGTCGTGGTTGGCGCTATGTTCGTGCTGTTTGTGCGCGAGATTTTTCCAACTGAAGTGGTTGCCATAACGGGCGCCGCTCTCATGATCGTTTTGGGCATTTTGCCCTATGATAAAGGCCTCGCGGTCCTGTCAAACCCGGCCCCTTGGACCATCGCGGCGATGTTCATCGTCATGGGCGCGATGGTGCGCACCGGTGCCTTGGAATGGTTCACCCGCCAAGCGGGGCGCTACGCCGAAACCCACCCGCCTGTGGCCATCGCTTTGCTGTTGTTGGTGGTGGTGATCCTGTCGGCTTTTGTGGCCAACACGCCAGTGGTTGTGGTGATGATCCCGGTGTTCATCCAACTGTCGGCCAAGCTCGGGGTACAGCCATCTAAGTTACTGATTCCACTCAGCTATTGCGCCATTATGGGCGGGACGATCACGCTTTTGGGCACCTCGACCAACCTCTTGGTCGATGGCGTGGCGCGGACTCAAGGCATGGAGCCGTTCACGATTTTCGAGGTCTCGATTTTGGGTCTGATCATCACCGCTTGGGGGCTGTTTTATCTTTTGGTCATCGGGCGGCATCTTTTGCCAAATCGCGACAGTCTGGCGGCGATGCTGTCCTCCGGGCGCTCCAAGATGAAATTTTTCACCGAAGCCGTGGTGCCCCCTGACAGCAACCTGATCGGGCGTGAAGTCACCGGGGTGCAACTGTTCAAACGCGAAGGTGTGCGGTTGATCGACGTCATTCGTGGCGACAAATCCTATCGTCATGAATTGAACGGCTTTCAGCTTCAGGTGGGCGACCGCGTGGTGCTGCGCTCGCAGATCACCGAGTTGCTCAGCCTTCAACGTGACAAATCGCTCAAACGCGTGGATCAGGTTTCGGCGGTGGAAACCACCACGATGGAAGTGCTGATCACGCCGGGGTGTAAAATGGTTGGGCGTTCGCTGTCCTCCATGCGGCTACGTCGCCGCTATGGCGTCTATGCGCTTGCGGTACATCGTCGCAACCAAAACCTGGGTCAAAACATTCAGGACCTCGTGGTGCGAGTGGGGGATACGCTTTTGCTCGAAGGTGCGCCCGCCGATATTCAACGGTTGGCCTCCGATATGGACATGGGCGACGTCTCGGTTCCGACCGAACGCGCCTATCACCGTTCGCATGCGCCGATCGCGTTGATTGCGATGTTCTCCATCGTTTTTTTGGCAGCCTTTGGCGTGGCGCCGATCCTGATGCTCTCGGTGGTGGCCGTGGCCATCGTTTTGGTCACGCGCTGCATTGATGCCGAAGAAGCGTTCTCCTTTGTCGATGGCCGGCTTTTGGCGATGATCTTTTCGATGCTGGCCATTGGCGCGGCCTTGGAGACTTCGGGGGCGGTGCAGTTGATCGTCACCGCACTGACGCCGCATCTGCAGGGCCTGCCGGTGTTTTTCGTGGTCTGGTCGATTTATCTTTTGACCTCGCTTTTGACCGAACTGGTGTCCAACAATGCGGTGGCCGTGGTGGTCACGCCGATTGCCATCGGATTGGGGCATTCGATGGGGATAGATCCGCGCGGGCTTGTGGTGGCGGTGATGGTGGCGGCGTCTGCGTCCTTCGCCACGCCCATTGGCTATCAAACCAACACGATGGTCTATGGTCCGGGCGGCTATAAATTCACCGATTACATGAAAATTGGCATCCCGTTGAACATCTCGATCGGACTTCTGGCCTCTGCGGTGATCCCGTTTCTTTGGCCGATGTAGGGCGAATTCTTTTGAATTTGCCTGCTTTCCCCCATTGACCCCCGCGCGTGATCTTGCGGGCGGGGGGGCGGATCGCCTATAGAGGCGCGAATGCTGACTTAATTGAATTTGCGGAGGTGCCTCAATGGCAGGCCATTCTAAATGGGCAAACATCCAGCACCGTAAAGGGCGCCAGGATGCGGTGCGGTCCAAACTGTTTTCCAAACTCGCCAAGGAAATCACCGTGGCGGCGAAAATGGGCGACCCTGACCCGGAGAAAAACCCGCGTCTGCGTCTGGCGGTGAAGACGGCGAAAACGGCGTCTTGTCCGAAAGACGTGATTGATCGGGCGATCAAAAAGGCCATGGGCGGCGACGCTGAAAACTATGACGAAATCCGCTATGAGGGCTACGGCCCCTCGGGCATCGCCTTTATCGTCGAAACCATGACTGACAACGTCAACCGCACCGCCTCCAACGTGCGTTCCTATTTCACCAAAGCGGGTGGCAATTTGGGCACCTCTGGTTCGGTGTCCTTTATGTTCGACCGCGTGGGCGAGATCACCTATGACGCCTCTGCGGGCGATGCCGATACGGTGATGATGGCCGCGATTGAAGCGGGCGCTGAGGATGTGGAATCGGACGAAGACGGTCATTGGATCTACACGGCCGACAGCGATCTGTCGGCGGTCTCGGATGCTTTGGAGGCTGTTTTGGGCGAATCCAAAGAGGCCAAACTGATCTGGAAACCGCAGAACCGCACAGAGGTTGATCTTGAGACCGCGCAAAAGCTGATGCGTTTGGTTGAAACCATCGAAGACGATGATGATGTGCAATCGGTTACGGCCAACTTTGACGTGCCGGACGATGTCGCCGCTCAGCTTTAATCGCTGAGGCGACAGATTTCGAAAGCCCCCGCTAAGTGGCGGGGGTTTTTGTTTGGACGAGCTGGGATTTGGCCGTCCCAACGATTGCCTGTGTCACAGGTGCAAGCACACGCGCATTCAACCGCGAGACATGCCAAAACAACGCAATATCGACGGGCTCGGGCGAGAGGCGCAGCAAGGCGCCAGAGACCAGATGCGGTGCCAAAAGTCCCACGGGGTTCAAGCCCCAGCCCAGTCCCAACAGTGCCGCATCGACAAAGCCATGGGTGGACGGAATGCGGTGCGCGGGTAGAGACAGGCGTTGCCCAGTCATCCGCGTGGCCCAAATGTCCTGAAGCCGATCCTTTTCATTATAGATCAACGAGGGCGCATGGGAGAGGGCGGCGGCGGTGATCCCATCCGGGAGATAACGCGCGACAAAGCCGGGAGAGGCCACCGCCTCGTACCGCAGCGCGCCGAGCGGATGAATGTCACAGCCTGCGACCGCTGTGGCTCGCGCCGACACGGCCCCGCTGACGTCACCACGCTTGAGGGCCTCGGCGGAGTGGTCCTGATCGTCGATCTCCAGTTGGAACAACAGCCCGTCCTGTACCGCAAGCGCTTGCGCCATCGCGGCGCAGAACCATGTGGCGAGACTGTCGGCATTGACCGCGATGCGCAGGGGCCGCTGGGTCACGCGCGCGTTCTGCCCAAGGTCGCGGCTCAATTGCGCCTCTAACAGGCCGACATCCTCCATATGCCGGGCAAGGCGGCGTCCGGTTTCGGTGCCGGTACAGGGCGATCCGCGCAGCACCAAAGGCGTGCCCATCCGGTCTTCAAGCGCTTTGATCCTTTGGGAAATCGCCGAGGGGGTGACGTGCAGCGCATGGGCGGCTGCCTCAAAGCTGCCACTGCGCAGAACATGGGTGAGGGCGGTGAGGGCGGGGTAATCGGCGGAAGTAAGCATGTCTAATCTTTAAGTAGTACCTTTAATTTGTCTAACTTAAATTTTGCCCCTATCTCGAGCGGGCAAATCTTTTGGAGTGTCCATGATGTCGATCTTTCTCACCGGCTTTCTCACCGGGCTCAGCCTGATCGTCGCCATCGGCGCGCAAAACGCCTTTGTGCTGCGCCAAGGCATCCGCCGGGCGCATGTGGTGCCGATCGTGTTGGTCTGTGCGTTCTCGGATGCGGTCTTGATTTCGGTCGGGGTGTTTGCCTCGGCGCAGGTCTCCGAGGCCTTTCCGCACGTTCTGCCGCTGATGCGTTGGGGCGGGGCGGCGTTTCTGGCCTTTTATGGCGCGAGAGCCGCAAGGGCTGCGATCAAGGGCGGTGGCCATCTTGAGGCCGCAGCAGGCGGGGCAGGGTCTTTGGTTGCGGCTGTGAGCACGGCGCTGGCGCTGACATGGCTCAACCCGCATGTCTATCTCGATACGGTGGTGCTTTTGGGGGCGGTGTCGGCGCGATTTGCGAGCGCGCAAGAGGCCTTTGCCATCGGCGCGATCACCGCGTCTTTTGCCTTCTTTTTCAGCTTGGGCTTTGGCGCGCGGTTCTTGGCACCACTCTTTGCCCGTGCCACAGCATGGCGGGTGCTGGACGCGTTGATCGCCGGTGTCATGTGGACAATTGCCATCAGTCTTGTGCGCGGCGGCTGAATTGCCATTCGCGGAAAATCCCGCGAGTGTCGCGCCATGGTACAGATCAGCAAACCCGTTCAGGGCATTTTATGGATGCTCGTGACCACGTTGAACTTCGTGATGGTCAACGTCCTGGTCAAATATGTCGGCAGCGGCCTGCCGGTCCTGGAATCGGCGTTCTTGCGGTTCCTATTGGGGCTGGTGTTCCTGATCCCGGCGCTGAAATCGGTGGCCAAGGTCCAGTTCACCCCACGGCTGTGGAAACTCACCTTTGGCCGCGCGATGTGTCACGCCCTTGCCATGACCTGTTGGTTTTTTGCCATGACAAAAATTCCGATGGGCGAAGTCACGGCGATGAATTTTATGAACCCGATCTATGTCTCGATCGGGGCCGTGGTGTTGTTTGGCGAACGCATCGCTTTGCCGCGTATTTTGGCACTGGTCGTGGCGTTCTTGGGTGGGTTGGTGATCCTCAGGCCGGGCTTTCGCGAAATCGACCCCGGCCATGTGGCGATGATCGTCTCCGCCATCGCCTTTGCCGGCTCCTATCTGATCGCAAGCCAATTGACGCGTGAATTGCCGGCCTCTGTCGTGGTGTTTTTGATGTCGGTGACCGTGCCGTTGGTAATCGCGCCTTTCGCGCTCTTGCAGTGGGAGACGCCAACGCTGCATGAGCTGATCCTGTTGTTCTTCACCGCCGCTTTCGCCACCTTTGGCCATTATTCCATGACCCGCGCCTTTGCCTGTGCGCCGCAATCGGTGGTACAGCCGGTGGTGTTCATCCAACTGATCTGGTCGGTGAGCCTTGGGATGCTGTTGTTTGGCGAGGCGTTTGATCCATTTGTGCTGTTGGGCGGAGTGATGATCATCAGCGCGGTGTCCTTTATCACATGGCGCGAAGCGCGGGCGAAACGCTCTGCGCGGGCTGCGGCTGTCGTTGAGAAACCGTAATTTATGTTGATCTTGGTCAAGGTCGCGGGCGTGTGATCCGGTCACACTGACATCAATTCAGGACGCAGACATAAGGAGAAGCGCATGTCCAATACGCCACACCAACTGATCACAGATTTCCCAGATCTTGCGGATAAGATTTCCGCACTGAAACTGGAGGATACACATTTTTCACGCCTGATGGACGACTATAACGAGTTGAACGATCAGGTGCATTTGGCCGAAAGCAATATCAATCCGATGGAAGATCTGGCTTTGACCGAATTGCGTAAAAGACGAATGGCTCTGAAGGATGAGTTGTACGGGATTTTGACCGCGTCGGCGTGAAATCTACCTCTTTTGAGGCGATGAAATCCAGCACAAACAGAGAAGGGGCGCGTTAACCGAAAGGTAACGCGTCCTCTTGTGTTGTGAGAACAAATCATACACAATTAGTGTGTGAGGTTGGGTAAAATACCATATATTGCGGTTCTTTGGGCCGCATTGGGGCTTGGATTCGCCCTGATTCCCCCGAGGACAGCGCAGGCCGTGGGGGAGAGGACGGCTATTGAGGTTCAAGCGGGCGGGCAGGCCGCCAAAGCCCGACAATTCGCCTCAAATACCCCGCCCAAAGCCGCGCAGAAATCCAGCCAGCCCGGATCAATTTACGGCAAAAAACTCCGCGTCGTCGATGGCGACACATTGGTCTTGGGAGAGGTGCGCATCCGCCTGTTTGGCATTGATGCGCCTGAGCTGTCACAGACCTGTGGCGACATGCAAGGCGCGTTTTGGGGCTGTGGTGCATGGTCGAAAGCGGTGTTGGAACGGTTGGCACAACCCGGCCTGTCCTGCGCGCCGAAAGACACCGACCGATACGGGCGCACGGTGGCAGTGTGTTATGATCCAAAGGGCATGGATGTGAATGCCGCAATGGTCGCGGCCGGCGCAGCCTATGCCTATGTCAAATACGCCAAAGATTACGTCGAAACCGAACAAGACGCGCGCGCCGGTGGCATCGGATTGTGGCGTGCGGCGGTGACCCCGCCAGCCCAATTTCGCGCTGACAAACGCGCCACACAGCTCGCATCAATGCCAGTTCAAACCCCTCCAGAGGGATGCGCGATCAAAGGCAATATCTCGAAATCCGGCAAGCTTTACCATTTACCCGGCGGGCGCTGGTACGAGGGTACACGGATTTCTCCCGCCTCAGGCGAGCGTTGGTTTTGTTCAGAAGGCGACGCACTGGCCGCCGGATGGCATCGCGCACAGGGCTGATCCTCGTCAAAGTGCGACAAAGCCGTTTCCCCCCTTGCATGCCCCGAATTTTTCGCCTAAACGCCTCTGCACCGGGTCGTTAGCTCAGTTGGTAGAGCGCTTCGTTTACACCGAAGATGTCGGGAGTTCGAGCCTCTCACGACCCACCATCCCCCTCTACTCTTGGCAAAACGCAGTCTTTGATCTGGCGTGTATTGGCAATTCTGATCCCGGTTTTACGACCGAAGAGTCCAAAGCATCCTTGTCTTTCGCACCTGTCCTTTCGTCCTCTCAAACCGCTCGTGCCTGTGCCATGAACTTTTTTCACCCCTTAGACGCTTTTCCTCGATTCCCCGCTTGACGGGGGCGCGTACCGGCCATAGAACGCCCCTCACGTTCGGGGCTCGGCCCCGGTCGGGTAGCGGGCGGTTGTAGCTCAGTTGGTTAGAGTACCGGCCTGTCACGCCGGGGGTCGCGGGT
>ERZ1673962.851-NODE-851-length-17700-cov-13.384585_pt1 | contig 17700 bp, 17 predicted proteins | sample MGYA00580188_ERZ1673962 | MGnify/ENA primary metagenome ERZ1673962 (study PRJEB41334, sample SAMN05608104) | rock metagenome | biome: terrestrial subsurface; feature: shale formation; material: shale | place: USA: Pennsylvania ... | reverse complement strand
GCCCCTTCTACTGTCCGGGCGACCAACAGGTGTATCTCGACCTGCAGTTCTTCGATGAGATGGCCTCGCGCTTTTCGGTCGCGGGCGACTTCGCTCAGGCCTACGTGATCGCCCATGAGGTCGGCCACCATGTGCAAACGCTGCTGGGTGTATCGCAACAGATGCAGGCTGCCCGTCAGCGCGGCGCGCGTATGGAGGGCGACAACGGCTTGCTGGTTCGCCAGGAGCTGCAGGCGGATTGCTTTGCCGGGGTCTGGGCCAACCGCGCCCAGCAGCGTCATGACTGGCTCGAGGAAGGGGATCTTGAGGAAGCGTTGAACGCGGCGAACGCCATCGGCGACGACCGTTTGCAGCAGCAAAGTCAGGGCCGGGTCGTTCCGGATGCCTTCACCCATGGCACCTCTGCGCAACGGGTGAAGTGGTTTCGTATCGGCTTCGACAGTGGCGACCCGACACGCTGCGATACCTTCCAGACCCAACGTCTTTAATTCGGAACGCCGGTTGAGCCATTCAGTCGATCCAGCGGTAGACCGGCGCATCCGCACCGCTGTCCACCTTGACCTGCGCGCAGTGACGCAACCGCACCAGCAGGCGTTTGCCCATCTGAGCGCTACCGGCCAGCGCTTGCAGCTCCGCTAACAGCTGCGGCCCGTCCATGCTCTGCGCCGCGCGCAACAACCGTTGCGCCTCGTGCCAATGGGGATCAGCCGTCGGCTTGTCGGCCGGTTGCACCGGGGCGGTCTCGGCCTGAGCGGCGGGCATCTGACGCGCCAGCTGAGCCCAGTCGTGGTCGTCCATTTCAATGTTGAGGTCCACCGGCAGCTCGCCGACATGGCCGCGAATTCGAATCATCGCCACTCTCCTGAAGACATTGGGTCGCATGCTCCCACGAGACGTTGAGACTGGCCAGCGGCTGCAAACATTTGTTATAACGTAACCACTAATTGATATGGAGTCTGCCATGCGCCGTCTGCTGCTTGCCCTGCCTTTCGCGTTGCTGCCCGGTTTTGTTCTGGCTGCCGAGCATGATCATGACCATGATCATGCGCACCACGACAGTCTCGGCGCCCACGAGCATGGCGCAGCGGAACTGGACGCGGCGCTGGACGGCTCCACGCTGGAAATCGAATTGCGCAGCCCGGCGATGAATCTGGTGGGTTTCGAGCACGCGCCGAGCAGCGAAGCGGATAAGCGCAAGGTCGCCGATGCACGCAAACAACTGGAAAAGCCAAATGGGCTGTTCGGCCTGCCTGCATCAGCAGGCTGCACCCTGGCCGAATCCAAGCTGGAGAGCCCGCTATTCGAAGGCGAGGGTCATGACCATGACGACGAGCACGATGAAGATCATGAAAGCCAGCACAGCGAAATCCACGCGCATTACCACTTCAATTGCGCCACGCCCGAAGCGCTAAAGGCGCTCGATCTGCAAGGCTTGTTCAAAGCGTTCCCCGGTACGCAGAAGATCCAGGCACAGCTGATCGGTCCGAAGGGTCAACAGGGCGTGCAACTCACCGCGGACCAGCCACGCGCAGCCTTCTGATCTGATCCTGTCTGCCGCCTGGCTCGACGCAGTAAACTCCCGGCTCGCCCAACACGGATCATCTCGATGACCGCATCACTGCTTGAACTGCACCAATTGGGTTTCGCCTGGCCGGGCCAGGCGGAGCTGCTCGACATTCCCAGCTTCACGCTGGCACCCAACCAGAGCCTGTTCCTCAAGGGGCCGTCGGGCAGCGGCAAGACCACCCTGTTGGGCCTGATTGGCGGCGTGCAGAAAGCGCAGCGCGGAACGGTTCAGCTGCTCGGCACCGATCTCGCAGCGCTTTCGGCCGGTGCTCGGGATCGTTTCCGGGTCGATCACACTGGCTATATCTTTCAGCAGTTCAACCTGCTGCCCTTCCTTTCGGTGGCTGAAAACGTCGGCTTGCCCTGTCATTTTTCCTGGACGCGAGCCGAACGCGCACGACAGCGACACGGCAGTGTCGCGCAGGCAGCGGCAAGCCTGCTCCAGCATCTCGGCCTACCGAAGAGCCTGCTTGAGCGACGGGCCGAAGCACTGTCGATCGGTCAGCAACAACGCGTCGCGGCGGCGCGTGCACTGATCGGTCAGCCGGAGCTGGTGATCGCCGACGAACCCACTTCGGCGCTCGACGCCGACAGCCGCGAAGCCTTCCTGCAACTGCTGTTTGCCGAATGTCGAGAAGCCGGTTCAAGCCTGTTGTTCGTCAGCCACGACCAGAGCCTGGCGCCACTGTTCGACCGTAGCCTCTCACTGGCGGACCTCAATCACGCCGCGCGCGCCCCGGAGTTGTAGGCCATGTACCTGTTGCGCCTGGCCTTGGCGAGCCTGAATAACCGCCGTTTCACTGCTCTGCTCACCGTTTTCGCCATCGCGCTATCGGTATGCCTGCTGCTCGCCGTGGAGCGGGTGCGCACAGAAGCCCGCGCCAGCTTTGCCAGTACCATCAGCGGCACTGATCTGATCGTCGGCACCCGCTCCGGCTCGGTGAATCTGTTGTTGTATTCGGTGTTCCGGATCGGCAATGCCACTAACAATATCCGTTGGGAGAGCTTCGAGCATTTCGCCGAGCATCCCAGAGTCAGCTGGGCCATTCCCATTTCGCTGGGCGATTCTCACCGCGGCTATCGCGTGATGGGCACCAGCAGCGCCTATTTCGACCATTACCGTTACGGTCGCAAGCAGCCGCTGCAACTGGCGCAAGGTCGGCCATTCGCCGAAGACCCGTTTGAAGTGGTGCTGGGCGCCGAAGTGGCCGAGGCACTGAAATACACCCTGGACGACCAGCTGGTGCTGGCGCATGGCGTCGCCACGGTCAGCCTGGTCAAACATGACGACAAGCCTTTTCGTGTAGTCGGCATCCTCAAGCGCACCGGCACGCCGGTGGATCGCACGCTGCATATCAATCTGGCAGGCATGGAGGCGCTGCATATCGACTGGCAGAACGGCATGCCGGCGCGAGGTGCAGCGCGCATCGATGCCGAACAGGCGCGCCAGCTAGACCTACAACCCAAGCAGATCACTGCCTTCATGTTGGGCCTCAACAGCAAGATCGCCACCTTCACGCTGCAGCGCGAAATCAATGGCTATCGTGGCGAGCCGCTGCTGGCGATTCTGCCCGGCGTGGCGCTGCAAGAGCTCTGGAGCCTGATGGGCACGGCTGAACAGGCGCTGTTCGTGGTGTCCTTGTTTGTCGTGCTGACCGGACTGATCGGCATGCTCACCGCCATTCTCACCAGCCTCAACGAGCGGCGCCGGGAGATGGCGATCTTGCGTTCGGTTGGTGCGCGGCCTTGGCATATCGCCGGCCTGCTGGTGGTCGAAGCTTTCAGCCTAGCACTTGCGGGTGCACTGTTCGGGCTCTTGCTGTTGTATGTCGCCATTGCGGTCGCGCAAGGGCCGCTGCAAAGTCACTACGGTCTTTATCTGCCGCTGGCGCTGCCAAGCGCCTATGAGTGGTCATTGCTGGCGGGCATACTGCTGGCTGGGCTGTTGATGGGCTGTGTGCCGGCGTGGCGCGCCTATCGGCAGTCGCTGGCCGACGGCCTGTCGATCAGACTATGAGGAATTCCATGTCTCGCCTGCTGCTTGCCACCCTGCTCGCCCTCGCGGCGCCCTTCGCGGTTGCCGATGTTCGTGAGCTGCAATGGTCGGACCTGATCCCGGCAGACGCGCCGCCACCTCCACCGCCTGTGGCGCTTCACGACATGTCGCAACTGGCCGATGCGCTCGCTGCGGAAGCGGGTCCGGCAGCGGCTCAGCAATCGCCGGCCGAGCCGGTCGTCAAAGAGCTAGATGGCGTTCAGGTCAAGCTGCCCGGCTACATTGTGCCGCTGGACATGAGCGAGGATGGGCGGGTGACGGAGTTTCTGCTGGTGCCCTACTTCGGCGCCTGTATTCACGTGCCGCCACCGCCTTCCAACCAGATCGTGCATGCCACCAGCGAGCTTGGCGTAAAGGTGGACGAGCTGTACCAGCCCTTCTGGATCGAAGGCCCGCTAAAAGTCGAACACGCCACCAGCGAACTGGCCGATGCCGGCTATCGCATGGAAGCGCAGAAGATCTACCTCTACGAGCTCGAATAAGGCAGCGGAACCCAGCCTGATCGGCAAGCTGAGCGGCATCGGGCAATACCACTTCTGATCCCACGCCATTCATGCGGGTGCTGATTGGCTCTGGGATGCCTGCGAGCTGTAGCGATGCGTGTTATTTGCGCCGAACCGCTCTGCGTCGATCAGCGCTCTATGTCCATAACGCATAAACGCGCGCTAGGCCTGATTGACCCGAAGTTGCTTGGACACCCCTTCTCAAACGGTCCAGACAACCCGATCAACGAGTACTGGCGACCTGGCGCTGCCGCTCGAAGCTGAGCTCGCCTTCGGCCCACTCGCGCCAGGAACGAACCTTGCGCCGTTCGGCGCCTGCGCGCTCGGCCTGTTTCAGCGCATCGAGACCAGCCTGCCAGTGGGCTTGCTCCAGTTCCAACTGAGCAACGTTCAGCCAGAACTTGGCGCTACCGGATTGAGCCGCGAGATCGCGGTAGATCTGCGCCGCTTCCGAACGCTCGCGTGCCTGCCACCAGAGCATGCCCAGACGCTCACGCCGCTTGGCATCGCTGGCTAGAAGGCGTGACTCAAGCATGCCCTGCAGCAGCTTCGCACCTTGCCAGGGCTGGCCAGCGGCACCGGCAAGCAATACCAGATTGTCCAGCTCGGCTTCGCTGAAGCGCAGCCCCTTGGCATGGGCCGCACGCAGGGTTGCCAGCGCCTTGTCCTCATTGCCGGCCATCTGCTGCAAGCCTGCCAATTGCCGCCAGCTCTTGGCTTGATTCGGGTGGCGGGCGAGAAGCCTGGTTTGCCAGCGCTCTGCTGTCTCGTAACGCTTCAGCTCAGCGTTACCGGCTACCAGAAACTGCAACCAGGTGCCGGCCGCGTTGGGGTTGGCCTGGACATAGCGCTCAGCCAATGGCAATGCCTTGGCATGCTGCCCGAGCCCCTGATAAGCCTGCACCAGCATCTGCAGGACTTCTTCGCCTGCATTGGCCGGTGAGCCCAGCAGGCTGACGACCTTGGCATAGCGGCGTTCGACCAGGTTGAGTTTCGCCAGATTGAGCCGCTCGTTGGGCAGTATCGACTCGTCAAGTTTGCCACTGGCGATCGCCTTGTCGAGCAGGTCCAGCGCTTGTCGATTGTTGCCTTCAGCCCAGGCCAGATAGGCACGGCTGCGCCACAACAGTGCTTCCTCTGCGCTGCCCGGTTTCGCCTCGGCCTGTTTGAGCGCTCGGTGGGCAGCGCCGTAGTCCCCCTTCTCCTGCGCGCTCTGGGCACGTTTCAGCGCTTTGAACACCGAGGGATCGATGCTCTGCGCCGCTTGAGCCGATACAGCAAACAACAACGAGATCAATAACAGCAAACGGGGCATGTCAGCGTTCTCCTTGCAGGCGGAAATGCAGGGTTTTAACGGCTTCGCGCGATACGGCAGAACCGTTTTCGGTACGCGGTGCGAAACGCCAGCGGGAGGCAGCACGACGGGCCTCGCGATCAAACACGTTCGGCGGCGAAGCCTCCATCACGCGAATATTTTCGACCTTACCGGCGGCGGTGATGGTAAACGCGAGCTTGATATGGCCCTCGATACCGCGCTGACGCGCCCGATAGGGATATTCGGGACGCACATCATTGAGCGGCATGACCTCCTGCTCAGGTCCAGATTGCGATGCCGTCTCGTCCGCTGACGGCGCTGCGGGTGCGGGCGGTGCTGCCGGAGCAGAGGCGGCCGTCAGTCCCGCGAGGCTGGGCGCGGGCGCACTTGCAACCGACACACCGGTATCGATGTTCGGCAAGGGCAGATCCAGCTTCGGCAGATTGGCACTCGGAGTGGCCATGCTCGGCGTCGGCGGCGTTGGGGTCTGGGGTGTCTTGGGTTGAGGCGGTTGCGGTGCCTGCTGCCGCGAGCGGGTCGCAGTGCTTTCGTTGCGGTTGTCCATCCGCACGAAATTGGCGATGGCAACCGGGTCGTCGGTCACCTCGCTACGGGGCGGGTTAACCATGCTTAGCATCAACGCAAACAACAGCAACGCCACCACGCAGGCAGCGATGAAGGACAACCCGACGCGGGTCAGTCCACGAACCATCACTGCGCTCCCGAACTGGCGGCCAGGGCGACGTCCTGAACCCCGGCGAGACGTGCCTGGTCCATCACCTGGACCACAAGACCGGTGCGCGCATCCTGATCGGCCTGCACCACGACTGCGCCTTCCGGCTGGTCGACACGCATGCGTTCGACGTGAGCCCTCACGCTGCGGACGTCCACGGCTTGCTTGTCGATCCAGACCTGACCATCGGCCGTCACCGCAATCAGGATGTTGCCTTTGTCCTGCGCGCTGGCGGTGTCAGCCTGTGGCCGCTGAACCTCGACGCCAGACTCCTTGATGAAAGAGCTGGTGACGATAAAAAAGATCAGCATGATGAAGACCACGTCGAGCATCGGCGTCAAGTCGATGCCGGTGTCTTCTTCCTGCTGATAATGATGACGACGCATACGCATCCGTAAATCCTCAATCGTGACGCAGCTGGTCGGCCAGCCGGTCGAGAGCCAGGCGCGAAATACGTTCGAGACGCGCCAGGCTGAACAGTCCAGTAATGGCCAGCACCATGCCGGCCATGGTCGGCAGGGTCGCCTGCCATACGCCCGCTGCCATGCCGCGGGGGTTGCCGGTACCGTTGAGTGCCAACACATCGAACACCGCGATCATGCCGGTCACGGTGCCAAGCAATCCGAGCAACGGATACATTGCCACCATGGTCTTGCTCATCCGCAGCGGGCCGGAAAGCTGTTGCTGCGCTTGAGCGAGCCAGGCACTGCGTACCGCGCGCTGCCAGCTGCCAGGTTCATTGGGCAGCTGACCCCAGGCCTGGCGACGGGCTTCCACCCAGCGCGGAAACACCCGGCGCATGAACCACAAACGCTCGAAGACCAGCGTCCAATACAGTACGCACAGCGCAGCCAGCGCCCACATCACCGCGCCGCCCGCCGCCATGAAGTCGAGCAGCGCATGACCGCTGTCGACCAGACGCAGCCATTGGCCGTGCAGATCAGTCACGACGCGGAGTCCCCGAAAGATGCAGCGCGATCAGGCCAGCACTTTGCTGTTCGAGCAGCTGGATCAGCGCCTTGCTGCGGCTGGCCAGCAGGCTATGCAGGAACAACAGCGGTATCGCCACAACCAGACCCAGCACCGTGGTAACCAATGCCTGGGAAATACCGTCAGCCATCAGCCGAGAGTCACCACCGCCACTCTGCGTAATCGCCTGGAAGGTCACGATCATGCCGGTCACCGTACCCAGGAGGCCGAGCAACGGCGCGACGGCGCTAAGCAACTTGAGCAGTGGCTGACCGCGTTCGAGTGGCGGTGTTTCCTGAAGAATCGCCTCGTCGAGCTTGAGCTCAAGCGTCTCGAGATCGGACAGCTGTGGCTTCGGTCCCAACACGCCGATAATGCGCCCCAGCGGGTTGTCGTCACGCGGTTGATTGAGCTCGCGCGTCTGCCGGCTCACTGCTCGCCCAACCCGTGCCAGGTAGACCATGCGCCAGATGGCGAGGATCAGGCCGACGGCACCCAAGGCAAGAATCACCCAGCCGACCAGCCCGCCCTGCTGAACGCGATCCCACAGTTGCGGCTGACGCTGCAGTTGAGCCAGCAACGAGCCGCGGCTCGGGTCGATCGGCAGAGTGGCCAACGCCTCGCTGCTGTCGACATAGTCATTGACCATCCCCATGCCGGCAGGCTGGCGGCTAGGCGTCAGCAATTCGCGGGCGTCGCTGTCGTAGCGAAGGAAATCATCGGCGGTGAACGCCGAGAAGTTACCGACCCGCAGGACCGGCTGAGTGGTGCGCTGTCCGTCGACGCCCACTACCGGCAGCTCGACGCGCTCCACCTGGCCACTGGCCGTAAGGTCTTCAAGCAGGGTCATCCAGAGGCTGTCCAGATCCTCAGCTGACGGCAGCGTGCGGCTTTCCGCCAATGCCCGCAGACGCTGCAGGCGCTCCGGGTATTGCGCATTGAGCAGGCTGTCCTGCCATTGCCCGGCGATGTCACCAGCACTCTGCCGCACCACGCCGAACAGTTCTCCAAGGTGACCGACGCGCTGCGCCAGCAGCTTTTCCTGCTCGGCCAACGCGGCTTCCTGGCGGTCGAATTCTGTCTTAAGACGCTCGGCTTCGGCTTTCTGTTGTTCAAGCGCGGCATTGGCTCGCGCCAGCAGTTGGGCTTGCTCGCTGCGATTCTGGATAAAGGCCTGCTCGCGCGCTTGCATGGCGTCGACTTCCGCGGCGCGTTCGCTGCGAATGCGCTGCAGCAGCTGATCAGGACTCAACGGTTCGGCAGCCTGAACCATTGCCGGCAACAAGCCGATGAGCAACAACGTCAACAAGCGGCTCATTGCGCAGCCTCCTTGGCCAGGGTCTTGATGGGCAGTTCGAGCCATGTTGGGGCTTGCTGTTGACGAGCGATGGCGATGGCCTTGGTGATTGGTCGACGCGCGCTGCCATCGAGTACTTCCCAGGCGCGGGTCTGCGGATTCCACCAACCGCTCTCGTGAGCATCCAGCGTCTGGTAATACAGCATGGTCCGCCCCAGGCGCAGGAATTCAACGCTGCGGCTGCCACCTTCGACCGGCAGCTCACCGCGCCAGGCTTCCAGGGTACGTCCGTAATCGCTCTCGATCTGATAGGCCTCGAGGATGCGCCGGTATTTTTCAGCGAGACTGACGTCTGCGCGCGCCTGCATGTCCTGCAGGCTGGCGAGGCGATCGGCGCGCTCGTCGGGGAGGAACGGTAGGTCTGCCGCGATGAACTCCTCGAGCACTTCGATCATCCGCCCCATCTGCGGTGCAACGGCTTCCTGGGTGCGTTCGATGCTGTCCAACTGACGCTGGAATCCGTCCAGTTCCTTGCGCTGCGCAGCGGTCAGCTCGACCAGCTGCTCGTTGTAGGCCTTCAAGGCCTCCGCCTGCTGAACGGCGTTGCGGTATTCGGTGAGCATCTGCCGCGTCGCGTCATCGAGCTGCTCGATACGCGCCTGAGACGCCTTGGCTTCTGCAGCCAGCTGCTGGCTTTCTTCCAGCGCAGCGTCCAGCGGAGCTGCATGGAGCTGCACGCAGCAGGGCAACACGGCGACCGCCAAGAGGCGGGGTATAAGGGCTTGCATTGATGGGTCCTTGCAGACGAAGGTCAGACCAGAAAAGAGAAACATTATCATCTAGATCCGCAAAAGAAGGCAACCCGGGCAATACGTCGCAGCCCGGATAAAGCGGAACGTTTCGTTGAGCTGGATCAAAGTCGGCGGGCCCGCACGCCCTACCATGGCCACCAGTCGCAACACACCATGTCTGGATGGAGTTCCATTATGCGTAAGACCCTGTTTACCGCGTCCGTGCTGGCCGTAGCCCTCGCCTCCCCCTTCGCCCAGGCCTACCAGGCTGGTGATGTGATTGTCCGTGCTGGAGCAATTACTGTTGATCCGCATGAGGACAGCGGCAATGTGAAACTGGGCGGCACTCCGGTTACCCCCACCGGCGCGACGCTGGACAGCGATACCCAACTGGGCCTGAACTTCGCCTACATGGTGACTGACAACCTGGGCGTCGAGCTGCTAGCGGCCACCCCGTTCACCCATAACGTCGGCACCAAGGGCCTGGGCGGATTGAAGCTCGGCGAACTCAAGCATCTGCCTCCGACCCTGAGCGTTATCTATTACCCGCTGGAAAAAAACTCTGCTTTCCAACCCTATGTCGGAGCGGGCATCAACTACACTTGGTTTTTTGACGACAAGCTCACCAGCGAAGCTGAAAACTCGGGCCTGCAGCTGCGCGGCCTCGACATGAAAGATTCCTGGGGTTTGGCTGCCCAGGTCGGCATGGACTACATGCTGACAGATAACGTGATGCTCAACGCTCAGGTTCGCTACATCGACATCGAGACCACCGGCACGACTTACTCGGAAGCTGCCGGGCAAAAGATCGAAGTCGACGTCGACGTCGATCCCTTCGTCTACATGGTCGGTCTCGGCTACAAGTTCTGAAGTCATCGGCATTGCCGAACCTCAGACAAGACAAAGGCGCCTCCCGGCGCCTTTTCTGTACCCGCGGATAACGCTACAAACCTAGCAATTGCGCCAGGCCGTCGCGCATTCCGGTAGCAGGCTCAGGTAAACGATAGCGCTGCAGCAGCCGCGTATTGTTAGCTCGCGAATGACGGATGTCTCCCTGTCGCGCCGCCTGGTACCTCACCTCGGGCAATCCGCCCAGCACATCGCCAACCGCATCGAGCAGCTGGTTCAAAGAGGTCGACTGGTTCAAACCAACATTCACAGCCCCCACCTCCACAACAGGCAGCTCTAGCGCCTGCAGCAGCAGCTCTACCAGATCGCCTACGTAGAGGAAATCCCGGGTCTGCTGTCCATCCCCATAAACAGCAATAGGCAATCCCTTCTGTGCCCGCTCGGTAAAAATGCTGATCACACCTGAATAGGGAGAGGATGGATCCTGCCGAGGTCCGTAAATATTGAAGAAGCGGAAGACTGCCGGCTCAAGTCCATGCTGACGCCGGTAGAAATCAAGATAGTGCTCACTGGCCAGCTTGTCCGCCGCATATGGAGTCAAGGGCGCCTTGGGCGTGTCCTCGTCGATGGGCTGGCCTTCGCCATTGTTGCCGTAGATCGCCGCGCTGGAAGCGAAAACAACCCGGCGTACGCCCGTCTCGCGCATGGCCTCACACAAATTCAGCGTACCGACCAGATTGCTCTGGTGCGTGCCAACCGGGTCATCGACCGAAGCCTGTACCGACGCCACCGCGGCAAGGTGCACAACGGCGCGACAGCCCTGAACTGCGCTGCGCATGGCTTGTGCATCCGCCACATCACCCACGATCAGCTCAACGCTCGGATCGTCCGGTAAATTGCTGCGTTTTCCGGTGGACAGGTTGTCCAGCACCCTAACAGGGTAGCCTCGAGCGACAAGCGCATCGATAAGGTTGGAGCCAATGAAACCGGCGCCACCGGTAACCAGAATCGGTAAGTCAGCCATGTCGATAGTAGCGCTCCAGTAGGCTCGGCAGCCCAGTGCGCCAGGCGCGCGGCTTGATGCCGAAGGTATTGAATATCTTCTTGCACGCCAGCACGCCATGCTGCGGCTCGTCCGCAGCATCCGAGCAGGCGGCGTGTGCGATGGGAGTCAGGCTCTCAACCGCCAGCTGGCGATGGTTAGCCGCTTCGGCCAGAAGCGCTTGGCCTACCACCAACGGGGTTGACGCCTCGTGCCCACCATAGTGATAGGTGCCCCACAATGGCGCCTCGCAATCGAGCTGCTTCAACACAGCCAGAATGACCCGCGCAGCATCTTCAGCGGGCGTGGGGTTGCCGCGACGATCATCAGCGAGACACAGCTCGTCGTTCTGCTCAAGACGCTGAAGGAACCGACCCAGCAAGCCCTCTGAGCTATCGTCGAGCAACCAACCAAACCGCAGCAAAACGTGCCGAGGGCAAAGCGAACGCACACTCTGCTCCATACGCCAAAGGGCGCAGCTGCGAGCATCCAACGGCGCCACCTCGTCTTTCTCGCTGTAGGAGGTGGTTCTGGCCCCATCAAAGACGCGGTAGCTGGAAGGCTGCATCAGTACAAACTGATGATGCTGGCCCAGCTCGGCCAGGCGCTCGACTGCGCGCTCTTGACTGGCGAGCACCGCTTCATCGACACGCCCGCTCTGGAACCAGTCGAAGTAATAGGCGAGGTTGATCACGATATCCGGGCGGTTATCGTCGAGCAAAGTAGTCAGACTTGGCGCATCCCAGCCCTGGCTGGGCGGGCGTGGCGCGAGGAAGCCGATGTCCTCCTCGGCACCCAGGCGGATAAGCGCCTGACCCAGGGCATTACCGCCGCCCAACAGCATCAGGCGCATTCGCATGGAGTGAACTCTAGAACGGGATATCGTCGTCGAAGCTGTCGTAGTCCGGGGCCGGCTGCTGGGCAGGCTGCGGCTGAGACTGCGGGCGCGATTGTTGTTGCTGTTGCGGCTGGGAATCACGCTGGGGGCGTGGCTGAGACTGACGAGGCGCATCGTCGGAGCTGCCACCACGGCCGCCGAGCAGCTGCATGGTGCCGCCCATGTCTACTACCACCTCGGTGGTATAGCGCTTGACGCCATCCTTTTCCCACTCTCGGGTTTGCAGGCGACCCTCGATATAACACTGCGAGCCCTTGCGCAGGTACTCGCCAGCAATCTCTGCAACCTTGCCGAACAGCACGACACGATGCCACTCGGTGCGCTCCTGCTGCTGGCCAGTCTGCTTGTCTTTCCAGCTGTCGGTGGTGGCCAGCGTGATATTGGTCACCGCATTGCCATTGGGCATGTAGCGGGTTTCCGGGTCGCCGCCGACATTGCCGATCAAGATGACTTTATTCACCCCTCTGGCCATGGGTAACTCCTTTGCTGAAACATGAATGTAGTTGGCTGGAATCCTAGCGATCGGGAAACAACCAATGACCGGCAATCTTACCCTACCGCCGGAGGTCGGCCAACCGGCGCGACCGGACGATGGCCAAAGCCTCAAGTTTGTCGACGGGCAATGTGACGTCGCTCGATCAGGCCACCAAGTGATCCAGTGCAGCCCGATCCAGCGCCTTCAGGTCCACCTTCACATAAGCAGCGGCCTCCTCGACGATGACCACTGCGTCGGACACACCAGGGATCGCCATCATCTGTTCGGTGAGCGCCGGATTACGCGCTGCCCCGTCCGACAGCGGCAGACGAAGCCCCGTTACATAGGGAGGCTCACGCATACTCCAAGTCACGGCCAACCAGAGCGCGCAGAGCGCTGCACAACCAGCAAATACCAGGCCTAGCCCACCCTGCTGATAGAGCCAACCGCCAAGCACGCCGCCCAGGCCGGAGCCGAGAAACTGACTCGTTGAGTAAATCCCCATCGCCGTTCCCTTACCTCCCGCGGGGGCGACCTTGCTAATCAGCGACGGCAACGAAGCTTCCAGCAAGTTGAAAGCGATGAAGAACACGATCATTCCAGCGACCAGCGACCAGAGCCCATTGCCGAACCACCAGAGAAACAACTCTGAGAGCACCAGCACGGCTACCGCGCCAAGTACCACGCGCTTCATCTGTCGCTTCTTTTCACCATATATGATGAACGGCACCATGCCGAAGAAACCCACCACCAGTGCGGTGAGGTACACCCACCAATGTTCCTCCTTGGGCAAAGCGGCTTCATTCACAAGCGCCAACGGCAACGCCACGAAACTGGCCATGAGAACGGCATGGAGCGCGAAAATACTGAAATCTAGCCGCAGCAGGTCGGGATGGCGAAGCGTTGCTCCCAGCGCCTGCCTGGCAACCCCGGATTCGCGGTGCCTGATGTGTGCAGGCGCGCGCGGAAGCACGGCTACGACGAGAATGCCTAGCACCGCCATGCCTCCCGTTACCCAGAACAACCCTGAGAGTCCGAATGCGCTTGTCAGTAGCGGACCGACAACCATCGCCACTGCGAACGATACGCCGATGCTCATGCCAATCATCGCCATTGCTTTGGTGCGATGCTGTTCCCGAGTCAGGTCGGATAGTAAGGCCATCACCGCAGCCGAAATTGCACCTGCCCCTTGCAGAACGCGACCGGCGATCACCCCCCAGATGGTGTCGGCCGTTGCGGCGAGCACAGCGCCAGCGGCAAAGATCAGTAGCCCGAAATAGATCACCGGAAGGCGTCCAATTCGATCAGAAATCATTCCGAACGGAATTTGCAGCATCGCTTGGGTCAAACCATAAGCACCAATGGCGAGACCAATGAGTGCCGGCGTTGCGCCCTGCAGATCCATACCATAGGTTGCCAGCACCGGCAGAACCATGAACATGCCGAGCATGCGAAACGCGAAAACCAGGGCTAAGCCGGAGGCTGCACGGGTTTCGCTAGCGCTCATGCCCTCGCTGTAAGGATCATGCATGTGGGGTCTCGCTTGAATTAACCGGCGGCGATTCTAGCAGTCATCCCCTGCTCGGCACAGGCTCGCTACTTTGCCGCGATGTCGCCCCTGGCCGTATACTTTCGGGTTTTCGCCCGCCATGCGAGGCTGCTTTGGACAAGATTCTGATTCGTGGGGCTCGTACCCACAACCTGAAAAACATCGACCTGACCTTGCCACGCGACAAATTGATCGTGATCACTGGCCTGTCCGGTTCGGGCAAGTCCTCGCTGGCCTTCGACACGCTTTATGCCGAGGGCCAGCGCCGCTACGTGGAATCCCTATCGGCGTACGCCCGGCAATTTCTCTCGATGATGGAAAAGCCCGACGTCGATACCATCGAAGGGCTCTCACCGGCGATCTCTATCGAGCAGAAGTCGACCTCGCACAATCCGCGCTCCACGGTTGGCACCATTACCGAGATCTACGATTACCTGCGGCTGCTCTATGCACGCGCTGGCACGCCACGATGCCCCGACCATGACGCGCCACTGGAGGCCCAGACGGTTAGCCAGATGGTCGACCAAGTGCTGGCACTGCCGGAAGGCCGCAAGCTGATGCTGCTAGCCCCGGTCATCCGCGAGCGCAAGGGCGAGCACTTGGCGGTATTCGACGAGCTGCGCGCTCAGGGCTTTGTACGCGCGCGGGTAAACGGTCGGCTCTACGAACTTGATGAGCTGCCCAAGCTGGACAAGCAGAAAAAACACTCCATCGACGTTGTGGTCGATCGCTTCAAGGTCCGGAGCGATCTGCAGCAACGACTTGCTGAATCATTCGAAACCGCATTGAAACTAGCCGACGGCATTGCTCTGGTCGCCTCGATGGAGGAAGAGGATGAAAGCGACGAGATGATTTTCTCCGCCCGCTTCGCCTGCCCTATCTGCGGGCACTCGATCAGCGAGCTGGAGCCCAAGCTATTCTCGTTCAACAATCCAGCCGGGGCGTGCCCGACCTGCGACGGCCTTGGCGTGAAACAGTTCTTCGACGCCAAGCGTCTGGTCAATGGCGAGCTGACGCTGGCTGAAGGTGCTATTCGTGGCTGGGATCGCCGCAACGTCTATTACTTTCAGATGCTCGGTTCACTCGCCTCGCATTACGGCTTCAGTCTCGACGAACCGTTTGACTCACTACCGCCCGAGCAGCAGAAGTTCGTTTTGCGCGGCAGCGGCAAGGAGAATGTCGACTTTCGTTACCTGAACGACCGCGGCGACATCGTCAAACGCTCGCACCCCTTCGAGGGCATCATTCCCAACCTCGAGCGCCGTTACCGTGAAACCGAGTCCAATTCGGTGCGTGAGGAGCTGGCCAAATATCTCAGCACCCAGCCCTGCCCGGAATGTCGAGGCACCCGGCTGCGCCGCGAAGCTCGCCATGTCTGGGTCGGCGACAAGACGCTACCCGCAGTGACCGGGCTGCCAATTGGCGATGCCACCGAGTATTTCGGGGGGCTCACGCTACCCGGTCGCCGCGGCGAAATTGCCGATAAAATCCTCAAGGAAATCTGCGAGCGCCTCCAGTTTCTGGTGAATGTCGGCCTCGACTACCTGACCCTGGACCGCAGCGCCGACACCCTATCGGGCGGCGAAGCTCAGCGCATCCGCCTGGCGAGCCAGATTGGTGCAGGCCTGGTCGGCGTCATGTACATCCTCGACGAACCCTCCATTGGGCTCCATCAACGGGACAACGAGCGCCTGCTGGGCACGCTTCGCCACCTCCGCGACATCGGCAATACAGTCATTGTCGTCGAGCACGACGAGGATGCAATCCGCCTGGCTGACTACGTAGTCGACATTGGCCCGGGGGCGGGCGTGCATGGCGGGCAGATCGTGGCAGAGGGCACTCCCGATGAAGTCATGTCCAACCCTGCGTCGCTGACCGGCGGTTATTTATCCGGCCGAGTGAAGATTCTCTATCCTGCCGAACGGACACCGCGTGACCCCGACAAGCTACTCAAGCTGAAGGGGGCACGAGGGAATAATCTGCGCAACGTAGATTTGGAGATCCCAGTCGGCCTACTGACCTGCATCACAGGTGTTTCGGGCTCGGGTAAGTCGACACTGATCAACAACACGCTCTTCCCGATTACCGCCACAGCCTTGAACGGTGCTACTACGTTAGAAGTGGCGCCGCACGACTCATTCGACGGGCTCCAGCACCTGGACAAGGTCGTAGACATCGATCAGAGCCCGATTGGACGGACGCCCCGCTCCAACCCAGCTACCTACACCGGCCTGTTCACCCCCATTCGCGAACTCTTTGCCGGCGTTCCGGAAGCAAGGTCGAGAGGCTACGGACCGGGACGCTTCTCCTTTAATGTGAAGGGCGGTCGCTGTGAAGCCTGCCAGGGCGATGGCGTGATCAAGGTGGAAATGCATTTTCTGCCCGACATCTACGTGCCCTGTGATGTGTGCAAAGGCAAACGTTACAACCGCGAAACGCTCGAGGTGAAGTACAAGGGCAAGAGCATTACTGAAGTACTGGACATGACCATCGAGGAGGCCAGGGAGTTCTTCGATCCAGTGCCCGCTGTGGCGCGCAAGCTGCAAACGCTAATGGACGTAGGACTTTCCTATATCAAGCTGGGACAGAGTGCGACCACCCTTTCTGGCGGCGAAGCGCAGCGTGTCAAGCTGTCCCGAGAGCTATCCAAGCGCGACACAGGTAAAACCCTGTACATCCTCGACGAGCCAACCACTGGGCTGCACTTTGCGGATATCCAGCAGCTCCTGGACGTACTCCACCGCCTTCGTGACCACGGCAATACTGTCGTGGTGATCGAACACAACCTGGATGTAATCAAAACCGCTGACTGGCTAGTCGATCTGGGGCCAGAAGGAGGCTCGAAGGGCGGACAGATCATCGCAACAGGTACACCGGAGCAAGTCGCCTCAATGCCCCAGTCACATACCGGCCACTTCCTAAAACCCTTGCTGGAGCGCGACAAGGCCTAGCAGCAATAGAAGCCGGGTATAGCACCCGGCTTTAACATCAGCTGCTATCCGGCTATTTCTCGGTCGACGACGTCTCGCTGCCTGCCACCAAGAACCGTACGCGCGCGTGGGTGGCTGAAAGAGCGGACACAAATCGGGCCCATGACCACTGGCCTAGCGAACTGATTAGCCGCAAACGAAGAGCGGATATCTTGAGCGGCCATGTTTCGCTCATGTCACCTTAAGCTGAATACAAGGCGTATTGGCCTAGCTTTCTAGAGAGATGCTGCAGAAAGCCAACACATCAATCAGAGCAGAGCGATAATTAGGGACTAATCTACGCGCATAAAAAAACCGAGCATAGGCTCGGTTTTTTTAAGCAAGCAAAACTTACTCAGCAGCTTCCACTTCACCGGTGACCGGACGGTCAACCAGCTCAACGTAAGCCATCGGCGCATTGTCCCCAGCGCGGAATCCGCACTTGAGAATACGCAGGTAACCACCTTGACGGGTGGCGTAACGCGGGCCGAGATCGTTGAACAGCTTGCCAACGATAGCCTTGGAGCGAGTACGGTCGAAAGCCAGGCGACGGTTAGCGACGCTGTCTTCCTTAGCCAAAGTGATCAGCGGCTCAGCTACGCGACGCAGTTCCTTGGCCTTGGGCAGGGTTGTTTTGATCAGTTCGTGCTCGAACAGCGACACCGCCATGTTCTGAAACATGGCCTTG
>ERZ1673962.850-NODE-850-length-17719-cov-4.077389_pt1 | contig 17719 bp, 16 predicted proteins | sample MGYA00580188_ERZ1673962 | MGnify/ENA primary metagenome ERZ1673962 (study PRJEB41334, sample SAMN05608104) | rock metagenome | biome: terrestrial subsurface; feature: shale formation; material: shale | place: USA: Pennsylvania ... | reverse complement strand
CAGAGCCTTACGGCCCGGCAGGTGGAAAGCCTGCACCTGTTTCCGGTGGCTGCACTGTCGTAGCCGCTATCCCTCCCCGCCCTGAAGGACGGGGTTTCTCGCGGAGGAACTGATGAAGACACCCACACGCCCGATCCATCTTGCCTGCGCCCTGACCCTGAGCCTGATCGGTCTGCCGGCCGCCGTCCAGGCCGAGACGCTGCCCGTCGCCGGCGGCGCGATTTCCACTTCGCTCACCGGCAAGGTGACGGTGGTCAATGTCGAAAAACGTCTGCTGACCATCCAGACGCCCGAGGGGCGCTTCGAGGTCTTGCGTGTCCCGCCCGAGGTCAAGCGTCTCGACGAGATCAAGATCGGCAATACCCTGACCATCACCGAAACCGAGCTCCTGCTGGTCGACCTCCAGAAAGGGGCGGATGCCGGCGGTGTGGGCGTGTCGACCGAGTCGGCGATCGTGCGCGATCCGGGTGAGAAGCCCGCCGGCATGATGATCGAGTCGCTGACTGTCACGGGCGTCATCACGGCCCTGGACAAGGCCAAGTCCAGCGTCACCATCCAGGGACCGGAGCAACGCATCACGCTCAAGGTCGAGGATCCGAGCGTGCTCGACTCGGTGGCCGTGGGGGATAGTGTGAGTGCGTCCTACATGCGCGCCATCAGCGGTGAGGTGAAGTTCTAGACGAGCCGGCCGCCATCCGTGATCAGCCGACAGCCCTCGATTCGGACGTTTCGTCGTTGGCGCCCGTCAGCGGCGTTCGTCGGGCGCTTGGCTGAACCCGGAAGGCTGGCGGCCGTTTCGATGGCCATCGTAATGCCAGCGGTTACGACCGTCTTGCTTTGCGCGATACATCGCCTGATCGGCCGCTTGCAATAGACGGGCGAATTGTTGTCCGTCCGCCGGGGACAGCGCGATGCCGATACTCGCGCCGATACGGGCCTCGCCGGCGGGAGTCGGTATGGCGGTCGCCAGGTTCTCCAGCAGTTTGGCGGCGACGGCACCCGCATCGGTTTCGTGTGTCATGCCGCGCAGAATCAGCACGAACTCATCGCCACCGATACGCGCGACGCTATCACCCTCGGTACGCACCAGGGCGCGCATCCGCTCGGCGACCGCGATCAACACGGCATCACCCGCCTCATGACCCAGTTGATCATTGACGGGCTTGAAGCGATCGAGATCCACGACCATCAGCGCATAGGGTGTCCGGCGATCACGCAGATCATTGACCCGCCGCGACAGCCCGTCACGGTTGAGCAGTCCAGTCAACGGATCGGTTTCCGCCCGTTGCTGGGCCTGCTGCGTCTCCTGCCTCAGCAAATCGATCCGCTGCGCCAGGGCGAGCGAGAACAGCATCACTTCCAGCGACACGCCCATCTGGAACGCATGTTCAATCCAGAGTGCATCCGGGGCCAGCCCAAGCGTACGCGCCAGGGTCAGGAGCGCGCCGACCAGTGGTGCGAATTGAGCGAGCAGAAACAAGCGAGCAGGTCGATAACCGCGCCACAGAACGCGCAGCGTCGCAACGAAGATCAGTAGTGTCATGGTGGTGCCGACCCAGAACGCCAGTTGATTGCCAATCGCGTACTGATCGGCGATGCTCAAGGCGATCATTCCCAGCGCAGCCAGCGTGATCCCGCGCAGCGCCAGATCGAAAACCGGCGCCTGTCTGGGCGTGTCGAGAAAGCGGCGCACCCACCAGGACAGGGCGATGAAATGCAGCGCGGGTATCAGCACATGCTGGTAATCGGCCAGCCAGAGATTCGTTGGCCAGAGGTACTGGTAGGCGTGGCCGTTCAATTCGAGAATGACCGCCAGCGAGGTCAGGCAGGCCAGCACATAGATGCCATAGAGCGAGTCGCGCAAGGCGATCCAGAGAAAAGCGTTGTAGATCAGCATGCCCAGGATGAGGCCGTAGCTGATGCCCAGCCAGAGATTCTCGTGTGCCATACGCTCGCGTAACGACTGCGGCCCCCACAGTCGCATGGGAACCGCCAGACTGTCGTCGGTCGCCACGCGCAGATACAGGCTGTAGGTACCGGGGCCGGGAAGTGCGAGCGGAAAGATGAACAGTCGATGGGCGAGCGGGCGCTCGGCGAAGGGTTGGCGGTCGCCCACGCGGGTCATCCGGTAGTGCCCATCGGCATCGGGCACGTAGAGACGCAGGTCGTCCAAAGACGGCAGGGCCACTTCCAGCCACCAGTGACCGTCGTCAGGCTCCAACGCCCCGCTATCCTCATGCACGTCGAGCTTCAGCCAGATCACATCATGAGTGAATCCAAATCCGGCTTGCCCCGTAAGCGGGGTGAAGGAGCGTTCGCGAACCTGGTCGAAGTCCAGACGGCCGCTGGGATCGCGCAACACGGAGAGATAGCCCTCGGCGCGCTGGCCTTGGGTACGATCCTCCAGCACCAGTGGAGCGGACAGGGCATCGCTCAGCCAAAGCGTCGTCAGCACCAACACGGTCGCGATTTTGTATAACACATGGCTTGTCATCGTTCTTTCGGTCTGTGCGCGACAGGGGTGGCGAGCGTGACGCAGGTACATCGATGATAGGGGATGTGGCGTCCTTTGTGGCAAGCGGCTGTCGTCTTCAGGTGTCCGCTGCGTCAGGCCGGCTCTACACCGGCGTATCAGCAGAACCGTCGGGAGTCGCCTGATTCTCGGAGTTGTTCGGTGGCGATGGTCTGATCGATACTCGCCCCCCATCAGGCTCAACATCGACTGGAGAATCGAGATGCAGTTGAATCGTGGTCAGCGCGTGGCTCTGCCGGATGTGGTGTCTTCGACAAACATCGAGGTCGGTCTTGACCTTCAGGGGATCGCGGTCGACGTCTCCTGCTTCGGCGTCGATGCCGCCGGTCGGCTCGCCGATGAGCGCTACATGACCTTCTTCAACCAGCCTCAGACTCCATGCGGCGGCGTGCAACTCGGGAGTCCGGCCGGTTTTGGGGCGGGATTCCGGCTCGCGCTGGATCGGCTGCCGCCGAGCATCGACCGGCTGGTGTTCGTGGCCGCCATTGACGGAGCCGGGACCATGCGGCAACTCTCCGCCGGGCGCGTGTGCCTGATCGAGAATGGGCAGATCAAGGCCACCTTCACACTGCACGGGAGCGACTTCGCCGATGAACGCGCTCTGATGCTCGCCGAGCTCTACCGCAAGGGCGGAGTCTGGCGTCTGAGCGCCACGGGGCAGGGCTTTAACGGCGGTCTGGATGCCCTGGTGCTTCACTTCGGTGGTGAGGTCGCCGAGCCGACACCGGCCGAACCCCCGCCGGTACCGGCGCGGCTGTCGCTCGAAAAGCGCGTCGAGCAGACGGCACCGCGACTGGTCAGCTTGGTCAAGACCGCGCGGGTGAGTCTGGAGAAGCAGGGCTTGCAGGGACTGCGGGCGCGGGTCGGTCTGGTGCTCGATGCCAGCGGCTCGATGCGGAACCAGTACAAGAGCGGGCGCGTTCAGGAGCTGCTGGACCGGGTGTTACCGCTGGCCCTGCATTTCGACGATGACGGCAGTCTCGACGTATGGGCCTTCGACACCACGCCCAAGCCGCTCGATCCGGCGACCCTGGACAACATCGGCGACTACATCGACACCGTCCGGGGCGGTTGGAAAAAATGGTTCGGCGGCACCAACGACGAACCGCGCGTGATGCGGGAAGTCATCGACCACTATCGCCGCGATCCCCAGGCACCGCCGGCCTACGTGCTCTTCGTCAGCGATGGCGGCGTCCATCAGAACCGCGAGATCACCACCCTCATGCGCGAAGCGGCGCCGTATCCGATCTTCTGGCAGTTCATGGGACTCGGGGGTCGCAACTACGGCATCCTGGAGAAGCTCGACGCCCTGAGCGGGCGCGTGGTGGACAACTGCGGATTCTTCGCCATCGACGATCTGCGTGATCTGACGGAAGCCCAGCTCTACGACCGCTTGCTTCAGGAGTTTCCCGACTGGCTGCGGGCGGCGCGGGGCAAGGGGATCATCCGCTGAACACTCACCGCTGGTAGACCTCCCGGCGATTGCCCATAGATGGAAACGGGTCTCCGTTCGGCGGGATTTCATTCAAACAAGAGCGGCATCAACTCGGGCGGACGGATGCCGTTGTTCGACGCGATTTCCGCGACCGACTGTGTCGGGCCGTCAACCGCGAAGCCGCCGGATTGCAGTTTGGCGACCAGACTTTCAGCCGTCTCGTCGAGCAGCGGCGCAAGTTCGACCAAAGGAGCACGCTCGAAAGCCTGGAACATCCGGAGCTTCGCGTTGCTGCCGGCTTGACTGGCCGATACGCCGATGAGCGATGTCGTCGCCATCAGCACGACCGCCATGATGCCGAGCCCCATTCGCCGCGAGAAATAGCCCGCGAACACTCGCCAGTGTGTGGCGGTGTGGAAACCAATGAAGACGACGAAGGCCAAGCCGATCCATTCGTGAGCCAGTGTCACCGGCTGACGCATCCCGAAGAACATCAGGACACCGGAGACGGACACGAAGACGCCGGCCGCGATGACGGCGGGGGTCGACCATTGGCGGGTATTCAGGCTGGCCATCAGTGAGGCACCTCTTGCGATTGAGTGGGCGGTACGGTCGGAGACGGTCAGCGAACGCATGGCGAATGTGCGGCGCCATCTTCCGTCGTGGACCATTTCACGCCGCCGCTGTGTCGCAAGTGGGGCAGGAAGTGACAAACTTTGTGGTTTTCGATGAGGCGGACAGTCCGTGTCGCCTGCCTCACCCGCAGCGCGGCTCAAGCACTCGGCCGATACTTCTCCAGCCAGTGCGCATAGGGTGCCGGCAAGACCCAGGATGCCTTGTCTTCGCTCAGCGCCAGGGCCGCCTGATAGGGCCAGTGCGGATTGGCCAGATGTGCGCGCCCGACCATCACCAGATCCATCTGCTGCTGCTCGATGACACGATTGCAGGTGGCGGGTGCATCAATGCCCCAGGCCGAAGCGACCGGCAACTCGGCCTCGCGACGGACGCGCTTGGCAATGGGGGCCAGAAACGCCGGTCCCCAGGGAATCTGGGCGGTCGGCGTGGAAAAACCCACGCTGACGCTCAGCAGATCCAGACCGCCACGCCGCCAGTCTCGCACCAGTTCGATCGACTCGGCCAGCGTCTCCTCGTCGCGGCCATCGAACTCGATGACGCCGAAGCGGGCCGTCAGCGGCAGGCGTTCCGGCCAGACCTCGCGCACGGCCGCCAGGGTCTCGCGCAGGAAACGGCCGCGTCCGGCGGCATCGCCACCATAGTCATCGGTGCGCTGGTTGGAGTGGACGGAGAAGAAGCTTTGTCCCAGATAGCCGTGGGCGAAGTGCAGTTCGAGCCACTCGAAACCGGCCTCGCGGGCACGGTTGGCGGCGGCCACGAAGTCGCCGCGAACGCGGGCAATCTCCTCCCGGCTCATGGCCTGGGGCACGCGCGACAGATTGGCGCCGAAGGCGATGGCTGAGGGTGCCAGCGGTGTCCAGCCGCGCGGGTCGCCTTCGGGAATGTGGTCGTCACCCTCCCAAGGGCGGTTGGCGCCGGCCTTGCGGCCGGCATGGCCGATCTGGATCCCCGGAACCGCGCCACCGGCTTTGATCGCGGCCGCGATGCGCGCCAGACCTTCGGCCTGCGCCTCGTTCCAGAGTCCGAGACAGGCCGGGGTGATGCGACCCTCCGGGGCCACGGCGGTGGCCTCGACGATCACCAAGCCGGCCCCACCGCGTGCCAAGCTTGCGTAATGGGCCTGGTGCCAAGCGTTGGTGAGGCCGTTTTCGGCGCTGTATTGACACATGGGCGGGACCGCGATGCGGTTACGCAGCGTGATGTCCTTGAGCTTGAATCTGGAGAAGAGCGCTGACATGGTGAGTTCCTGAATGCCGTTTGGACGCGGTGGGTGCGGCGGTTACTTGAACAGATCCTGAGCGGCTCTGGCCAAGTCTTCTGGTGCTGGAGTGGCTCCCGCCGCCGCTGGGGTGAGGCTGGATTCGAAATGCTCGCAGAAGTTGGCGCGCGTCTTGTCGAGCACGCGCTCGGCCAGCGGTTCCAGACAATCGTTGGGGCGACCGGACGCATAGTGGCGGCAGTTGCGACAAACACGGGTTGGCTTGCCGCACGCCATACAGCTTGTCTCCCGCCCATAGTCCGACTGGCTCAGGCCGGCGCCGCAGTGCCAGCATGTGCCGACGATCTCGGTGTGCATGGCGCCTCCTGCCGCGCTAGGCCGCGAGTCCGAGACGGGCGCGTACGGCGCTCACATCACGCATGAACGCGATGGATGCCACGCTCCCCCCGTTCAGTTCGATCAGTGTGACTTGGCCCGCTTGGCGTGGCAGGCTCAACGTGTCCTCAGCCGTTCGCCCCAGGAGCACCGGGTACGGGCGCTTGCGCAGCTTCGGCATGGCGAACATCTTCGTCACCATCGCCGGCATGGCGCTGATGTCGGCCACATAGGCGATGCCTGCCTGCTCCATGGTCTCGCCCGTCTGTCCCTCCAGCACCGCATCGGCCAGATTCGATCCGTCCTTGTCGGCGGAGAAGAGCAGGAATCGGCTCACACTGAGCGTCGTCCGGGCTGTATCGTGCTGATCGTTCAGCGACAGGGCCGGGGCGGTATCGCCGACCTGAAGCTCGGCCGTGCCGGCCAGAGCGGGGAGCATGAGCGAAAGCAGGGTAAAGCTGGAAGGCATGGCTGAACTCGTGTTCGGTGGTTGAAAGCGTGGCAACGCTAGCGTCTGGCGTGGATGAAGGCAAGCTGAGTGGAGCCGAGCCGACTCATTGCAGATAGCGCGAAGCCGCACTGACAAGATCCTCGCGCTCGGGCAGATCCGCCGGCACGATCGTCAGCGGCAGCACCACCGCGCGCCGCCCCTGAACATTGCGCAGTTCCTGGAACTCGATGCGACGCGCCGATGGATCCTGGAGCGTGCGCTGGATGTTCATGGGGTCCAGGACGAGCACGACCGGCTCGGACCAGAGTTGGGATGGGGCATCCGCCAGCAGTTCGGCGACGATCCCGAGATGCGTCTGCAGGACATCCCGATCGGCCCCCAGCGCCTCCAGTTGCGCTGTGATGGCGTCCAGTTCCGCCGTGAGTCTGGCCGGATCCTGATCGCCATCCTTGGCTTGTTCGAAGCTCCAGCCGCCGCGCTCCAGGGTCTTGAGTTTGCGCCGCAGGAGATCACGCTGGCGGGTCAGATCGGCCCGCTCGGCCTTGGTCTCGGCGATGCGGTTCAGGGCCAGGGTCAGAAGATGGTCGAAGGCGCGGCGCTTCCATAGACGCCGGCTCTCGGATTCGTTCGCCATCGGGTCGAGCAGCCGGTGTGACGTGAAATTGACCGTGACCTGCGGCACGTCACGCCTGACCTGATCGCCGACCAGATCCAGTCCCAGGATGTTGCGCTCCACACGCTCGGTCATCAGCAGGGCCGAGACCTGTTCGACGCCCAGCCCCTCAGGACTGGCCTGGAAACGCGACAGGGCCGGATCGCGCGCCAGGATCTGAAGCATGTCGCTCGCCGAGGAGAAGACGGCCGACAGGCGCGGCTCGGTTCCGTGCCGGCAAGCACGCGCCGGCAGCGGTGCCTGGATGGCGTCGACCAGCGCGATCACATGATCGATCGCCGTGATGACCGGCGCGCGCAGACGCTTGCGATAGCCCGGCAGCAGCCGCAGGCGCGAATCCGTGCCGTCGACCGCGCGTTCGATGGCCAGCTTGATGAGTGATTCCGGGTAGCGCCGGCGCGTTTCGCTGCCGAAGATGGATTGAAAGAGCTTCATGCGCCGCCTCTCCGATCAAGCGTTATCCGATAGCAAGTGGGACGAGCCGAGACGCTCAACGCCGTGAGAGCAGGATCAGATCATCGCCGCGCTGGATGCGCAGGCTATACAGCCCCTTGGAAGCGCGTAGGATCGGGGCGATATCGCGTGGATCGCCGATGCGCTGGCCATTGACCTGGACCAGACGATCGCCCTCGCGCAACCCGGCCAGCCAGGCCGGGCTCTCGGGGTCGACGGTCCCCACGGGCACGGCCGGAATGCCCGAGGTCGTGTCCAGTTCGCCGAACCGGGCACCGGCCAGAACCGGCGACAGGCGCTCGCCCGGAATGTAATGGCGATAGGGATCGGCCACACGCCCGGTCAGCCGACGTGGCTTGCCGTCGCGCAGGATGTCGACTGTGACCGACTCGCCGACCCGCAGCAGTCCGAACTGATTGCGCAGATCCGATGCGCCGCGCACGGCTTTGTCGTTGAGCTTCAGGATGATGTCGCCGACGCGCAGTCCGGCCTCGTCGGCCGCCGAACCGCGCTCCACGGTCGTGATCAGGGCGCCATCGCGGTTGATCAGACCCAGAGCGCCGGACAGATCATCGGTCAGATCCTGCACCGCGACCCCGAACAGACCGCGCCGTACCGCGCCGAATTCGACGAGTTGCTCCAGGATGGCGCGCGCCATGTTGACCGGGATCGCGAAGCCGATGCCGATGTTGCCGCCGCCGGGGGCGAGGATGGCGGTGTTCATGCCGACCAGCTCGCCGTTCAGGTTCACCAGCGGTCCGCCCGAGTTGCCGGGGTTGATCGCGGCATCGGTCTGGATGAAGTTCTCATAGCCTTCGATGCCCAGCCCCGTGCGTCCCAGGCCGCTGACGATGCCCGAGGTCACGGTCTGGCGCAGCCCGAACGGATTGCCGACGGCGACCACGAAATCACCGACACGCAGCCGGTCGGAGTCGGCGAGGGGCAGGGCGCTCAGATCCTGGGCCGGGATGCGCAGCACGGCGACATCGGTCTCCGGATCGCTGCCGATCAGGGTTGCCTCCAGGGTGCGCCCATCGTGCAGCGTCACCCGGATCGCGTCGGCCTTGGCGATGACATGATGATTGGAGAGCACCAGTCCGCGTCCGGCGTCGACGATGATGCCCGAGCCGAGACTGCTGTTCTCGCGCGACTGGCGCCGGCTGGGGATGTCGAAGAAATGACGGAAGAAGGGGTCGCGCAGCAGGGGATGTTCGGCCGTCTCGATGCGGGTGACGGTCGAGACGTTGACCACGGCGGGCAGCACGCGCTCCAGCATGGGCGCGAGCGTCGGCAGCGGCTGGCCGTCGACGCTCAGCGGCAGCGCGGCCTGGGAGGTCGTCGTCAGGCACAGCAGTAGCGGCCATAGCCACCAAGGAGACTGAATACGCTTGGAGGAAAACATGCGGTTCACCGGAATCTCTAGACGTTGGCGATTCAATCGCTGAAAACTAGCGAGCCACATCCACCTGTGCAAGTCCTGATCGCGTCTCCGAAAGTTACCGATTCGTCATCCGTCTCTTTGCCCGCGTGGGAGCGGCGCGTCGGCATCCCCCCAAGCGACCCGCTCGGCGAACCGCTGGAGTTCCTCGGGCGTATTGAGATTACCGAACGCCTCGGGCTGGTCGCTGAAATCGGCCAGCGCGAGCCGATGGCTGCGCTGCCAGTCCTCGACCCGACGACCGCCCTCGACCAGAAAGCGCTCGAGATCCTCGGCGAGCGCGACCGGCAGCAGTGCATGGACCGACTGCCGGCGCCGGCCATCCGTGGCCACGGCCAGTTCGGCGTCCTGCTCGACCAGGGCCGCGATCAGCCGCGCGGCGAGATCCGGCGGCGGCCGTGGAGCATCGCAGGGCAGGGTGAGTATCCAGTCGGTGCGGGCGGCGCGCATCCCGGCCAGGAATCCGGCCAGCGGACCCTGGTAGTCCGGTATCGAGTCGGTGATGACCGGATAGCCGAACGTGGCATAGCGCTCCAGATGCCGGTTGGCGTTGATCAGCACGGGGCCGACCTGGGGGGCGAGGGCGGCGAGCGTCCAGGCGATCAGCGGCCGTCCGTCGACCGACAGCAGTCCCTTGTCCACGCCGCCCAGGCGTCGCGCGCGACCGCCGGCCAGAACGACACCAGTCAGGGTCGAGACGACAGGCGAGGTCATGGAGTCGTGCACGTGTGGGATGATGATCGAGCGTGACGGGGCAGGATGCCGCACCGAACGATCACCCGCCGCCAGTTTTCACCGGCTTGCCAGTGGCGACCGGCTCGACGCGCTTCTCGCCACAGGGCAGATAGCCGGCGGTCGGCGCCGGCGGTCCCTTGAGCGCCTCGTTGAGCGCGTCGCAGACGGTGCGCAGCACCTTGACGCGCGCATAGGGCTTGTCGTTGCCCTCGACCAGGGTCCAGGCCGCGTGCCGAGTGCTGGTGCGCACGATCATCTCGTTGACGGCCTCCTTGTACTGCGGCCACTTCTCGCGATTGCGCCAGTCGTCCTCCGTGATCTTGTAGCGCTTGTAGGGCACGTCCTCGCGGTCCTTGAAACGCTTGAGCTGCTCGTCCTGGCTGATGTGGATCCAGCACTTGACCAGCACGATACCACTGTCGACGAGCTGTTCCTCGAAGCGGTTGATCTCTGAATAGGCGCGGCGCCATGCGGACGCCCCGGCGAATCCCTCGACACGCTCGACCAGCACGCGCCCGTACCAGGAGCGGTCGTAGATCGTCATGAGTCCGGCGCGCGGGATGTGACGCCAGAAGCGCCACAGGTAGTGATGGGCCTTCTCTTCGTCAGTCGGCGCCGCGACCGGGATGGAGCGGTAGAGCCGTGCGTCGACGGCCTGGGTGATACGGCGGATGGCGCCGCCCTTGCCGCCGGCATCCATGCCCTCGAACACCAGCACGGCCGAACGCTGCTTGTTGTAGGCGCTCCAGGCCAGCTCGTTGAGTTCGGTCTGCAACCGCTTGAGTTCGCTCTTGTAGTCCTCGTGCGGTAGGGCTAGATCGAGGTCGAGCTGATCGAGCAGGGTGATCTGGGCGCTGTCGCTCTCGGGCAGTTCGGGACTGGTCGGCGTGCCGTTGGACTCGCTCGCCCCATGCTCGGCCAGACGCGAGCGGATGGCGTGCAACAGCGTCTTGCCGACGGTCAGGTCGCGATAGCGCCGGTCGCCGGCCTCGATCAGATACCAGGGCGCACTGCCGCGGTCGGTATGCAGGATGACGCGCTCGGCCACCTGCTCGAAGGCGGCATAGTGCTCGGAGAACTTGCTCTTCTCCGGCAGCATCTTCCAGCGGCTGCGATCGTCGCGCGAGAGTTCCTTGAGCCGCGCCTTCTGGTCGGACTCGGACATGTGGAACCAGAACTTGACGATCAGCGCCCCGTCCTGGACCAGCATCCGCTCGAAGTCGACGATGCGGTTGAGTTCGCCGTCGAGTTCGGCGTCGCTGCACTGCCCGCGAAAGCGATGCTCGATCGGCGTCTGGTACCAGCCGCCGAACAGGATCGAGATCTCGCCGCGCGGCGGCATGGCACGCCAGAAACGCCAGTAGCGGGGACGCTCGCGCTCTTCGTCGGACTCGTTCCAGAAGGCGAAGGTCTGCACGCCGCGCGTGTCGAGCCATTCGTTGAGCCGGTTGACCACCTCGCCCTTGCCGGCCGCCTCCACCCCGGAGACCAGCACGATCACCGGGATGCTGGTGTGCCGGAGTTCGCGCTGGACCTCCAGGAGCTGGGTACGCAGTTCCTCCTGCTGCTCCTTGTAATCCTGCTTGCTGACCGAGCGGCCGACCTTCGTTGCCTCGAACATCTGTCGTGTCCTCTCTATGTGCTAGCTAGTGGCGGCGATGACGCGGCGAGCTTGCCATATCGGTTGGGGTGTTGTCTGCACGGCGGGGCCGCCAACGCTTCGCACTTGACCCATATCAACCAATTAGAATCTTCCGATGGACCTCGAACGGGCGCTTGCCGTAATGTTGCCGACCGGCCCACGCTTGCCGTCTGAATCGCGCAAGACCCCCAGATCCCGTGGCCAAGACCCGGGCTCCTATCGACCACCTCGGAGGACATCCTCATGGCTTGGAGCATTCCACGCCTCTCCCGCCGTGCCTTCCTCAAAACCACAGGCTACGGCGCGGCCGGGCTGACACTCCTGTCGCCGGCCACCCAGTTCGTCAAGACCGCCGCCGCCAAGGATGAGACCATCGAAGAGGTCTCCTACAGCATCTGCAACTTCTGCTCCTCGGTGTGCAATCTCAAGGTCACGACCCACACCCGCAACGGCGAGAAGCGCGTCGTCAAGCTCGACGGCAATCCGCATTCGACCCTCAACCGCGGCAAGATCTGCGCGCGCGGTCAGTCCGGACTGCGCCAGACCTACGACACCGACCGGCTCAAGACGCCCCTGATCCGCGTCGAGGGTTCCAAGCGCGGCGAATACGCCTTCCGCGCCGCGAGTTGGGAGGAGGCCTACGACTACATCGCCCGAAAGACCCAGGCGGCCGCGATCCAGCCCTGGGAGTGGACCATGGTCGGCGGCTGGACCTCATGCGTGTTCTACATGAGCTGGGCGGTGCCCTTCGCCATGGCCAACGAGGTGCCCAACATCGTCGCCTCGCCGATGCAGCACTGCGTCACCACGGGGCACCTGGGCACGGATCTCGTCACCGGCAACTTCAACATCCACGACGAGATGCTGCCGGACTTCGACAACGCCAAGTACATCCTCTTCATGGGCAACAACGCCTCCATCGGCGCGGTCTCGACCTGCCGCATGGTGCGTTTCGCCCAGGGGCGCAAGAAGGGGGCGAAGATCGTCGCACTCGATCCGCGCCGCTCGGAAACGGCGGCGAAGGCCGATGAATGGATTCAGATCAAGCCCGGCACCGACCTGCCGTTCCTGCTAGCGATGATGCGCATCCTGATGGACGAGGGACTGTACGATGCGGCGTTCCTGCGCAAGCACACCAACATGCCGTTCCTCGCGTATCGCGACGAGACCGGCGAGCTGCGGTTGCTGACCGACGAGCAGGGGCGACCCAGGGTTCGGGTCGAGGGCCGTGACGAGGTGCGCACGGTCGCCGCCTTCAGCAACGACAATACCGTCGATGTCGACGGCAATGCCTTCACCCCAGCGCTCAAGACCCCCAAGGATTACAGCCTCGACGGACGGGCGGTGATGACGGTGTTCGAGGCCCAGCTCCAGGAACTCGAACCCTACACCGCCAAATGGGCCGCCGACATCACCGGCATCGAGTCCGAGGTCATCGAGCGCATCGCCCATGAGTTCGGCACCACGCGCCCGGCGATCATCGATCCGGGCTGGCATGGCGCGCGTTACGGCAACATCATGATGACGCGCCGCGTCCAGGCCATGATCCAGGCGCTCACCGGCGGACTCGATCGCGTCGGCGGCTGGATGAACTCCGCCGAGGTCCATCACAAGGCCGCGCGCATGTACGAGGCCATGGAGCACGGCTATGAGATGGGCTCGCCGCTGGCCACGCTCGCCGGCATGGCCTTTGCCAAGATGGTCATCGGCGCGCTGTCGAAGGGCGAGAACTTCTCGCACGGGCGTCCGGGTTGGACCTGGGCCTGGAATGCGCAGGAGAAGGCCGCCGGACACTTCAGCGTCGCCCTGCCGGTGATGACCGAGTCCGGGTTGCGCGAATCGGTCGAGGGGCGCGTCAAGTTCAATGACGAGCCCTATCTGACGCGCGCCTTCCTGATCAACGCTTCCAATCCGGTGCGTCACTATTATCCCGACTCGCGCTGGAAGGAGACCCTGAGCCACGAGAACGTCGAGCTGGTGGTGATGATCGAGGTGCTGCCCTCGGACACCGCGCCCTATGCCGATGTCATCCTGCCCAACACCACCTATCTGGAACGCGACGAGCCGACCCTCTACGGCAACGGCGTCAACCATGATCTGGCGCTGACCACGCGCTATGCCGCCATCCAGCCGCTCTACGACACCGAGGAGACGGCCGACATCCTGCTCAAGATGACCGAGATCATCTCGGGCAACACCGACACCTTCCACGACTGGGTGGAGAAGCTGACGGGCCTCAAGGCCGCGCCGATCAAGGCCGCGCTCGAACGCAACCGTCAGACCATGAAGAAGGGCGCCTATCAGCTCGCCTGCCGCGAGGTCGCCTTCGATCAGGCCGCCGAACGGCTCGGGGTGACGCCCGAACACATCGACAAGATCCTGCGCGCCAAGGGCGTCTATCACGAACTCGACCGCGAGCAGATCCTCGAAGAGCACGCCATGCCCTGGCGGATGCCGGTGCCGACCGAGAGCGGACGGGTCGAGTTCTTCTCCAGCCTGATGCGCCAGTTGCGCGACGGCGGCCACACCGCGCCCAACTTCAACGTGCTCGCCGCCAATGTCCCGATCCAGTTGCGCTCCGGCTCGCCGCGCGAGATCGCCGCGCCCCTGGCCAAGGACGAGTTCTATTTCACCTACGGCAAGACGCCGACCGTCTCGCACGCCTCGACCAACAGCAACAATCCGGTGCTGGCGGCGATCAACGAGTTCAAGAGCGACGTCTACAAGGGGGTCTGGATCCATCCCGAGCGCGCCGAGCGGCTCGGGATCGCGATGGGCGATCCGATCCAGCTCACCAACACCCAGTCCGGCCAGCAGACCACCGGCCACGCCTATGTGACGCGCCTGATCCATCCGGACGTCATCTTCGTCTACAGCTCGTTCGGCGTCGAGAACAAGGCCCTGTCGCGCACCCACGGCGACGGCACCGCCACCAGCAAGCTCATTCCCTATCAGGTCGAGCCGGTGGTCGCGGGCTTCCGCTCACAGGAGTTCACCGTCCGCGTCAACCGGGCCTGAAGGAGGATTCTGATCCATGACTCACTATGCAATGGTCATCGACCTCAACACCTGCGTCGGCTGCAATGCCTGCATGGCCGCCTGCGCGATGGAGAACCAGACCCCGGTCTGGGACAAGAACAAGTGGCGCACCTATGTGCACGACAAAGAGATCGGTCTCGGTTCGGACGTGCAGCGGCGCTTCTTCCCGCGGCTGTGCAACCACTGCGACAACCCGCCCTGCATGACCGTCTGTCCGACCGGGGCGACCCAGAAGAAGGCCAACGGCATCGTCTTCGTCGATCAGGAGCTGTGCATGGGCTGCGGCGCCTGCGCCATGGCCTGTCCCTATCATGCGCGCGTTCCGGTCACGCGGCGCGACATGCGCCAGGGACGCGAGTTCTATGGTTCGGACTATCGACGCACCAGTCCCAGCATGGACAAGTGTTCCTTCTGCGATCATCTGGTCGAGCAGGGCCGCAAACCGGCCTGTGTCGAGACCTGCGTCGGCTACGCGCGGATGTTCGGCGATCTCGACGACCCCAATGATCCGGTGGCCCAGATGGTGGCGAGCGGCGCGGCACGGGCGCTGATGCCGCACATCGGCACCCGGCCCAATGTCTACTATATCGACGATATCCGCTGGAGGGGCTGAACGATGGACGTCAACATGACCTATGCGACCCAGGACATGTGGACCTGGTGGCTCGCCATCTATCTCTACTTCGGCGGTCTGGGCGCGGCGACGCTGGCCGTGACCTTTCTGACCGACATGTATCTCAAGCCCAATCGCGCCCTGGTGATCTGGGGCGCGGGGGCGGGTGTGGTGCTGCTGGCGCTCGGTTCGCTGATGCTGTTCGGTCATCTGCTCGACAAGACGGCGGTGCTGACCGTGCTCAATCCGCTGGCGCTGTTCAACCAGTCGAGCGCCTGGATCGCCTGGGGCACCCAGTTCATCATCTGGATGATGGTCTGGGGCGTGCTCTACGCGCTGCCCTATGTGCGCGAGACCGAGTTTCCGCATAAGGTGCCGGTGATCCGCGACCTGATCGACAAGCCGTTCGTCATCGGTACGGCCAGGCTGGTGCAGAGTTTTCATCGCAGTGTCGGCTGGCTGGCGGTCATCAATGGCGTGGGCGTGGCCGTTTATACCGGGCTGCTGCTGCAATCCTTCCCGGCGGTGGCGCTCTGGCACAATCCGGCGGTGCCGTTGCTGTTCACGGTCTCGGCCTTCTCGACCGCGATTGCCTTCCTGCTGGTGCTGATGTACACCCTGCTGCACGATCAGGCCGACGAGCATGTGCGGGTGCTCTATGAGCGCATCGACCTGGTGCTGATCGCCGCCGAGCTGGTGATCCTGTTCTCGCTCTACCAGTACCTCAAGAACGGCTCGGAGTCCGGCGTGCGTTCGATGGAACTGCTGTGGAACGACTACGGCTGGCTGATCGGCTTCATCGGCTTCGGTCTGATCGTGCCCTTCCTGCTCGAACTCAAGGGCGTGATGCGCGGCTGGGCCAGCCGGGTGCCGATCCTGACGGCGGCGGTGCTGGTGCTGGCGGGCGGCTATCTGCTGCGGCATTACTTCATGTATGCCGGGGTCTACGCCTATCCCTGGTGAGGAGTTTTTTTCACCGAGGAACGAACCGCATCGATTGCGAATGATGCGGTTCGCTACGCTCACCACATCCTACGAGGATCGTTTTCTGGAAATCACTCAAGACCAATCCATGACATTCGACCGAGACCCAAGCCATTTGCGCCGGCTGGCGATGCTATTGGCGATGCCGGAGGCGGGCGCATTGGAGGCGCTGCGCGAGGTCGCCGGCCAGGAACCCTGGCTGTCCGGCCCCATCGCCGAGTTGGAATCCCTGCCGCTGGAGCGCTGGCAGGCCGAACATACCCGGCTGTTCGTCAGCGGCTACCCCAAGACACCCTGTCCGCCGTTCGAGTCGGCCTATCGGCAGGGCAACATGGGCGGCACGGCGATGCAGGATCTCCAGGGACTCTATCGGCGTGCCGGTCTGGAGTCGGGCGAGGTGCCGCCCGACTATCTGGGCACGCAACTGGAGTTTGCGGCCTATCTGCTCGATTTCGCGCCGGGGGAGGGAGACGCTGACTGTCCGGCCGGCGCCCTCACCACCGAGCTATGGGACGAACATCTGTGCCGGTGGCTGCCGCGTTTTGCCCGCGATCTGCATACCCAGGCCGAATTGATGCTCTATCGCGGGCTCGGCGAGCGTTTGGCATGTCTCTGTCCGGTGGACGACGATCAAACGTCGGAGCATCCGGATGACGTCTGAAGCCGCCTGGTGCCTCTGTTCCGAAGAGCTGGCCGAAGAGCAGGCGCTGAGCGCGGCGGTCATCGCGATCCATGAGCACCTCCTCAGAGAAACGCTGGCGGGCGATCCCATGCTCAATCTCGCCCTGCCGGTCGAAGTCCGCGCCCTGCGTCGCGTCGAGGACTGGCGCGTGCTGCTGCTGCTGACGCCCTGGATGCTGGCGCGTCTGCTGTTCCCCGACCGGCCGCCGCCGCTGGCACTGCCCGAGGGGTGGTCGGCCGCCGAGCGCGCGGATGCCGAGTATCTGGTCCTGGGGCCGCGTCTGGGCTTTGCGCTGTTCGGCCAGTCGCAACAGGCCCACCTCGGTTATCACGACCGGCTCGGGCACTATCTGCTGCAACCACTGTGTCTGAACATGGAGCCCTACCGCGATGCCGATGCCGTCTTCGAGCACTGGAGCGAGGTCATCCGCGTGCGCGACGAGAACATGGAGGCCGCACGCCGCGATTGCCCGATGCAGAAAGAGATCTCGCGGCGCGAGCTCTTCCGGCGCCTGAAGCCTGAACGCTAGCGTCCTGGCCGAATCCTGCAACCACCCGGCTGATGTCGATGAGATTGGGCCTGAGATGCCGACACTAGACATTGTGTGCCCCTACCTGCTCGAACCCGTCTCGGAGCGCACGGGCCTGAGCGTACAGGCACCGTCCATCGCGCGCCTGCTGGCGCGCGCCGATCGTCTGCCGGACGCTGATCGCGATCCCTTCGCCACATTGATGTGTGCGGCCGGCGTCGAGTGTTCGTCGGCGGATGTTGAAGCGCCGACCGCTGCGGTGGTGCTGCTGGGCGAGGGCGA
>ERZ1673962.849-NODE-849-length-17805-cov-35.732676_pt1 | contig 17805 bp, 14 predicted proteins | sample MGYA00580188_ERZ1673962 | MGnify/ENA primary metagenome ERZ1673962 (study PRJEB41334, sample SAMN05608104) | rock metagenome | biome: terrestrial subsurface; feature: shale formation; material: shale | place: USA: Pennsylvania ... | reverse complement strand
TTCATCTGTCTGGCGCATCCGGCGGGATTCGAACCCACGACCCCTCCTTCGGAGGGCAATGCGGTACAGGAATCTTGGTTGGTGGCAAGCGTTCAAAAATGCCTCTAAGTGCCGTCCCGCAAAGCTTTGGCCTTATCTAACTGCCTGCAGTTTATAGCTCTTAGCGATATCTAAGGGTGGTTATCTAGGGCACAAAAAAAGAAATGGGGCCCAGCGCTTTTTGACACCTAGCCAGCCCCCAATGTCATCAACTTAAGCCCCCAGCCCTGACCGGGGCAAGAAAACCCGGGGCTTGGACGCGCGGTTGCAGCAGTGCCTTCACCGGTTTTGCTCCCCAGTTCAGCGCATGTGCGACCCAGACGCCAGCTTAATGGATGCCGGTTCGCCTCGGCGGGCGGGATTTCTCGTTTTCCGGGCGAGCGCGTGCCGGCCGCTGTCTGGCCAGCTTTTTTGCGGTGCAGTTCGGCTGCTGCTTGTTCTTAGCGCGTTGGTTTGTAGCCCTCGCAGCCGCGACTGGCCAGGCGCTTACGCTGGCGCGGGAAGCTGCGGCCCGGGCGCACAGCGCTGAGGCTGTTGGCCATCAACTCCATCACGTTGGCCAGCCCCTGCACACCGGGGCGTACCAGCAGGTCGACCAGGGTGTTCTTGAGGCGTGACACCCCTTGGGTGAAGTTGACCTTCCAGCGCAGCTTGCGGCCTTTGTGGCGCTGCTCGATGACCGGTTGCAGCAGATGTTGCATCAGCAGCGCTAGGTTTCAGCAGTTGCCCGGCATGAAAGTCCTGCTTCACGGCCGTCACGCTACGGCCGCTAAAGTTGTCGAGGCAGAGGGTCTGCTTGAGGCGGCGGTAGTCCGTTTCGATGCCCCAGCGGCGGTGGTAAAGATCCGCGAACACCTCGGCCGGGAAGGCCTGTCGATCCAGCAGGGAGGTCAGCAGCACTTCGCTTTCACCGCTGGCTAGCTCGACCCGGATCAGGCGCAATTCGACCCGGCCCGCGGGATCGACGCCGGCCTCGGTACAGAACAGGCGCGCCTCGGGATGACTGGCAGAGAAGAACTGCGTGTCTTCTGTCTGCCCCGAGCGGAGAAACTGTTTGACCTGCGCGTTGTAGCCACACGGCAGGCGCATCAGGAAATGTCGCCGGTGCTGCTCGAGCAGCGCAAACAGCCAGTGTCCGGGGTAGCCGCGATCAAACAACGTCAGGCTGTCAGCGGGCAGATGCGCGAGGTGCAGATGGGCGCAATCGCGCTCGCCGACTGCGGATGGCACGATCAGGCTGTGTAGCGTCTGGCCGTCGGCGACGTCGTAGAGCATGGACAGACGGGCAACGGGAAACTCGCTATGGCAGCCGAAAAAGCGCGTCATGACCGACTCCAGCGGCAAATGGACGGTCGAGCCGTCCACGGCGAGTACCCGTAACCCGCGCCACGTCTGGCGCAGCCCGAGGCTGTCGAGCTGTTGCTGAAGGGTTTGGTTGAGGCTCTCGAAGACCTCGGGCTTGAGCTTGCCGCGCGCCTTGCCGAAGGCCTGCGCGGTGACCACCTGGGTCTCGGCCGAGGCCTGGTTGAGCACGCGATAGAACTGATCGAGCTCGGTTTGCAGGGCAGTGCGTGGCTGATTGAGCAAAAACAGGACGAGGTTCTTGAAGGTCAGTTGGCGTCGGCGGGTAAAGTCGTGAGGGCGCTGGCGGTGGGTATCGATGAAGTCGGGACAATCGAGCTGGCTGGTTATTTTTTGTACAATTTTCAAGCCAGGGTTTGCTGGGCGGTGTCAAACGGTGTGGAATGAGGGGCCAAAAGGGTTTCTCCTATGCGCTGAGTTTAGCGCTAATTATATGATATTCATAGAAAAATTCCTTAAGTTGATGACATTGGGGTCAAGGCTGACCCCAAGAAAGACCTAAGCGATCGCCATTACGCTCGACAGATGGCTGGTAATCCGTAAATCGTAAGAGACCCTGTCCAAATTTGCATTGAACAGGGGCTTATTTCGCTACTGTGCGTATCGGAGTTCTGAAATTTGGGCAATTGCCTCCGATACTCATACCAGTTGAGCCGCTCTCAAGAGGAAGAGAGGAATATCTGAGTGTTTTCCTCCCCAGCCGCCGAAACTTTACACCTGATGCGCTCCATGATTTCTTCTCCAAGCTCGCGTGATGCAAAGTCGAACCTGAGCTGGTAAGACTTTTCGCTGCGCTCGGCTTCCCAATACGAAAGCCCCTGATCAAACTGGATGGTCAGTTGATTACCGGAGCGCAGCTTAAGCTGTAGCCGGCGGTAGTGCGGCAAGGTAGGCAGGCTTAGCACCTCTCCCTCGCGGCCGCAGTACGCCAGAGCCTGGCGGAGGGCCTCATCGCGCTCGCGAGCTGAGTGCCAGTCATGCCGGCACTGCCAAGGCGAGCGATTGTCTTCCCGCTGATATTGTCGGCCTAGGATTCGGATAGCGAAATCTGCATCACTCAGCCGTCCGAGCTCGTGGATCACGCTGACCAGCAGATTCACAACTAGCGGGCTGCATACGTAACGGTCGCTGTAAACCAGTTCTGTAATTGGATCCTTGCCTGTGAGGGCATCATTAATCAGGCCATTGGCCTCAGTACCTAGGTGCTCCCAGAACCGACGAGCAAAGTTGTCGAGCGAGCCATCCAGCTGATTGCCGATCTCGATCTTGATCAAGCCAGGGGGTGGGGCCGGCATGAGATCGGCAGCATTCAAGATGCGCTCTGCCTTGAGGTCGGAGGGGGTGCCTCGGATGATCCGTGAACCGGCCTCCGCTAGATCCCATGTGTGGCCAGGTGCGGCCAGGTTCGTATTGTCGCTAGCCCAGGCAATGCAGCCTTGTGGGCCTTGCAGTGAGACATTGAGTGCCAGCGCCCCGAGATCCGGTATGGAATTGTGTAGGCATATCTGTACTCCGTTGAAGGCTAGCTTTGCCAACCATTCCTTTTGGTCTCTTGGCAGGCTGGAAACGGTACTTTCCAGTAAATGTAATTGCACTAGGTGTCCGACGCTTTCCCAACTATGCAGTTGATGCCTCAGGCGGCGTGCGACAGCAAGATCCCACTCTTCGGCGGGTGCAGTGAAGTAAATGGCTACGGTCTTCGCGTTGTCGTCCCTAGTAATCGCTCTTTCGACCGCTTCCTGTAGAGTGGCGATTTCTGCCTGGCTTTTCGGACCAAAGACAGCGAGCTCGGCGGGCAGCGCCAGGCCGGCAAGCCAAGTCTGATTGATCCACTCCAGCGCGACATGACGATTGAGGCGCTCGGCCTCGAAGCGGGTATCGAAGCTGAGCAGGCAGTTCTGGCAGGCATGCGAGCAGTTGCAGCTGTCCAGACGGGCGATGACCTTTCGCCACAGGCTGGCTTCATTCAGCCGCTCCGCGGCCTGGGTGGTGTAGCCACCGCTGCGCAGGTCGAACACCCGGATGGCGCGGGTTGGCTGGCCATCGACCTTGATCGGGTGGCTGTCGCAGCCCAGCTCCTCGCTCTGTATGCCCAGATCGGCGGCAATCGCTTCGCGCAGCGCCACGGCAATCGAATAGGCGGTGACGTCGTCGTTGAGCAGTTCGCCGCTGGAAGGGTTGCGCAGCACCAGTTCCAGCGCATCGGTCAGGCTGTCATGGCCCAAGTGGACGTTCTGCTTGATCTTCCAGCTGTTGTGGCTGCCGGGGCAGATGTTGTCCCTGTCGTCGCTCCTGCCGCCACGCAGGCGGCGGTGCTGCGCCTTCTGGCGGAAGGCAGCCGGCAGATATTGTTCATTCGCTGGCGCAGAGCCGTCAGGGTGGCTGAGCATCGGCTCGGCCTTGCCGCACTCCAGGCAGATGGCAAAGCCCTTCTGGTTTGCGCCCGATGTGTAGTTGAACAGCTGCGCCTGCTGGCTGGCGCGGAACTGGCCGAGTGCCGGGTTGGCCAGGCAGACCCAGCTGGCCGGTACGTTCAGCCAGGGCGCATTGACCGGCACATACTGCAGGCGGCTGATGTCGTTGTGCGGCTCGTCGAAGAAGTCCACGGCAAAGCCGGAGGGCACCAGATATTCGCGAATATTTTCATCTTTGATCGGCTCACCGCACGCCTGGCAGTTGATCTCCCGTCCGGGGTTGATGGCCGTGTTGCTGGCACCGCACTTATTGCAGTGCCAAGCTTTCTTGAACAGCTGCAGCTCCTTGACGTTTTCGGCAGAGGCGGGAGCGTGCCAGTTCAGGGTGATGCCGGAGGACTTGTAGACCAGCCCATCCATGACCAGTTCGGCGCCCGGCGCATATTCGCGCAGGCCGGTGATACGGTCGCGGGAAGCCAGCGAGCGGTAGCGTGCACGGTTGTCCTCGCGCTTGTCGCCTTCCTCCTGCTTCAGGGTCTGCATGCAGCGGTTGTCGAAGCTGACGATATCGGTCGGGAAGCCGTAGCCAGGCAGGAAGCGCCGGTCGGCCAGCTCGCTCAGCAGGTACTCCTTCTCGATGCGGCTGAGCTGTGCCTCCATGGCTCGGTAGGCAGCGGCCTTCTTGTCGGCAATCTGCTGCAGTTGGGCTTCGCTGGCCGAGTATTCCTGCTGCCATGCCTGCATGATCTCTTTCATGCGGCGGCTGGCGTGCTTGAACAGCTCGGGCTGCGGGGTGGTATCGAGGAAGCTGCGGCGGGTGATGTCCTTGAGGGCCTGTCCCACCAGCGTTTCGGTATCGACCGCCTGGTTGTCGCACCACAGGCAGAATCGCGCGGCCAGCGACATAGGCAGTTCGCCGTCGAGGAAGAAGGCACCGGCGGTCATCGACTTGATTTCCTGGGCGGCGACCACGTGCTTGAGCCAGTGCGACAGCAGCCAGGCATTGACGTGGCGCTGTACCAGATCGGGGCTCTGCAGGGACACCTTGGGCATGCGCATGGGCGTGTTGAACGGCCAGAGCGGGTTGTTGAACACGCTCTGGTCGTGCGGGGTGTTCTTGCAGACGGCCAGGGCCAGCGAGCGTCCCTCGCGGCGGCGCCCGGCACGGCCGGCACGCTGCAGATAGTTGGCCGGGTGCGGGGGCACGTTGTTCATCGCCACCACGCTGATGCCGCCGATGTCCACGCCCATTTCCATGGTGGTCGAGCAGCTCAGCAGGTTCAGCTTGCCGGTCTTGAACTTGCCTTCGTAGCTGTCTAGTTTGCTCTTCGGCTGCTGCGCCGAGTGCTCGGCGGCACGGAAGTAGTGGCCCCCCTCGATGACCCGGTCCATGACGTCCGACCAGAGCGCGTCATTGCGCAGCTGCTGGATCTGCGGCTCGCTGTTCAGCCAGTCGCGGATCGCCAGCAGGCCCTCATCACCCGGCACATGCAGGAGCGCCTCGGGCGGCCGCGGCAGGGTGTAGGGCGTCACCTTGACGACCATCTCGCGGTCGGTACGTGGCGTATAGGGACTGAGTTGCTCGAACGGGGTGTCGATGAAGCGCCGCGATACCGGGCACAGATAGACCGTTTCGGGCAGCCGGAAACTCAGGTCCTTGAGGTCGAGCTGATAGCCGTCGCCTGACGTAATCAACAGCTTTGCCTGCTGGGTCAGTACCCGCCAAGCCTCACTCAGGATCGAGTCGATCTGATCCTGATGGATCGCGGTCGACCAGTTGAATGCCTTGCAGAGCAGCAGAATGGCCCGCGACTGGATGCCATTGACGGTGTTGACCGCCGGCCAGCGGACAAAGCGGCTCTGCAGCTTTTCAGGCTTTTCCCCCAAGACCGGCGCAACTACCCATTTGGGGCGAATGCGTGCGCCGATCAGTGACTGCCAGCGCTCGTTGATGTTCAGGATGGTGTTTTCGCGGACGAAGAAGTCCAGCAGCACTTTCAGGTAGGTACGCCAAGACTCGGCATCCAGGTGCGCGGGCCAGGCCATGGGTTTGCCGGTGACGTTGGCCAGCTTGGGATAGCAGACCTGTACCAGGCCCAGGGCTTCCAAGCTGTTGGCGCGCTTCGGGCGGCGATAGAACTCGCGCGCCAGCAGCATGCTGGCCAGGGCGACACTGTCCTGCTTGCCGAAGGTATTCGGCGCGAGGTTGTTGTAGTAATCGAGCATGCCCATCTGCAGCTCTGGGGTGCCGGCCAGATGGTTGGCCATATCTGTCCAGCTTATTTCCGCTCCCTTTGTAGCTTCAGCCTGCCTGTCGAGCAAAGACTGCAGGTGTTTCTGCTCGATACGACTCAGTTGCGTTGCTGTTTGTAGGTCTTGCAGATCCTGCAAGTCCTCTGCGGACAGTCCATCGATCGGTTGTGCCTGCAGCAAACGCTGATATATCAGCCCGCGGATCCGGTTGCGCTCGGAGTCCTGCTGCAGCTTGATGGCAATACGCGCCGTGCCCTGGCGACTGTCGGTGAAGGAAATCAGCTTGCGGCCCTGGAAAGGCTTGCCGGTAGGCATCGGATCTGGTGGGCAGAATTCCAGCAGGGTGCCGATCACCGTGCTCAGGGTGAAAGGCGTGCCGATGCGCGCCGGACGTAGCAGGCTGCGGCCCTGGATATTGGCGCCACAGCAAGGGCATTCGTTCTTGATGGTGCGGAAGAGCTGCAGCTCGATACCGCCATCCGCGGGACGATTGGGGGTCAGTCGCTGGGTGGTGCGATCGAGGAAGTCGCCACTGTAATTCTTGACGGCGCGATTAGTGATCAGGATCTGGATAGATGACACAGTATCTTCGGCCTGATCCTCGGCCCCCGCAGAATCTTCGTCGAGGGCGAACTCGTCGACCTGTTGCTGAGTCGGGTCGACCAGCTCGCTGCTACCCTTAGTCCCCGCCTGCAGGAAGCTCTCGTTGCACTCCTCGCAGGATACCAGTGGCATCAGCGGCGCACCGCAGTGGCAGTGAGTCCGCTCCTCCAGATAGACCATGCCGAACGGCCAGTCGGCATGCTCCAGTGCGGTACCGTCCTTGTGACTGCAGTTGCGGTCCACGCAGGCGCGGATTGCCGGAATCACGTTATGGAACAGGTGCGCGCGCAGCGGCAGGAAGGACAGCCCTTCGGCATTCTTGGTGCCGGACAGCAGATCCAGCCAGGCGAGCACCTGTGCCGGGTTGAGGCCGGACTCGCGGGTCAGTCCTTGCAGGCTGTGCGGCTTCACCTGGCCATCGGGCATGAACAGGGCGCGCAGCCGCCGAGCGGTCGGGCTGGCTTCCAGACGCCGGTAGCGCAGCGCCGACTGTTCCTGGTCCGCCTCGATGGCGCCGATGACTTCGGGGGTGTCCTGCTCGGCATCTGGGGTGGCGTTCAGCAGGGCAGGGATATCCCGATGGCCCTGCACGACATGTACCTGCTGCGGATCCACTCCGCCGATATCGGCGAGGAAGGTGCGCAGGCTCTCGATGGTCTGGGTATCCGAGCCGAAGGTGGCCGAGGTCGCCACGAAGCGCACATCCTGCGGCTTGACCTGGAAGGCCAGCATCACCCGGCGCAGCAGCAGCGCCATCTCCGCGGCCTGGGAGCCGATGTGGGTGTGCGCCTCGTCAAGAATGATCCAGCGCAGCTTGCCGGCCGACTTCTGCAGGATCGGCTCGTCATCCTTGCGGATGAGCATGTACTCCAGCATGGTCGCGTTGGTCACTAGCAGTTGCGGCGGGCTGGTGCGCAGGCTCTTGCGGTCGATCACCTGACCATCGTACTGCTGGTCTCTGTTCCTGCGTTCGTTCTCCAGCGCACCGGTGTACAGGCAGTGGCGAATCTGCCCGGCAAAGCCGTGGGTCCAGGCATCCAGGCGGTTCTGCTGCGAGTTGATCAGCGCGTTCAGCGGGTAGATGAACAGGGCGCGGACACCTTCCGGGTCTACGCTGGCGTCGATTTCCTTGGCCAGTTGGTTGAGGACCGGCACCAGGAAGCATTCGGTCTTGCCCGAGCCGGTGCCGCTTGTCACCACCAGCGATTGCGGCTCCGCATGGTTGAGGATCTCCCAGGCCGCCAGCTGGTGGGTGAAGGGATGGCGGTTGCCGGGGAAGGCGTATTCCTGGGCAAGGTCCTTGGGCGGGGACTCCATGGCCCTGGCAAGACGCGGGTGCAGCAGGTTGCCGCCGGCCAGGGAACTCATGGTTTCAGCGCTTTCCTGCCAGCCGAAGGTCGGCTCGAAGACCGGATCGGCCAGCCAGGCGCCCGGAGTGCCGGGGGCGGCGGTCAGCTGGTCATGCAGGAACTGACGCAGCTGCGGATTGCCGAGGCTGAGCAGGCCCTGGGCGGCCCGCTCGCTGCGGGTGCTCAGGTTGCCGGTAAGGGCGGAGAAATAGTTCTTCTGATAGAGCATGGGATTCACTTCTGCATCGAGGCGGCTTGCGCCATGGCCAGGCCGAGTTGATAGGCGGAGTCAAACCAGACCGTATCGAACTGGCGAGCGTTTCTTAGGCTGAACAGGCGTGCCGGATCGGCTTGCCACTGCTGTCCATGGCCGGAGTAGGTATCGAAGGCGGCCATGAAGGGCAGCATGACTGTGGTCAGCTTGAAGTCGTTGGCGGGGAGCTTGCAGTGGCGGAGGAGCATTTGCCCGTGGGGTGTTTTCAGGAATTCCCCGATATCCGTATTGCCACTGCCAGGATATTGATGGGTTTCAGCGGGATTGCGTCGGAACATCTGCTGCATGGCCGAGTGCTCGCCATCCAGCAGTTGAGACAACCAGGAGTCGGTGAGCATCGCCGGATTTCTCAGGAAGAACGCCACATCTGGGCTTTGTAGATCGAACGAGTGGTGCAAGCCCTGATCGAAGATAAAGCGCAGCGCCGGCTGCCAGCGTGACAGGAACTGGCTCTTGCTCTGGATGTCGTTGCGGATCACCGATAGCAGGCGGGGATTGTCGGCTGCCAGCTGCTGGCGCAGTGTCGCGAAAGTGTCGAACCAGTGCTTTGGCGCGATCAGCAGCCACTCGAAGGGCAGCTCGCAGGGCAGGCGCTCTGCCAGCCGGCTGGAGAAATCGTCCAGCAGCAGCGTTGCCGTGGCCAGAGCCTGCGGCTCGCGGATTAATGCCTGGCAGATGTCCAGGCTGGCCAGTGGCAGGTGGTGCAGCCGGTCCAGCAGCAGCTCTAGTGTCTGCCAGTCCTCGGCTTCCGGGTCTGCTGCCATGGTGTGTAGCGCAGCCCGGAGCTGGCACATGCGCTCTTCGCCATTGGCTTCGCAGAGCGCCTTGCGCAGCGGGGTCAGGGGCTTCGACAGTTGGCTCGCGGTCGGTGGCACGATGGTCGCACGGCTGTGTAGCGGTGACTCGGCAGAGGTGTACAGCAACCAAGGGCCGACGGCATCGTCTGGCAGGCTGACCAGCCAGCTGCCGGTGAACACCTGTTCGGAAAAATGCAGCGGCAGGCTGACCGGGTCATGTTCCGGTTCTGCCAGTGGCAGGCCCAATATCAGACCCTCGGCATGCGGCTGCTCAAGCAGAACGTCGGAGCCGCTATCGTTCAGTGACGCCATCTCGCGCTGGCTGTGCAGGCGGATGCGCGTCGAGTAGCGGCCCACCTGTAGGCGAGCGTGGGTCTGGTGGGCATGAATCAACTCTAGCTGCACGACATGATCGAGCCCCGGGTGGCAGGACAACATCTGCTGTATCGCCGGGATCAGCTCGAACAGGCGGATTTCACGAATCCCGGTGTAGCGAATTTCCTGAGAGAGGGTGGAGCGGGCATCGGCGCCGCTGGACGTCAGGCGAATCTGCCAGTTCTCGGCGCCCTGTGCCGACATCAATACCGCACGGCATCCGATCAGCTCTTCGATGGTCAGGGCCTGATTCAGCTTGAGAGGAGTGTCGTTGCGCAGCAGCGTGACGCCATAGCCGGGGAAGGGCAGAGTGAGCCTCTGCTCGCCGTCGGGCCACTGCAGACACAGCGGAACCGTGGTGGCCGGCCGGCTGCCGTTGCTCTTCAGCCGCAGGAGCAGGCCTGTCCTATCATGGCGGCGCTCCAGCGCGACCTGTTCGCTCTCGCAGCGCACCGGCACATCAGGCCAGTGGTGCAGGCGAATGCTGCCCTCGAGGGTGCTGGCGCCCGGCGCGTAGGTGATGGAGGCTTCGTCCGGGAGAAGCACGGCGCGGGTGTTCAGCAGGCGCTGGCCATCCTTGCGCCAGATCAGCCGGCACAGCCCCGGCGCCCGGGCTTGGGCGAGCGGCAGCTCCCTGCCTTGAGTGCGGACAAACAGCTCATGGGCGGGCGCATAGCTGGAAAAGCCCGTTCCCTGCTCAATGCGTAGGCGCGGCGTGCCACGGAACAGCAGCCCCGGCACGGAGAGCGCCTCCAGACTGTTGCCATGCCAGTAGGCTTCCGGGTGGCGGGTAGCGCTGGCGCTGATGGTGACAACGAAGGGCTGTTGTTTGTACGTGAGCCGGGTGGTACCGGCGGGAAGTTCCATCAGCATTTGCCCGTCGGCCAGGCAGTCATGCAGCTCGCGAGCCTCGCCTTCTTCGGCATACACGATGGTTCTCGCCGGCATGGCCGCCAGTGCCGACTCGCCCTTGACCAGCGCATCGCCCTGCGCGAGCAGGCGGGCAAAGGGATAGGTATTCTCGAAGATCAGCGGCTCGTCATGGCTCAAGGCTTCGCCGCCCGGTAGGTTGGCAATGTGCAGGGTGGCGCCCCAGCGGCTGACGATCAGCTGCGCGGCATTGTGCAGGCTGTGGATGGCCGGCAGCGGCCTGGCGATCAGCTGGTATTCCTCGTCTTTGAGCAGAGCTTCGCCGACCAGGTATTCCCGCTCGCCGATGCGCAGCAGCAGCTGGAAGTGTGGCGGCAGCGCCTCCATGGCCATCCCCAGTGCTTCGGCCACCTGGTCGCGTCGGGCCTGAGCCTGCATCACGAAGGACAGCTCGTAGACGGGTATGGAGCCATCGGAACTGAAGCGCAGGCCGCGCTGGATCTGGAAAGGAGGCCGCCGCGACTGGGGCGTGATGCTGACTGTATCCCGGACCAGACCCTTGATCAGGCTGGCGGCGGCCTGGGAATCGAGGGCGATGGGGAAGAGCTCTTCCCAGTGAGGGCACTCTTCCTGCAGCCGGGCGATTGGGTCTTGGGCGCCCTGCAGGGCATAGGCCTTGCGGATGTGCAGCACCGCCTTGACCAAGCTGTCGAGCAGTTCGTAGACCGGCGCCTGCTGGTAGCAGGCGGGCAAAAGCTCGGCCTGGGCCTCGATGGCCTGGCGCAGATGCTCATCCTGCAGGTGGTATTCCAGTGCCTGCTCAGTGACCATGCGTAGCAGGCGGGATAACCCGCCCTGTGCCGACTCGACAAGGCGCATGGGCAGGCCGCCATTCACCGCGACCAGGCCGATGAAACGTTTGCCTTCACTTTTTATAGTGGTTTGCAGACGCCACTGACGACGCCCATCAATTACCAGGCTGCGGGTCTTCTCATGAGCTACCTTTCTCTGGCCGGCTGCCTCGCACAGTGGTCCCCAGCGCCATGCTCCCCCTGGATATTCGCGCTTCCACCATTCGGCCGCAAAAAGTAGCCAGGCCTTAGCATATTCGGGGTGCGCGTGTTGCCCTAGGTTGAGCCCATGCAAGAGCTGGCGCAGTGTCTCGAATTCTTCTGATGAGGTCTTATAGGCGAATAGGGGACGACCATCCGGCTCTTGCAGTCCACGCCTAGATAAAAAGTCTGAAATCCATTGGACAAGCGGCACACATAATTCCTTTTTTGTGAACGAGTGAGCTGCCTCAAAGGCTGTCCTTGGATCGTGTCCTTTTTTCAATCTCAAAACAAGGCGACAGATTCATCTAGCTCGTGGTGCTTGGGACGAGGTGTCCGATAACTGGGCCATGTTGGATGGCGGTGTTTCATATCCACCAATAGATCATTCTCGTTTCCCAGCCTGGGATCTGACGAAATTTCTGGCACCAGCGTTAACACAACCGAACATCGGGTTACCGTGGTATCTCGTAGGTAATCGGGAGTGGGAGTGCACGCTGATGAGATGGTTTTGCGTAGCGATATTTTGCGGTGGCATCGGGCTTTGGCTAAGTACCGAATACCAAATCCCGCAATGGCTGCTTTGGTCTTTGCTGTCGCTAGGAAGCACGATGTGGGGCCTGGCCAAGTGGATGGAGCGGCAGGAGGCCAAGACGGAGTGCAGTCATGATTGAGCACACAGATCCGGGTTGGTCTGCATGCCCAAGACTGCAGGCTTTGCAGCTTTCTGCACGGCAAACACTAATTGGCATTGCACCTTATCTGGAGCGGTTTCACAGCGGGCGGGAAGGCCTGCAGGAATTCCAGGTTGATGGACTGCTGTTCTACCCACTGGAGCTAATCAAGGGCGTGCTGGTACTTTCGCCTCAATGGCCGCAGCGCTGAACTATTCGCAGTGTGGTGGACGATGGTGAGCCAGCTACCCGGGGCTTTGAGTTCATGACCAGGAGATAACGAGATTGACCCTCCCTTACGAAAGAACACGCGCCATCCTCAAAACAGAGGAGTTCCTGCGTGAACTCTCCCGTCATTCGGGGTTACCGCAGGATATCCGCAGCTATGCGAAAAGCCTGCTCAGGCACTATCCATCTGCCGACCAGATTTTCTCGCTGGGGCGCCTTGAGGAATGTCTGGTAAACGAAGCGCTTGAAGATGAATACCGACGGCGGGTAATCGCCTTCCACCAGCCGTTGCTCTGCTCGTCGCTGGAGTCGACACGATAGCAATGTCCCGCCCTCATTCTGAGCCGCCGGTGTCTCACCTCGTCACGCAGCGGGTTAAGTTTCTGCGCAAGGGGAGGCCTTTCAGCATCAGGTGTCTTGCAGGGCTTGGTTCGAGCTCGGCCATCTCCAAGGCAGTCGCCCAGCTTGTTCGCCGTGGCGAGCTTGAGCGTGTGTATCGTGGCATCTACATGCGGCCGAAATACAGTCAGTACACTGGTCGGGTTCATCGTCCTGGGCCTTGGGACTTGGTGAATCTGATTGCCAGGCAGAACCGTTGGAAGCTGCAGATCCACGGCGCTGATGCCGTGAGACGTTTCGGGCTGAGTACACAGATGCCGGTCATCCCGATCTATTACACGAGCGGCTCCAGTCGATCTCTATTCGTGGGGAAGGCCGAGATCAGGCTCGTGCATGCCGCTCCGATGGTGATGCAGTGCGCAGGAACCAAAGTGGGGATGACCATCAGCGCTCTGTTTTATCTCGGCAAAGGTGGTACTACGCCGGAGTGTGTTGCTGTAATAAAAAAAGCTCTCAGCCCCGAAGACCTGAGCAAAATAGTGGCCTGCAGAATGCCGAAATGGATGCGCGCAGCGCTGGAGACAACATGAGCTGGTAAGAAGCAGCCAGACACTCCGTTTGGCTGCCTATCCCTCTATCAGAGTCGGACCTGGATCTATTGCTGGCTGCCCTTCTCCATATTTATCCGCGCCCTGCGTATAAAGCTCACCGACACATTGAACCGGCGCGCAAGCTCTGCATCAGAAACGCCCCCGAACTCCGATGCAATTTCGGGGGTTATTTCTGGCAGCGGTCGTTTGTACGACTGTATTCCAAGCTCCTTGCGCTTTTTCTTGACCGGGAAATTGCTGACGCCGAGCCGGTCAGCAACCTCTGTGTCCGGCATTCTTCCTAGCAGTGCTATGGCCTCGCTGGTCCAAATGTCCTCGAGAGGCTTGAAGCGCTCTCGAATTGTCTTTGGCTCTGGGATCTTAAGCTCTGCTCTGGCTTGTTCGATACGTTTGATGGAAACACCGAATCCTTTCGCAAGTCGATGATTGGTTTCCATCGCCAGTTGCGTAACCAGCGCCGCGGGAAGCTCGGCCCTTCCGGGGAAGAACTTTGGAATGTCGCTGGAATGACGGAAGCGCCGAACAGTGCTGGCGCCGATACCAAAACGCCTGGCCACTTCACGATCGCTCATTTCCCCTGCGTATGATTTCCAGTCACTCATTGTGCTCGCTTCTAATCCGAGGCTGGCCTCGCTCGATTTGCATACGGCCTTGTATTAAGAGTGCCCCTTGAAATACCCCTGATTACCAGATCGTATTGGCATAGCTTTCGGTTCCAGGTCCTGCCAAGGAAACAGCGCTAATGAAATTGCTTGCGGGAAGGCGGAGGAAATTCCGCGCATGCGCGGAATTTCGCAAGGGTGAGCAGGATTGGATTGGGGGTAGAGAGGGCTCAGGAGATAGGCCACCAAGCCGTCCGTTTCAGTTGGTGTGTGGTCAGCCGAAGGGCATTGATGCTCAGGGATGGTGTGCAACGAGTTGCTCTACCTCGTCGATGATTTCTGCTTCCGTGTAGCCCAAGGGTTTAGCCAGCTTGAGCAAGGTGGTGATGGTTGGCTGGTTGATGCCCCGTTTGGTCAAGAAACCCGTCCTGGCTGAATTCGTCGCTCAGGCTTCCATCGCGCCAGGGTGGTTTCCCGGTCAGAACATGAGAATTTTCCGCGCATGCGCGGAATCAGTAGAAACGGCTATTGGCATAGAGTGGGTATTTCACGCCATCCGGCCGAACCCAAACTCACGTGTCCATCAATTCACCCCTCAAACAGGGTACTAACGCTTCGCATTGTCTAGTAGTTCCCACACTAGCGAGAGGCGTCATGCTGACGATCAAATTAGGCGACATCCACGGAATTCATCCCGATTTTTCTCGTGTCGAGTGCGAGCTGGATCTGGCCCCGATAGGCCTTCCTGATCCAGCTCTGATACCCAAGGCGTTGGCCACTCGGATCAATGAGGTTTACCCATTGGTGATCTGTGGCCCAGATGCACTGTGTATCGGCCAAACGACGCTATATCGATGGCTCAAGGCGCACACGGATCCCGAAACACCAGTGCGCTGTATTGAGTGGCCGAAGGGGCGAATCAAGCAGTTTGCCTACCAACTCGTGCTGATTGAGCGCTTGGTTGCACCTGCCCTGGCTCAGATTACGCGGCAACAGGTACGAGATTTATACGCCAACATCGGATCTGCAAAGGAGCAGTGGCCTCACGAATATCGAAGTCACGCCCACCTAGCTCGGCTGGTCGGGGTAAAACCGCTCAGGGGCTGTGAGGGTGAGAAATGAGCAAGCGCGAAATCCTGTTGAGGCTCGCCTCTGAACAGGGACAGTCTCCCTGGATCGTCAGTGAAATTCTCAATTTGCTAGGTTCTCACCCCGAACTAATTGACCTGCCACGTGCGATTGATCAGCTCGTACGAGTGCTCCGCACATGCAGTGTTGGTGTGCCGATTGGTCTAGAAAACTCTGATGACATCGTTTTACATGAGGCCTGCGAGTGGCTTATCTCCTTATCCCGCCAACCCAACATCCGAGTGCTTTTGGGCGAGCAGTTTTGGCTGGGGAACAACAGGTCGGCAAGGAATCCTGTCCACCAGCGCGGTGTAAAAATTTTTGGATTTCCCTATGCCTCTTTTCTGCACATATTCAGAGACTACGAAAATGCTCAGGACTACGAGCGACTGCTCGCGCAGTTGCTCATTGCATCTCATAAAACAGGCACCGATCGCCTGATCAGTCAGCGCTACGAGGTTTACAAAGCGCTCGGCAACTTATGCGAACAGCGAAACTTCTTCATCCCACCTGAGTTAAAGGTCTGGGACACCTCCGAGAAGTTTGTGGTGAGCTGTAGAGGATTTTTGCCTGGAAAGTCGGGATCAGAGAATGCCGAGAGTTTTGCTGCAATCGCCCGATTTGTCCGTTACTGCAACGGCGAGTCGCCACGTGTGGGTGGCGGCGGAGGCGGACATAGAGGCCAGCGTAAGGAGCAGAGTCGACCAGAACTGATCAACTTAATAACAGAGGATCCCCGCGGATTTGTGCTGGGTGATCCCGATGATCCTGACCAGCTACCTGGTCACTACGACATCCTAGTGGGGCATACAGACACCGTTGATAGTGATCTGGCACCCGGTGAGATCAGCCCATCAACTGAGATTTGGGTGCTCGATGATGATGGTTGCGAGCGTCCGTATGTTGCTGATCTCCTAGGCCAACAAAATGTTGAGGCGCATATAGTACGAAGCAGACAGTTCCTGCCATTTTCGTACAACCAGCTCACCTTGGTGGAGTTGCGGAATTTGTTGTTTGGCGCCAGCGACCTATTCCACTCGTGTCTGCAAGAACTGTCCTGCACAAAAGACCCAGCTCGGATCCAGCTACGAATGGAGGCGATTGTTGCTCTGCATATCAGCCTGTGGCTGGGGCAGTCGATGACGCAGGTCGTCCAGTTATCCGTCGTTGATGATGAAACAGATGACGCCGATGGTCTGGCATTGATCCTAGGGGATTCGGCGCTGTTCAGTATGGTCGTCAGGCGCCCAGACCTGGCTGGCGACGATCGTTGGCAGGCCTCTTCTGGTGTCCGACTATCGTTGCTGCGAATTCTATTGCCCGATCTCGCTGGTAGTGCCCAGTTGGTAAAGCAGCTGCTCAAGGCATTTCCTCACTCTGCCAACCAGGTATTCACCTATCAAACTGAGCAGCTGGACGCCGAGATCAAAGCACTCCTGCTGGAATTGGGTGAAGATGACCGACGCTATACGCGAACCAAACTGCGCAGTTATTTGTTTCACCAAATAGTCACTGACACTCAGGACGTAGCAGCGGCATCCATGCTGTCAGGCGTTGAAATCCCCTCGGCGCAAACCCCGCGCTATTACCTACAGCTCGATGCCAACCACCTCCGCAACATTTATACGACCTCACTGGTGCGAGTGCTGACGCAGGTTTATGCATGTGCTGGTCTGGCGTATGAACCTGTCGGCCTCAATCCTGATCAACAGGGCGGGCTGGGAGCAACTCACTGCCTGCTGCCCGAAACCATTGCGTACAATGTAAGTGCAATGGCCGCGGTTTTGCGGAAGAAAGCGAAGGGGCGTCTCAGCGATATGCTCGCTTGGCACAACTGTTACACCCTATGGTCAGTGCAGATGTTTTCGCTGATTACAGCCTGTAGGGCGATCCGCAACCCTCTGATGCTCATCGACGAGTTTGATTCTGTGTTGGGTATGGGCGCGCTGTCAGACAAGGATGCCGATGATCGTCATATGAGTCGGCTGATTTGCATGCCTCCGATGTTGAGGCGGCAAATAACAAATTACCTCGAGCACTGCGCATCTATCAGTAGGCAATTGATCGGCTATCTGTCACGGGATGATGATCGCGATAGATGGTCACGAGGTTTTTTCCTGTGGATTAGTCCGACTGGAATACGTCGTGCTGAAATTGCCCCGGACACAATTGTTCAACAGATGGTGCAGGTAGCCGGTTATACCTGCCATCGAGTCAATAGTTACCGGAAGTTCCTACGTACGGAGCTCACTGAGCGGGGCTGCCCTCCCGAGGCTCTGACTGCGCTCATGGGGCACTGGCTAAGGGGCGAAGAGCCGCAAGACGCCTATTCGTCGTTCTGCCCTGCGGCATATGCCAATGTTCTCGATGAATGGATTACCCCGCTACTGCGGGAACTTGGCTGGTCAGCCCTGAGCAGCCAGTGGGTGACCGAATGAACCTGCCCCGCCTAAACGATCAGCAGAGCAGTGTCATATGGTCGGCTCGGCTTCATGAGCCGGAATGGATGCCTGAGATGCGGGCACTTCTGAAATCGAAGGCTGCGGAGTCAGGCACAGCGTTCGGAAGATGGCTACTGAGTGAAAGTGGCATATCCGGGATTTCGAAGGCGCACGTACGTGAATTTGAGGCGTGGCTCGGCACGAATCACACGCTGCGTAACGTATTGCGTAGCATCACCCAACGAATCAGAGATCAGATTCCAGGGTTCCCGTTAGCGCGAATTGCTATTGCCATCAAGCGGGCAGCGAACCCGATCAATCCGGACGTCTACACAGCCGAGTGCGGATTTCGGTGAACGTGACCGAGCGTTTCGCTAATACGTGACCGGTGCTT
>ERZ1673962.844-NODE-844-length-17887-cov-7.326323_pt1 | contig 17887 bp, 23 predicted proteins | sample MGYA00580188_ERZ1673962 | MGnify/ENA primary metagenome ERZ1673962 (study PRJEB41334, sample SAMN05608104) | rock metagenome | biome: terrestrial subsurface; feature: shale formation; material: shale | place: USA: Pennsylvania ... | reverse complement strand
CGCTGCAGCAGTGCGGCGCGGTGGTGGAAATCGCCAACTGCTATCCGCAGGCGCTCTATTTCCAGCGCAACGAGGTGACGGACGAGAGCTGGTACTACTTCCGGGTGGACTTCCCCCACGATGAGCCTACGGTGCGCAACACCTTCACTGGCGGCCAGGTAGCGGCGGCCAGCGAGTTCAAGAAGCGCCTGCTCGGCATGGCTGCCGGCGCGGTGTTCACCGGTACCGGTGCGCAGCTCGATCGCATCATGCGCGACCAGCTCTACGGCCTGAAAACCGTCAAGACCATCGACTACATCGGCTACAGCAAGGAACACAGCTGCTACGTGTTCGGTGACCTGGCCGTGCGCGGGGGCGTGCTCGAGCAGGCCAACAAGGAGGATTACTTCGAGTTCAAACAGCTGCGCTTGAAGACGCTGCAGAAGTCGATCCGCCTGGAGATCGCCCGTACCGACGAGGGCTACCGCGCCGAGTGGCTCGAATGGCTGTGGACCTGTTTCGGCACCCAGGGCATCGTCGCGCTGGCGTTCTGGTTCGGCTCGCTGTTCGCCGAGCAGATCCGCGACGAGTACCAGAGCTTTCCCTTCCTGGAAGTGACGGGCGAGGCCGGCGCCGGCAAGAGCACCCTGCTGATGTTCCTCTGGAAGCTGCTCGGCCGCCCGGACGAAGAGGGCAAGGACCCTTCGAAAATGTCCAAAGCCGGCTTGCGCCGGTGGATGGGGCAGGTCTCCGGCATGCCGCTGGTACTGCTCGAGGCCGACCGCAGCGACAACGACCGCGGCGCCGCCAAGGCCTACGACTGGGACGAGCTGAAACCGCTGTTCAACGGCGGCACCCTGGGCGTGACCGGCGTGAAGACCGCCGGCAACGAGACCTACGAGCCACCGTTCCGCGGCACCATCGTGATCAGCCAGAACGCCACCGTGGCCGCGAGCGAGGCAATCCTCACCCGAATCGTGAAACTCCATTTCGTACGGCCCCAGGTCACCAGCCAGAGCCGCGCCGCAGCGGACAACCTCAACCACCTGGGCGCCATGGACGTCAGCCACTTCCTGCTGATGGCCACCCGCGCCGAGGCGGCGGTGATGGAAACCTTCCGCACTCAGGTGAAGGTGCATGAGGCTGCGCTGCGTGAGCTGAAAGAGATCCGCATCGAGCGAATCATCAAGAACCACGCTCAGCTGCTGGCTCTGCTCGATGCCCTGCGCCTGGTGGTACCGCTGACCGACCGCCAGTACGAAGCCACCCAGCGCGAGCTCACCGCCATGGCCCTGGTGCGCCAGAGCGCCGTCAACGCCGACCCGAGCGAGGTGGCCGAGTTCTGGGAGGTGTTCGACTACCTGCAGAGCCTGAGCGATGACCCGGTGGTGAACCACAGCAAAAACCCGGACCTGATCGCCATCAACCTCAACGAATTCGCCGAGCGCGCCGCCGAGCACAAACAGAAGCTGGCCGACGTCGGCACCCTGCGCAACCTGCTGCCCAACAGCCGCTCGCGCAAATACATCGAGCACAACAAGTCGGTGGACAGCGCCGTGCGCGCCGCCTTCAACCAGCGCAACTACATGAACCAGCGCGGCACGACCGTGAAGTGCTGGATTTTCCAGAACCCCGACGCCAAGCGCGGCAACGCTTGAGCGGGCTGTAACACCCAACCAAAACCAAGGAGAAGCACCATGCAGCACTACGACGATGACGAACCCAGCCCCAGCCTGCGCGAACGCCTGGCCATGACCGGCTGGATCGGCACCGGCCTGGCCGGCCTGCTGACCGCAGCCAACCACCTGCCGGACCTGTTCCTGGCACTCGCACGCTGAAAACAAGAAGGCCCCGGTGAGCGGCAACTCACCAGGGCCTGACCAACCCAAGGAGAAGCACCATGCAAGCACATCACACCCAGGGAGGCGGGGCACAGCATAACCCAGCCGCCCGCTATCAACCTGTGGCCATCACTGAAGTGCCCGAAAAGCTCTGCCGCAAATGCGGCGAGTTCTGGCCCGCCGATACCGAATTTTTCTTCCGCCAGGCCTCCTGCCCGGACGGCCTCGGAACCATGTGCAAGGCCTGCTACGCAGAGACGCCGAGCATGATCAAGCGCAACGCCGGCAAGAAGAAATTGAACCAGGTCAGCTCGCCCTGGGAGGTGTTGTTTGAGGAGGAGCCTAGCCATGCGTGAGCGTCCGATTTTGTTCAACGGCGCGATGGTTCGAGCCATCCTGGAAGGCCGCAAGACGGTGACGCGGCGCGTCGTGAAGCCTAAACAGGCCGGGCGCATTACTGGCGCGGCAGGGCCGGGTATGGCAGCGGAATACCTGGGCATAGACAACGATGGCTGTGGGTGCTTCTCGATTCTTCAATGCCCATACGGCCAGCCAGGCGACCGACTATGGGTGCGCGAGACATGGTCTGACGTGAATATGTGCGGCGCTCCGGCGCTCGCATATCGTGCGGATAGTGATATTCGTGACCTGATGGCGGAAGAGCTTTTCCTCGATGAAGATGGCGCTTTCAACTACGTCGATCAGCGCTGGAAGAAGTACGACTTCTGCTGCTGGTATGCGGATTTGCACCAGGCGCGGTGGCGACCCAGCATCCACATGCCACGCTGGGCCTCTCGCATCATGCTGGAGATCACCAACGTGCGTGTCGAGCGATTGCAGGCCATCACCGAGGTGCAGGCCAAGGCCGAGGGAGTGCTTAGCTGCGAAAATGATATTGACCCTGATGGCAATGGCTACTCGCCGTATGAGCTGTTCTCAGCGTTGTGGGTCTCCATCAACGGTCATGAGAGCTGGCACGCCAACCCCTGGGTTTGGGTGGTCGAGTTCAAGCGGGTGGAGGTGCAGCATGCCAACTGAAATCCGCACCCGCTTCACCACCGGCACCTACGTCGCCACCGTGCGCGGTGACAAACGCACCGCCAGCAACACCATGGGCGCCCGCTGGGCCGCCGAAGCCCTGGCGCGCAAGCTCGGCCTGGACCCCACCATGCTCCGCGAAACCCAACGCGATCTGCTGCGCAGCGGGGTGGAGTTGTTTGTGCATCCTGAAGCGCTGAAGGCGAAGGAGGTGGCCCGATGAATCTGCTTCGTTATCTGACCAAACCGGAAGGCATCACCACCGCCGAGCTGGCCGAGCGCACCGGTGCGTCGGCTGTCCAGATCCGTGCCGAGCTGGTCGCCCTGGAGGCGGCCGGCGCGGCGGTGCGCAAGCGCGCAGCGGTCGGCCAGCCTCATCGCTGGTGGCGTGTCGGCGCTCGTCCGCTCGGAAAGCTCGATGTGCTGCTGGCGATGGTACTGGCGGCACGCCTGCACCCGGGCACCAAGCGTCTTCGCGCGGTGTTCGACCGTCTCGCTCACCGCTCGGCCGACCCGGCGGTGAGCCAGATCCTGAGCATGGCCCGCCGCAGCCGGGCGCCGCATCAGATCGCCGAGCTGGCGCTGAGCTACTACGCAGAGGAGTCGGGGCGTGGCCTATGACATACACCAGCACATGCTCGAATGCGAAGCCCGCACTTGGTTGCGCAAGGGCTACTCCACGCGCGAGCGGATCGAGGAGCTCGCCCAGACGATCACCAAAAGACGAGGCCCAGCCGCGACCGAGCGCCTGGTGGAGGAAATGCGCCGTCAATGGCGCCGCCGCTCGGAGTGGCTGACCTAGAAATCACGTTCAACAATTCGAGGCCCGGCAACGGGCCTCTCGCTTTGGCGAGGCATAGACTCCCGCCGTTTCCATCAAGTGAGCACGACCATGCACGAAGGCGTCGAGGTGCGCGGCAATTCGCTGCGCGTCTATTTTCGCTACCAGGGCGAGCTGTGCCGTGAGCCGTTCCCAGGGGATGCCTCGCCGGCGAACATCGAGCAGGCCAGCCGGCTGGCCGGGCTGATCCGCCACGAGATCAAGCACGGCACGTTCAGCTATGCCCGGCATTTCCCCCATTCGGTGAAGGTGAAGACCAACACCTTCGGCCACTTCATCGATCTGTGGTTGAACATCAAGCGCAACGAGGTGGCGCCGTCCGGATTCAGGGTTTACGAGGGCAGGGCGGAGCTGCACATCCGCCCGAAGTGGGGGGCGCGGCAGGCCGACCAGATCGACCACCTGGACCTGCAGGAGTGGGTCCAGGCAGAGCTGATGCCGAAGCTGCACAACAAGACGGTCAACGAGATCATCGCCTTGGTGCGGCAGATCTTCCGGCTGTACCGGATGCGCAACCGGATGGCGCATGACCCCACCGAGGGGCTGCGGGTGCGGGTGCCCGATCGGGACGATCCGGATCCGTTCGACCGCAAGGAGATCGATGCCATCCTCTCGACGGAGACCGCGCGCGAGCAGGAGCGCAACCTGGCGCAGTTCATGATTTGGGCGGGGCCGCGCGTGTCGGAGGCGATCTCGCTGGCGTGGGAGGATGTGGTCGACCTGGACAAGGGCATCGTCCGCTTCCAGCGTTCCCAGGTGCGCGGCCACTATAAGGTGACGAAGACGCGGCGCTCGGTGCGCGAGGTGAGGCTGCTGCGGCCGGCGCGCGAGGCGTTGCAGGCGCAGGCGGAGTTGACCCGCGATCTGGAGCCGGTACTGGTGGACGTCACCGAGCGGGACAACAAGACGGTGCGGGTGCGCAAGCTGCGTTTCGTGTTTCACAACTCCAGCACCGGCGCGGCGCATACCAGCTCGGACATGCTGCTCAAGGGCTTCTGGCGTCCTCACCTGAAAGCGGCCGGGGTGCGCTTCCGCGGGCCGAACAACTGCCGCCACACGTTCGCCAGCCAGTTGCTCACCACCGGCGCGGTGCCGCTGGAGTGGATCGCAGACCAGATGGGGCACACGTCCACCGACATGATCCGCAAGCACTACGGCAAGTGGATCAACGACGACGGGCCGGACATGGTCGGCATCCTCGAGCACGCGCTCAAGCTCTGATCCCAGCGAAACCACCCAAGGCGGCCTGCGAGCCGCCTTTTTCATGCCTGCGCGGCGGCCCCCGGCGAGGCCGTGTTCCCAAAATGAACCCAGACGGGCAAGCGGTGAGGGTGAAGGCCAGTAAAATCAGTACCTTGGGCGCGCTCCCGTGAGAGTTCGAGTCTCTCCGTCCGCACCATGTAATCAGCTGAAAGCCCCGGATTCCGGGGCTTTCGCGTATCTGAGGTTGCGCGAATGTGGGTGTGATCGTTCCCAGCGTGTTCCCAAAGAGAACTGGTGTACGCAACGAGAACGCCCCCCCAGCCAGCGAACTCCGCGTTTTATCTTGACCCATCGAAAACGGGTAATTTTGGTAATTTCCTTTTGCGAAACGCCTGAAAGCCTTGTCTTTCAGTAGCTTAGGAATGATTCTTAAAGGTAATTTTTTGGTAATTCAGAGGTAATCAACTTACCTAATCAGATGGTCATGTTCCAAAAAACTCCAGCCCTTTAAAATCAAGCACTTACAGAAAAATTACCTTTTGCCTTACCCGAAATTACCTTTGAAGGTAAGCGGGCGAGCCCAGCAAATACGGGGCCTCTAGCCGCATTTCGGAAGGGCCTGACCAAAATTACCCATTTCCGAATTCGCCTCTGAAATCGGTTGGCTCGGGTAGCTCCGCAGGCGCTCCAGAAAGGGGCCTACTGTGCAGGGTTTCGCAGGGGTGCCGGTCACCGAAAACGCCTCTCCAGCGCGCAGCCTGGGCCGCTCTCGGCCATCCCGCAGGGGTGCGGAAAATGCCATAGGTTTAGCCCGCAGGCGTGGTGGGGGGACGACGGCGCGCGCCGGGTGCTGATCGGGGTGGCCGCCTGCCGGGCGCCGATCGGCAGGCACAAAAAAGCCGCCTCGAGGGCGGCTTCTGGTGGCGCGGGGCGGCGATCAGTTCTTCGCCGGCAACTCAAACGGCTTGAACCGGATCACCTCTTCGCCCAGCCACTCGTTCACATGAGCCAGCCGCGCCTGGATCGGCTCCAGCTCGTTGCCGGCCCACACCTCCGCCGCCTCACGCAGGGAGCCGAACCCGCCAGCGTTGGTCGGTACGATGCCCATCAGCTGAGGGGGAATGCGCAGCGCGGCGAGCTGATCGTCGCGGCTGATGTTCTTGATCGAGCCGAATTCATCCTTGGCCGCGATCTCGCTCACCGGGATCAGTTGCAGCCCGTCCTTCTTGCCGCCCGGCGCGTACATGAACAAGTTGCGGAAGTTGCCCGGCCCCTTGCTGTCGCGCAGGGCCTTGCGCAGGGCGTCGACGTCCTGCTCGTTCTGCGTCGAGTCGGTCATGTAGAGGATGAACCCGGCGTGCGAGCCGTTCTGGTAATACTTGCGACGGAAGAGGGTGGCCGACTCGTTCAGCAGCGCCGACTGCAGCGCCGAAAGCCACTCCGGCAGCCCGTACACCTCCTGGTTGATATCGGCCTCGCGCAGGTGGCAGATGCTGCCGCGCTCGAACTCATGCTCATCCTTCCACCCACGCACCTGGTAGTACGTCTCCAGATCAGCCCCGCGGCGCATGTACTTGGCCAGCGCAGGCTGTAGGGCTAGCGGCTGGCCGAGCATGTTCCGCCGCCGCTCCAGGTAGGCATTGCCGCACCAGAGCCAGTCCAGAGCTAACTGGCCGAACGCCTGCCGGCTCAGCAGGCGATGTGGGATGAACATGCGCTCCAGCATGTTGCGTTTAAAGTTCAGCCCGCTCTGCAGGTACACGCTCGCCCGGGTCGACTTCGCCAACCCATCCAGCGACAGCGGCGGTTCGTACCACTTCCCGTTGAGCCAGCACTCCAGGTAGTCGAGCAGCTCGCGCCCATCGAGCACCGGCAGCGGATCGCCGAAGGTGAAAGCCTCCACGCCAGCGGCGGGGGCGGTGGTCAGTTCGCTCATCAGCAGATCTCCATGAATCCAGTGTTCGCCGAGGTCTGCCCCTCGAGCGGTTCGTTGTGCAGGGCGTGGAACAGCGCCCATGCGAGATCGGCGTGGCCGGTCTCGTCGTTGCGCCCGGCGGTGTAGGTCATCTGGCGGCCCGAGGCCGTGATCGTCTTGCGAATCGCCATCAGCGAGCTGGCCACGTCCGTCCAGCCGGCATCGAACTCCAGCCGGCCATTGCGGATTACGTCGTAGGCCTTGAGCACCAGGCGCGTCTTCACCTCCGGCGAGTAGCTGAAGGTGGTCACGTTGGGGAAGAACTGGCGGACCAGCTGCGCCACGCCAGAGCCCAGCCCGGTCACGTCCACGCCGATATAGGTCACCCAGTAGCGGTTGCAGGCCTGGCGGATCGCCTCGGCCTGGGCGGCGAAATCCATCCCGCGGAACTGGTGGCGTTCAAGGATGCGGAACTTGCCGCCCGGCACTGCTGGCGGGGCGACCACTACCATGCCCGCGCTGTCGCCGGTCTCGGCCGGGTCGTAGCCGATCCACACCGGCCGGTCGCCCAGCGGGCGCGCCGCGAACGGCTTGTAGTCCTCGCCCCATTCGACCCAGCTGTCCACCATGCACGGCTGCAGCATCGTCAGCGGGAAGATGCTCGCCCCGTCGTCGACGAACTCACACATCAGCAGGTTGGCGAACTGCTCGGCGTTGTACTCGAAGCGCAGCTCCTCCAGATCGAACAGATCGCAGCCGCGGCGCTCGGCATCGAGGATGGTCACGATCTGCCGCCAGATCTTGTCCTCCCGGCACAGCTTGCCGGGGGCGAGCGTGTCGTGGCGCAGGTCGATCTTCACGTGCTGCGCCGCCGGCTTGCCCTTGTTCAGCCGCTCACCGGTCCACCACTTGTACGCCGGGTGCCCCATGCTCGACGGCGTCGAGAAATACGTCTTGCGCCACTTCTTGTGCAGCGCCATGCCCGAGGCGACCTTGTTCAGCTCGTCGAAGCCATGCACCCAGAAAAATTCGTCGAAGTAGAAGTTGCCGCTGCGCCCCTGGGCGGTGCGGTAGTTCGTGCCGAGAAAGTGCAGCTCCGCGCCGTTGGCCAGCACGATCGGGTCGCCCGTCAGCTGCCGGCCCAGCGCCTCCTGGACGAACGCCTGCATGTAGTTCTTGAACTGGTGCGCCTGCGCCTTGCTTGCCGAAAGGAAGATCTGATTACGCCCCGTCAGCAGCGCGTCGATCAGCGCCTCGCGGGCGAAGTAAAAGGTTGCGCCGATCTGTCTCGACTTCAGGATCATCCGCGTGCGCATGTTGATCGCCCGGTACCAGTCCAGCTGGTACTCGAAGCAACTGTCGCGGAAGGCCTCCTCGAGCAGCTCGATCTCGCCTTCATCGAACTCGTTGCGCTTCGGCGCCTTCTTCGGCCCGGCGTTACGCGCCTCAAGGTTCGGGTTCAGCTCCGCCTGGGTGCCGCCGGCCTGGAAGCGCTGGATTCGCGCCTGCCGCTCCAGCTGGCGGTGCAGCAGGTCGATTTCCTTGAAGTCGCCGCCGGTCTTGCCGTCCTTGAGGATCAGCTGCACGAGCCGAGCCTCCAGCGCGCCACCGATCCGCTCGACATTGTCCGCGCGGTCCCACTCGTCCCGGGTTTTCCAGCTGTGGACGGTCTTTTCCTTCTCGCCCAGGTAATCGGCGATATCAGTCACCCGCCAGCCCATCCAGTACAGATGGCGAGCGGTGCGGCGTGGATCCTGAACGGGAATTTCAACGGTCGGTGCATTCATGGCGCCGATGCTGCCGCTCGCGCGCGCGAGTCGTTACTCCGGCGGCCTGTACGTCCAGCCAGTACAGGGCGCGCGAATTGCCCGCGCCGCGCGGGCTGCCGACCATGCCCTCACTACCTGCCCAGCAGCCACCAGTTGAGGACAGCCCGCATGGCCGGCAACAGCAAAAAGTACCGCTCCAAGATGTTCCGCATCGGCGTCGAAGGCGCGACCACTGACGGTCGTACCATCGAACGCAGCTGGCTTGAGGAAATGGCCGCCAGCTACAACCGCAACACCTACGGCGCGCGCATCAACGTCGAGCACATCAAGGGCCTGTCCCCCGACTCGCAGTTCGGCGCCTATGGCGACGTGCTCGCCCTGAAAACCGAAGAGGTCGAGATCAACGGCGAGAAGAAGCTCGCCCTGTTCGCGCAGATCCAGCCCAACGACGCGCTGCTGGCCCTGAACAAGAAGGGCCAGAAGATCTACACCTCCATGGAAATCCAGCCCAAGTTCGCCAACACCGGCAAGGCCTACCTGGTCGGCCTGGCGGTCACCGACAGCCCGGCGAGCCTCGGCACCGAAGCGCTGGAATTCAGCGCCAAGCACGGCACCCTGACCAGCCGCAAGCAGGACAAGGACAACCTCTTCACCGCCGCCGAGCCGGCCGAGCTCGAGTTCGAAGAGGTGGACGACACCCCATCGAAGGTCGCCGGCCTGTTCAAGAAGGTCAGCGAGCTGCTGGGCAAGGGCAAACAGACCGAGGAGCAGTTCGGCGAGCTGGCCGAGACCCTCGAAGCCATCGCCAAGCATTCCGCCGATCAGGCCGAGGCGCTCACTGCCGAGCAGACCGCCCGCAAGAGCCTGGAGACCAGCTTCGCCAAGCTGGAAAGTGACCTGCAGGCGCTGACCAAGCAACTCGGCAACACCCCCGATCCCGAACAGTTCAAGCGTCCGCCGGCCACGGGCGGCGACGGCCAGCAACTGGCCACGTTCTGACCCCGACCCGCCCACTGGAGCACACCATGCGCAACGAAACCCGAATCAAGTTCAACGGCTACCTGGAGCAGGTCGCCAAGCTCAACGGCATCACCTCGGCCATCGTCAAGTTCAACGTGCTGCCGTCCGTGCAGCAGAGCCTTGAAACAGCCATCCAGGAGTCGAGTGACTTCCTCAAGCGGATCAACATCATCGGCGTCAGCGAGCAGGAAGGTGAGGCCATCCTGCTGGGCGTCAACGGCCCGATCGCCGGCCGCACCAACACCGCCGGCGGCAACCGCCGCAACCCGGCCGACCGCAGCGCCCTGGCCAAGGATGCCTACAGCTGCAAGCAGACAAACTTCGACAGCGCTTTCCCCTATGCACTGATCGATGCCTGGGCCAAGTTCCCCGACTTCCAGCCGCGCCTCACCGCCGCCATCGCCCAACGCCAGGCGCTGGACCGCATCATGATCGGCTTTAACGGCACCTCTGCCGCTGCGGCCACCGACATCGGCGCCAACCCGCTGCTGCAGGACGTCAACATCGGCTGGTTGCAGAAGATCCGCACCGGTGCGCCGGACCGCGTGCTCGACGAGGTGGTTGCCGCCTCCGGCAAGGTCACCGTGGGCGCCGCCGGCGACTACAAGACCCTGGACGGCGTCGCCTATGACGCGGTGCAGATGCTCGAACCCTGGCACCGCAACAATCCGGACCTGGTCGTGCTCGTCTCGCGCAACCTGCTGCACGGCAAGCTGCTGAAGGCGGTAGAGAAGGGCGGTTCCTCCAACGAGGAAGAGCTGGCCGCCGACGAGATCATCGCCAAGGCTCGCCTGGCCGGCCTGCCGATCGTCGATGCCCCCTTCTTCCCGGACGGCAAGCTGCTGGTAACCACCCTCAGCAACCTGTCGATCTACTTCCAGGAGGGTGCGCGCCGCCGGCACGTGAAGGACGAGCCCGAATACGACCGCATCGCCGACTACCAGTCGAGCAATGACGCCTACGTCATCGAGGACTTCGGCCTGGTGGCCCTGGTCGAGAACATCAAGGCCGTCTGACCATGAGCCTGAGCCCAGCCCAGATCAACCAGCTGCGTAAGCGTGCCGCCCTGGAGGCGGCCGCCACCGCGCCGGCGCAAACCATGGCCGGCGCCACCACCTACGAACTGCAACTCGCCCAGCTGCACCAGGACCGCCTGCGCCTGAGCCAGATCCAGTCCACCGAGGGCAAGGTCGCGCTCAAGGCGCAGCTTCTGCCGGCCTACGTTCCATACGTTGACGGCGTGCTGGCCGCCGGGCGCGGCGCCCAGGACGAAGTGCTGACCACCGTCATGGTCTGGCGCATTGATATCGGGGATTACGCCGGCGCGCTGGACATCGGCGAGTACGTGCTCAAGCACGGCTTGAAGATGCCGGACCGCTTCGAGCGAAACACCGCGTGCATGCTCGCCGAAGAGATTGCCGAGGAGGCGCTCAAGGCTCACAAGGCCGGCAGCACGTTCAGCCTCACGGATCTCAACCGCGCCGCCCAACTGACCGCGCAGCACGATATGCCGGACCAGGCCCGCTCAAAGCTGCACCTAGCGCTCGGACGCGGTTACGCCTGGGTCGCCGAAAACGATCCGGAAGTTGATCAGGCTGATTGGCTTATGAACGCCAAGCGTGAGCTCTCCCGAGCCATCGAGCTGCACGACAAGTGCGGCGCCAAGAAAGATCTGGAGCGCGTCGATCGCCTCCTCAAGAAACATGCGGAAAGCAAGCCAGCCACTACCGGCACCGGTGAGCCACCAGCGAACGACCAACCAGCCCCCGACCAGGAGGCCGGCGAATCGAACGCAGAGCCGAGCACGACCGATACCGGCGCGCCATCCGCTAACTGAGCGTCACCACGCACCCCGGCGGCTCGGGGCTGATCAGCAGGTTTTTCTCCTTGGCCAGCTGTGAAGCCCCGACCACCGCCGACCTATTCGAGCCGCGACCATGAGCGCCTTCATCGCCACCAACGCCTCCTCAGCCGCCGATTCGTTCCCCATCACGAATGACGGCTGGTTCCCCGACCTGGACGGCGCCCACCTGCGCGCCGCCCTGCGCCTGGACGGTAGCGTGACCGATGCCCGCCTCGAGGTCGCCACTGTCAACGCCCTGATCGAAGTCAACCGCGAGCTGAGCCTCTACCGCCGCGCCCGCGAGGAAGAGGGCCACGCCAGCCTTGCCGACGTGCCTGCCTCCCAGCTCCAGGGCGAGAGCTACCTCGTGCACCTCTACCGCCGCGCCATCGCCTGCAGCGCCGGTGCCGAGCTGGCCGAGCGCATGCGCGACTACAGCGCCACTGGCGACGGCGCCGAACGCGCCGATGCCCTGACCCCGACCGCCGACGAATACCGCCGCGACGCCCGCTGGGCCATCCGCAACATCCTCGGCATCGCTCACACCACCGTGGAGCTGATCTGATGGCCAGCCTGCGCGCCCAACAGGGCGACACCGTCGACGCCATCTGCTGGCGGCACTACGGGCGCACCGCCGGCGTGGTCGAGCAGGTGCTCGACGCCAACCCCGGCCTGGCCGACCTCGGCCCGGTTATCCCGCACGGCACCATGGTTGAGCTGCCCGAACAGGCCGTGCGCGCTGAACAACGCCAAGCGGTGAATTTGTGGGATTGAAGGATGAAACGCATGCATGACCGTCCCGAAATGGCCTGGCTCGCCACGTGGCTCCAGGAGAATTACCCGATCCTGTATGCAGCAGGCCTGTCGGCTGCCATCGCCGGCTCGCGGTTGATGCTCGGCGGCGGCTCGCTGCGCCGCATCGCCATCGAATCCGTCGTTTGCGGCCTGATCACCCTGGCCGCCAGCAATGGCCTGGCGCTGTTCGGCATCCCGCTGGATGCGGCGCCGTTCTTCGGGGGCATCATCGGCCTGGTCGGCGCCGAGGGCGTCCGCGCCGGCGCCAAGCGCCTGTTCGAGCGTAAGGTGGAAAGCGTATGAGCGAACTCCTGTTCATCGGCGCCCGCGGCCTCGCCGTGCGCAACCTACAGGCCGCACTCAAGCTGGCCGGCTTCGCTGTCGAGGTCGACGGCGACTTCGGCGAGCAGACCGAGCGCGCCGTCGCCGCCTTCCAGCGCCGAGCCGGCCTGGTGGACGATGGCGTAGCCGGGCCGAAAACCCTGGCCGCGCTCACCGGCCGCGACACCTCCAAGCTACTCAAGCGGCAGGATCTGCAGCGGGCCGCCGACCGCCTCGGCGTACCGCTGGCCAGCGTCATGGCCGTCAACCAGGTGGAAAGCCGCGGCGAGGGCTTCGCCAGCAATGGCCGCCCGGTGATCCTGTTCGAGCGGCACGTGATGTTCGAGCGGCTGCAGGCCAACGGCCTGAGCGAGGCCGAGGCTGATGCACTGGCCGCCAAGCATCCCGCCCTGGTCAATCGCAAGTCCGGCGGCTACATCGGCGGCACCGCCGAGCACCAACGCCTCGCCCAGGCGCAGCAGATCCACGCCGCTGCCGCGCTCGAGTCCGCCAGCTGGGGTCTGTTCCAGATCATGGGCTACCACTGGCAGCGCCTCGGCTACCACGACGCCCAGCACTTCGCGGACACCATGGCCTTGAGCGAGGCCGCCCAGCTCGACGCCTTCGTGTCGTTCATCGAAACCGACCCCGCGCTGCACAAGGCGCTCAAGGGCCGGAAGTGGGCCGAGTTCGCGCGCCGCTACAACGGCCCGGCCTACGCCCGCAACCTCTACGACGTGAAGCTCGCCCGGGCCTATGCCCAGTTTGCCGCAGAGCAGGCCCAGGAGCAGGCAGCATGACCAGCTGGAAAGTTTGGCTTGGCGTAGCTGGGCTAGTCGTTGCGCTGCTGGTGGCCTTGAACATCCAGGCTCAGCGGATCGACGCGGCGACCGCCCGCGCGGATCTCGCCACCGAACGCCTGCAAACCGCCCAACAGCGCAACGCCCGCCAGGCCGCCACCATCACCCGCCTCACCGGCGAGGTCGCCACCCAGCGTCTGGACCAGCTCGCCCTGCAGCAAACGCTCAGCGACCTGCGCCAGGCCCACGCCACCGACCAGCTCAAGAAGAAGGAACGCCGCCGTGAAGACCCCACCCATGCGACTTGGGCTGCTCAGCCTCTGCCTGTTGCTGCTCGCCGCCTGCACCAACGCCCCGCCATCACCGGAGCCGCAGGTTACCGTCAGTGGCTGTCCGGTCGTGACGCGCTGCACGCTGAACCCGGCGGCGCCGATCAGTAACGGCGAGCTGAGCGACGACGGCGACTACCTCATGGCCGCCTGGGGCGAATGCGCCGCCAAGGTGGACATCATCGTCGACCACAACCAGCGCAGCCCCCAGCCATGAACAAGCCCGAATCCCTGCGCGCCCACCTGCTGGCCGCCATCCCTGAGCTCAAGCGCAACCCCGACCGTCTGCTGGTATTCATCGACAACGGCAGCCTGCGCAGCACCGCCGCGCCGGGCCTGTCGTTCGAATACAGCTACACGCTCAACCTCATCCTCACCGACTTCGCCGGCCACCCGGATGCCGTCGCCATCCCGCTGTTCGCCTGGGTGCTGGTCAACCAGCGCGAGCTTATGGAGAACCAGGAGCGGGGCAGGGACGCCATCAAGTTCGAGGCCGACATCCTCGACAACAGCAAGGTGGACCTGTCCATCACCCTGCCGCTCACCGAGCGCGTAATCGTCAAGCGCATGGATGACGGCACCTTGCAGGTTGACCATCCGCAAGAGCCACAGCTCGACGAGTTCTTCCCGGCTGGGCCGTGGCAATTGTTCGGCAACGGCGAACTGCTCGCCGAGTGGGACAGCACCCAGGGCATGGGCAGCGACATCGCCAGCCCGCACCCGGGCCGCAGCAATGGCTGACGATCTGCGCGCCCTCGAGGACTGGGCCGGCGCGCTGCTCGCCCAGCTGCAGCCGGCCGAGCGCCGCAAGGTCACCAGCACCATCGCCCGCGACCTGCGCCGCAGCCAGCAGCAGCGCATCGCCGCGCAGCGCAACGCCGACGGCACCCCCTTTGCCCCGCGCAAATCCCGGCAGGCGCTACGCGCCAAGGCCGGGCGAATCAAACGCAAGCGGCAGATGTTCACCAAGCTGCGCACCGCCCGTTACCTGCGCCTGCAGAGCGACGCCAGCACCATCGCCATCGGCTTTGCCGGCCGCCTCTCGCGCATCGCCCGCATCCACCAGTACGGCCTGCGCGATCGCCCAGCCCCCGGCGCGCCGGATGTGCAGTACGCCCGCCGCGAGCTGCTCGGCTTCACCGACGCGGATCTCGAGCTGATCCGCGAGCGCCTGCTCGAGCACCTGGTGCGCTAACCCTGTAACGCCCGCCGCTTCACAGCCCCGCGAATGCGCCCCGCGCGCGCGAACGCCAGCATGGGGCCATGAATATCACCGACCTCCTGCGCCGCCTCGAAAACCTGATCCGCCTCGGCACCATCGCCGCGGTGGACCACGCGGCCGCGCGCTGCACCGTCAGCACCGGCGGGCTCAGCGTGCCGAACCTGCCGTGGCTCGCCCTGCGCGCCGGCAGCAGCCTGGACTGGGATCCGCCCACCGTCGGCGAGCAATGCATTCTTTTCAGCCCTAGCGGCGAACCGGCCCTGGGCGTTGCCCTGGTCGGGCTCTACTCACAGCAACGTCCGGCGCCGTCGAACAGCGCCACCGTGCGCCGCCGGAAATACCCGGACGGGGCTGTGATCGATTACGACCACGCCAGCCATACCCTGAGCGCCACGCTACCCACCGGCGGCAAGGCCCAGCTCACCGCACCGGGCGGCGTCACCATCCTCGGCAACGTCGATATCACCGGCACCGTGACCGTCAGCGAAGACGTGCTGGCGGCCGGTATCAGCCTGGTCAATCACGTGCATGGCGGCGTTCAGGGCGGGCCGAGCAAAACGGGGGCGCCGCAATGAACCGCACCACCGGCGCCCCGATCGACACCATCGCTCACATTGCCCAGTCAGTGGCCGACATCCTTACCACGCCTATCGGCTCGCGTGTGATGCGCCGCGAATACGGCAGCCTGCTGCCCGACCTGATTGACGCCCCCCTAAACGACGCCACCCGTCTGCAGGCCTACGCCGCCACCGCCATGGCCCTGATGCGCTGGGAGCCGCGCATCCGCCTGAGCCGTGTGCAGCTCGCCGGCGGCGCGCGGCCCGGCCAGGCCGTGCTGGATCTGGATGGCACGCGCACCGACACCAACGAAGCGCTGAGCCTGCGCGTTCCGCTGCAACTGGGAGCTGTCGCATGAGCATCGACCTCTCGCTGCTGCCGCCGCCAGATATCATCGAGCCCCTGGACTTCGAGCAGATCCTCGCCGAGCGCAAGGCGCGCCTGGTCAGCTTCTTCCCGGAAAACGAGCAGGCCGCCATCGCTGCCCGCCTGGAGCTGGAGTCCGAGCCCCTCGTCAAACTGCTGCAGGAAAACGCCTACCGCGAACTGATCCTGCGCCAACGCATCAACGACGGCGCGCGCGCGGTCATGCTGGCATTTTCCGGCGGCGCTGACCTTGAGCACCTGCTCGCCCTGCTGGGCGCCGAGCGCCGGGAAGGCGAGGGCGACGACGAATACCGCCAGCGCGGCAAGCTTGCGCCGTTTGGCTTCAGCGTTGCCGGCCCCGTCAACGCCTACCGCTACCACGCCCTGAGCGCTGACAGTGACGTCCTCGATGCCCGAGCCGATCAGCCGCAGCCCGGCGTTGTGCGCGTCACGGTGCTGTCGCGCACCCGGCAAACCGCAACCCCCGAGCTGCTGCAGCGAGTCGCCGACGCACTCAGCGCTGAAGACATTCGCCCGCTCAATGACACCATCCAGGTGCAAGCCGCGACCCTGCGACCCTGGGCAATCAATGCCCGCATCTACGTCGGCAGCGGCGCTGCGCCGGAACCACTGCTGGCTGCCGCGCAACAGGCCGCCGAGGCCTACGCCGCCGCCCAGCACGCCATCAATGCGCCGGTGCGCCTGTCCGGCATCTATGCCGCGCTGCATCAGCCTGGGGCGCTGCGCGTCGAGCTGCTTAGCCCGGCGGCTGACATTGAGCCCGAGGCGCAAGCCGCACCCATCTGCACGGCGGTCACGCTCGCGCTGGTGACCGGCCATGAGTGATCTGCTGCCACCCAACAGCACCCAGCTGGAGCACGCGCAGGCCGCGTCATCTGATGTTGATCAGTTGCCGGTTGAGTTGCGCACGCTCTGGTCCGCCGAGCATTGCCCTGCCGCGTTCCTGCCGTACCTAGCCTGGGCGCTGTCGGTCGATTTCTGGGACATGGCCACCACCGAGGCGCAGCAGCGCGCGCTGATTGCCGGCGCCATCGCCTGGCACCGCAAGCGCGGCACCCCTTGGGCCATCAAACAAGCCCTGGCCGCCATCGGCTATCCCGTTCTGGAGCTGGTCGAGCAGGCCGAATACCACCGCGAGTGGGTCGCCGCTGGCGGTCGTACCCTGGACGGCAGCTGGTCGCTCGACGCCAGCGCCACCCTATTGCCGCCTGAAGCGGGCGGCGCCGTGGTGCGCCGAACCGCCCTCAACCATTGGGCCGAATACGCTATTCGGCTGAACGCCGTCGACGGCGCCTGGTCGCGAGAGCAGCAGGACCGTATCCGTCGCATTGCCGAGGCCTACGCCCCGGCGCGCAGCCGCCTGGTCGCCATCATCACCAGCCTGTCCACCCGTTTCGGGCGCCCGGTTCAGGTCACCAGCCTGCGGCAGCTCGTTCGCATCCGCCTCGCCAAATGCCAGCGCGTGCAACCCCTGCAGCGCCGCACGCTCGACGGCTGCTGGTCGCTGGGCGGCGAGACCGCGCCGCAGCAGCTCGACGGCACGCAACGCCTCGACGGCGGCACCCGGCTCGACGGGCTGCGCCTGCTCGCTACCTGGGCTTGGGCAGCAGGGCATGCCCGCGTCATGCAGCGCGTGCGTATGCGGTTGCGCGCCACGGTCGGTACCGGCGCAGCCGCCGTGCCATTGCAGTTGGCGCCGCGCTTCCAGCCTCTGGACGGCAGCGCACGACTCGACTCGCTCACCCTGCAGGGCTGGCCGCTCGACCAGGGCATCGCCCTCGGTGATGCCGCCTTTGATCGCATCGCCCTTCACAAACTGGACGGCACCTGGCGCCTCGGCGCTCGGCCTGCCGCCACCCGCGTCCGTGCCCGTATCACCGCTCGCATCCGCCAGCACGGCCTCACTCAGCAGGTAGCCCTATGACCGAAAGCGTCCCAATCCTGACCACTGTGGCGTACCGCAGCCATCTTGCGCTGACTGCCGCCACCGGTGGCGAGCTGTCGCCGATTGCCTTCCTGGCCTTCG
>ERZ1673962.843-NODE-843-length-17905-cov-98.298431_pt1 | contig 17905 bp, 16 predicted proteins | sample MGYA00580188_ERZ1673962 | MGnify/ENA primary metagenome ERZ1673962 (study PRJEB41334, sample SAMN05608104) | rock metagenome | biome: terrestrial subsurface; feature: shale formation; material: shale | place: USA: Pennsylvania ... | reverse complement strand
TCACCCTGGCCATCTACGAAGGCGCCACCGCGATCCCCGAGGCGCCACACCGGGCGAGCATCGCGGTGGTCGACGAGGATCGTTCGCAGGCCTCGCTGCGCATCATCAACGCCTTCCAGCTGCCCTATTTCATCGCGCCGAAGGCCATCACCCTCCAAGAGATGGACAGCGGCATGGATGACGGGCTGTACACCTTCACCCTGAACATCCCGCCGGGCTTCCAGGAAGACCTGCTCGCCGGCCGCCAGCCGAGCATCCAGCTGAACGTCGATGCCACCCAGGTCAGCCAGGCGTTCACCGGCGCCGGGCACATTCAGCAGATCATCGCCAGCGAGACCGCCGAGTTCCTCAAGCGCTACCGCGGCCAGGACGCGCTGCCGGTCGAGGCCGTGATCCGCACCGCCTTCAACCCCAACCTCAGCCGCGCCTGGTTCGGCGCGGTGAACGAGGTGATCAACCAGATCACCATGCTGGCGATCATCCTTACCGGCGCGGCGCTGATCCGCGAGCGCGAGCACGGCACCATCGAGCACCTGCTGGTGATGCCGGTGACACCGTTCGAGATCATGGTCGGCAAGGTCTGGGCCATGGGGCTGGTGGTGCTCGCGGCCGCCGCCTTCGCCCTGCGCTTCGTCGTCGAGGGCTGGCTGCAGATCCCGATCCAGGGCTCGCTGTTGCTGTTCGCCGGCGGCGCGGCGCTGCACCTGTTCGCCGCCACTTCGATGGGCATCTTCTTCGGCACGGTGGCGCGCTCGATGCCGCAACTGGGTCTGCTGGTGATTCTCACGCTGATCCCGCTGCAGATTCTGTCCGGCGGCGTCACGCCGCGCGAGAGCATGCCCGAGCTGGTGCAGAACGTGATGTGGGTGGCACCGACCACGCACTTCGTCGAGCTGGCCCAGGCGATCCTGTTCCGCAACGCCGGCGTGGCGATCGTCTGGCCGCAGTTGCTGGCGCTGGTCGGCATCGGCGCGGTGTTCTTCGTCGGTGCGCTGTCGCGCCTGCGTGTATCGTTGCGCTAGCGTCCGGCGAGCGATCCGGCGAGCGACGCCACCCCAAGGCGTTTCGCTTGCCCGGCGCCAGCCCGCCGCAGGCCTGGCCCGAGCGGCGGCCGGCCGCGGCTGTCACATAACGGTCACCGCCCAGCCCGCAGCACACCGGGAATTTTTGTATGCCCACCCGGTCTATGCTGCCGACATGCCCAGAGCCTGCTGCTCGGCAAAGCGCCAAGGAAGCCCAATCATCATGCGCATTCTCGTAACCGGCGGAGCCGGATTCATCGGCTCCGCACTGATCCGCCACATCATCCAGGACACCGAGCACAGCGTGCTCAATCTCGACAAACTGACCTATGCCGGCAATCTCGAATCGCTGGCCGCCGTCGAGAGCGATCCGCGGTACCGCTTCGTCCAGGCCGACATCGCCGATCGCGACCGGGTGAGCGAAGCGCTGCTCGACTTCCAGCCGGACGTGATCATGCACCTGGCCGCCGAATCGCACGTCGACCGCTCGATCGACGGCCCGGCCGAATTCATCCAGACCAACATCGTCGGCACCTACCAGCTGCTCGAAGCGGCGCGGGCCTACTGGCAAAGCCTGCCGGCCGATCGCCGTGAGGCCTTCCGCTTCCACCACATCTCCACCGACGAGGTGTACGGCGACCTGCACGGCACCGATGACCTGTTCACCGAGACCACGCCCTACGCGCCGAGCTCGCCCTACTCGGCGAGCAAGGCCTCGTCCGACCACCTGGTACGCGCCTGGCACCGCACCTACGGGCTGCCGGTGCTGGTGACCAACTGCTCGAACAACTACGGGCCGTTCCATTTCCCGGAAAAGCTCATCCCGCTGATGATCCTCAACGCGCTCGACGGCAAACCGCTGCCGGTCTATGGCGACGGCCTGCAGATCCGCGACTGGCTGTTCGTCGAGGACCACGCCCGCGCGCTGCTGGAAGTCGTCAGCAAGGGCGAGATCGGCGAGACCTACAACATCGGCGGGCACAACGAGCAGAAGAACATCGACGTGGTGCGCGGCATCTGCGCCCTGCTCGAGGAGCTGGCTCCGACCCGGCCGGAGGGCATCAGCCGCTACGAAGAGCTGATCACCTTCGTCAAGGACCGTCCCGGTCATGACGTGCGCTACGCCATCGACGCCGGCAAGATCGAGCGCGAGCTCGGTTGGCGGCCGCAGGAAACCTTCCAGAGCGGCCTGCGCAAGACCGTGCAGTGGTATCTGGACAATCTCGAATGGTGCCGTCGCGTTCAGGACGGCAGCTATCAACGCGAGCGCCTGGGCGCCCTGGAGAAGATCGCATGAAAGGAATCATCCTCGCCGGCGGGTCCGGCACCCGACTGCACCCCATCACGCTCGGCGTCTCCAAGCAGCTGCTGCCGATCTACGACAAGCCGATGGTCTACTACCCGCTGTCGGTGCTGATGCTCGCCGGTATCCGCGAGATCCTGATCATCTCGACCCCACAGGACCTGCCGCAATACAAGAACCTGCTCGGTGACGGCAGCCAGTTCGGCATCAGCCTGCAGTACGCCGAGCAGCCCTCGCCGGACGGCCTGGCGCAGGCGTTCCTGATCGGCGAAGAATTCATCGGCGACGACTCGGTGTGCCTGATCCTTGGCGACAACATCTTCCACGGCCAGCACTTCACCGAGAAGCTGCAGCGTGCCGCGCGCCAGGACAAGGGCGCCACGGTGTTCGGCTACTGGGTCAAGGACCCGGAACGCTTCGGCGTGATCGACTTCGACGCGGACGGCAAGGCGCTGTCCATCGAGGAGAAGCCGAAGAAGCCGAAGTCGAGCTACGCGGTCACCGGCCTGTACTTCTACGACAACGACGTGATCGACATCGCCAAGTCGATCAAGCCCTCGCCGCGCGGCGAGCTGGAAATCACCGATGTCAACATGGCCTACCTCAAGCGCGGCGACCTCAATGTCGAACGCTTCGGCCGCGGCTTCGCCTGGCTCGACACCGGCACCCATGACAGCCTGCTGGAGGCCTCGCAATACGTGCAGACCATCGAGCACCGCCAGGGGCTGAAGGTCGCCTGCCTGGAGGAAATCGCCTACCAGTACAAGTGGATCGACCGCGAGCAGCTGTTGCGCCGCGCCGATGCGCTGGGCAAGACCGGCTATGGCCAATACCTGTTCAAGCTGGCGGGTGAAGGCGCATGAAGGTCATCGAGACGTCCATCCCCGAGGTGCTGATCATCGAACCCAAGGTATTCGGTGATGAGCGCGGCTTCTTTTACGAAAGCTTCAACGCCGCCGCCTTCGAGGCGGCGACCGGGCTCAAGCGCCAGTTCGTCCAGGACAACCACTCCAAGTCGCGGCGCGGCGTGCTCCGCGGCCTGCACTACCAGATCCGGCAGCCGCAGGGAAAACTGGTTCGCGTGGTGCAGGGCGAGGTGTTCGACGTGGCGGTGGACCTGCGCCGGAGCTCGCCGAGCTTCGGCCGCTGGGCCGGCACCCACCTGAGCGCGGAGAACAAGCGCCAGCTGTGGATACCCGAGGGCTTCGCCCACGGCTTCGTGGTGCTCAGCGAGACCGCCGAGTTCCTCTACAAGACCACCGACTACTACGCCCCCGAGCACGAGCGCAGCCTGCTGTGGAACGACCCGGAGCTGGGCATCGAGTGGCCGTTCGACGAGCCGCCGCAGCTGTCGGCCAAGGACATCGCCGGCAAGCCTCTGAGCCAGGCGGAGCTGTTTCCATGAAGATCCTCATCACCGGCAGCAAGGGACAGCTCGCCCGCGAACTGCAGACCGAGCTGGCCGGTGAAGGAAAGGTGCTCGCCCTCGGGCACCAGGCGCTCGATCTGGCCGAGGCCGAGCAGATTCGCCAGCAGGTGCGCCTGCTGCGCCCGGACCTGATCATCAACGCCGCCGCCTACACGGCGGTGGACCCGGCCGAGCACGAGCGCGACAAGGCGTTCGCGGTGAATGCCGTGGCCCCGGGGATACTCGCCGAAGAGACCGCGCGGCTCGGCATCCCGCTGATCCACTATTCCACCGATTACGTCTTCGACGGCCGCAAGGCGGCCCCCTTCACCGAAGCCGACACGCCCAATCCGCTCGGCGTCTATGGCGCCAGCAAGCTGGCCGGCGAGCGCGCCGTACAGGCCGTCGACGGACAGCACATGATCCTGCGGACCAGCTGGGTCTACGGCCTGCACGGGCGCAACTTCCTGCTGACGATGATGCGCCTGCTGCAGGAGCGAGACACGGTGTCGGTGGTCAGCGACGAAATCGGCGCCCCCACCTGGGCACGCAGCATCGCTGCGGCGACCGGCGAACTGGTGCGCCGCTGGCGCGCTGGCGAGGGCGAGCTGACCGGGCTGTTCCACATGACCGCGCGCGGCGAGACCTCCTGGTACGGCTTTGCCTGCGCCATCGCCGAGCACCTGCACCAGCAGGGTCGGCTACGGGCAACGGTGACCCCGATCCTCTCGCGAGATTACCCCACCGCTGCGCAGCGGCCGCTCAATTCGCGGCTCGATTGCAGCCTGCTGCAGAGCCGCTGGGGCATTGCCCTGCCTGACTGGCAGGTCGCCCTGCAGCAATGCATGACCCAACCGCGCAACAGCGAGGCCAGCCAGCCGGCGCCACAGCCACAGATCGTCTGATCGCCTTGCCCTGACGCGCCGACGCGCTGAATCCGACGCCCGCAACGGTGCATAATGCAGCCGTTCTCCAGGCGTCCCGCATGACTTCGACTTCCTCACCTCGCCGCCCACGCTGGCGCAACCTCCTGCTCCTGGCATTGCTGCTCACGCCGTTGCTCTGGCCGCTGCAGCAGCTGGCCGAGCGCTATTACCGCAACGAGCTGACCGAACAGAACCGGCAGACCCTCGACCTCTACGTCGCCAACCTGCTCGGCACGCTGAACCGCTACGAAGTGCTGCCGCGCATTCTCGGCGACCTGCCCGAGCTGCGTTCGGCGCTGCAGAACACCGAGGTACCGGCGGTGCAGGACCAGGCCAACCGCCTGCTCAAGCAGTTGCAACGGCGCACCGGCGCCGACGTCATCTATCTGATGGATACCCGCGGCATGACCCTGGCGGCCTCCAACTGGGATGCCGAGGACAGCTTCGTCGGCCGCAACTTCGCCTTTCGCCCGTACTTCCGGCAGGCCATGGAGGGCCGGCTGGGGCGCTTCTTCGGGCTCGGCACCACGTCCGGCAAACGCGGCTACTACTTTGGCGCCGCGGTACGCGATGGCGAGCAGATCCTCGGCGTGCTGGTGGTCAAGGTCGACCTGGACAGCACCGAGACGCTCTGGGGCAGCACGCCCGAGCGCCTGCTGGTGACCGACAACTTCGGCGTGGTGATCCTCACCTCGGAGCCGGCCTGGCGCTTTCGTGCCAGCCGCGCACTGACTCTCGACGAACGCGAGCAGATCGCCTTCGACCAGCCCTACCCGACGCTCGAGCCGACCGACCTGACGCTGGACATCGATGCCTGGCTGATCCAGAGCCGCGAACTGAAGGAGACCGGCTGGACGGTGCGCATCCTCGCGCCCATCGCCCTGATCGAGCGGCCGGTGCGCACGGTGGTCGCGATCGGCGCCGCCACGCTGGCGACCGTGCTGCTGCTGATAGGCCTGCTGATGCAGCGACGCCGGCACTTTCTCGAGCGCCTGGCACTCGATGCCCAGGCGCGACGCGAGCTGGAGTTGCGCGTGCAGGAGCGCACCCGCGACCTGGAAGCGCTGAACAGCCGCCTGAAGGTCGAGGTCCTCGAACGCGAACAGGCACAGCAGGAACTGGTACGCGCACAGGACGAACTGCTGCAGGCCGGCAAGCTGTCGGCGCTCGGCACCATGAGCGCGAGCATCAGCCACGAGCTGAATCAGCCGCTGGCGGCGATCCGCAGCTATGCCGACAACGCCGGCGTGCTGCTCGAGCACGACAGGGTCGACGAAGCGCGCAACAACCTGAAGCTGATCAGCGAACTCACGGCGCGCATGGCCTCGATCATCGCCCACCTGCGCGCTTTCGCCCGCCGCGACCAGCACGCCCCGGAACGGGTAGCGTTGCAGCCGGCGCTCGACGATGCCCTGGCGCTGGTGGCCAAGCGTCGCCAGGCGATGGGCGTGGAACTGGTCCGCGACCTGCCCGAGGCCGCGCTCTGGGTTCAGGCCGGCGAAACGCGCCTGCGCCAGATCCTCGCCAACCTCCTGGCCAACGCCCTCGATGCGCTGGCCGAGCGGCCACCGGAGCGGCGCATCTGGCTGCGCGCCGAGCAGCGGGCCGATGGCGTGCTGCTGAGCCTGCGCGACAACGGTCCGGGCTTCTCGGCCGAAGCGCTCCAGCGCGCACGCGAACCCTTCTTCACCACCAAGACCAGCGCGCAGGGCCTGGGCCTGGGCCTGGCCATCTGCGATACGCTGGTGCGCGCCCTGGGTGGCGAACTGCGCCTGGGCAACAGTGACGAAGGCGGCGCGCTGATCGAACTGCAGCTGCGCTCGGCCGAGCCCGGGCACGCCTTTCCCAGCGAGGATTACCTGCAATGAGCAGCGACAACCGTATCGACGACGGGACCCAGGTGGTGCTGATCGACGACGATCCGCACCTGCGCAAGGCGCTGAGCCAGACGCTCGATCTCGCCGGGCTCAAGGTTGCCTGCCTGGAGGACGCGCGCACCCTCGAGGCACGTCTGCCGGCCGACTGGCACGGCGTGGTGGTCAGCGACATCCGCATGCCGGGCATCGACGGCCTGCAGCTGTTGGCCAACCTGCAGGGCCGCGATGCCGACCTGCCGGTGCTGCTGATCACCGGCCATGGCGACGTGCAGCTCGCGGTGCAGGCGATGCGCGCCGGCGCCTACGACTTCCTCGAAAAACCCTTTCCCAGCGAGGCGCTGCTCGACTCGGTGCGCCGCGCGCTGGCGCTGCGCCGTCTGGTGCTGGACAACCGCAGCCTGCGCCTGGCCCTGGCCGACCGCCAGCAGCTGGCCGGCCGTTTGCTCGGCCACTCGCCGGCCATGGCCCGCCTGCGCGAACAGATCGGCGCCCTGGCCGGAACCCAGGCCGACGTGCTGATCCTTGGCGAAACCGGCGCCGGCAAGGAAGTCGTGGCGCGCGCGCTGCACGATCTGTCGGCGCGCCGCGACGGGCCCTTCGTGGCGATCAACGCCGGCGCGCTGGCCGAGTCGGTGGTCGAGAGCGAGCTGTTCGGCCACGAGCCGGGCGCCTTCACCGGCGCGCAGAAGCGCCGCATCGGCAAGTTCGAGTTCGCCAACGGCGGCACGCTGTTCCTCGACGAGATCGAGAGCATGAGCCTGGATGTGCAGGTCAAGCTGCTGCGCCTGCTGCAGGAGCGGGTGGTCGAACGGCTCGGCGGCAACCAGTCGATCGCCCTGGATATCCGGGTCATCGCCGCGACCAAGGAGGACCTGCGGGTAGCCGCGGATCAGGGCCGGTTCCGCGCCGACCTGTACTACCGGCTCAACGTCGCGCCGCTGCGAATTCCGTCACTGCGCGAGCGCAACGAGGACATCCTGCTGTTATTCCAGCATTTCGCCGAAGCCGCCGCCCAGCGCCATGGCCTGCCGATCCGCGAGCTGCAGCCGGAACAACGCGCTGCACTGCTACGTCACGCCTGGCCAGGCAACGTGCGCGAGCTGCAGAACACCGCCGAGCGCTTCGCCCTGGGCCTTGGCCTGGGGCTCGACCAGTCGGCCGGAGAACCGGCTGCCGGGATAGCCGGAGGTGGCAATCTGAGCGAGCAGGTCGAGGCCTTCGAGCGCGCACTGATCGCCGACGAGCTGAATCGCCCGCATGGCTCGCTGCGCAGCGTCGCCGAAGCGCTGGGCCTGCCGCGCAAGACGCTGCACGACAAGCTGCGCAAGCACGGGCTGAGTTTTACCGATGCTGGCGGAAGCTCGCCCGATGAAAACGGCTAGATGGCGGAAACCCGCCATCTTCGATGCTGATCAGGGGTCGAACTCGCCGGCACAGACCACGGCACGTGCGTGGCCCGCGCCAGCGCCGGCGATCCCGCGCAAAGGTGCGACCTAGACGCGCTTGTTGGCAATTGGCCATTCAAACCTTCATCTATTGCTGGGTAAACTCGCTGCCCTCAGGCGGCTCTGCCAGCTCTTGGCACAGGCATTGCTCCTGAAACTCAATGAACCGGACGGAACGAGTCGCGATAGAGCATCGCACCCGGGCTTCAACGCCTAGACTTGTCCACTGGTTACTGCCGGGATGCCGTGTGGCCTCCCACCCACAACAAGAGGAAACATCAATGTTCAAACTGACTGCCAAGGCGCTGGCATGCGCCCTGTCGCTGAGCATCGCTGGTCTGGCCCACGCGGCTGACCCGATCACCATCAAGTTCTCTCACGTGGTCGCCGAAAACACGCCGAAAGGCCAGGGCGCCCTGATGTTCAAGAAACTGGTGGAAGAGCGTCTGGCCGGCAAGGTCGAGGTACAGGTTTACCCGAACTCCTCGCTGTTCGGTGATGGCAAGGAAATGGAAGCCCTGCTGCTGGGCGACGTTCAGCTGATCGCTCCGTCGCTGGCCAAGTTCGAACACTACTCCAAGGGCGTTCAGGTCTATGACCTGCCGTTCCTGTTCGACGACATCGCGGCAGTCGACCGCTTCCAGAAAAGCGAGGCTGGCCAGGGCCTGCTGCGTTCCATGGAAGACAAGAACATCACCGGCCTGGGCTACTGGCACAACGGCATGAAGCAGCTGTCGGCCAACAAGGAACTGCGTGAGCCGAAAGACGCGCGCGGCCTGAAGTTCCGCGTACAGGCTTCTGCAGTGCTGGACGAGCAGTTCAAGGCGCTGCGTGCCAACCCGCGCAAGATGAGCTTCGCCGAGGTTTACCAGGGCCTGCAGACCGGCGTGGTCAACGGTGCCGAGAACCCCTACTCGAACATCTACTCGCAGAAGATGCACGAAGTGCAGAAGCACATCACCGAGTCCGACCATGGCCTGCTGGACTACATGCTGATCACCAACACCAAGTTCTGGGACGGCCTGCCTGCCGATGTACGTGGCGAGCTGCAAAAGATCGTGGAAGAAGTCACTGTTGAAGTGAACAAGCAAGCCGACGCCCTGAACCAGAAGGCCAAGGCTGACATTCTTGCCGCCGGCACCACCGAAATTCTGGTGCTGACCCCGGAAGAGCGTGCCAAGTGGCGCGAAGCCATGAAGCCGGTGTGGAAGAAGTTCGAAGGCGAAATCGGTGCTGACCTGATCAAGGCCGCCGAAGCTGCCAACCAGGCTAAATAAGCCTTGCCGGGGGGCGGACACCCCGCCCCTTTGCTGCACCACCCAGTGATACCCGACAGCCCAGTGAAAAAACAAAGCAGCTAGCGAAGACGAAGCCCGCACCAAGGGCAGACAGGTCAGGCCAAGGCGATCCCGGGCCCAGCCGCTTCGATGGCGACAACAAGAGTTTTTCATTGCTCTGTCTCCCAGCCTGCCCCGGCTGGTTCACGGCGCACCTCCGTGCTGCCTTCGATACAACAAGCAGTCCATCGGGAGATGTCATCCATGAACGCCCTCTGGCGCGTCTGGGACCACTTCGAGGAAGGTTTCATCGCCTTTCTGTTGGCCGCCATGACACTGGTGACCTTCGTCTACGTGATCCTCAACAACCTCTACACACTTTTCTACGACCTGGGCGACCGGTTCGAGGGAAGCGCCGACTTCTGGTTCGCCATCGGTGACTTCATCATCGGCCTGGCCCAGTCCATGACCTGGAGCACCGCGCTGACCAAGGCGCTGTTCGCCTGGCTGATCTTCTCCGGCCTCGCCTATGGCGTGCGCACCGCCGGCCACATCGGCGTCGATGCACTGGTGAAGCTGGCGCCGCGACACATCCAGCGTGTCATCGGCATCATCGCCTGCCTGCTCTGCCTGGGTTACGCCGGTCTGCTGACCGTGGCCAGCTTCGAGTGGATCCAGGCGCTGTTCGTTGCCAACATCGGCGCGGAAGACCTGGGCCATGTCGGCGTCAAGCAGTGGCACATCGGCATGATCGTGCCGTTCGGCTTCGCCATGGTGTTCATCCGTTTCGCCGAAATCTTCGTGCGTATCCTGCGCAACGAGCAGACCGGCCTCGGCCTCGCCGATGAAGCGGCCGATGCGCTCAAGCACGGCGAAGAGGAGCCCAAGTAATGACCATCCTGTTCCTGTTCGTCGCCCTCTTCGTGCTGATGTTCATCGGCGTGCCGGTGGCCGTATCCCTCGGCCTGGCCGGTTCGCTGACCATCATGATCTTCAGCCAGGACTCGGTGCGCTCGCTGGCGATCAAGCTGTTCGAGACCTCCGAGCACTACACCCTGCTGGCGATCCCGTTCTTCCTCCTGGCCGGCGCCTTCATGACCACCGGCGGCGTGGCGCGTCGCCTGATCGACTTCGCCAACGCCTGTGTCGGCCACATCCGTGGCGGCCTGGCGATCGGTGCGGTGCTGGCGTGCATGCTCTTCGCAGCGCTGTCCGGCTCGTCGCCAGCCACCGTGGCCGCGGTGGGTTCCATCGCCATCGCCGGCATGGTGCGCTCCGGTTATCCGCAGGCCTTCGGCGCTGGCATCGTCTGTAACGCTGGTACCCTGGGCATCCTGATCCCGCCGTCGGTGGTCATGGTGGTCTACGCCGCGGCTACCGAGACCTCGGTGGGCAAGCTGTTCATGGCCGGTGTCGTCCCCGGCATCATGCTCGGCGGCGCGCTGATGCTGGCGATCTACATCATCGCGGTGAAGAAGAACCTGCCGGCACTGCCGCGCGCCAGTTTCCGCGAGTGGCTGTCCGCCGCGCGCAAGGCGGTCTGGGGCCTGCTGCTGATGGTGATCATCCTCGGCGGCATCTACTCCGGCATGTTCACGCCGACCGAGGCGGCCGCCGTGGCGGCGGTGTACTCGGCGTTCGTCGCACTGTTCGTCTACAAGGACCTCAAGCTGCGCGATTGCCCGAAGGTGCTGCTGGAGTCGGGCAAGCTGTCGATCATGCTGATGTTCATCATCGCCAACGCCATGCTCTTCGCCCACGTGCTGACCACCGAGCAGATCCCGCAGGCGATCACCTCCTGGGTCATCGAGGCCGGCCTGCAGCCGTGGATGTTCCTGCTGGTGGTGAATATCGTGCTGCTGGTCGCCGGTGCCTTCATGGAGCCGTCGGCGATCATCCTGATCCTCGCGCCGATCCTGTTCCCGATCGCCGTGCAGCTGGGCATCGACCCGATCCACCTGGGCATCATCATGGTGGTGAACATGGAGATCGGGCTGATCACGCCGCCGGTGGGCCTGAACCTGTTCGTCGCCTCGGCAGTGACGGGCATGCCGGTGACTCAGGTGATTCGCGCCGTGCTGCCATGGCTGGCACTGATGCTGAGCTTCCTGATCGTGATCACCTACGTGCCGTCGATCTCCCTGGCACTGCCGGAACTGCTGGGCATGTAACGCGCGCAGCATCCGCCTTTCTTCAGCCCGGCCCAGCGCCGGGCTTTTTTTATCTGGCGACCTTCATGTCTGCATGCCGCTCGGTGGCATGGCGCGGAAAAACGCGCAAGGCGATTGTCCACGCCCCCCCGTCGCTCAGGCCGATAGCGGCAACGCGGCGCGGCGGCGGAACCAGCCGGTGACCGACAGGCGATCGACTGCGGTAGGCAGCACCTCGTGCGGGAAGTCGCCGGACATGAACACCGCAAGCGTGCCGGCCAGCGGCGCGACGTCCTGGCTGGCGGCCTCGCCCAGGTACAACCGCAGCGCCCCACCGTGCTCCGGCTGCCAGTCCGGGTTGAGGTAGAACACCGCAGTCACGCACCGGCTGTCGTCATCGCGAAAGCGATCCAGGTGGGTCTTGTAGAACGCCCCGGGCGGATACACGGCGAAATGGCACTCGAACTCCTCGAGCCCGAGATAGAGCTCGCGGTTGAGCTGCTGGCGCAGGCAGTCCATCAGCTGCAGGTAGAGATCGCTGGCGGCCGACTGGCCGGGTTCCAGCCAGAGGATATGGTCGCCGCGGATGCCCTCGTGCACCAGCTGGCCCTCGCCGCGGCCGACCGCGGCAGGCACCATGGCTCCCTCCGCCTCGCGGCGGCGACACTCTTCGGCGAGACGGAGGGTTTCATGGCTCGGAAGAAACGCACGCTGTACCGACCAGCCACGCTCGGCCAGGTCATCGATGATGCTGGAAAACTGCAAGGTTGAGGCTCCGCGAGAATCGTGTCGCCGCCACAGCGGCCCGTTCGGCGCGCTTCGGGAACGAAGCGCCCGTCTGACATTCAAGATGATGGAGAACAGGGCGCAAGGTCATGCGCCCGACGGTCATTCTGCGGTGTCCGGGGTATCCAGGGGAATGCCCCGCAGCGGCAATTCGTCTGTGACAAATCGCCTTGCCTGCCCGCTCCCTCGACAGCCCGCGCGGCGGCGCCGAAAATGGCGGCCCTTCGACAGGAGATCCCATGCGCGCCCTACTCGCCTTCGCTCTGCTGAGCATCAGCCTCGTCTGCCGTGCCGACGTCTACACCGACCTCTACGAAACCGCCGGCTGGCCGGATCAGCGCGCCAATTTCACCGATGCGCTGACCGCCGTGCAGCAGCGCTACAAGGACACCCTGCCAGCAGCCGTCTATCAGGCGCTGGTCGACAACAGCAACCGGCGCTTCGCCGCCGAGGCAATCGACAGCCGCGCACAACAGGCGCTGCGCGAGCAGCTGGCCGAGCCGCAGCCGGCGCTGGCGTTCTTCCAATCCGAGCTGGGCCGCAAGATCGTCGCTGCCGAGGTGCTGGCCGGGCGCCGCGAGCAACTGGCGCGCTATGCCAATGGCCTGCCGCGCATCGAGGCCGGGAGCAACCGCCAGTTGCTGATCCGCCATCTGGCACAAGCCCTGCCGGCGAGCGAGGCGGGTGCGGAAGTCAGCCTGGCGTTGGCCGGTGTCGCCGCCGACAGCCTCAGCCAGATGCTGCCTGGGATTCTCGCCAGCGGACAGGCCCAGAGTCTGCTCAACAGCCAGCGCGACCGCCTGCGCGAGCAGATCGAGGGCGACCTGGACAACACCCTGCTGTACATCTACCGCGAGCTGTCCGACGCCGAACTCGAGCAGTACCTGGATTTCGCCCGCTCGGCGGCCGGCCAGGCGTACTACCAGGCGGCGCTGCAGGCCGTGCGGGAAGGCCTGGCGGTCGGCCGCGAGCTATCCGAGCCGAGCGGCCCGCAGGCAGGCCTCTAGCAAGGCACCGGCACCGCCGGGGCCGTGCGTCGGTGGAAATCGCAAGGGCGGTTACCTTCCCCCCCGCCCCGACCGTGGGGTGGAAAGCGGCGCCGCCTTTTTCACCGCCACGCCGGTTTCAGGCCGCCCGATGGCCATTCGGGCCCCCGCCGCGGCCAGTCGCTTGGCGATTTCCAGCCTCACGCAACTTCACCGCAGGGTGAAAACGGCGGCCCGTCGCCGGGCGCCTGGTAGCGCGGCACTCAGGGCGCCTGCAGCGACTCCAGGCAGCCGGCGAGGTTGTCGGCCAGACGCTCCAGCAGCTGCTCGTAGCCCTGCGGGCCGACCTGCAGTTCCACGCCGAGCACATCCAGTTCCGCCAGGGTCACCGGCAGGCCGGCGGTCAGCGTCTCGGCCAGGCGCGGGCGCACCGGAGGCTCGCTGAACACGCAGCTCGGGCCGGCCGCCTTCAGCCGTTCGCGCATCGCTGCGACGTGCCGTGCGCCCGGCTGGGCCTCGCCGCTGATGGCGAACACGCCGGCATGACTCAGGCCATAGGCCGCCTCGAAATAGTCATAGGCTTCGTGGAAGACGAAGTAGGGCTTGTCGGCGACCTTGGCCAGGCGGCTCTGCAAACGCCGATCCAGCGTCTCCAGGCGTTGCTCGAAGGCGACCAGATTGGCGTGGTAGCGCGGCGCATTCTGCGGATCACGTGCGGCCAGGTCGGCCGCCATGCGCTCGGCGATCGCCCGAGCGTTGGCCGGCAACAGCCAGAGGTGCGCATCCAGACTGCCGGGCCGATGATCATGATCGTGCTCGCCGGCCATCGCGTCGGCATCGTGGTCGTGGTCGTGGTCGTGGTCGTGGTCGTGGTCGTGGTCGTCACCATGCTCGCCCGCGGCCTCGGCGGCTTCACCGAAATGGCGCAGCGTCATGCCCGGCACGTCCTGCACGGCCACGCTCGGCCCGTCGCGTCCCTCGAGCACGCGCGGCAGAAAGCTTTCCAGGTCCGGGCCGACCCAATAGAACAGCTCGGCATCACGGATGGCACGCACATCCGACGGGCGCAGCGCGTAGTGATGCGCGGAGGCACCCGGCGGCAGCAGGACCTCAGGCTGGCCGACCCCGTCCTGCACGGCGGCGGCGATCAGCTGCAGCGGCTTGATGCTGGTCAGCAGGCGAACGTCAGCGTGAGCGGCGGGGGTGCAGAGCAGTGCACCGGCGATCAGGGGAAGCGAAAAAAGAGCTTTCACGGGCGATACTCGTGCGGGGAAATTGGTACATAATAACGTCTCTCTCCAGACAAGTCGTCGCCATGCCCAAGACTCCCCTGGCCTACACGCCCCATGACCATGATCACTGCGTCAGCAGCGCCCTGGCCGAGGCCGACAGCCTTTGCCTGCGCCAGGGCGTACGCCTGACCGCGCTGCGCCGGCGCGTACTGGAGCTGGTCTGGCAAAGCCACAGGCCGCTCGGCGCCTACGACATTCTCGCCACGCTGAGCGAACAGGATGGCCGCCGTGCCGCACCGCCTACGGTGTACCGTGCCTTGGATTTCCTGCTCGAGAACGGCCTGGTGCACCGCATCGCCTCGCTCAATGCGTTCATTGGTTGCAGCCACCCGGAGCACCCGCACCAGGGCCAGTTCCTCATCTGCCGCAACTGCCACACGGCCATCGAGCTGGAGCAGGCGAGCATTGCCGAGGCCATCGAGAGCGCTGCGCGCACGGTGAATTTCGCGGTCGAGACCCAGACCGTCGAGGTGGTCGGCCTGTGCGCCCCGTGCCGGAGCGCGGCATGAGCGACAGCCTGATCCGCCTGCATGACGTGCACGTCGGCTTCGCCGGCAAGGCGGTGCTCGAAGGCGCCGATCTCGAGGTCCACGCCGGCGAGATCGTCACCCTCATCGGCCCCAACGGAGCCGGCAAGACCACTCTGGTGCGGATCGTGCTCGGCCTGCTCAAGCCCGATCGCGGCGAGATCTGGCGCAAGCCGGACCTGCGCGTGGGCTACATGCCGCAAAAGCTGCACATCGATGCCACCCTGCCCTTGTCCGTGCTGCGCTTCCTGCGCCTGGTGCCGGGGGTGGACCGTGCCCGCGCGCAGGCGGCGCTGGTCGAAGTGGGCGCCGAACAGGTGATCGACAGCCCGCTGCAGCGCATCTCCGGCGGCGAGATGCAGCGGGTGCTGCTGGCCCGCGCGCTGCTGCGCGAGCCGCAGCTGCTGGTGCTCGACGAGCCGGTCCAGGGTGTCGACATCGCTGGCCAGGCCGAGCTCTACCGGCTGATCGGCCGGCTGCGCGAGCGCTACGGCTGCGGCGTGCTGATGGTCTCGCACGACCTGCATCTGGTAATGAGCGCCACCGATCAGGTGGTCTGCCTGAATCGCCACGTCTGCTGTTCCGGGCATCCGGAGCAGGTCAGCGCCGACCCGGCCTTTGTCGAGCTGTTCGGCCAGGACGCCCGCAGCCTGGCGATCTACCACCACCAGCACGATCACCGCCATGACCTGCACGGCAGCGTGGTCACCGGCCAAGGCCACGTTCACGGCCCGAACTGCAAGCACTAGACAGAGCATCAGATGCCCGATTTCCTGCTCCACGCCCTGCTCGCCGGCCTCGCCCTGGCGCTGGTCGCCGGCCCGCTCGGCTCCTTCGTCGTCTGGCGGCGCATGGCCTATTTCGGCGACACCCTGTCCCACGCCGCGCTGTTCGGCGTCGCCCTCGGGCTGATGCTCGACGTCAACCTGACCCTGGCGGTGACCGTCGGCTGCGTGCTGCTCGCGCTCTTGCTGGTCACCCTGCAGCAGCGCCAGCCGCTGGCCTCGGACACGCTGCTCGGCATTCTCGCGCACAGCACGCTGTCGCTGGGCCTGGTGTCGCTGAGCTTCATGGATGACGTGCGCATCGACCTGATGGGCTATCTGTTCGGCGATCTGCTCGCCGTCGGGCCGAGCGATCTGGCCTGGATCATCGGCGGCAGCGCGCTGGTGCTGCTGATGCTGATTCCGCTGTGGCGTCCGCTCTTGGCGATCACCGTGCACGAGGAGCTGGCCAAGGTCGAAGGCCTGCCGGTGGCCGGTATCCGCCTGGCGCTGATGCTGCTGATCGCCGTGGTGATCGCCGTGGCGATGAAGATCGTCGGCGTGCTGCTGATCACCTCGCTGCTGATCATTCCCGCCGCCGCCGCCCAGCGTCACGCACGGACCCCCGAGCAGATGGCCCTTGGCGCCAGCGTGTTGGGCATCGTCGCGGTGTGCCTGGGGCTGACGCTGTCCTGGTTCGAAGACACTCCGGCCGGCCCGTCCATCGTGGTCAGCGCCGCCGCGCTGTTCCTGCTCAGCTTCGCCTGGCCGAAGCGCGCATGAGTGACCTGAAGTACCTGCGCGGCTACCCCGAGCCGCTGCTGGCTCAGGTACGCCAGCTGATCGCCGAGGATCGCCTGGGCGATTACCTCGCGCGGCGCTACCACCGCCGCCATCAGGTGCAGAGCGACAAGGCGCTGTATGGTTACGTGCAGCAGCTCAAGCAGGACCACCTGAAAAGCGCGCCGCCGATCGACAAGGTGCTCTATGACAATCGCCTGGACCTGACCCATCGCGCGCTGGGCCTGCATACCGCGGTGTCACGGGTGCAGGGCGGCAAGCTCAAGGCGAAGAAGGAGATCCGCGTCGCCGCGCTGTTCCGCGAGGCGGCGCCGGAGTTTCTGCAGATGATCGTGGTGCACGAGCTCGCCCACCTGCGCGAAAGCGAGCACAACCGTGCGTTCTACAAGCTCTGCGAGCACATGCTGCCGGGCTACGGGCAGATCGAGTTCGACCTGCGGCTGTTCCTGCATTGGCGGGAGCTGCAGGACCGCTGAAGAGGCGCCCCGCGTGGATGGCTGCGGCCATCCACCCTACGTCCCGCTGGCACCGAAGCCTGCGTAGGGTGGAAAACTCGCGAAGCGATTTTCCACGCGTCAGACCAGGTTGCGCCTCATGCCGGACCTGGCACCTCATCCGCGTGGATGGCTTCGGCCATCCACCCTACGCTGACCCGTTACGCCGGGATCGTTGCCGCTGCGGCCTCGCGGGCCCAGACCCGATGCTGGCCGAGCACCTGGGCGAAGTTGCCGAATACCGCATCGACGTCATCACCCTCCAGCAACCCGGCATCGGAGGTGAGGTTCAGCGTCGCCAGCATCTGCCGCGCGTCGCCGAGCAGTACCACCGGCTTGAGGTGCTTGTAGGCCTCCAGCAGGTAATGCTTGGCCTCGCCGGACTTGGCCATGGCCGCCGCCGCATCGGCACCCCCGGGGACGAACACCGCGTCGAACATCACCGACGGCATGCCATCCATCGCGGCATCGACCGGCAGCATCTGGCCGTCCGCGGTTTTCACCGGGGCCGGCGACGGGCCGATGACCTTGGCCAGCGCGCCCTGCTCGGCCAGCTTGGCCTTGAACGCATCGATCGCCGCACCATCGACGCCGTTGGCCACCAGGATCGCCACCTTGCGCGACTTGATATTGCCCGGTACGTGATTCATCAGGCTCAGCGCCGGCGAGCTCTGCGGGGTTGGCGTCTTCGGCGCTACGGTCGGCGCGCTCGGCACCGGCAGGCCGAGGTTTTCGGCCACGCGGCGGGCCAGCTCCAGGTCGATGTTGGCGAGGATTTCGTTGACCTGCCGCTCGCGGATGAACACCCGCTCCACCTTGCCCAGCTCGAAGGTGTAGGCGCCGATGA
>ERZ1673962.842-NODE-842-length-17908-cov-6.255531_pt1 | contig 17908 bp, 14 predicted proteins | sample MGYA00580188_ERZ1673962 | MGnify/ENA primary metagenome ERZ1673962 (study PRJEB41334, sample SAMN05608104) | rock metagenome | biome: terrestrial subsurface; feature: shale formation; material: shale | place: USA: Pennsylvania ... | reverse complement strand
AATGATCACAGGGAGTTTTCCTTCAGAGACAGCTTGACTGTCCAGATAACATGCCCTCGGGATCTTCGAGGCCGAACGACTGTTTGGGCGCAGCCTGACCAACAGCGCTGGCCGGGTCGTCCCGATCCGCTGGATTGGTGAGCAGCATGTGCGCGAAGACTGCCAGGGGCGCATCCCGTCGCTGGCGGACTGGCTCGGACGCATCCAACCGGAGCCGTGGATGGCCAATGGCCGGATCGATAATGATCTGACGCAGATTTGCAGCGATCCGCGCGCGGCTTGGGTCGCGGCGGTGGCCAATCACCAGACCATGCTCGGCTTCGAAGATTGGCTCCTGAAAGTCTCGGTCGAGCACGTCCAACACCGCCAGAACCGCGCCGCCGCCTAATCCGCTGGGCGGCAAACTCACCAACCACCTGACCACGTCCAGATCGACCCGCTCGCGCCAGAACCGGCTCGGCGGGTCGATTTCGTTTCAAGTAAGGAGATCGACATGCACGACCCCGTCTATGAGGAGGCCTACCAAGGTCACACCATCAAGATCTACCACGACCCCGATTCTGAGAGCCCGCGGGAGTGGTCCAATCTCGGCACGCTGATTTGCTGGCACCGGCGCTATCGGCTAGGTGACAGTCATCAGTTCGACACCCCCGAGGCGTTCCTGCGCGATCTCTCGGGTGCCTCAGACCAGAGCGACCTCTCGATGGACCAGCTGCGCGACCGTGCCGCGCGCAAGGCAATCTTTTTGCCCGTGTTTCTCTATAACCATTCCGGCCTCGCGATGAACACCATCGGGTTTCACTGCCCGTGGGATTCCGGCCAGGTAGGTTACGTCTACGTGACCCTTGAGGTGGTTAGAAAAGAGTTCGGTGTGAAACGCGTCACCAAGGCGCTGCGTGAAAAGGCCGAAGACATCCTGCGCGGCGAAATCGTCAGCTACGACGCCTATCTCGACGGGCGGGTCTATGGCTATGTCATAGAGCAGGATGGCGAGGAGATCGACGCCTGCTGGGGGTTCGTCGGCGACTATGAGACGTGCTGTTTGCCCGAGGCGCGACACACTGTGCCTGATCATGAGCCGAAACAGTCGACAAATTCCGGTATGGCTCAGGCCCACCCATAGGCAAATCGGTCCGCTACGGCGGGCAGGATTTACAGCGCGGCCTTAGCAAGCTTGATGTTCCGTCAATGCTGCAATGCAGAAATAACATAGGGCAGCTATTGTGCAGGCGCAGCATAGCCCCTATCTTAAGTCATGTGATCAGTTCCTCCTCCTCCCTGAGCTGATCCAGAATAATCGGCGGCATCCACCTCCTCCCGGATGCCGCCTTTTTCTTTTGTGGCGGTTTCACAATCGGTGAATTGGGACCCCTAATCGCTCAACACTCTGAGGTATCAAAGGTTTTAGAACTCGGTTGTGTTCGATGTCCGGCTGCAGGTCTCTCGAACAGCAACAGAGGATCCCTAGCTGAGACTGGCTTGTAATACGGCGCTCATCGTCTGCGGAGCCCGCCCGAGGATGCGTGACAGTGTGGGATCGACGGTTGAGAATTCACCCGCCCGCGCCGCGCGGTAGTAGCCCAACATAACGGCGATTGAGCCTTCCGGGACACCGGAGGCCCGCGCATTTGCTTGCAGGACATCTTCGCTGATCAAAACGCGTTCGACAGGCCTGCCCATTATCTGACCCGCGCGCTCCGCCAGCTCGGCAAGGTCGAGCGCTTCAGCCCCGGTCAACGGCGGCGTCGGGCCGTCAATCACCTTCTGCCCCGCGAGCAAGGCTGCATCCACCGCAGCGAGATCGTCATGGGTCGTCCACGCGACTTTCCCATCTTGCGGGGCAGCCAATCGCCCCGCTTTCAAGCCCTTGGCATTCATCATCACGGCACTGGCTGCGTAAAAAGCGTGGCGCAAGGCCGTCCATGACATCCCCGATGTCGCGAGCATCGCTTCCGTTGCCGCATGATCGCGACCCGGAGAGAAATGCGAGTCCGGCGAACTGGACACCTGACTGGTGTAAAATATGCGTTCCACCCCAATGTCGCGGGCCACGTCGATGGCCGTCGCGTGTTGTGGCAAAGGATTCCCCCCGCTCGCCGCAGCGTTCGAAGACACGAGAAGCAAACGTTCGGCTCCGTCCCAAGCGTGGCGCAAACTCTCTGGATCGTCATAGTCGCCTTGGCGGACGCGCACACCAAGCGCCGCGAATGCCTCAGCTTTTGCGGTGTCGCGGACACTGACCCCGATGCGCTCGGCGGCGACGTGATGCAGCAGATTTTTAACAATTTTGTGGCCAAGTTGGCCCGTTGCCCCGGTCACGATCAACATGGCTTTGTCCTTCCATTTCTGTTCGCCGGACCCACATATCGGCCGGCGTTGGTTACACCAGGAGTATCCACTGTTCTTTCTGGCTTTGATAATCTGCCATATGTCGAATAGCCTGTTCTCCATGAAGAACAGTATATCCCAAGACGATCTGATCGTGTTTCTGACGGTCCTTGACGAGGGGGGCTTTCGAGCGGCTGCGCGGCGTCTCGGGGTTGCGCCGTCAAACGTCAGCACGACGGTGTGCCGGATCGAGACACAGCTCGGTGTCCCGCTTCTGTTGCGCACGACGCGCAGCATGCGGGCGACGGACCAAGGCCTAGCACTGGCTGCACGGATCGCGCCACTGATGGCCGAGGTGCGCGCGGCTTGTGCTGAAACTGCAAGCTCGACGGGTCGGGTGAGCGGCCGGTTGAAGATCAATGTGCCGGGCGCGGTCATGCCCGATATCCTGCCGCCTATTATGTCCGCGTTTCAGCATCAACACCCGGCTGTGCAGGTCGAGCTTGTTGTCGACAACGGCTTGGTCGATATTGTTGCGTCTGATTGCGATGCGGGAATTCGCTACGGCGCATCGCTTGAAAAGGACATGATCTCCATCCCCATTGGACCGCGCCGCCAGCAGATCGCGCTTGCCGCCTCGCCCGCCTATGTGGAGGCACATGGTTGCCCAGAGACTCCTGCACAACTTACCACCCATGATGCGATCCGATACCGCCTGCCGGGTGGGCCTCTGCTCCCGTGGACATTGCGAGCCGGAGGTAAGGCCATCATGGTCGAGCCTGTCACACGCTTGGTCCTCAGCGTGAATGCCCTGAACTCTGGGTTGAGTTATGCCAGGGCGGGAATGGGGATCATCGCCATGTTCCGCAATTGGCTCGAGGACGATTTTCGCGCACAGACGCTTGTGCCGATCCTGAAAGAGCACTGGCATCCTTTGGATGGGCCAAGGCTCTACTACCCCAACCGGTTTACATCCAACGCGTTACGGGCATTCATTGAGACCTGCCAGAGTAAGGTCTCTGGGGATGAATAAGGTTGCAAATTACCAGTGAAAGTTCGGTTGCAATCACATTCTCTGTGAGCGCTGTTAGGACCTGCCCAAAAGAGCGAGAGACAGGGCGGGAGGGGTGACCCCTCCCGGGTGAGAGAGTGCGCGTGGGCTGGGGATCCACCCTCAACCCCGGAGATTGCCGATGAATACTCACCCCCATTCCGTCCAACTTGCAAGCGAGCCGAAAGCCCCTGCCCTGCCAGAGGCCCTTGGCTTCGCCCAACACCTTTTGCTGGCTGCGAGAACCCTTGTGCCGCGGTTCGAAGCGGGTAACCCCATCGACGCCTCTACGCTTCGCGCCGCAATGGAGGAGGCATTCGGCGCCAGCGACACCAGGGGTGCCTGGGTCTGGAAAGACGCCTATGAGGCCGCCGAGATCGCCCAGATCCTGATGCTGTCGCGCTATGGAACCCTGATGCAGCGGCAGGCACCCTCGCCGCAGGCCTTCCTCACTATGGTCGAACGTCTCGCCAGTCTGGCTCCGTCCCACACGCGGCGCTCCGAAGACAGCGTGCGCTTGCAACAATTCTCCACGCCGCTGCCTCTTGCGGCCGTCGTTGCGCAGGCTGCGGGTTTCCGTGCCGATGACCTCGTGCTCGAGCCCTCGGCCGGCACCGGCATGCTGGCGATCTTCGCCCGGGTCGCCGGCACCCGCCTAGCGTTGAATGAGCTCGCTGAAACCCGCCGCGCCTTGCTGGGGCACCTGTTCCCGGACACCGTCGTGTCGGATCACGATGCCGCCTCGATCGACGACCGGCTGGATCGGTCGGTCACACCTTCGGTCATCATGATGAACCCGCCGTTTTCCGCGGCCACACATGTCGAGGGCAAGTTTCGGCAGGCGACCAGCCAGCACGTGCTCTCCGCTCTTGCTCGCCTCGCGCCCGGTGGGCGTCTCGTTGTCATCACCGACGAGAGTTTCCGTCCCTCCACCAAGAGCTTCCAGTCGACGTTTCCGCGGATCGGACAAAGCGCAGACGTGGTATTTTCCGCCGCGATTGACGGCATGGTCTTCGCACGGCATGGAACCACGGTCGACACGCGGCTGACGGTGATCGACAAACGCGCGGTCGGCGAAAAAGAGACCGCATCGGTTGACATTGAGGCCGCCTATTTTCCGATTTGCGCGACCAGGGCCGATCTTCTCTCCGCAGTGCTCGCCCATTGCCCGGAACGCCGCAGTCCTCCGCCCTGCCCCAACAATACCGCCCTATCGATCCCTGCCCGTCCGACCCGCACCAACTTGCACGCCCTTCGCAACGCCGCCCGCAAGGAAACCCGTGCGCTCGCCGAGGAACGGGCGAGGCACCCGTTCGACGACATCGAGACGGCCCTGCTTGAGTACCTGCCAAAAGCCTGGAGCGAACCAGTGGGCACGCTGCAGGACACGGTCTACGAGGCCTATGATTTTCAGGCGATCCGGATCGATGGCGCAGCGGAACATCCGACAGCACTTGTCCAATCCGCCGCCATGGCCTCGGTGCCGCCGCCCGTGCCAACCTATCGTCCGCTCCTTCCGAAGAGCCTTGTCGCGGACGGCCTCCTTTCCGCGCCGCAGCTCGAAAGCGTGATCTATGCAGGCAACGCGCATGAGACGCACCTGAAGGGCTGGTTCAAGCGCGGCGAGGTTGAAGGTCAGCTCATGGCGGCGGCCGAGGGCGACGAAGGCGCGTTTCGCCTGCGCAAGGGCTGGTTCCTGGGCGATGGCACCGGCTGCGGCAAGGGGCGGCAGGTCGCAGGCATCATCCTCGACAATTGGCTGCAGGGACGCCGCCGCGCGGTCTGGGTCTCAAAAAGCGATAAGCTCATTGAAGATGCGCGGCGCGACTGGATGGCGCTCGGCGGGCGCGAAAGCGATATCGTGCCGCTCTCGAAATTCCGCCAGGGCAGCGATATCCGCCTGCCCGAGGGCATCCTTTTTGTCACCTACGCCACGCTGCGCTCAGCCGAGCGCGAGGGCAAAGCCTCCCGCCTCGACCAGGTGACGTCCTGGCTCGGCGACGGGTTCGACGGGGTCATCGCTTTCGACGAAAGCCACGCCATGGCGAACGCCGCCGGCGAAAAGTCCGACCGCGGCGACAAGAAGGCCTCCCAGCAGGGTCTTGCCGGACTCGCGTTGCAGAACGCGGTGCCCGATGCCCGCGTCCTTTACGTCTCGGCCACTGGCGCGACGGTCGTCGGCAATCTCGCCTATGCCTCGCGTCTCGGGCTTTGGGGCACCGGCGATTTTCCCTTCGTGACGCGGGCCGCGTTCGTTGCCGCGATGGAGGCTGGTGGCATTGCCGCCATGGAGATGATCTCGCGCGACCTGAAGGCGCTCGGGCTCTATCTCGCGCGGTCCCTCTCCTATGCCGGCGTCGAATACGAGATGCTGGTGCATGAGCTGACCCCTGCCCAGGTCGCGATCTACGACAGCTATGCCGATGCCTATCAGATCATCCACAACAACCTCGAGGCGGCGCTTCAGGCCTCGGGTATTTCCTCCGAGACCGGCACTTTGAACGCCCAGGCGAAATCCGCCGCGCGCTCGGCGTTTGAGAGCAACAAGCAGCGCTTCTTCAACCATCTCATCACCGCCATGAAATGCCCTTCCCTGATCCGCGCCATCGAAGCGGACCTGGCGGCGGGCCATTCGGCGGTGATCCAGGTCGTCTCGACCAGCGAGGCGGTGATGGAGCGGCGGCTCGAGGACATCTCGCCCTCGGACTGGGACGACCTGCAGGTCGATTTTACGCCGCGCGAGAACATCATGGACTACCTGATGCACTCGTTCCCGACGCAGCTTTTTGAGCCTTACACCGACGAGAATGGCGATCTGCGGTCGCGCCCCGCCCTTGATGGCGATGGCAATCCCATCATCTGCCGCGAGGCGGAGCGGCGGCGGGATGATCTCGTCGAGCATCTTGGGGCCCTCGCCCCGGTGCAGGGCGCGCTTGACCAGATCCTGTGGCATTTCGGCGGGGAGGCGGTTGCCGAGGTCACCGGACGCAAGCGGCGGATCGTGAAGACGCGTGAGGGGCGGCTCAAGGTCGAGAACCGCCCCGGCTCCTCGAACCTCGGAGAAACCCAAGCCTTCATGGACGATGCCAAACGCATCCTGATTTTCTCTGACGCCGGTGGCACGGGGCGCAGTTACCACGCCGACCTTGGGGCCAAGAACCAGCGCCTCCGTGTACATTACCTGCTGGAGCCCGGCTGGAAGGCCGACAATGCGATTCAAGGGCTTGGGCGTACCAATCGCACCAATCAGGCGCAGCCACCGCTGTTTCGGCCGGTCGCGACCAATGTGAAAGGCGAGAAGCGGTTTCTCTCCACGATCGCGCGTCGCCTCGACACGCTTGGCGCGATCACCAAGGGGCAGCGCGAGACCGGCGGTCAGAACATGTTCCGCGCCGAGGACAATCTGGAAAGCCCCTATGCGCGGGCGGCGCTGCGGCAGTTCTTCTACAAACTGCGCGCAGGCAAGATCGAGGCCTGCTCCTATGCGAAATTCCAGGAGATGACCGGGCTGACGCTCGATGAAGCGGATGGCACGATGAAAGAGAACCTGCCGCCGATCCAGCAGTTCCTGAATCGTTGCCTCGCGCTCCGCATCGACATGCAGGACGCGATCTTCGAGGCCTTCGGCGGGTTCCTTTCGGCCATCATCGAGGATGCGCGTCAGGCAGGCACGCTCGATGCGGGTCTTGAGACGCTCAAGGCCGAGAAATTCGTGATCACCGACCGCAAGGTGATCTTCGAGCATGAGGCGACGGGGGCCATAGCCACCGCGCTCACCGTCGATCGCACCGATCGCAACGATCCGCTGACCCTGTCCCGGGTCAGACAGATCTGCGCGGACACGAAGGGCGCGACGCTGTGCTGGAACACCTCCTCCAAACGCGCGGCCCTGATGGTGAAGGCGCCGGCCTTCATGGATGAGGACGGTGTGCCGATCCTGCGGGTGAAACTGCTGCGGCCCATGGCCACCGAGATCCTCGCCCTTTCCGAGTTCTCGAAATCGCATTGGGAAGAGATCGATGATGGGATGTTCGAACAGCTCTGGCAGGCCGAGGTCGAGGCGGTGCCGGAGTTCACCACCACGAGGGTCACGCTGATCTGCGGGTTGCTCTTGCCGATCTGGGACCGGCTGCCCGCCGACAACATGCGCATCTATCGCCTGCAGACTGAGGATGGGGAACGCGCCATCGGCCGTCTGGTCAGCCAGGAGCAGCTTCTCAATGTCTACGCGCGCCTTGGGCTCGACTGCCAGATCGAGATGTCGCCGCAAGAGGTGTTTGCCGCGGTCATGGAAGCCAGGACGACCCTCAGCCTGCTCGGCGGTTACCAGTTGCGCCGGTCGCTGGTCATGGGACAGCCCAGGCTGGAACTCATTGGGGCGTCAAGCGCGGCTCTGCCGGGACTGAAAGCCTTGGGCTGTTTCACCGAGGTGATCCAGTGGAAGACGCGTGTGTTCATCCCGGTGGATGGCATCGATGTGCTGGCGCGTGTGCTCGCCGAGCATCCGGTCGGGGCAAGGGCCGCGGATGCTGCCACATGAACGCGCGGCGCAGCATCGCAGACCTCTCGGCCGATCTGGCAGACCGGGCCGAGAGCTTCTGCCGCCAGTATTTCCCCGAGGGGCGCAAGCAGGGCAATTATTGGCAGGTCGGCGACACCTCGGGTGCGAAGGGTCAGAGCCTAGCCATCCGACTTCAGGCGGAAGGCGGGCGCAAGGCCGGGTCCTGGCAAGACTTCGCGACGGGTGAATATGGCGACCTGATTGACCTGCTCCACGCACGGCTTGGGTCTGTCACGCTCAAGGAGACACTAAGGGAGGCCCGGTCTTTCCTTGGCGAAGCCTCCTGCCCTGCCTTACTTCGTGAATCTAGGAACCTGGTACGCTCGGATGCAGCTTCCAGCAAACGCATCGCACGGGCGCGGAAACTCTTTGCTGCGGGCACGCCGGTGCTTGGCACCTTGGCAGCCAGCTATCTGCAGGGGCGCGGCATCTCGCGCTTCGGCCCTGCCCTGCGCTATCACCCGCAGGTCTTCCTGCGCCACGGCGAGGACAACGCCGATCCGCCGCAAAGAGCCCCTGCCCTGCTCGCAAAGATCACGGACAATCGGGGCCAGATCACCGGATGCGCGCGTACCTATCTGGACCCGTCCACCGGTGGTTTGGCCGCGATCGAGAGCCCGAAGCGGATCCTCGGACAGCTGCACGGCCATGCCATTCGCTTCTGGTCCGGCACACATCGCAGCGATGTCATCGTCGGCGAAGGGCTCGAGAACACCCTCTCGGTCGGCACGGCTCTCCCGGAGTACGACCTCGCCTCTTGTCTCACTGCCACCCATCTCGGCCTCTTCATCCCGCCGCCAGGGATCAAGCGTGTCTGGATCGCGCGGGACAATGACGGAGCCGGGCGTAACGCATCAATGAGATTACGTAACCAACTGGAATCGCGAGGAATTGCCTATAACAATCTCGTGCCAAACATGGGCGATTTCAACGACGATCTGCAAGCTTTCGGCAAGGATGCGCTGCGCCGTTCCTTGTTAGATGCCATGAAAGCGCAAGGTCTGGAGATCGAGGACGGATGACTGCCAACGTCCTAAGTTACGTCCGACGGGGCAAAGGTTCCGCCAGTTCGATCTGATCCCGTTTGGACAAGGGGAGCGATGGACCGGCGGGTCGGAGCAGAGTGCTCCTCGCCCGGGCAGCAATGCGCCCCGAACCAGAAAATTCCCCTGCCCCACCACATGACCGTGGTGGGCCATTCCTCGCGGGACCAATTTTCCGGCCCGCGGCGCATTCTCCGCGTACGCTCCGATCCTACCGGATGCAGCCCGGTCGCCGCCGGTCCTGTTATCGCCCCATCCAAATCGGGTCAGATCAAACAGAGGAACCAGACCATGCCCCATCAGACAGACATCCAAGAGGAAACCGGCGTGACCTCCGCCATCCTCGACCACCTCGCACTTCACGGCGCAACGCCCGGGCCCGGCGAGACCGATCATCGCCCCCTGCCGCAGCCCGACGAGGTCGACCTCGCCATGGCGACTCTGTTCGAGACCACAATCGGCCTCCTCACCGGCAGCCAGTTGGAAGACAATCTCGAAGAGATGCTCTGGTCCCTGACCTCGAGCTTCCATCGCCGGCTCACCCATATCCAGAAGCTGCTCGATGACAACGAATTCGAGGTCCGGGAAAGCCTGGCCATCCAGGACGGCTCCGAGGTCGCCTCGGTCGAGCTCGAGCGCCTCCAGATGATCGGGCTCAAACTCTGGGACCATCGCGACGCCTTCGAGCAGATGCGCGATCTCGCCGTGGACTACTTCTCGGCCGCCACTGGGTCGCCCTGGTTGCCCCGCACCGGATCCAAGGTCTCGCATCGCGGTCTCACCTCCGCCGTGGTGGATAGCCGGGCCTATCTCTCGGCCAAGCGCCGCAAGGAGACCGAGGTGCACTGCCCTGAAGGCACGCGGATCGCCTTCTCGGGCGGGGACTACCAAGCCTATGATCTGATCTGGTCCGTCCTCGATGCCACGCACGCCAAATATCCCGACATGGTGCTCTTGCACGGTGGCACACCCAAAGGCGCCGAGATGATCGCGGCCCGTTGGGCTGATACCCGCGGTGTCACCCAAGTGGTCTTCAAACCCGACTGGAAGAGCCACGGCAAGGCCGCCCCCTTTAAGCGCAACGACAAGATGCTCGAGACCATGCCCCAAGGCCTGATCGCCACGCCCGGTTCGGGCATCACCGAGAACATCGTCGACAAGGCCCGCAAGCTCGGAATTCGTATCAAGAGGATCGGGGCTTAGGCCCCGGTTTTCTGTTAGATGACGTGCTGAAAGCAGCCGTTGACTAGACCAACAGCGAGTGTCCGGGTTGCGGGACGAAGCGCCCCTTCACTGCAACTGCGCTAACGGCTGGTTTGGCTGGTCACACTGCATTTCACTCTATCGGCAACTTATCTGCAATCGCTTTGAATTGCTCTGCACTGAAACCTGTCAATGTTGGCATTTCCCAATCAAAGAACCGCTTGTCAGCTATCGCATGGAGAATGAGTGATCGAATGCCAAGCATTTCCAAAGTATCAAGACCGTTATCGGGAATTATGTGGCGTATAGAGCAAGCAATTTTCGTTGCGCAGTTAGTCGGATCATCAGAGCAAAGCACAAGCTCATTTGATTCATCTAGATCAGTGATTGTCTTTCCAATCGCTTGTATCAAAGCTGTCTGATCGTTCTGTGTCATTTTAAGTCTTTCTGATATCAATCGTCAAAGGAGACATTGGTTGCAATGCAGAAAGTTGTCAAAGTGGGCTCGAACCTGCTGTTCGCTGCGCAAACTCTGAATGTCCGCATCGGAGTCGGAGGCCTCTCCCGATTTTGGCGCGTTTGTCTATTCACCTGTTCAACGGCGTCGACCATAGCGCACCAGTAATAACTTCCTGGTTCATTTGGTCTTGGCGTGATGTGTGGAGGTCGGGTCTTGATCCAGAGCGTGCGACCCGACGAATACACTCTGGCAAGAAGTTGGGAGCAGCATCGACCGCTGTTCAGCAGCATCTCACTCGGCTGTTCACCCAGTTTCCTTCGCGGCCACCGCACTTCTCCCTTTGTCTGAGTTGCATGACATGCTGGTCGCAGCTGTCGTCCCGTCCACAAAGGTTGTCGCCGATCTTTTTCCCCTGACCCTGCGGGCCATTCCTCGCGGAGCAAAAAGACCGGCGCCTGCCCCTCTCCGCTGCGCTTCGCCTTCGGTGTGGCCGGGCCTTGGCCAGCTGCAAGGTGACCATCATTGCAACGCAAACAAGGAGAAGAGCAATGACCACGAACTGCATCAAATTCACCAGCGCCGACATCGAAACCGCCAAGGGCGTCGGCTCCATCTCGACCCTGACTTTCGACCTCGACATCACGGTCGAACCTGTCGCAAGCACGAACCCGATGGCCCCCACGCACCGCGTCCTCGGGCGCTCCCCGCGCGGCAAGCTGGTCGAGTGTGGCGGCATCTGGAAGAAGCAGAACAAGGAGACCGGCGCTGATTACTACACGCTGACCATCCGCGACCACGGCTTCAACGCCAACCTCGGCAAGGCCGCGAACCAGAACGATCTGTCCCTGCAGGCCGTCATCCCATGGGGTCCCAAAGACGCCGCCTGACAAGCTACATAATGGTCGACCCATCGGGTCGGCCACGACCTTTGGTATTCAACTAAGTGTAAGAAATGTGGGCAAATGACTGAGGAACGCCGCAGCGGTTCGGCTCGATACCCGCTGAGACGGGTGGTTCCTTTAGTCACCGTTGAATTCTTGCATCATGAGGCCTTGCTGGCACCTTGTTCTAAATCCTGCCCTCTGACACCGTATCTTAGTTTGTGCGGTTGCTCCTCTCAGGCCAGTGGTTTTAACATTTTGACAGCCGTGCAGGTTTTGAAAACTCTATCATAAACAATATGATAGAAGCGGAACGCCTATTGGAAATTTCGGCGGACTGCGGCTCGATCAATAGGCTATCATCGATAAATTGCGAAGCTTTTGGCAGAATCACAAGATGTGGGGTTCTTTCCGACTTAATGTCGAGAGAAGATGCAGATTAGAAAACTTGTTGCCCGACTCGCTATTCGTCGTTAATGACACTTCTATAAGAGAAATCGCACTAAAAGCGATATTTTGTGAGGGCGGCCGGTGAATATGAGGAAATTTGAGGACAAAGAGGCCACAAGACCTTTCGATGAGGTCATCCTACAACAAGGGGAGCTGATCTCTGACAGGCTCAACATGTTGCGTATGGAGCAGTATCCTCCTGATGCTCAGAAGAATCTGCGCCAGTTCAGCTTGGCTGAGGTTGCTTACTTCCTTGGGGTAACCCAATCCAACATCAAGAAATTGCACCTCGAGGGAAAAGGCCCAGAGCCCACGACGTCATCCTCTGGGCGGCGAAGCTATTCTGCGGAGCAGATGCTTGAGCTGAGAGCCTATCTCGATAAGCATGGTCGCTCCGGTAAAAATCGATACGTGCCACATCGTCAAGACGGTGAAGAACTTCACGTCGTATCGGTTGTGAACTTCAAAGGCGGCAGTGGAAAAACAACAACCGCAGCACATCTTGCACAGCACTTGGCGCTGCGCGGTCATCGCGTTCTGGCAATCGACTTGGACCCGCAGGCTTCGCTGACGGCACTTCATGGCATTCAGCCAGAGTTGGACGAGGTCCCCTCCTTATACGAGACGCTGCGCTACGATGATGAGCGGCGATCAATCACCGAAGTAATTCGCTCCACCAATATTCCAAACCTCGACATTGTTCCAGCGAGCCTTGATCTTCAGGAATACGAGTACGACACTCCGGTCGCCTTAACGAGCAAAGACCCACAAGCTGGTCGAGCGTTCTTTACACGGATCTCCGAAGCGTTGAAGGAAGTTGATGACCGATACGATATCGTCGTTATCGATTGCCCTCCACAACTTGGATATTTGACGTTAACAGCGCTTACGGCTTCAAGTTCGGTCCTGATTACAGTGCATCCACAAATGTTGGACGTAATGTCGATGAGCCAGTTTCTTCTTATGTTGGGCGGTATCATGAAAACGATCCGTGACGCAGGCGCTCAGATGAATTTAAAGTGGTTCCGCTACCTTGTGACCCGCTTTGAGCCAACAGATAGCCCGCAAAAGCAAATGGTGGGATTTATGCAAGCGATGTTCCCCGGCCAGATGCTGCAGTCCCACATGGTCAAGTCCACCGCGATTTCCGATGCAGGCATTACTAAGCAAACCCTCTATGAAGTGGAGCGGTCCCAATTCGTAAGGGCCACTTATGATCGTGCAATGGAATCGCTTAATTCTGTCAACGACGAGATTGCTGACCTCATTCACGAAGCTTGGGGGCGCAAATAATGGAAGCTTTTGACAGCCGTGCAGAATTGAAGTCTGAGGCAGAACAACAGCTCGTTGTTATTTATTTGGAGGAACATCATGGCACGTAAAGACCTGCTGAAAAGTGTGATGGATCCTGCTGCCGACAAAGCTTCTGATGGCGGTCGCACAAATTACGCCATGCGCGGTGCGTCCAAGTCCATGAAAGTCTCCATCGACAGCCTCGCTGAAGATGCGCGCCGTATGATGGATGGCGAAACGATCGTTGAGATATCGCCAGAACTTATTGATAGCTCATTTGTAAGCGACAGGCTCGGGTTGGATGACGAAGCATTTCAAGAGCTCAAGGCTTCGATAGAAAAGGCGCAGCAAGACACGCCTGTTTTGTTGCGCCCCCATCCTAATACATCCGGACGCTTCATGGTCGTGTTCGGCCATAGGCGCGTGCGCGCTGCGGCTGAATTGGGTCGAATGGTGCGTGCTGTTGTTAAACCTATGGATGACGTCGCGCACGTACTTGCGCAAGGTCATGAGAATACTGCTCGAGCGGACCTGTCGTTCATTGAGAAAGCGGTCTTTGCAAGAAGCCTATCTGAGATTGGGCAGCCTAAAGACGTCATCATGTCTGCACTCACCGTAGATGGAACGCTTCTTTCCCGAATGATGTCCGTTGCGCAGCAGATTCCGCGCGACATTATCGACGCTGTCGGTCCCGCAAAACAAATTGGCCGGGATCGCTGGGAAGGCTTCAAGAAGTTGATGGCCGCCCCAGAAAACGTGAAATTGGCGCAGCAATTAGTGTCAGAGCAAAGCTTTGTTGAGCTGCAAAGCGACGCGCGGTTTGAACACCTTTTGAGCAAGCTCTCTGAAAAGGGCCGAGCTGTTCGGAACAAAACAAAACGCGCGGCCCCGGAAAAGCGTACGTGGACCGCCAACGGCGGACGGATCAAAGGTGTCGTAGGCAAGTCTGGAAAAGCATTCAGCGTCTCACTGACATCAACAGACGCCTCGGCGTTCGGCGACTATCTCGCCGAGAACCTTGATGGCCTCTACCAAGCATTTCTCTCGCAAAAACAGGAGAAGACCAAGTGAACTAAAGGCAAAAGAAAAGCCCCCAAACCAAGCGGCCTGAGAGCTGATCTAATCAATTTGAACACCTGATAGATACCTCTCCCGCGAATCGCTGTCAACAAAGCAACACCGATTTGGTGAACGGATTTCTTTTGCCTCCACATAAATGGAGGTGAGATACAGGCATGAAACATACAGGTTGGCGCAAGCCGACACCGGGTCTTGGGGTCGCAGAGCAGCTTGCCCAAGCCGGTGAGCGGTTAGCAGTACCCAAAACACGGGCATTTGTCGCGCTTAAGCGCGTGGGTGCATATATCGGCCTCAAAGCCGGTGAGATGATGCTCCTCGACACGCTCGGGGCTTTTACCCAGGCCCAGGACTGGGAAGAAGGGCAGCGCCCGATCGTTTGGGCTTCGAACGCCTATCTGATGGAACAGACGGGCTTTTCGCTCTCGGCGTTGAAGCGCCATGCGCGGCGTCTGGCGGAAATTGGTGTGATTTCCTTCAAGGACAGCCCGAACGGGAAGCGTTGGGGGCGGAGGGATGCAGAAGGGCGCATCCTTGAGGCCTATGGCTTCGATCTGTCGCCACTGTCAGCCCGGGTCGAGGAGTTCGAGGAACTCCAGGCCGAGTTGCAGGCCGAACGCGAACTCTGCCAGCGCCTGAAGCGCCAGATCACGGTGGCGCGCCGGATGATCCGTGCGCGGATCGAAGCCGCCCTTAGCGGCGCGCTGCGTGGCCCCTGGGCCCAATTCATGGGGCTCTTTGAGGATTTGCTCAACCTACTTCCGCGTCGCCATGAGGCCTCGGAAAAGCTGGAACGGCTGCTGTCTTGGTTTAAGGAGCTTCAAGACCGCGTCGAGGTGGCTTACCTCAAGGCGACATCCGTGGCTGAAGTTGTGGAAAAGTCTTCAATAACTGCGAAGCAAGCATATAAGAAGACTCAACAAATGAACCCCACGAAGGTCATTTCTGAACCCCATATACTAATTACAAATAAACTTAATCCTGTAATTAGTAATTCCTCTGAAAATGAGGAACCGGCCGGTGTAGTGCACAATGCTCCAGCCGAAGAGCGGGTTGATAGCGCGCTAGAAGATTGGGTTGCAGAGCTGCGCAAAAAACGAACAGCACTCGATTTACCGACAATCATGCAGGCTTGTCCAGAATTCGCGTCCTGGGCGCGTAATATGGGCGGATTCCTGAAGGACTGGGGCGATCTGCATCGAGTTGCTGGGAAACTCAGGCCGATGATCGGGATTTCAGAGGATGCCTGGAATGTGGCGCAAGACCGAATGGGCACACAGGTGGCCACCGCGGCCTTTGCGCTCGTTTTCGAGAAGCACAGCGCCGGTGAGGTTGCCTCGCCAGGTGGGTATTTGCGCGGTATGGTCGAAAAAGCCGGGGTAGGGGAGTTGCACCTCGAGCGTAGCTTCTATGGCAGGCTCAACGGGCAGGCGGCATAGAGGTTGATCGATGACGTCCATTGGCATATATTGCCAACAAAGGAGACTCGGCCCATGGTGACACGCAATGTGGTTTTGACGGAAACCCAAGATCAACTGGTTCAAGCGCTTGTCGCATCCGGACGGTATCAGAATGTCAGCGAGGCAATGCGCGCGGGCCTCCGGCTGCTGGAGCGGGAGGAGGGACAGCTCGTCGGAATCCGGCAAGGACTATTTGAGGGGTTAGCACAGGCTAGGGCGGGCACTCTTGCTGAAGGCAGCGGACAAGATGCGATCCGACGAGCGTTTCGGCAGGCCCGCACGTCCTCATGAGCCGATCCTTTCGGCTAACACGTCGCGCCGAGGCGAGCCTGATCGAGATCGCCCGATGGACGATCGATAATTTTGGGATCAAGCAGGCCGAACACTATGAGACAGAATTGATCAGTCGATGTCAGGCGATCCTGAACGGCCAAGCCCATAGTCGGAGTTGTGCGGTTCTCGTGGACCATGCCGACGACCTGCGGTTCGTCAGGGCAGGAGAACATTTTCTGGTGTTTCTTGATCACCCGGACGAGGTGATCATTGTCGACATCCTGCATTCCCGCAGCGATCTTGCGCACCATGTAGCCGCGTTGGCGGCGTTAAAGAACGATGGATCTTGATCAGACCTACAGTCCGGCGGCCTTGGTCAGATTAACTCGAAACTTGTCGCGTCTACGCTGATAGCGGCGGGTCATTTCCGCACTGGCATGACCGAGGTGTTTCTGCACATAGCGCTCATCCACTTCGGCGGAGCTGGCAAGGCCGGCGCGCAGGGAGTGGCCGGAGAATAGAGCGAGGCGGTCTTTTTCCGACAGATCAGCCCGGATACCAGCGTCGAGAACGGTCTGCTTGATGAGGCGCGCGACGTGTTTGTCGCTGAGGCGGGCCTCCATGGCCTGTTTGCCATCGCGCGACGTACGGACAAAGACCGGCCCGAAATCGATCTTGGCGAAGTGCAGCCACTGCGTCACAGCGTGAACGGGACAGGTTTGATCACTTGAACCCCGGCCGATCTCGACCTCGCGCCAGCCCGTTTTGGCGTTGAGTGTCAGAAGCGCCCCATCGTCGAGAATCTCGATCCAACCGCCGCCATCCATGGTGTCGTCCTTATGGACATCAAGGCCGACAATCTCGGAGCGACGTAGCCCACCGGCATAGCCCAAAAGCAAAATGGCCCGATCCCGCAGGCCCCGCAGATCATAGGGCAGGCTGGCCACCATTGCGCGGATGTCCTCGGCGAGGATCGCTTCCTTCTGGACTGGCGGCCGCGCGTGCTTGCGCTTGATCCCCGCCAGCACCGTGGCAATGTGGCGGTTTTTGCGATCAAGCGCCAAACCCCGCTGCGCGTAGTTCCAAACGAGACCCGACAGACGGCGATCAATTGTTGAAACAGAGAGGGCAGGGGAGGGACCTGATCCGGAGGCCAAGTCGGCGAGATAGAGCCCAATCATCTCCGGCGTCGGGGGCAGCGGCTCGGCGCCCTTCATCCGGCACCAGCGCGCGAAATGTGCCCAGTCCTTCGCGTAGGCTTTCAGCGTGTTGTCTGAAGCTGCCGCGCGCGCATAGTCGCGGGCGGTGTAGACCAGCCGTTCAAGTGACCCTGATCCCGCCACATGGTCGGGCAGATCAATTTCGACGTCTTCGCGCGGTGTGTTTTCGGGTGTCGGTCTGTCGGAGTTCTTGAGACTGCGTTCCATGTGTTTTCAATAGCTTGCCTGTGTCGCATTTCTGAAACCGATTCAAGGTATGTGAGACTGGACGCCGATTTGAATCACCATTGGTGAGACTATCCGGCATCCATGCACTGAGTAAGTTATGTCCGATAATTTTCCAGCTGACAAGGATTGGGAAGAGGCGGAGTTTCGCGCCCGGGTGCTCGCGGAGCTGCCGGCCCAGCTGACTCAGGGCAATGTCGACTGGGCCATACGTCAGCTAAATGTCAGCCGATCCACGCTTTTTCGTCTGGTGAAGCAGTTCCGCGAGGACGGGCGGACCTGTGCACTTCTGCCGGACACCCGGGGCCCCAAACCTGGCATGCAGCCGCTGGACCCGGCGGTGGAAGAGATCGTGTCCCGCCACTTCAAGGGGCTTTATGCCA
>ERZ1673962.838-NODE-838-length-17958-cov-3.945484_pt1 | contig 17958 bp, 22 predicted proteins | sample MGYA00580188_ERZ1673962 | MGnify/ENA primary metagenome ERZ1673962 (study PRJEB41334, sample SAMN05608104) | rock metagenome | biome: terrestrial subsurface; feature: shale formation; material: shale | place: USA: Pennsylvania ... | reverse complement strand
TGAATCGTGCTGTCCGCCCCATTGGGGCTGATCCGTAAGGGGCTTCGCCTCAGCGGCCCGTTTCTTTTTTCGCGTGCCGCCCTTAGGCTGCGATCAACATGAGAGGATCAGATGATGAACATGCGCCGAAGCGTCACCCCGAGAAACGTCCTGCACCGGATGTTCAAGGATCTGGAGAAGGGGTTCAAATCCTTCTGGGGGGACAAGCTCCCCGCAAACGAGCGGGACCGCTACGAGCTGATGGCGCACCGGCTGCGTGAGGTGGCGGAATTCGCGGTCTCGACTGCGCAGGAGGCGCCCCCGTTCGACACCACCAAACTATACGGCCTGATAGAGGCGGGGGATGCGGACCGGGTGGAGCGGTTCATCCGTAAACACCTGGTGGGGGAGCTTGAGGTCCTCCAGATCTCGGGACTTGACCCGGTGACCACCGCGGACCGGGCGATCCTCGCCCTGAAGGGGCCTCACCCCCTGGACCGGATCGCTCAGGACCTGGTCGCCGGGGTCGAGGGTCTGGAGGCGCCCACCTTTACCGCCTATCAGCTGGAAACGCTCCTGCGAGAGGCCACGGGGCTTGACGGACGGGTGCCGGACCGGGGCTTCAGTGAGGACGCGGCGGAGGCGAACCTGATGCAGATCCGGCTCCTCATGGGGGCCCCGGGGCCGGAATACGGGTCCACGGCCCGTATCGGGCTCTCGGGCGGCGAGCCGGACCGGGATCGGATCGATCAGGCGCTTGAAACCGCGGGTCTTACTCAGGTCGGGGGCATCTCACGGGATCTCGGTTTTCACGCCGCGGTCGGAAACATCAGCGAGGAGACCCTGCGCCGGATCAGCGTTCTGATGGGCGGTGAGGTGAGTGAGGAGCACGCCTTCCTCATCAACGGGGTCCTCGAACGGGTTGCTCACGCAACAGGGCCGCAGCTGGTGTTCAGCAACGATGATCCGGAGCCATCCTGATCGGCGCTCTTCGGCCGCCTTTGCAGTGGGCCCGGTCCCGATCTTCCCGACGGAGTCGGTCCGGACCCTTTCCCAGGACCGGACCGCCCCCGACTGTCCCCGCCTTCGGCGAGGCACGGGACTGGATCAGGACAGGGCGACGTCGAGAACCCTGACCTTGCGCCTTGTGTCCCTCAGGGTCAGAGAGGCCGTCGCTCCGGCCGGGGTCTCGAGGAGCGCCCTGCCGAGAGGGGAGGCGACGGAGACCTGGCCCGCCTCCGGGTCCGCGACCCCCTCTACGAGGTAGGAGAGCTTCTCATCGTCGGGACGGTCCAGGTAGACGTAGCTCACCATGGATCCGATCGTCGGGAAACGCGCCTCGGCCGTATCACCCTCCGACTCCGGACCAGTCGCGGCCTTTCGGGGCGTGCTGACCGGGCGTTTGAGCGGCTTGGCGGAGATGAGCGCGCTCCGCCCCGGATGTGCAGCACCCGCGGCCTGGTCCCAGCTTACGCCCACGCGCACGGGGACCTCAAGAAGGTCCGCGATCCGCAGGATCCGGGTGAACATGTAGTTGCTCGTCGAGACCTGGACCGACCTGTTAAGCCGCTCACACCAGCGGAATCCTTTTTCGGTATGCCGCCCCTCACGGACCCGAACCCCGACCCGTTCGAGATCATCAACGCCGTGTCCGGCCGAGATCGCCTGCGTCACCACCTCCTCGAAGAGGGACGACCAATTCAGGCCCCCCTCCTGACGGCTGACGTCCCCGAATGTGAACCCGTTGAGAGAGGTGAACTTGAGGTCCGGATAATCCTCCCGCGTGAACGCAAGCAGGGGCGCCTCCGGCGCCTGCGTCTCCGGCTTGGGCTTGCTCGGGCGGGGGGCGGCTTTCCGCTTCACCGTCCTTTGAGCTGCCGGTTGAGGCATGGCCCGGGCCGCCGGCGGGGTCGGGGCTTCAGGTAAGTTTTTCGCAAACTCCGGCTCCGGTGTGACGTGGGCCGGGGCCGCCGCCTTCACGGACGGGGCCGCGTGGGCGCCACCGCTGGCGATAAAGACGTCAATCATCCGGCCAAGCGTATCCTCCACGGGCCAGATCCCGGACAAGGCCCGAAGCCGGTCCCGATCATCAGGGTGAACCATCAGGGGGACGAGGCCACCCTGGTTGAGCTTGGCCTCTTCGGACAGGAAACGGGACGACATGTGGGACATCTGACCTCCAGATTGATGTGTTATAATAGAAAAATAATAACACAGTTTTTCGCAAACTCAACCCCGGGGAAGTTCCTGTGCGAAAAAATATATGCCCGTCTGTGCGGGTCTGATCAGGCCGCGGCCTTGTCGGGCCCGGACTCGATCTGTGATTTTATCAGCTCCGGCTCGCGTCCGAGGATCGGGCCGATCTCGCGTGCAACACGGTTCAGCGCCCGCTCATAGATCTGCCGTTCCGAATAGCTCCCCGATTTCTGTCGCAGATCGCGCACCACCTCGGCCGCGAGGATCAGATCGCCGGAATGGATCTTCTTCTCGTACTCCTGGGCGCGCCTGTTCCAGGTTCCGGTTTTCCCGCGCGGTCGCGTCTTCATGAGGGACAGGGCCCGCTCCGCGAGGGGGCGGTCCGAAAGCGCGCGCATGCCGGACCTTTCCGCCCGGCTGCTCGGGATCTTCAGGGTCAGCGCCTCCTCCTCGATAAAGACCGAGATGAGCTCTATCTCCGCGCCGTGGATCTCATGTCGTCCGACAGAGATGATCCGGCCAACGCCGTGCGCCGGGTAGACGATGAGGTCGCCGACCTTGAAGGTGAAGGGGGGCTTTCTGGCCATTCTGCTCTTCCTCTGATTGTTCCCCCTATCCTACAATAAGATTTGCGAAAAAGAAATAGGTTAAGACTATCACACCCCTTTCAGATTTTCAGAATAGTCGCGTATGGTCGTCCCGGATGAACACGGAGAGACATCATGTCCGAGACGAGAAACACCAAGATCACCTACCTGTATCGGGACGGGAGCAACTATAAGGTTGACGCTTCGGTCGTCTTCTCCGGCGCGATCACCCTCGCGGATCGGGACCGCCTCCTCCAGGGGATGCTGCCCGCGCAGGACGAGGAGGTCTGGGGGACGATCATCCCGGGTCAGATCGGCCTGCCGGACCTGCAGAACCGGTTCGGCCAGCAGGAGATCGCTCTGCTCGAGGCGCTTCTGGCTCCGCAGGAGGGTCCGGTCCGCACGGTGATCGACGTGGAGGAGCGTGAAAGGTACGACACGCTGCTCGCCGAGACGCGGGCACGAAAGCCTCAGTGGCGTGACAACGATGATCATGTCTTCCATGAGGTGACCGACATCATCCTGACGGAGCAGGCCCCGACGGACCCGCGCTCCATCCTGGAGTTCATCGCGGAGGTCGAGCGGGTCGAGTGGGATGACAGCTGGCGCCCGAGCTTCTACGAGGAGATGGTCGCGAACTATGAGGCGGCGATCCTTGCTGCCAACGAGGACGGACCCGACGCCCCCTGAGGGCCGGTTTCTAAAGTCCGATAATCTATCTTATGTTAAATCAGCCCGGACCGGACAGGTCCGGCGCCTCCGCCCCGAACGGGCTGCTCACCTCCAGGTCTCCGCGCAGGAGCGCCGCGATCTCATCCTGGCCGGTCACGACCAGATCATCCGGTCTGGCTATCGGGCGGATGCTGAAGCCGGAAGCCAGGGTGGTCACCGGGTCCCGCTCCGGCCTTGCCCGGGGCCTGATCCCGGCGAGATCGGAGGGGCACTTCTGTAGCACCTCCAACGTGCCCGCCTCGACCATCCGGTGGACGCTCGCGCAGCCGGCTCCGGAGAAATCCCCCTCCATATAGGCGGATGCGAAAGTGATCCGCTCATCGAGGTGGAGATAATTCGGGTGCGGCGCGAGATAGCCGCGCATGAAGACCTCCGTGGCTTGCGCGAGGGTCTCCGTCTCCCGTACCCGGTCAAGGACCCGCGCATAGGGGCCCTCCAGCTCCTCGATCAGGAAGGCGTAATTCACCTCATAGCTCATCGGGTCGGCCCCCTCTGCGAAAGCCAGGAACGCGTCATGTCTCGGTCCGGTCCATTGCGCGTAGCCGATCCCTCCGCGAGACCCCTCCACGATCGGGTTCAGCTCCCTGAGGAACTGGAAGTTTCCGGTCTCCCGGGCGAGGTTTCCCACGATCCCGGCCGCCTGGAAGTCCGCCAGGTCCAGATCATACTGGAGATCCCCCATGAGACGTTCTGGGACGGATACCGGCTCCGCCAAGGCGGCGACGGCCGTGCTGGTGATCGTCGCCGCGGTGAGCGCGGCGCGGAATGCGTTCTTCATGGGGCCTCCGATTTTCCTGAACAATCCGACGTTCTCGCGAAAACGAGAAGCACAGTTTTTCGCAAATTCCGGCTATCTTCCCTGAAACCCGACAGGAGATGCTCATGTCCGCACACCCCCCCTTCTTCTCTGACTGTGTCGGCTGGCCGAAGGATCGGCTCGGCGCCCTGGACCTCCTGATCGAGGAGTCCGAGGAGATCAGCCTGGACCGGTTCCGGTCCCGCGTCGGGCCCCGGAGCATGCGAGACCTGGCCCGCTCCCTGGGATACGGCCGTCAGGGGCTGCGGATGGAGGATGACTACCATGTCCGCTACGCGGAGCACGCCTCCGGCGCCGTGATGCTGGTCCATTCCGCCATCGAGCACGTCTTCGCCCCACCGGAGCTTATCGACGCGCTGCAGGCCCGCCATGACGGGGCCCCTCACCCGCGTCTGAGCGAGACGGAAACGCTCATCCTCGTTCATCCCGGATCCATGTGCGGGTCCGCCCGGATGCAGCTGGGGCGGGTCGAGGCGGACGCCGCCCGCGAGGAGGTGCTGGATCGGGTCGGGTCCCATGAGGGCCCGCTCTTCGTGATCGACGGGGCGCTGAGCGACGAGCTCTCAGACCGCGAGAACGCCCTGATAAACGGGGCGGTGCGGCGGGCGGCGGAGGCGGGGCGCCCGGCCGGGCGCCTATGGGGGTGCGACTCGGGGGAGGCCCCTTATCCGGGGTGGCCCGGGTTCCGGACGGACGCCGGCCCCCTCGTTTTCGACGGACAGGAGGCGGCCGCGACCCAGCTGGCGCCGACGCTCCCGGACGGTCCTGTCCTGGTGACCGGCGCCTGGGCCGGGTCGAACGCGTCGGACGGCTGCGTCAACTCCGTGGCCAACGCGGTCCGGGCCGCTCTGGGCCGGGAGGCCCCTGTCGGGATCGATGAGACGGCGTTGATGATGCCGGAGGAGTTCGAGGACCCCTGCCCCTGATCATTGCGGTGTCGTCCGGCGCACCTCCGACGCGATCAGCTGATCTGCGAGCTCGGGTCTCAGGCTCAGGAGCCGGTAGGTCTCGAGGACGGACAGGTCGGTCGGCGTGCTCAGCTCGATCTCCGCGCCGAGCTCCGTCGTGGTGACGGAGAGGAACCTTGAGATCTCCGAGACGGCCCGCCTCACCGGGGGCTGCCAGGGCCCGGGGAGGTCAGAGAGGCCGTCCTTGAGGTAGATCGCCGCCAGAACGCTGACCGGGGAGCCGGTGATCAGCTCGATCGCGCGCAGGAGGCCCCGGTCCTGATGTCGAACCGTCGCGGTCTGCAGGTGAACTCTGGGCAGAAAGGGTTCCAGCTGCGGGAGCAGGCCGAGCTTTGGCGCATCCGGACCACGCTCCGAGATCCGGAGACGCGCCTCAAGCGCGCTCGTCCCGACCCCGACCACGTCGGAGCTGATGAGGACGGAGGCCTGTCCGTCTCTCGTCCCGAACTCGGCGCGGTAGTCCCCGATCAGGCTGCTCAGCGAGGCGCGGGAGAGCCCGGAGATGCGATCCGCCGGGACCAGGGCCTCCGCGAGCAGGGTGGACCCGGTGAGGGCCCCGCTGAGGCGGAGGTCCCCCGGGATCAGGGCCCTGCTCACGGCTGCGGCCCGGTCGACGGGCGCGTCGTCGCGACTCCTGAGAAACGCGGTCAGCGCCGGAACGGCGCTCAGCGCGGCGAGTTCCGCCTGCGCCGCCCCGTCCCGCACCAGCGCGATGGAGGCCCCGCCGGGGACCTGTCTCAGGAGCCCGGCGAAGGTGGCCGATATGGACAGATCAGGCGCGCTCCCGGAGGCGAGCGTCTCCACGCTCCCTGGGAGGGACAGGCTCAGATCGAACATGTCGATACGGGTCCCTGACTTGTCCGATCGGACCTCAGACGCGTTTCTCAAGCCCACAGAGATCCGGACCTCGCAACCCACGCCCGCCGCTGCGACGTCCTGGCGGATGCTGATCCGGTCAATCCTCGTCTCGGATCTGATCCGGCGGAGACCGTCCCGGCCAACATCCCTGAGGACGCGCAGGTCGGAGATCTCGATCAGCGTTCCGGCCGCCGTGATCCGGCACAGATCGGGGACCCCGCTCACCCCGCGCAGGGCGGCGATCATCGGGGCGGAAAGCGTTGTCGTGAGGGACCCGATCTCCATCGAGAAGGTCTCATCGGTGTCGAGGTTCAAGATCAGCCCCTCAGCCTCGACCTTCGCGACGGGCCCCTCCGGGGTCACGGTGACGAGACCCGCACGCAGCCGGGCGTCGCCCTGCCCGACGAAGAGGTCCTCATAGGTCTCCGCGCCGCCACGGGCGGTGCCGACAGACCAGGACACGCGGGCCTCCGGGAGCAGAGGCCCGAGGATCCCGCTCAGGACCGTCTCCTGGGAGGCGGCGGGCGCCGCGGCGAGGAGAAGCCCCGTCAGGGCGCCGGGTATGAACTTTGGGAGTCGCATGATCTTTCCTCTCTGAGGGCTGCTTCCTCTTATCACGTCTCGGCTGCGCTTCGTCGGGTGATCCACAGAAAAATGTCGAATAACGGTTTTCGCAGGGTGGGAGTATGCTGGAGCCGGAGGGCCTGGCCATGGAAAAACGAAATTACATCTTCATAGACGGGCAGAACTTCTACCTGTCCGCAAAACGCGCTTTCGGAATCAGGTATCCGGACTTTGACATCCCGGGCCTCGGCCGGCATCTGTCGGAACGGATGGGGCCCGGTGACGCCCCGGATCCGGTCATCCGGTTCTATATCGGCATGCCGGTCGCCCGGTTCTCCCCGCACTGGACGAACTTCTGGACGAACAAGCTGAACGCCGCTCGCGAGGCGGGGGTCGAGGTGACGACCCGGGACCTGCGCTACCTGACCGAAACGGACCCGGCGGCGCCCGGGGGGCTTCGGGTCCTGAGCGCCCGCGAGAAGGGGATCGACCTGCGGATCGCGCTCGACGTGATGGCGGCGGCGCGGAGGCCCGATTGCGGGAACATCATGATCGTGTCCCGGGATCAGGACTTCCAGGAGGTGGTGCGGGACGTCTCGGGGATGTGCGCGCTCACGGACCGGAAGATCGGCCTCTGGTCCGCCTTCCCGGAGGTCCGCAACGGGCCCTCCTTCAATCGCGGGGTTGACGGGACGCGGGAGATCCTGATCTCGCGGCTCGATTATCGCGCGCTGCGCGATCCGACGGATTACCGGGCGGCCCCCGCATCTGCGGAGGCCGTTCCGGACCCGGCCTGAACTTCGCGCTTGTACATCCCCCGGCGATTTGCGAAAAAACATTCCTATGAGAAGCGGGAGAGATACGCGATGAACGATGTGACGGAACGACAGGTCGAGAAAACGCTGACGGGACGCCCGGTCGCGCCCGGCGCGGAGGCCCATCTCGGGGTGGTTTACCCGATCCTTGATCACGGGATGATCCGACTGGTTGACTACATGGGCGACGACGCGGCGATCTGCCAGGCGGCCCGGACGAGCTACGGGACCGGCACGAAGTCGGTCAGCCAGGACGAGGGGCTGATCCGCTACCTCATGCGGCACTGGCACACCACACCGTTCGAGATGTGCGAGATCAAGCTGCATGTGAAGCTGCCCGTTTTCGTCGCGCGCCAGTGGATCCGGCACCGGACCGCCTCCGTCAACGAATACTCCGCCCGCTACTCGATCCTGGACCGGGAGTTCTACATCCCCGAGCCCGAACATCTCGCCGCCCAGTCGGCGGTGAACAACCAGGGCCGCGGCGCGGTCCTGCAGGGGGAGGAGGCGGCCCGGGTCCTCGAGGTCCTGAAGTCCGACGCGGGTCGCGCCTATGACAATTACGAGGCGATGATGTCGACCGAGGGCCAGCAGGGTCTGGCCCGCGAGCTGGCCCGGATGAACCTTCCGACCAACGTGTTTACACAGTGGTTTTGGAAAACAGATTTGAAAAATGCCCTAGATTTCATCCGCTTACGGGCCGATCCTCACGCGCAATATGAGATCCGGGTCTACGCCGAACAGATGGCGCGCATCATGAAGGACTGGGTCCCGATGGCCTACCGGGCCTTCGAGGATTATCGCCTGGAAGGCTCGCAGCTCTCGAAAATGGAGCTGGAGCTCCTGCGTGACATGCTCAAGCCCCGCCCGTCAAACTTGCTGCGCATGCTGTCCGGCTGGCGCACCCTGGACACGGACGGGTACCGCCTGAGCGGACGCGAGATCAACGATTTCCGCAAGAAGCTCGGCCTTTGATCCGGCTCGCGGTGCTTCTTCTCCTGATCGCGGCGCCGGCCCTGGCGGCGCCTGAAACGGGCCTGTTCCATGATGGGGCGGGCCGCTGCGACCCGGGCCAGGTCGGGGATCCGACGGGGCCGGTCCGGATCGGGCCCGCCCGGCTCGAGGCCGCGCGCGGGGCCTGCGATTTTACCGGGGAGACCCGGATCTCGCGGATGGAAGGGGCCTCGCTCCGGGACGCGTCCTGCCGTCCCGCGGGAGGCGGAGAACCCTTCGAGGCCCGCTTCTTCCTGAGCTTCACGGAACGGGGCGTGACCGTGGTCAGCCCCGCCTGGGGGACCTGGGCGCTCGGACGCTGCCCCTAACCTCGGCTGAACACCAGAACGCCCTGCGCTCGGAGCTCGCGCGACGCGGCCCCGCTCCCGTCGCCTGATAGCGCAAGAAGTCGGGATTGGTCCGGGGTCGCGAGGAAGCGGAGCGCCTCCACCATCAGATGGAACCCGTAGGCCGGCTCCAGATGACCCGCGGCCCGGTATGCGGACCGCCCAACCCCGATATAGGTGGGGACCGGGGCGACCCGGCGCAGGCGCTCCGGGAAGAGGCCCAGAGAGATCAGGCAGTCCTCCGCGACCCGCAAAGCGTCCCGCTCCGCCCCCCGTTCCCGGGCGAGCGCAAGCCGCCAGGTCAGCCGGTCCGGGTCAACCGGACGCCGCATTGCGCGGGCCAGCGCGAGAGAAAGCGTCTGGCGAAGTGTTTCTGACAAGGGGGTGCCGCTGCGCGCCTCGCCGGTCTCAACCAGCTCACGGGCCGGTCCGAGATAGGTCTGATCGGTCTGAACGGGCATGATCCTCATGAGATGATCTTGCCAGATGATTCGGTTTTCGCAAAGCGGTTTTGATTCCCGTTGTCGATTGTTGTGGATCGGATGGTCTGATGCGAAAAAGGAGTTTCTCCTTTCACCCCTCCCCCTTAATCTGACCGGAAGAGGTCACGGGGCAAGGAGTTCAGTATGCGAGATCACATAAAAACGTTCCTGTCACAAGGTACGACCCGGCGCATGCTGATGTCTGCGGGCGCCTATATCGCGGGGGCCTATTTCGGCATGGCGTTCCCGGGCGGCCTCGAGATGCTTCATGAGGCATTCCAGTACGCGGTGGCGATGAACCCGTTCTCTGACCCGGTCACGCAGATAACCGCCCTCTTTGAGGGCGCCCAGTACCACGCCGCCGCGGCGCTTCACACCGTCGGGGACTGGTTCCATGGGGCCGGGGTCGAGCTCACGCAACGCGCCCGCGAGCAGATCGATCAGGCGCGGGTCTTCCTCGGGCCGACCCTGGACCAGGCGAAATCCCTCTTCATCGAGACCTGGCGCCCGGTGTCCGAGGGCGCGGCCATGCTCCGGGATCAGATCCGCAACGCCATCCCGGAACAGGAGGACCTGGTCCCCTGCGCGAAAAAGGTCGGGAAGGCCGCCTTCGAGCTGCTCCGCAACGCGGTTGAGGCGTACGGGATCTATGAGGCCGGAAAGAAGCTTTATGGCCGGATCCTCTCACGAGCGAAGGAGGATCTGAGGGAGCAGGTCACCCCGGCCCCCCAGGAGGCGCCGGAGGTCACCGAGCGGAGCATCAACCTCAACCTGAACACCGCGATCGGCGGCGGCGCCGTGGCCGATGCGGCCATGCGGGACCGGACGATCCGGTTCGAGCACCGGTCCGACCCGACCGCCGGGATCTCGGCGCTGAGCTCTGACAAGATCATCTGGGTGTCCGACAAGCTCGGCCGCCGGGTGTCGAACGATCTGAACGCGCTGATCGCGGACATCTCTGACGCGCCGGGGGAGATCTCCCTCAGGTCCCCGAACCCGACACGGCTTGAGGACCCGGTTGACCCGGTTTTCGACCTGGCTCACCGGGACCGGTTCCCCACGATCAACTGGGGGCAGAGCGACGTATCTGAGGAGCTGCTGCGCCGGGCGCGGTGTGGGTCCCGGATCGACGGGATGACCCGGTCCGATCTCAAGGATATCCGGCTGGTGCTCGGGGAGAACGGGAATCTGGAGCTTGAGCCGAAGAGGCCTCTCTCGTCCCCTCCGGATCTCATGATGTGAAAAAATAGAGTGGAAAAGATATGACAGGGCTCATCATCGGACTTTCCGGGCGCCGCGGGGTCGGCAAGAGCCGCGTCGCGGATCACCTGGTCGAACGGCACGGGTTTTCCCGCATCCACCCCTTCCAGGGGGGGAAGGCGGCGTGCGTCGGGTATTTCGTTCACGTGGGGGCGACCGCTGAGGAGGCGGCCCGGATGGTGAACGGGGACCTGAAGGACAAGCCCTGCGGACTCCTTCCCGACAACCAGACCCCCCGCTATTTCATGGAGCGGTTCGGTCAGTTCATGGGGGTCCAGATGGGACCCGAATGGACGATCGGACAAGAGATCCGACTGGCCCTCGAGCGGGACCCGGACGCGCGTCTTATCGCGGAATCGATCGTCTACGAGGTGGACGTGATCCGTGACATGGGCGGGGTGATCGTGGAGATCACCCGGGACGGGTCCACCCTTTCCGGTCTTGAGACGGACAAAGCCACGGCACTGATCACCCCTGATATGAGGTTCGAGAACAACGGTAACAGCCTGATACGGCTCGCCGGGGAGGTGGACGATCTGGTTGAGCGGGTCATGGAGCACCTTGAGCCGGATCCCGAGCCCTGCTGAATAGGAGACCCGAAGAGATGTCGGCAATGACAGACCAGCTCGCCTCCGCGCTCGCCGCGGCGGTCACGGGGGCCAGCGCTCGCCTGCTCGGATCAGATCAGGATGATCTGTCCCGCAGCTGGAAGTTTCATCTGGACTGGGGAAAGGCGCCGGGGGCGGCTGATCTTGAGCGCGACATCCTCATCCGCCTGGAGCCTCACGGGGCATATGAGGTCTGGTTTGAGGACGGGCAGGACCCGTTCGCCTCCGGGGCGGTGCACGAAACGCTCGCGACCCCGGCCATGATCCGTATCGGATCGCTCATACGGATCTCGGATCCCGAGGGGTTCGCGACCGGGATGGGCGTCAAGGGGGGTGGCGACGTCACCCCCGCCCATCTGGAGGCCGGAATGCTCCGGCTCCCCGTTGATCCCGCATCCGCCGGGATCTCTTCCCTGTCCGCCTCACGCCTCATCATGGAGGGGGATAAGGCCTATTTCGAGGTGACCGCGGAGGTGGCCGACATGGCCGCCATGGTGCGGGCCGCGCGCGAGGCCTATAACGAGTGCTGGTGGGACAACACCTGGCTCCCCCGCTCCCCGCAGGAGGCCCTCTTCGAGATCGCCCTGGGGTCGAACGCGAACCCGTCCCCGAGCGACATGGGGTTCGAGTTCCTCGACTACCCCCAGACCCGGGACGCGGAGCGGATCCGCGAGGCGGCTGACACGGAGGTGTCCGCCTCCCCCGCCCTGGTCCCCGAAGGGCGGGTCACCTATGCGGAATGGCTCGAGCTGACCGGGCTCGACGACAGCTTCGTGGGGGACGGCCGGGAGCGGCCCGGGACCCGTGACCTGTTCGACGCGGCGATCCGGGCCCTGCCCTCCCCGGACGCGTCCGGGCCTGAACCGGACTGAGGAGAACACAGATGTCGCTCAAGAACCTGATCGGACGGATCAACTTCATCTCCGGGCAGCAGGAGACCGGGCGCACGCTGAGGCGGATGAGCCTTCAGACGGCGGCCCTCCTGCGAGGCCCCGTCGGCCGGGCGCGCAGCACACTTGAGGGGATCGCGGAGACGGCGGCCCGGGTGGAGCGGGAGGCCGCGTCCTGGGCGGACCCGGACGCCATGGAGAGCGGAGGCCCGTTTGACGCCTGCGACCTGCGCCACTGGCTCCTCCTCGCGGAGCGGGCCGGGGTCCCTTTCGTGCCCGCGCGTGAGGTCCTCTCGCTCAGCGAGGCGGAGCTGAGCGCGATCGATCAGAAGCTGCAGGTGCCGGAGTTCATATCCGGCCCCATCGCCAAGGGCCTGAAACGGGCCCTCCCCGAGCTGGAGGGGGGGACCCCTTCGGACGAGCCGCGGCCTGACCCGGCCGAGGTCCATGAGCGGCTCTTCACCGCCATGGAGGGTGTCCCCTACGACTGGATGGTCCGAACGAACATCTCCGGGTCCAGCATGCTCAAGAGCCTCGCCGGGACCGGCCTGATCGGGGACGGACGCGAGGGCGCCACCCTCGCGGAAGGGGTCGAGGTCGGCGCCGGCTGGGTCCGGGTCGGGAACCGGCCCCGGATCGACGCGACGGACAGGAGGTTCGTGGAGACCTTCGCGTCAGGGCACAAGGACCGGCTTCACTACCTGGCCCGCCCCTGGGTCACCGCGGCCCGCTACGGGGAGGCGGAGGACCCGCATCGGCACGGGTCCCAGTTCGCCGGCAAGGGGCGCTGGCCGATGGAGTGGCGGTGTTTCGTCGAGGGGGGCCGGGTCACCGGGGTCGCCTCCTATTACGGCTGGGTCGGGGAGGTCACGTCGGAGAACGCGGCCCGCGCACTCGAGGCGGCCGAGGCCGCGCAGCGGATCGTGGACGCGGGCTTGGGGCTGGACCTGTCACCCCGCTGGATGGACGTGGAGCTTCTGAGGTTCGCCTCCGAGGAGGCGCTCTCCCGCCCGCATTTGCGCGAGACGCTCGACCGGTTCCCGGCGGACGGGTTCGCCTGCACGCTGGACTTCATCGAGACCGAACACGGGATGACCCTCCTTGAGGGGGGGCCACCTCACACCCCGATCGGGGGCGGGCACCCCTGCGCCTTCGCCGGGTTCGGGACCAGGCCGAACGGGGCCTGCAGGACGGACGGGGTTGCCCTCCGCCTTATCGACGGGGTCTGTCTTGGGGACCCGAAAAGCTGGATGGGACGCGACAATGACGGGTCCGTGCTGAGCTGGGATGAGGCGAGAGAGCTCGCCGGTCAGGTGGTCCCGGAGGCGGAGGACTGCCCCTCCCCCTGATCAGGACGGCTCCGGGGCTTGATCTTCCGGACCGAGCCGGTCAAGAGCGCGGGATATCCCCAGCTCCGGGTTCCCATCCCCGAGCCTCAGGATCCGCGCATGCAGATCCGCCATCCCCTTCGGATCCGCGTTCCCGAGCGCACCGCTCGGGAAGCCGGAGACCGGGTGTTCAACCAGCTCCCCCTGCTCCGCGGGCCCGAATATGTTGATGGCCTGATCTCTGACCCGAACCCCGCGTTCGAGGTCCCGCGTCGTGGCCCGGAGCGCGGATGCGATCGCGCGGAGTGGGTCGTCCTTGTCGAACGCATCAATCTGGTCAGGCCGGATCCTGATTCCCGGGAACGGGTCCTCCGCTTCGAACGCGTCCCGGATCTGGGCCGCTTCAGCCCTGGCCGCGTCGATCTCGGGTGGGAGCTCCCCACGACGCTCCGACAGGATCAGCAGCCCCCGCATGAGGGGGCGATCAGGGAGGCCGAACCGGGCGGAGATCGCCTCCACCTCTGAAAACCAGGGTTTGCGCGGCAGACTGGCCAGATGGGTCTCGAACCGGTCCTCCCAGGCGGCACGAGGTGCCCCCTCCCAGAGGCCGAGCGCCCGTTTCCGCCCGACCGAGAGGAGCGGCCTGATCGCGATGGAGAGGTCATCTCCGACATAGGGGGTGATACGGAGGCGTATTTCCGGATCGGGCGTGGTCAGCGTCCAGGAGATCAGCTCCTTGTACGGGTCCCATCCCTGATCCGGATAGCCGAACCGTCGAAACAGGTAGGCGGTGGCCGGACCGTAGGGCAGATCATCGCGACCGAACAGGGTCGGCATCAGTTCACGCCGGTCCGAAAGCTCAGGCCCGGTGTACCAGTCGAGATCATCCGGGAGGAAGCGCTGTCCAGCATCCTGGGTCGCCTGTGTGATGCTGATGTACGGCATGTCCAGCCTCCAAGTCACGTGCCGGGGCGGCTGGCCGCCCCAGCGAAAGGATCACTTGGTCCCGGTATAGGGGTCGTTCAGCGCCCCGGGGAAGTCGATCCCGTCAGGGGCCCCGGAGAGGACCCTCGCGCCCTCCGCCGTCTCGTAGACGAAGAAGGGTACGCCCGGGATCCCGTAATCCCGGATCATCTCGAAGTTCCGCTGGATCCCGGCCTGAACCGGGGCGGGGAGCGCAGAGAACTCCGCCGACTCCAGGTCGGACCGGCCCCGCTCCGCGAGGTCCACCTCGTGGTCGAAGAAGGCCAGCGGCGGCCGCTCATCCGTCAGGATCCCCGCGATCAGGCCCGCAGAGCGCTGCGACAGGACCGGGGCCAGGATGACCCGAAGCTGGATCTCCCCGGCGCCGACCCGTTCGGACAGGGCCGAGATCGCACGCGCCGAATAGGAGCAGGTCGGATCGATGAAGGCGTAGACGGAGGGGGCCTCATTCGCCCCGACCGAGAACCAGAGCGCGTTGTAACGGACATCGTCCAGAAGCGTCTGTTCCAGGGACGCGTCGGCCTGCGGCTCCTCCGCGACGGGGGCCGCCGGAAGCGGTTGGACCTCCACCTCCGGCGGGGCCATCAGGGTGGTGGCGGGGGTGGCGGATGCGACGGGCGGCAGGGGTGAGGTCCCGTCATCGGAATAGAGACGGGGGAGACCGCGTTCCTGACGCATCCGGTCGATCTCGCCCCGCCAGGACGCGATCGCCGCGAGGAACTGCTCCTGGGTCTGCGCGTCCCGAAGATCGGCAACCAGCTCGAGAAGGAGCTCACGGCGCTGGGTGTCATCAAACCCGGCGAGCGCGTCCTGCGCCTCACGCGCAACCTCCGCCCCGTCCATCAGCCCCATCTCGTTCGTGGCGACAACGGGCGGGGTCTCGGAGACCTCACCGCCAGAGACGACAGGCGGGGTGGCGGCGGGCGGGTTCCCGCGCCCCTCCTGATCCCATCCCGCAACCCGCGGGGCCCCGACCGGCGCGGCCTGGGCCAGGATCGGGGACTGACAGCTGTCCGGCCCCATCAGGCTCTCGAAGCCGCGTGCGGGGTTCGTGTTCACCATGAGAACGGGCGCGTCCATGTCCGCTGGCGCAGGGGCCGCGGCCGCGCGCTCAGCCGCATCGGGGAGGAGCGTGGCGGGCTCCGCCCCGGTCAGGGCGGCCCCGATATCCCGTCCCGAACCGCTGAAAATGGATCCGCGCATCAGGGTCCGGCCGTCCGGGGTGATCGCGAAGAGCTCCGGGGAGCCGGGCGCGGACCAGACGTCCATCCCCCCGATCTGGCCCTCGTAGGAGAGGCCGGGGACGCCGGAGAGCGCGCTGGGCGGGGTCTGCGCGAGGACGCCGCCGGCGGCCAGGGAGAGCAGGCTAACCGCCAGGACGCCGCGGGTGAGGGTCTTACGCATTGTCGGTCTCCGTTTCGATGTCTGACATGAGCGCCTGATGCAGGTCCGGGTCGTTGTGCTTCAGGACCAGCTCTGCGAGATAGGCCTCACTCACCCCGTACACGGGGGCGATGGCCCGGATGACCTTCCCCGGGGGGTAACAGATCGTCTCGTACTGGGAGAGCTTCCGGGGGCTCGAGATCCCCGACCGGTGCGCCGCATCCGCCAGGGTAAGGCCCTTGGCTTCACGCATCTGTCTCAGCTTCGTTCCGAACCGGACACGGCGCTCCTCGCGGAGCTTCGCCTCCTCAACTGAGGTCTTCGGACGACCCCGTGAGCGGACCGGGTAGGACCCCTCGGCGATCTCCGCCACCTCGCGGGCGGCCTCCTCGAAGACGTCAACATGCGGGTTTTCAGGTCTCACCTGTGTGGTTGTCATGGCAGCTTTCTCGTCATTTTTGTTTCTGGTCTTCCGGTTTGCGAAAAACCTTGTCATACACCAGATGTATGTAGCGGATCTTGACTTGGAAATAGTTTTTCCACATGTTTGCGAAAAAATAGAGAGGACACGATGGGGACCAAGCATCTCAAAAGGCTCCGCCGGCGAACCGACGGGGCGGATCCGGCAGTCGCCGGCCGGGCGCGGCGCTGGGCGCTGATCGTCCTTTTGTCTTTTCTGGGGTTCGGCCTGATCGGGTTCGGCCTGATGGCGGCCGGGATCGGGGTCCCGGCATGGGCCTGGGCCCTCAGGTAGCGGAAACGAAAAAAGGCCCCCGGAAAAATCCGGGGGCCTTTTTCAATCCTGTTCCAGAACGCCTGACCAGTAGAGGTAGTCGAGCCAGTCCGACAGCAGGTTCGCCCGGTCAGGCGGGACGCTCCGGGCCAGCTCGCGCGGGGTCGGCGCCCTGGGCTGACGGATCGGCCGCATCGGCCGGTCCCCCTTGGAGCTGTTGCACGGGGCGCAGGCGCTCACGATGTTCTCGAAATTCGTCCCGCCCCCACGGGACCGCGGGATCACGTGATCGAAGGTGAGGTCGCGCGAGTCGAACCGGTCCCCGCAGTACTGGCACCGGAACCCGTCCCGCAGGAAGATGTTCATCCGGTTAAAAGGGACCGTGTTCTGAGGCCGGACGTAGCGCCTCAGCGCGATCACGGAGGGGGGCCTGTAGGTGACGCTCGCCGAGCGCAGCTCCGCATCATGCTCCTCGAGCACAACGACCCGGTCCCGAAGAACCGCGCGCAGGACGCGTTCGAACCCCCAGGTGCTGAGCGGATGAATACGGACCGGGGAGAAGTCCGCGTTCAGGACGAGGGCGGGATAATTCGGGACATTCATGACAGGCTCCTTTCTGGCCTCCTTCTTTTCAGTGGGTCGTAAGAATGGCCGCCCCCGCGTTCTCGCAGTGGCGGCCTGGGATCTGGCCTCTCGGCCGGGGGTAAGGGATGATTTGCGAATCAGGGAACGGGAGAGGGGATCTCGGGCCTGGGCCTGAGCCCGTCAAGCTCCGCGCCGAGCCTCGGTCCGCCCCAGAGCCGGGCCCTCTCGAGACGGCTCGTCCGGGATGAGGTTTTCGTCATATCGACCTCCTCTATTATCCGCACCCTCATGCTGGCGCATACGGCGGAAACGAGAAAGAGAAAAATTCGGTTTATCCACCGTCAACACATTCAGAAATTTGAATAATTGGCGCGCCGTGAGGGAGTCGAACCCCCGACCTGAGAATTAGAAGTTCCCCGCTCTAATCCAGCTGAGCTAACGGCGCGCATTTCCCGTCGAACCGGTCCGACAGGCGGGACCGGTCAACGGATCCGATCAGGAGGAGCGGCAGCACCCAGAGGGCCTGGGCGGTGATCCCGAGCAGGGCGCCGGTCGCCCCGCCCCTCTGCGCGCCCACGGCGGCGCCGATCAGGATCATCGCGACCGCGAACGGGACGCCCGGGTGCTCCCCGACGTGAGGGAGCCGGCGCAGACCGCGCAGCGCGTGCTCAAAGGTCGTCCTACCCGGCATCGCTCTCCCCCGCTGAGAAGACCCGGATGACGGGGAGCGTCGTCGGGCTGAGCCCGAGGGCCTGATAGGCGGCCAGGGAGAGCTGAACCGGCCCCTCCGCCTTGAGGCCGGAGGTTCGGATCCGGACCGTCCCGTGCGGCGTGTCCGCCTCGATCTCC
>ERZ1673962.836-NODE-836-length-17978-cov-5.168889_pt1 | contig 17978 bp, 21 predicted proteins | sample MGYA00580188_ERZ1673962 | MGnify/ENA primary metagenome ERZ1673962 (study PRJEB41334, sample SAMN05608104) | rock metagenome | biome: terrestrial subsurface; feature: shale formation; material: shale | place: USA: Pennsylvania ... | reverse complement strand
CTATGCGGCGGCGGACTCAGCCGCCGCCGACGAATTGAATGATTTCCAGCCGGTCGCCGTCGCTCAGAGCCGTGGTGGCGAAACTTTCCCGAGTCGCGACGGTGCCGTTGTGCTCGACGGCGACCCTGGTGGCATCGAGTTTGCGGCTTCGCAACAGTTCGAGGATTGTGATCGACTGGGAAAGATTTTGCGATTTACCGTTGATAACAATGTTGAGCATCGGTTTCGGTTCCCTCGTCAGGCCGGGGATTCGCCCAGCAGCAACTGCAGGACGGCATTGGCCTGGTGATGGGCGGCCACACCGACACGCGGCGCCATCAAACCGGTTCCCGGTGCGGCGGCGGTCCGGCCATCGCCGACGAGGTACAAGTTGCCGATGGCGCGGCGTGTGACGATGGTGTTGGCCGGTCCGGCACCGGCAACGCCGGAGGCTGCAACCAGCGGTTTGTCCGGGAAACTGGATAAAAAAGTTTCGGTCAGCATGGCTTTAGCCTGGGGATCGTCAAAAGCTTCCACCATCACGTCCACTTCTGAAAAAAGCCTGGCTAGGTTGTCCCGGTTCAGGCGTACCACATGAGTCTCGAGTTTTAAGCCAGGATTGATGCGGGCCAGTGTGGCGGCCAGGGCGTCGACTTTGGGCATGCCTATCTGGTCGATGAAATACATCTGCCGATTGAGGTTTGAGGGTTCCACGACGTCGTAATCGGCGAGGATCAATCGACCGATTCCGCTGCGGGCCAGGGCAACGGCAATGGGTGAACCGAGACCTCCGACACCGGCTATGCCGACGGCAGCCTGTTTGAGAAGAGCATGTACGCCGGGAGTGTGCCGCGCAACCAGCAGGCTTTCCAGCTCCTTCGATGTCGGGATTTCGCCGCGACGTATCAAGACCATGCGGTCACCGTCGGCCAGAGGCTGGTCCGCGCTTGCCGGGAAGCCGTTGAGAATAACGACGTCCGCATCCGGTTTGATGCGGTCGCGCATTTCAAACAGACCGGTGCCCTGCGGTAAGTCGTGAAGTATTTCGTTGATCCAGACTTGCATGAAAAAGGCCTTAAAAAACAAAAGGTCGCAATGAGCGACCTTGGCAGAACACCACGGTTCTGCTGTTATGCCGCTTCCCTACGCCGGTATGACCCGGATCAGGTTCAAAGGGTTGTCCCGCAGGACCGGGACTCTCAGTTTTTCAACTCCCCCAGGGCTCAACTATTTTCCAACCGGTGAGAGCGGTTGGGAAACTGCTGCCACGTGTTTACGAAATAAATTAGCAGCAGGGCAGGGCCTGCGTCAATGCTTAACTTGGATCATAGAGGCCGGAAGCCTTGTCGATGGGACTATCGGTATCTTGACGGTTTCGCGTGTCGGTTGATGTTGTCCCCTGCCGCCGGTTATGGTTAAAATGTTTCGTATTGCAGCAGTAAACATTTTAAAGGAGAATCCATGAACATCTCAGATCTTTTTCGCGCACTGGTGGAAGACGTGCGTAACCTGCAGACCGATTCCGGAGACCCGAAAGCCGAGCGTCTTCTGATACGGGCGGAAAAGGAACTCGCTCATCATGAAGAAGGGGTCGGTGAAATACCGCAGATGCGCCTGGAGGGCGAGTTGACGCCTGTGTTGCTCAAGGTGCACAATTTGCTCGATCGCGCCCGCCTGATGTTTGACGAAATCGGTGAGGAAGACCGGGCCGGCGCCGTCTGGGAAACGGAACAGAAAATCTACCGCTTGCTTAATTCCCTGTAAAGCATGTCTCTTTGGCCGGGGTTTCCTTTCCTGTCGTATGACGAATGGTTGCATGTTGCCGTTGTTCTTTTAAAGTTAAAGAAAGGCCGGAATGTTTTACCGTCGGCGGAAAGGAGAACAATCCATGTCACTGGTGAAAACCTGGTTTACGCTGGAGGAGGCGGTCGGCATGTTCGGTGTCAGTAAAGCCCTGCTTCTCGAGTGGGTGGATGAGGGGCTGGTGCGAAGCGAAAGAAAAGGCGGCAAAGTGGTGCGGGTCAATATCGATGACGTCAAGTTGCAGGTCGATGCGCTGGTGCATCGCGAGTGAATGTGTAGCCCCCGGATTCAGGTTTCATATCGTAAAACAAAACCGGCTTTCAGTTCATTGAAAGCCGGTTTTGTTTATGCAGATCGCATCGGATTTTATTCGGATTTCCGTGGCCAGCGGCCACCTTTCAGGCAACGGCCCGTCCGCCGCATTTTTTCAATTGTTCGTGGGCATAACGCAGCATCCGCTCGGTGGTGGCCCAATCGACGCATTTGTCCGTTATGGAGACCCCGTATTTGAGCTGTTTGATGTCGGCGTTCAGGCTCTGGTTGCCGGCTTCGAGATTGCTCTCGATCATCAGCGAGCAGATGGAGCGGTTTCCGGACACGACCTGCTCGATACTGTTGACCAGAACCTCTTCCTGGCGTTCGTGATCTTTGAAGGAGTTGGCATGGCTGCAGTCGACCATGATCGCCGGGGTAAGGCCGGCCCGATTGAGAAGATTCTCGGCATGGGCGATATCTTCGGGGGCATAGTTGGGTTTACCGCCTCCGCCGCGCAGGACGATGTGCGTGTCGGGATTGCCGGTGGTTTCGACGATGGCGGTGCGGCCATCGCGGCTGAGGCCCAAAAAGCTGTGCGGATGACATGCGGCACCGATGGCATCGATGGCGATCTGCAGGCTGCCGTCGGTACCGTTTTTGAAGCCGACGGGGAAAGACAGGCCGCTGGCCATCTCCCGGTGGGGCTGGGATTCCGAGGTACGTGCGCCGACGGCCCCCCAACTGATCATGTCGGACAGGTACTGAATGGTAATGGGGTCGAGCATTTCGGTGGCGATAGGCAACCCCATCTGGGTGATGGCGCACAGCAACCCGCGGGCGACACCGAGGCCCTTGGATATCTGATGGGTGCCGTTGAGGTCCGGATCGTTGATGAGACCTTTCCAGCCGACGGTGGTGCGCGGTTTTTCAAAATAAACGCGCATGACCAGGAACAGCTGATCGGACAGCTCTTCATTCAAGGCAGCCAGGCGTTCGGCATATTCGATGGCCGCCTTGGGGTCGTGAATGGAACAGGGCCCGACCACCATCATGATGCGACGATCCTTCTGGCTGAGAATGTCGCGGATGGTCTGCCGGCTGTTGAGAACGAATTCGGCCGCTTCCTCGCCGAGTGGAAACACCTGTTTCAAGTCGACTGGGGCGATTATGGGAGTCAGCGAACGGATATTCAGGTTTGTGGTCCGGATCATGACGGTTCCTTGTTGTTTGTTCATCCTGCAAAAGGCTTTTTACCCGAGCCGTGTCTCGATCGGTGTTTCCGCTTTTCTCGATCTGGAGGAAAATCGCTTTTTGTAAAATGAAGAGATCATTGCCTCCATCCACGGATGCCGGATGGAGACATGCTGGCCGATTATGCCATATCAGCCCTGTCGGCAGGGATCGTAAAGCCAGAATGTAATGGTTTTTTGAATATTTGTCAAAGGTTGACGTTTTCAGGGGGTGCCAATGTGCCGAAAGCGTTGACACTCTGCCGGAAGATTGGGTATAAAGTGAGCTTAATTATCTAAAAAAACGATAGAAAATCCTTACAAGAGAGGTCGGCCCGTGGGTATTGTTCAAGGACTGCAGTATACACTGATAAAAATGTTTGCTTCCATTTTTGAGATTTATGCCTATATCGTGGTGGCGCGAGCCATCCTTTCGTGGGTCAATCCCGATCCCTACAACCCCATCGTACGTTTCTTGTACAGCATCACCGAGCCTGTATTACAGCGTGTGCGCCGGGTGGTCCCCTTACAGTTCGGCGGTATCGATTTCTCCCCGATGCTGTTGATTTTCGCCCTGTTTTTCGTCAGCAATTTTCTGCGGACCCTGCTGTTCCGCTGATTAGGATTTGCCCCATGTCCATCACCCCCATCGATATCCAGCAACATCGGTTCAAAACCCGTGCTTTAGGCTACGATAAGGCCGGGGTCGATTGTTTCCTCGAGCAGGTGGCCGACGAACTGGAACGTTTCCACCTGCAAGTGCAGCAGCTCAAGGAGGAGCTGGCACGCACCCGCAGTGTCCTCGACGAAATGAAGGAACGCGAGATAACGCTTAAGGAAGCCTTGCTGACGACCCAGCGCATGACCGACGAACTGAAAGCCAACGCCCGCAAGGAGGCGGAAATTATTGTTGCCGAGGCCGAACTGAAGGGCGATAGAATCTTGCAGGATGCGCGGGATCGTCATGGGGAACTTGTTGCCGACATTCAGGAATTGAAGCGGCAGAAAATCTCCTTCGAGTCGGGATTGCGTGCGGTGGTTGAAAGCCATATGCGTCTGCTTGAAATGAACTCCCTGTCCGTTCAGGATAAGGGGCGTTTTCAGCCGGTATTGATGGAAATTTTCGAGGAGGATGCGTCCGTGCAGATTTCTCATCCTCCCGAGGAGGATGCCGACTGATGCCGCAATGCTTATCGAAAACGGACAAGGGGGTGCTGATCGACATTCATGTGCAGCCGCGCGCCAGTCGCAATGAACTGGTCGGATTGCAGGGCGATTGCCTCAAAGTACGTCTCACCTCACCGCCTGTCGAAGGTGCCGCCAATAAGCTGTGCCGGGAGTTTTTTGCAAAATGTCTGGGAGTCGCCAAAAGCCGGATAACTCTCGTCGCGGGACAAAAGTCCCGTCACAAGCGCCTTCTCATCGAGGGCATCAGCCTCGATGACGCCCGCAAAAAACTCTTTTAGGTTGTGCTTTCCTTCTCCTGCGCTCCTGCTCCTTCCGCTTTTTCCATGAGCCGATTCTTCCAATGTTATTTACCTTTGAGCCTAATACGGGTAAAATTATAACTAAAGGAGTGATGAAGGTCCGGGAAGGATCGGAAAGGAGTAATGCTTATGGTATCCAACGTTGTAAGTGTCGATATGCATAGCAAGCATCTTGAAGAGATAAGGGCTCTTAAGAGGGAGAATGAAGATCTCAAGGCCATCAACAAGGATCTGATGAAACGTCTGGAAGATCTGCACGGCGAATATCAGGAGTTGAGGTATTATATTAAAGGGATGGCCTCCCACGGCGAAGTTCTTGCGCTGCGCAAAAAAATTCTCGAGTTGCAGAATGAATTGCACTTCAAGCGTTAAGAAAAGCGAAGGCTGCGCGGATACATTCGGGTCCAAGTTATGGCATCCTAAAAGAGGGATGCTTTTTTTTTTACGGCATGTCCCCGACGGGAGCGGACGGTTCGGAAAGCTCGGAAAGGTCAAGAGTGCCTTTTTTTTCGAATGGGAAACTGCGACTGCCGAGCAGGGATGATCCGAGAATGATTTCTCCGCTGATTTCATAAGGCAGCGGCCCTTGTTTTTCGATGTGCGGACCGAGTCGCAGAAGGTTGAGGTAGGAGGTGCTCAGTCGCAGGGGCATCCGGTTCGATCCATGGGCGGGAAGACGGACGCTTTGCAGGGAATTCCCACGTGCCACGGTGATGTTGTTGAGGGAAAGAGTGTAGCGAATCTCGCGCGCGGTAATGGCGAAATCGTTGGGGTTGAACAGGGTCAGATCCGCGCTGAGGATGGCGTGGCTCAAAGTCAGGTTTTCGATCTGTATGCCGGCCAGGGCGATTTCCGGCGGTTCGGCGCGCATGGTGGCGCAGCCTCCTGCAAACGTTAAAAATACCAATAGCGGCAACAGTCGAAATAAAACGGGCGGGCGGTTGCGCATGTCATTCTCCTTGGTCACTGTCGATTTCTTCGTCGGTTCTGCCATAAGATCGAGGACGTCTGCCGCCAGGGAAAAGGCCGGATCTTTTCCTTTCTCCCAGCCATCGGGTCAGGCGCAGCAACAGACCCTGCCGGGTCAACAGGGCGCCGTAGGGGCACAGTTCCTGGCAGCAAAAACAGTAGATGCAGCGCCGGTAATCGATACGCAGCCGACCAGCGGTCAGCTGCATGGCTTGCGGCGGACAGTGCTCTACGCATAAACCGCATTGCCGGCAGCGTTGTTTGTCTGCATAGGGGCGGGCACTCAGGGAGCGCTGCAACGGCGCATGCAACCATGCAGGCAATCCCCAGGCCATGTCGGCACTTTGCGCCGGTCGGATGCCCGGGATCGACAGTTGTTCCAAACTGTCGCCCCGTAGTTCGATATCCGCCAGGCGACTGCCGAGCCGCCGGGTCTGTTGTGCCATTCGCTGGGTCCAGACATCCCCAGCGGTCATGCCGACCAGACAGGTGGCGACACTGTCGACGGCCAAAGGATCGTTCCCGGCCAGCAGAGCGCCGATGGCAATCGGATCGCCGCTGCCGGGACCGTTGCCCTCCATCCCGACAATGGCATCGACGATGGTCAGTGCCGGTCGTATATGTTCCGCCAGTTCGAGCAGCATCAGGGCGAACAGACTCTTGTCGGTACCGGCCTGCAGATGCAGTGCCGGTTTTCGCATCCCGACGACGGCTCCGAAAAGATTTTTGATGCCGCAGGTCAGCCCCATCATGCCATGGGTTTTGAGTTTGGGCATGTTGATGATCAGATCGGCCTCAACAATATCGCGTGCCAGTTCCAACTGACGGAAGGTTCGACCGACCGGGCCCATCCGTACCGAATCAGAAAAGGGCGCAAAATCCGCGCCGGTTTCCTCGATCACATCCATGATGCCGCAGCGACGGGCTACTTGCTGCGGAGTGCCGACGCCCGGCGAATCGCCCACCGCAACGATGCCGCCGGCCGCCTGGACCATGCGGATGACCGCACGTACCACCTCCGGATGGGTGGTTACCGCTTTGTCTGGGCTTTTTCCGGCCAGCATGTTGGGCTTGATCAACACGCGCTGACCGGGGTGCACGAACGCCTCCATGCCCCCCAATTCCTCCATGGCACGCGTCAGGGCCAGCTCTATGGTGCCCGGCAGATAATCACCGGCAGCGGCCAGTGCCACGTACTGAGTCGGCGGAGTCATGTCTCAAGAATCCGGATGTGCAGTTTGCGCCTCCGGGGACCATCGAATTCGCAGAAGTAGATGCTCTGCCAGATGCCCAGCACCGGAGCGCCGTCTTCGATCAGCAAGGTCTGATCCACACCCAGCAAGGAGCTTTTGATGTGGGCATCGCTGTTGCCTTCCGCATGGCGGTAACCCGCATCGCGCGGAGCGAGACGTTCAAGACCGAGCAACAGATCCTGTACCACATCGGGGTCGGCGTTTTCGTTGATGGTAATGGCGGAAGTGGTATGCGGCACGTGCAGGCAGGCGATACCTTGGTCGATGCCGGTCTTCCGGATGGTCTGTCTTACCTGGTCGGTAATATCGATCAATTCAGCGCGTTGCCTGGTGGTGACTTCCAGCGTAATCATGGTTGTTCCTCCTGAAGATGGGCGATGACGCATCGGGTTGCCGAGGGGCGAAACAAGAGCGAGCAATGCCCCATGCCGGTCATTTCTTCATTTCGGATCCCCGGCAGGAACGCGTTCTCAGACGGAAGAATCATATTGTCGTGGCGGGAATAGATGTTGAGGACCTGTGTGGTTTCGGGCCAGCTTGCCGTTGCCAGACGCTGGAGGAATTCGGACCCGGGCATAAGCAGCAAGCCGAGGGGGGAGAGGGCGAACGGTGCCAGCTTGGAACCGCCGTGCGGTGCACCAAGCAGTACGCACCGGCTGATTTTTCCCGCACCGCCGCGGATCTGCAGATAATTGCGGGCGATCAAGGCTCCCATAGAGTGCCCGACCAGGTGAACCTGATTTACGCCATGGCGGTGACGCAGGGTGTCGACAACATGGGCCACCCGTTCGGTAAGGGATTCGACATCCTTCCAGGGCGGCAGGGCGACGGCATGCAGGGTCGGCCAGCCGTGGCGCCGCAGGTGCAGTTTCATCCACCACCAGCAGGCACGGCTTTGAAACAGGCCGTGGAGCAGGATAACCGGAGTGCGGTTATCGTGGGCAGGCGTCGCTTTGCGGTTGAACCATCCGAAGGGGTGCATTAGGATGGTCAGCATCAAAAAAAAAGTTTCTCCTAGGATCAGGCCAGCCGCCAACATCAGTCTGGCAGGGCGAAAACGACGCTCTACCAGGTCGGGAGTCCGGTTGGCGGTCTCGTACCAATACATGACATAACTCAACGTCGTCAGGCCGCACACCAGCGCGAAAAAGATGGTCAGTATCCCGAAAAATAAATGCAAGGCTCCTCCTGTTCCGGAGCTCATTATGGCACGCCCATGCGGGGGCGTCAACGCGCTCATCCACCTGTTTGACAACCTTTTTCCGCCGATGTGAAAGGACTGTGACATGGATCGCCTGATCGCCCGTTTCTGTCGTCATCTCGATGTCGAGCGCAATCTGTCACCGCATACCCGGCGCGCATACCGCCAGGATCTGGCGGAATTTAAACGCTTTCTCAAGGACGATCTCGGTGATGCCGCCGAAGCGACATCGAATGCCATGATCGGGCAGGTCGATGCTCTGATGTTGCGCCGCTACCTTGCCCGCCTGCACAAGCGTCATACCAAAACCACCATAGGACGCAAACTTTCCGCGCTCCGCAGTTTCTTTCGTTATCTTGTTCGCCAGGGGGAACTGGCTGTCAATCCCGCCGAAACCATTGCGACGCCAAAACGAAGTCACTATCTGCCCAAGGTGCTGACGGTGGACGAGGTGTTTGCCCTCATCAAGGCTGCCGATGGCGAAGAACCGCTCACCCTCCGTGATTGCGCCATTCTCGAACTGTTCTACAGCAGCGGATTGCGTGTAGGTGAGCTGGCGGCTCTCGATGTCGGGCATCTCGACCTGCATGAAGGCCTGGTGCGGGTCAGGGGCAAGGGCGACAAAGAGCGCATCGTGCCCGTGGGCCGGTCGGCCTGCCAGGCGCTGGAACGATATCTTGCAGAGCGCGGTGCTCCGGACCGGGAACAGCCTTTGTTTCTCAATTATCGTGGCGGGCGGTTATCCTCGCGCAGTATCGAACGCAACCTCAAAAAATGGCTGCTGCGGGCCGGTATCCTTAAGGATGCCTCTCCTCACGTCTTGCGTCATTCCTTCGCCACCCACCTGCTGGACGGCGGCGCCGATCTGCGCGCCATCCAGGAACTTCTCGGTCATGCCTCCCTGTCCACTACCCAGAAGTATACCCAGGTCAGCCTCGATCGGTTGATGGATGTGTACGATCGCGCCCATCCACGGGGACGGAAGAAGGGCTGAGGGGCGCCGGGCAAGGGCGCAACCCCGCAGTGTTGGATTTGAAGTGCCGAGTATTCGGGTATCGGGTACCGAGTGCCGAGTGCTGAGTGCTGAGGGTCAGAACGGCACTTAACCCCCGCCGTTCCCGGCCGGCAGCCGGGTGGTTTTCCTGTATCACACACGAACCCAGCTTTTCCCCTTTTTCAATAGCGAGCTACTATCAACGTGCCTCATCTTCCTTCCGATGATTCATCCCCCATGGTGATGCGATAGATGATCCCGGCGCGATCGTCGGACAGGTACAGGGCCCCGTCGGGGCCGACCGCCGGGCAAACGGGCCGTCCCCAGGCTCTGCGTCCCTTCAGCCAGCCGCTCACGATATTCTGCGGCGGTCCGGACGGGCGGCCGTCGGTGAAGGGGATGCCGACCAGCTTGTAGCCGGTGGGAATGGTGCGGTTCCACGAGCCGTGAAATGCGACGTACAGCATATTGCGATAGGAGTTGGGGAAGTCCAGCCTGTGACCGAAGGCGATGCCGAGAGGTGCGGAATGAGCCTGCATCTCGACTGCCGGCGGCTCCGTCCGGTTGCAGCGCGTGGTCGAGCCGAGATCGGGATCGGGAATACGTCGACCGTAGCAGAAAGGCCAGCCGTAATCGGCGCCTTGTACGATACGGTTGATTTCTTCGGGGGGCAGGTCATCTCCAAGTCGATCCCGGCCGTTGTCGCTGCCCCACAGCTCGCCGGTTTCGGGATGGAAAGCCAGCCCGACACTGTTGCGCAGGCCGCTGGCAAATATGTCCGCCGAACCGCCCGTGGCCGGGATGCGTATGATCGCGGCACGTCGCGGATCATTCTCAAGGCAGACATTGCAACTGGAACCGGCCGCCACCAAAAAGTCCCCGGTCGAGCCGATGACCACACTGCGGGTCCAGTGGCCGCCGCCGGCCGGAAGATCTGCGGACAGCACCTCGCTATGATCCGCTTGCAGATTGCCATCCCGGTCGGACAGGCGCGTCAGACTGCCGTTTTCCGCAACGATCAGAGCGTTTCCATCAAAAGCCAGGCCGTGGGGCAGGTCGAGGTTGCGGGCAAATATTTCCTGTCGATCGGCCACACCGTCACGATTGCGGTCGGGAAGAACCACAATCACCCCGGAGCGCGGCAGGGAAACATACAGATCGCCGGCGGGACTGAAGGTCAGCATCCGCGGTGTTTGAAGACCGTCGGCAAAGACAGATATTTTCAGTCCCGGGACGGCCTTCAGCGTCTGTGGAAGATCGCCTGATGTTCTGGTCAACGCCTCCGGGATATTCAGTGATACCGGCACCAGAAACTCATCGCCGGCATCCGCCGGATCGGTCCCGGGAGGCCAGATGGCGAAAGTCAAGGGCCATGCGGCAAGGATGGCCGCGGTGCACTCAGCCAATGCCCAGCGCCAGCCCGAATAACGTGTCACGGCCATCCATGTCAAGATAACCAGGACAATCGGCAGCAGGGCATACCAGGTTGCAGGCGGCGGCGCAAGATACAGCGTCCGGGTCAGCAGCCAGGCGGTCAAAAAAGCCACAAAGCCGAGAAGGATCGAAACGATGCGCAGCATGGCATTCCTCCCGCAGTTTTGAAACCTATGCAAAGCTTAGCACAGTTCGCGGCCCATGATGGCGGCCAGGATGCGTACCCGACAGCGACCCGCCCTGATCCTTTATGAGTAAACGGCGGCAATCAACTTGAAGCCGTCTGTCGAGCGGTTAGAATATTCAGAGAACAACCTCACCATCAGGCCTCGATTCGGCCGCAATCCGTGGAAGGCGACCATGCAGGAATTGTACTGGAATGTCGATAACCCTCTGGCCAGGCTGGCCGAATTGACCAGCTTTACCGGCGATCTCTGGGAAAGGCCCCTGCGGCGCGACGTACGCTCTCTCGGTAAACTTCTCGGAGAGGTGATCAGGGAGCAGGCCGGGGGTTCCATCTTTGCGCTGGAGGAGGAGTTGCGCAATGACGCCATCGCTCATCGGCGCCGGCTTTATCTTGCCGAGTCCGCGGCGCAATTCTGGCAGGACGACGTCCAGTTGCAGACGGCAGCCGAGCTGATCCGAAATCTTTCCCTGGCCGATGCCGGTCAGATCGTCAAGGCTTTTTCCACTTTTTTCGAACTGGTCAACCTGGCGGAAACCCAACATCGCAAACGGCGCCTGCGGGCAGTGCGGCTAGCGAGCGATATGGCGGACAAACCAGGGTCCTTACGCGGAACGCTGTTGCGGTTGCGGGATCGGGGCATCACCTCTGCGCAGCTCCTGGAGGCTCTGCGGAATATCGAGGTGATTCCGGTGTTTACCGCTCATCCCACCGAGGTTGCGCGCCGGGTGACCCGCACCAAGCGGCAGCGCATCGCCTCGGCTCTGGAGCAGCTCAATCGTCCGCTGTTGGTCAGCAGCGAGGCCGGTTTGCATCAACGCACGATACTGTGTGAAATCACCGCGTTCTGGCAGACCGAGGAGATAAGGAGACATCATCCCACGGTCGAAAACGAAATCGACATGGGACTGGACCATTACCTGCCTTTTCTGATTCCGGCTCTCAACGACTTTTATCCTGACCTGGCCGCGGCATTCGAGGAGGTGTTCGGATCGCGGTTGGTCCCCGGGGACCTGCCGACGGTGGTACGTTTCGGTTCCTGGATCGGCGGCGATCGTGACGGCAATCCCTCGGTTTCCCCGGCTTCGACGCGTACTGCCCTGTCGCGGGCCCATACGGTTATTCTGGACAGTTACCTGCAGGATGTTTCGATACTGACCGAACTGCTCACACCTTCCGGCTGTCGGGTGCCGACCTCGACGGCCTTCCGGCAGGCCTTGCACCACTATCGGCAAACCATGCGCCGGGCGGTACCCAGAATGGCGGCCTGCCCGGAATGCGAACTCTATCGGCAATTCATGACCGTGGTGGCTTATCGTCTCGAATGTGCCCGCAATGCTCCGGATCATCCCGATGCGTATCCGTCGCCCGGGGCGTTCAAAGCGGATCTGGAAGTGGTCCGGGGCAGTCTGGAACATCACCGGGCCAACCTCCTGGCGCATGAATATGTCGATCCGCTGCTGCACAAACTGGAGGCCTTCGGTTTTCATCTGCATACTCTCGACATACGTCAACATGCCCGCATGCACAGGGAGGCTGAGAAGGCCCTGGAAAGCGTCGGAGCAGAAAACAACGGGGCGTCTGCAACGGTCATGGATACGCTGCAATGCGTCGCTGCGCTGAAAAAGGAATTTGTTCCGGAGGCGATCAGCCGTTACGTCATCAGCGGCACGGAAAGTGCCGAAGATGTGGAACGCTGGTTGCGGCTGGCGACCAGGGCCGGAATCGGGGTGGCGGCCGATGAAGACAATGGCGATCCGGGCCTCATGCCGGTGCCGCTGTTTGAGTCCATCGAGGATTTGCGCAATGCGCCGGAAATCTGTCGCCGCTTGTGGACCGACCCCTTCTATCGGACGTTGCTTGACAGCTGGGGACGTCGACAGGAGGTCATGCTCGGCTATTCCGACTCCAACAAGGACGGCGGCATGTTCACCAGCACCTGGGAAATCCACAAGGCGCAGCGCCATCTGCACGAGGTGGCGCGTCAGTGCAATGTGGTCCTGCGCCTGTTCCATGGCCGGGGCGGTACGGTCGGCCGCGGGGGCGGTCCCACCCATCGTGCTATTCTCAGTCAACCGGGGGGAGCTTTTTCCGGTTCCCTTAAAATCACCGAGCAGGGCGAGGTGATTAACTGGAAATACGCCGATGCCGACCTGGCACGGCGTAATCTCGAATTGATGGTTGCGGCCAGCCTGGAGAGCCTGCTGTGCCCGGAGTACAGCGATACTACGGCCAAGCCCGTCTGGAATGCCGCCCTTGAAGAAATGTCGGAAACGGCGAGAGCGTTTTACCGGCGGCATATCGCCGAAAATCCCGATCTCGTGACCTATTTCGAACAGGCCACACCGGTGCTCGAATTCGAACTCGCCAAGATCGGGTCGCGGCCGTCCCGGCGCAAGGCCGCCGGTGGGCTGGAAGATTTGCGGGCCATTCCCTGGGGATTCGGATGGATACAGAGCCGCCATGTGCTGCCAGGCTGGTTCGGCGTCGGATACGCCCTCTCGAAATATGCCGAAAAAGGTGAGGCGGCCAGACGCCTGTTGTCCGGGATGATGGAGGACTGTCCGTTTTTTGCCGATTTGATCCGCAACGTGGAACTGGCCCTGACCAAAGTCGATCTGCCCATAGCCCGGCGCTATGCGGAACTGGTGACGGAGGCGGCGGTTCGGGAGCGTTTTTTCAATCTGGTCGTCGAGGAACATCGGCGCACCCTTGCATCGGTGCTCGAAGTAACCGGGCAGACCCGGTTGTTGGAGCACGAACCAAGCCTGGCCCGTTCCCTGCGGTTGCGCACCCCCTATGTCGATCCGCTGAGCCTGATGCAGATCGAATTGTTGCGACGCAAACGTGCCGGCGAGGAGAGCGACGAACTCAACTATCTGTTGGCCGCCACGATCCACGGCATCGCCGCGGGGCTGCGGAATACGGGATAAACAGAGGCGAGTGACGGGGCTGAGAGCCTCGTTTGCCGGCAGTGACATTCCGGATAGGGGAGGTGCCTCCATGAAAGCCAATGAAACAAGGGATGAAAACAACAAACGTATTGAAATTTTGAAATCCGAAGTTCAAAATGCATTGGCCTGCAACCGGCCCTACTATTGGAGCTGGTACCGAACTGTTTTCGACAAAACCGTTCCTCCGGACAAAGCGAGGGTAAACACTCCATCCCTATAACGGGGTGGGGCAACTTCCGAAGTGCCGTATCGTGGAGTCCGTTTTTTGCCCTGACGTCTATTATGACCATATACGACTCCAAGATACTCGAACCCGCCCGTTGCGCGGACATGATTCAGAAGGCATGTCGCGTGGTCGCCCTTACCGGCGCGGGAATTTCCACGGCGGCGGGCATTCCCGATTTTCGCGGTCCGCGAGGCCTCTACGTCACACGGCGATACGATCCCGAAAAAGTTTTCGATATCGACTGGTTCCATCGCGAGCCCTGTTATTTCTATGAGTTCGCACGGGATTTCGTGGCCACGGTCAAGAACATCCGTCCGACCTTCACCCACCGATTTCTGGCAGGCCTGGAAAAAGTCGGCAAGCTGACCGGGCTGATCACGCAGAATATCGATATGCTGCACCAGTTGGCCGGCAACCGCAAGGTCATCGATCTCCATGGTTCCTATCGCTCTGCGCGCTGCCCCTCCTGCGATAGAATATACGAAGACCTTACCTACGCGTGGTGGGATGATGTCATGTCCGGCAGTCCCGCGCCCCCTGTCGCCTGTTGCCCTGCCTGCAACAGCGTACTAAAGCCCGATATCGTCTTTTTCGGCGAACTGGTGCATGGTTTTGAGGAGGCTGAGCAGATGATCGCCCGATGCGACCTGTTGCTGGTGCTGGGTTCATCTCTCAAGGTTACGCCCGCCTCTTTTCTTCCCTATCAGACCGAGGCCACCACGGTTGTCGTGAATCGGGGCGCGGTGATGCTTCCCGACGCACCTCACCGGTTTTTTGTGGACGGCGATCTCAACGCTTATTTTGCAGAAGTGGTAAAACATCTGGAAATAACGTTGCCAGAGCCGGCCGACACCTCTGGCTGAATCTCCGGCTGGATGGCATGCGGCAGGTTCCGAATCCTCTTCTCCCCCTGCGGTGCTCTTTGCGGCCCCCTGATAGGATTTCGGGAATATCAGGATTTCCGGTCGCCGGTTATTTGATGCCGAAAGTGACGCGGTGCCCCTCTCCGGGCGTTTTCGGCGAATTCACGCTGATACGGCTTTCCAATTCCGGACGCAATGCGATAAAAACCTCCCGCAGGTTGCGGATCGTTTCGATATGCCGATTATCGTGTCTTTTTTGGAATTAAATTGCCAGGTCCGTTTTTTCCGAATTAATTCGGTGGCCCGTCGGCGTTTATCCGAGAGAAGCAACGGGCGGTGTGTTGAAATTGTCAGGCGCATTAGCTGCGTTAGAATGAGGTCAGAGGATCAGAATTTCTCTACAGGAGCATGCCATGCCGACTTATGAATACCTCTGCCGGAAATGCCATAAGGTGTTTTCAGTGGTTATGACGATGGCGGCACACGATCACGCCAAAATCCATTGTCCGAACTGCAACAGTACCGAAGTAGTTCAGCAATATTCGGTTTTTTTCGCTAAAACCAGTAAGAAAAGTTGAATGCGGGCTCTGGGATGTCGTTGCTGTGTTTCAGGTCCGGGCGAACTTTTGGTATAGCCGGGAGCGCATCTGGAAAAGATCGTCAACCTCCGCCAGGCCCTCATCGAAAAGATCGAGGGCTTCAGCGGTTCGGTCCGTTGAGTCGACCGCTTCGGTCATATCCAACGGGGTGTGCAGCGCCTCAACCTTTTCCAGTAAAATCAGGTCGGCATCCAGCAGCCGATCCTCGCTTTCCGGAGAGAGTTCTTCGGCGAGTTCTTTCCCTCTTTTGTCAGGGGACAGTTCAGCCTTGAGATAGGCCAGGGTTTTCAGACTATAACCGAATTTTTCCTGCAATGGGTCGGGCTCGGAGCGATTGACCATGATGTGGACCAGGCGGTCGCGCACTTTTTCCAGTTCGCCAGCCAGGTACTTGCGCATCTGCCAATCCGTCTCCGCAATATGTTGAGGGGCGTATCCGACAAAGCCGGTAATCTTTTCTGTGAGCTTCGATTTTTTGAATATGGGATCAGGTTTCACGGATACGGTATCCTCCGCAATCGTCTCAGCGCAGACCGTTTACCGAAGAGATGCCCGGCGGCGCAATATTCCACTTCGCATTTCCAAGATAAAACTCGCGTCTTTTTTATAAACGATAGCAGGGCAAGGGGGACTGTAAAGCTGGCATGATCGATTTGTCGGCAGAGAATGATGGGAACCGGCGTCCACCGTTGACCTGACTTGAAAAAGTATGTCGAAGGACTTCCGCCCGTCCCCGGCAGATATCAAAATCACTTTTGAAAGGATGCGTTACGAAGACGTGCCGGCACAACAGATGCGGTTTTTACCGGATTTTTTTGCTTGATACATGGCCTTGTCGGCGAGGTGCAGCAGTTCTCCGTAGGAAGTTACATTGTCGTTTTTATAAGTCGCCGTTCCGATACTGACCGTGACATTTTCCCCCTTCAGTTGTTGAATGGAAAGCTGTTTGATCAAAAGCAGAAGTCTTTCCGCAAGTTCATGGACAGAAGTCCTGCCGGTGTTCGGGAGGCATATGGCAAACTCTTCACCACCATAACGTGCCGGAATATCACTTTTTCGCGTAACCTGTTTGATGAGCCGGGCGATATGGCGCAATACGATATCCCCGGTGATATGTCCATAACGATCATTTATTTTTTTAAAATCATCGATGTCGAAAAAAATGCATGACAATTCCAGGTTGTAGCGTTGGGCTCTCGAGAATTCCTCCTCCAGTCGCGAGTGGTAGTGCTGATGGTTGTAGAGCTTCGTCAGACTGTCCCGTACGGATAAATCTTCCAGCAGTTTCTTGTTTGTCTCCATCGACTCGAAAAGCATTGCATTCTCAAGGGCATTACCCGATATGCTGGCTATGATCTGATATAACTTGAAAATTCTGTCTGAGATGCCCCCCTTTAAAGGACATGCGGTTCGCAGAAAAAAGGTCCCGATAACGTTTTGTTTCTTGACAATCGGCACGACGAATATCGCGTTGTCAGAAAGGTTCTCAATATTTTTTCTTACCGGATCCATGAGGGGACTTTTGGTGATATCCTGCAAAACGACGGGGCGTTGGGTTGATAAAGCCTCTTCGATTTCCGGGTATTTTTTCAAATCGATTTTTATTTCCGTATTCTCCGGCAGATCGCTACTGGCTAATACCAGCAGATCGCCATAATCATTGATCCCGATAATGGAACATCTCGATACGTCGATTGCTTCGATCAGTCTTTCAACAATGATGGATAGAATTCTTCTGGGATTTCTGGTGACTGAAATGGTTTCGGTCAATTCCAGCAACATGAGAAGATCGTTCTTTGTAAGATCGGAATAATAATTTTTGGTGCGCAGATGGATTTCAATTCTTGAAACAAGATTGCTCGTGTTCAGCGGTTTGGTCATATAATCGTCCGCACCAGAATGCAGACCTCTCAAGATGGCTTCTTCCTGTTCTTTCGTGAACAATAAAATCAAAGGAGCCTGTTGTGTTCCCCCGGTGTTTTTCAGCCTGGGAAAAACATTCGGATCGTTATCGTCCAAGGTTTCCATATCTAAAATAACCAGGTCGGGGTGATGGATTCTGGCAAGTTCGATGGCTTGCTTTTCGGTTTCGGCTTCAATGACCAGGTATTCCGAGCTTAATGAATCTTTCAGTTGAATCCGAGAAAAATCCTGTTTATCGATAATGAGGATTTTTTTCATTTTAGAGCCATTTCTTTCCTGGGAAACTAAATTAAAAGAATGGAAAAGGTCTGTCTTAAAATCCTTTTTCCGGATGGACGCCCTCTTGCGTCAAGGATGGCGATCACATCGGTTTGGGTATCGCAGTCGTCAAATAAGAAAATATAAAATGCGCATTACCGATAATAACAACATGGGTCATAATGAAAAAATTTGCAAAAATGATTTTATCGGATTGTAACGTTTTTTATGATGAAAGACTATATGTATATTGCGTGACATGATTGTTGTGATTGTGCTCCGCAACAAGCAGGCCCGGAATGATGCGCTGCGGCGGTTGGGATGTTGCAAAGATTAAATTTAGATCGGAAGAGCACACGTCGAACTC
>ERZ1673962.835-NODE-835-length-17979-cov-4.406271_pt1 | contig 17979 bp, 19 predicted proteins | sample MGYA00580188_ERZ1673962 | MGnify/ENA primary metagenome ERZ1673962 (study PRJEB41334, sample SAMN05608104) | rock metagenome | biome: terrestrial subsurface; feature: shale formation; material: shale | place: USA: Pennsylvania ... | reverse complement strand
CCCTCGTCATAGCCCATCGAGGTCAATTCCCCCGCCGTCGAGCACCCCATCACCCGCCCCCAAGGGATCTCAGCCTTGAGGTTGCGCGCCAGGGCCACCCGGTCAGTTTCGGGTGAGAAAAACATCAAGACGATGGAAAACGGCCCCGGTCCAAGCCCTTTGATGATTTTGCGCACGGCTTCTGGATCATCGGCGTCCACTTCTGCGCGGCGCACCAGCGGGGCGGCCGACAGGTCGGTCATGTGTGGCGTTTGGCCATATGTGTGCATTGGAACCTCCATCCCTTTCTCAAGGGTGGCGGAAAGTCAGCTTCCAGACAAGAGACTGTTGAAATTCGCTTCCTGCGCGATCAACACCGCCTGAGTGCGGCTTTGCACCCCAAGTTTGCGCATGATCGCGGTGACATGGGCTTTGACCGTGGTTTCCGCGATGGTCAGCTCATAGGCGATTTGTTTGTTCATTTGCCCTTCGCAGATCAATTGCAAAATGCGCGCCTGTTGCCGGGTCAGATGCGACAGCCGGATCAGCGCATCTTCGCGTGCACTGAGCGGCATATTGGCATCGCCCTCCGAAAACGCGCCCTCGGGGGCATAAATCTCGCCATCTGCGATATGTTCAAAGGCTTTGCGAAAGGTTTCGCGGGTGGAATGTTTGGGCACAAACCCCGCCGCCCCCACCCGAATGGCAGAGCGCACCACCCGTGGCTCAGCCATGGAAGACACGATCACGATCGGCGTGTTCGGACACATTTTGGTCAGTCGCACCAAACCGTCCAGCCCGTTGACATCCGGCAGGTTCAGGTCGAGCAAGATCACATCCGGTGCCTCGCCCAAGGCCAGCTGTTCCAAGGCTTCCTCCAACGCGCCCGCTGTGGCCACCGTTGCAATCCCGACCCCCGCCCGCAAGGTCATCGACAAAGCGTCGCAAAACAGCGGGTGGTCATCAACAATCAACGCTGTTTGAAAAGCACCTTCGACGCGGATGGGAGTCTTTTCGATCATGGGAAACCGCTTTCAGTTTGGGTCTGACCCGAGATTAGCAAACAGTTAGCGTATTACAAATTGCCCAAAGGTCTATGTTGTCCCTTTGCGCGCCTCACGCTGCGGCGACACTCTCTGATGGGCACAAATCAAGCCCGGATTACGGCAGTTTAAACACAAGTTTGCGGTTTTCCTAAAACATTCCGACCACGCACCAGATGCAAGAGCTGCTGCGTTTTGCGCGTTTTCACTCTATCCTTACCCATATCGGTATGTCACGCCGTTACAAGGGCCGCACCGCCTGATCGTGCCGTTCAACACAGGAGAAAGACGATGTTTGATCTGATTGTGAAGGGCGGCACATTGCCGGATGGGCGTGTGGCGGATGTGGCGATATTGGGCGACCGGATTGCCGAGATTGCCCCCAATATCGAATTTGAAGCCCGCAAAGTGATCGACGCCACGGGAGATTTGGTCTCACCACCGTTTGTTGATCCGCATTTTCATCTGGATGCCACCCTGTCCTTTGGCACGCCGCGGGTGAATGCCTCGGGCACCTTGTTGGAGGGGATCGGCCTTTGGGGTGAGCTGCGCGATGTTGCCACGGTGGACGACATGGTGGAGCGCGCATTGAGCTATTGCGACTGGGCCGCCTCGATGGGGCTTTTGGCGATCCGCTCGCATGTCGATACTACGCCCGATCATCTCAACACCGTCACGGCGATGTTGGAGGTGCGCGAAAAGGTCAAAGAGTACATTGACTTGCAACTCGTGGCCTTTCCGCAAGACGGGTTGTACCGATCCAAAACCGGACGCGACAATGTGATCCGGGCGCTGGATATGGGTGTCGATGTGGTCGGCGGCATCCCGCATTTTGAACGCACGATGGCCGATGGCACAGCCTCTTTGACCGATCTGTGCGAGATTGCCACCAAACGCGGCTTGCCCGTCGATATCCATTGCGATGAGACCGACGATCCGATGAGCCGCCATATTGAAACGCTGGCCTATGAAACGACGCGACTTGGCTTGCAAGGCCGGGTGGCCGGCAGTCATTTGACCTCGATGCATTCGATGGACAATTATTATGTGTCGAAACTTTTGCCTTTGATTGCCGAAGCCGAGATTTCCGCCATCCCAAACCCATTGATCAACATCGTACTGCAAGGTCGCCATGACACATTCCCGAAACGGCGCGGCTTGACACGGGTCAAGGAAATGCAGGCCATGGGCATTCGCGTTGGCTGGGGGCAGGATTGCGTCCTAGATCCATGGTATTCGCTGGGCACCGCCGATATGTTGGATGTCGCCTTTATGGGACTGCATGTGGCGCAGATGACCCATCCCGATGAGATGGCGCGCTGTTTCACCATGGTGACCGAGGACAATGCCGCGATCATGGGGCTTACGGACTATGGTCTGCGCAAAGGGGCGCTGGCTTCTTTGGTGGTGCTGGATGCCGCCTCCCCGACCGAGGCGCTACGGTTGCGGCCCGCGCGTTTGGCGGTGATCGCCAAGGGCAAGGTCATAGCCCGCTCACCGCGTGGCGATGCGACCCTGTCTCTGCCCGGACGCGGTGCCACGGTGCGCCGTCGCCTTAAATGAACACTCGGCATTTAGCGCCGCTGCGGTGCGACTTGTCCGTCCGGCATCCCGCCATCATGTCTGTCTGGATCGTATAGTGTCGCCTGGGCGCGGCCGTCGTGTTTTGATCCGTAGAGGGCCAGATCCGCATCGTGAATCATTTTGTCAGCGCTCGGAGACGCGTAGAATTCCGTGGTTGTGATCCCGATAGATCCTGAAATCCGGCAGACTGTATCCTGATATGGGATCGGTTCCTCAAGCCGGGCAATAATCCGGGAGGCTGTGCGCATCAGCCGGTCATGATCAACAAACTTATTGAAAACCAAAACAAATTCATCGCCTCCCACCCGTGCCACCATGTCGTCTCCACGGGTTTCTTCCAATAGAATTTTCGCCACCCGTTGCAACACTGTATCGCCTGCGGCATGGCCAAGCGTGTCATTGACGGATTTGAAGTAATCGAGATCAAGGTGCATCAGGGCAAAATGGACACCGCCGCGCAACATCCGATCCAGAACATAGTCCATCGCACGTCGATTTTTCAGCCCGGTGAGCGTATCGGTATAGGCCTGTTCTTCGGCAGCGACCTTTGCACCTTGCAGACGTGCGTTGAGCTGTTTGGTTTCTTCAAGAACCGCCGATTTCGCCTCAACCAGATAAAGCATTTCAATCGCCAGGTCGGTGTGAGCAAAATCTCCCGAGGTCAGTCGATAATCGGCCACAGCGTCGAGGATCGAGATGCCAAAAGACAGGTTCAAAATGTTGAGATTGGCGCCGTCAATGGCAATGGCCATCCCTTTCAGCGGGGTCGAAATACCGGACGTGAAGTTCAGATAGAGTTTCGTTGACAATGGCACAGGCCCATCGCCCGTCCCGCGCCCGTTGTCGCGAACGGAAAACACCTCACTGATTGTTTTGCCAATCAACGTATCGGCCCTGCGCAGTTTGCCAAGTGTCGGGCCGACAAATTGGATGATCCCATCATCGTCATAAATGAGTCCCATGGGCATCAAGGCACAAACGGAGGTGGGATCAAATGTTGCGTGTTTCATATGCCATCCCCAATCCGCCCGAACAAATCGAAGGCGCGCCCTTCGGCATAGGCGACTTCGAGCAAGTTGATGGTGATCACTTCTTCGCCCGAATCCATCCATCCCGAATGTTCCAGAAACACCAAGGCCCCATAGTCATCCGCCATCGCCCGCATCACGCCAACCATAGCATAGCCAAACCCCGGCATCGCACTTGAACACCGAAGTCGGAATGTCCCGTCGCCACAGGATTCGACCGAAAGCGTCGGCACCTCAAGATCGGGCAGTGCCAATTTGGCACGCCCTTCCAAGTCATTGAGTGAATATAGAAATTCCGTAAAATTTTCGCCGCCAAATCGCAATAATCGGCGGATCGCCTCCACATTTGGATGCGACACCAGATAGGTTCCGAGATCCTCAAGAAAGGTTTCAACAGGTTTATGCAAATGCCGCGCCGCCCGGCCCAGCACGTCCAACGTGATCTGATCCGGATAGCTCAGCATGGCTTCGAAGTTTTCAAAGCCAAGATCCGCATTTTCAGCAATATCCAACCACGCCTGCGCCCCGTAGGTATCACGCAGAAAACATTGGATCGCTCGATTTATCATCCCGTGCATGACCGGCACGCCTCTCACTTACACATGCGAAAGTCTTACGTGCGCACTCTTAAGAAATTACCAATGTCACCGGGATTTTCCGCGTCACGGGGGCACATATCGGTAAAATCCTAAATCTGTCTGTGGCACAGCCAATCAAACAGGTCTGCGACACTGTCCAAAACCACATCGGCATGGGGCGCAAGCTCATGGGCCTGCGCGACCCCCGTCAAAACGGCAACGGTCATCATGCCAGCCGCACGTCCCGCCACCAGATCGTGAAGACTGTCACCCACCATCACACAGCCTGAAGGGGCGACGCCAAGCCGTTCGGCCGCGCCCAAACAAGGCCCCGGCGCGGGTTTGCCGCCATAGCCACTATCATAGCCGACCACTGCGGAAAAATGCGCCAACACATCCATTTGCCGCAGATGATCATGGGCCGAAGCCTCGAAATCATTGGTCACGACAGCAAGCGCATACCCCGCCTGCGTCAGAGCGGCACAGATGTTGCCAAGCCCTGGCACAGGCATCGGCAGAAACCGACCGGGATCGGCATCGAGCCGGGCCAAAATCTGTTGTGGAGTGAGTTGCGGAAAATGCGGCTGCAACACCTCCAAGACATCTTCGGGCGTGCCCGCGATCAGCGCACTGTCGGGGTGAAACCGCACCTGTGCCATGTCAAATCCCATCGCCAGCGCCACGGCTTCCGCCTTTTCCCCCGGCCCGCCGCAGATCTCAAGGATCACGCCCTGCGCCCATGGCCCCCAACTGCCTTGAAAATCCATCAATGTGCCGTCTTTATCAAACAGGATCGCGGAGATCGCGGACGGGGTTTGCTGTGGCGTCATTGGAATAAGTGACATGGATGATCCTCAGGTCCAGTGGATGTCTGCACCGCCCGGAAGCGCCTGACGCGCACGCATCGGATCATGTGGATCAAGACCGGTCGCCGTGGCACAGGCGTTAACCCATTCATCGTTCATGGTCACGAAATCAAGAACCGCAGAGAGCACGTCCATCTCCGTGGCGCGCATACGCAACTCCTCCGGGCTCATGCCGCTAGAGCCAAGAAAAATAGGAAAAATTTCTTCATCACCGACCAGCCACGTCAAGGTTTTGAGGGCAATCACCTCGGCGGATTCCTGCTTCATCTGTGGATAACTCCGTGGGGTTGGAAACGCTTTCTTAACCTTTCTCAACCAAATTCCCTAACAGGTGCAACAGCATTCGACACACGAAACCCAAAGCCGGCAAAATAACACGGCTCTCTGAGAGGTCCCTATGGCGGGCAGGATTTTGATCGCGGACAACGTGCCGACCAATCGCATCATCCTAAAGGTGAAACTCGCTTCTGCCTTTTATGATGTGTCTCAGGCGGCCACGGGGTCTGACGCCCTTGCCCGCGCGCGTGAGTTGCGACCAAATCTGATCATTCTGGATGGCAATCTGGGCGATATGACGGGGTATGCGGTCTGTGCCGCGCTCAAAAAAGACCCGCTCACCGCCCATATTCCCGTCGCCATCATCACCCCGGCCCATGACACGACCGCGCGGATTGCCGCCCTCAAAGCGGGTGCCGATGAGTTCCTCACCAAGCCGCTGGATGAACTGACGCTGACCGCCCGCGTGCGCGCGTTGATGCGGGCCTCGGCCACTTCTGAGGAATTGCGTCGGCGTAACGAGACGGCCCATGCGCTTGGGTTTTCCGAACCGGCGAGCCATTTTGAAACCCCAGGCAAAATCACTCTCATCGGGGCCACAACCGAAGAGGCGATGACCTGGCGCGCTGGTTTGCGCGGCATGACGTCGGATGAGATCGTAATCGAGCGGGGGGATCATGTTTTGGAGGCGATCTACAATGGGAATGTCTCTGACCTCTATGTGATTTCGGCACAGTTTGGTGGTGGAGCGGAGGGGATTCGGTTGATCTCTGACCTGCGCGCACGCGATGCGACCCGGACCTGCGGCATCGTCGTTGTGCATGGTCAACAGGACCGGCGCGAGGCATTGATGGCGCTTGATCTGGGCGCCAATGACCTGATCACCCGCGGGGCTGACCCGGAAGAAATGGCCCTGCGCCTGCGCACGCAAATGCGCCGCAAAAAAGAATCCGATCAACTCAAACAAACCTTTGATGAGGGATTGCGTTTGGCAACAATCGACAGCCTCACCGGGTTGTACAATCGCCGCTATGCCCTGCCCCATCTTGAGAAAATCGCTAAGGAATCCCATGAAAACGGGCAACATTTTGCCCTGATGTTGGTGGATATTGATCGGTTCAAATTGGTCAATGACAGCTATGGTCATGCGGTCGGGGATGATGTTTTGGTCGAGGTGGCACATCGGATGCGCGGCAACCTGCGCGGCATGGATTTGGTGGCGCGGTTTGGCGGCGAAGAGTTTTTGGTCTGTATGCCGATGACCACGTTGATGGAGGCGCGCGCCGCCGCCGAACGGTTGCGTGCGGCGATCTGTGCCCGCCCGGTCGCGATCTCAGCCGATAGCACGCCGATCACCGTCTCTGCCTCCATCGGTCTGGCCATGGGCGGCGGAATAGGCGGGCAAGCCCCGAAAGTCTCCGATCTGATTGCCATCGCCGATCAGGCACTTTATGGGGCCAAAGCCGAGGGGCGCAATCAGGTCGCTCTGGGGTCTTACGCGGCCTAAAGCGTCACGCCAAAATAAAAGGCGCCCGCAGGCGCCTCTTTTATGCGGTTCCCCCTTTAGGGCGCCTCTTAATTCTGTCTTTGACCGTCGCGCGGCGCAGCATCGCGCACACCATCGCCCGTATGTGGCGAGCGTGGCGGTTTTTTCAGCATGTCCTCAAGGCGCGTCGCATAGGCGGCACGATCTGAGGCACTCATCTGAGCGATTTGATCGACAACAATCTGTGCGCCGATCTCTTGGCGGCTGGAAAATTTCTGTTGCTGTTGCAGCAAAAGCGTTTCAAAGGCCTGCTGGTCAAACGGCTCGGCCTTCAACGTTGTAATCATCTGCGCGAACATGGCTTTCACCTCGGCCCGTGCCTCGCGCGGGTCCCCGGCGGAGCGAATAAACATGCGCCCGACATCACGGCGATCTTTGGTTTCCAACGCGCCAACGAAGGGGCCAAAGCCAAAATCGCGCACCTGCATCGCCCGCGCCCGGTCCATACCCGCATCCCAGCGCAACAATGCGCCTGCCACTGTGCCGATCACCGCAAGGTTCAGCGCCAGTGACACCACCAAAACCACACGGCTCCAGCGAAACGGCTTTTTAGGCGTGCTCTCGGCGGGACCGTGTTCGGGCGTCATTTGGCTGTCATCCGTCATGGCTTATCCTTCCAAAGCGAGATCGTAGAAACTTGGGACCAAAGCATCAAGCGCATCGCCCGCCGATGTCATCTCAACCGTGGCGCTCTCGCTATAGCTGCCCGTCGCCAAATTGGTCACCGTCGATGGCGCGCCCAATCCAATCGCCAGCCCCGTCACCGCCGCCGTGGCCAATCCCGCCACCGCCCGCCATCCGCCCAGCGCTGCAACCATGGCTGCCAGCATGGGATGGCGCTGTTTCGGGCGCAGAGACGCGCGACATGTCGCCTCTTGGCGGGCGCGTGTGGCGATTTGGGTTTCCGCATCGGCCATGACCGCGGCCAAAAGCGCAGTCGAGGGCATCACAGCCTCGTCGCGCGCCTCGGCAAACAGCGCCTCAAGCGATTGATCTAAAAGACCATCTGTCATTTTATCATCACGATGCGTCATCTTCGAACCCCAGTCTGTCGCGCTGCGCGGCCAATGCCTGCGTCAGGGCGCGTTTGCCTCGGGCGGTCAAACTTTCCACCGCCTCGACGCTAATGTCCAACACTTCGGCAATCTCAGGATTGCCCAAACCTTCAATGTGGCGCAACACCACCGCTTCGCGTTGTCGGTCTGGCAATGTCGCCAAAGCCGCGTTCAACGCATCAATCCGCTCCCGCTGGATCATCACCGCCTCTTGCGAGGGGCGATCATCCTCGGGCTCGGCAATTTCATCCAAGGCATTGCCGCGTTTTTTACGCAGCCGATCCGTGCACAGGTTGGTCACCACCCGGTAGAGCCATGTGGTAACCTTGGCCTCGCCCTGTCGCCATTCGGGGGCGATTTTCCACAGCCTGAGCATCGCCTCCTGAGCCACATCTTCGGCCTCCGCCCGATCACGCAACAGTCGCGCGGCATAGCCCAGAACCTTTGGCGTCAAACGCAACGTCAACGCGCGCGCCGAGGCCGCATCGCCATTGCCAAAGGCAATCAGCAACGCGTCATCAGAGACATCACTCAGGGCGTCAAAGGGCATATCCATCACCGGCTATGGCTATCTCAAACTGTTGGTGGCGTCCACTGTGAGGCGGTGGGGAAGAGAAATCCCTTCCCCGCGCTCCCAACGCTTAGTTCCGGCCCTGACCCGGCACTTTCATCCCCGAACGCCCGTTTTGCATATGGCCCTGCATCCGCTGTTGCATCAGGGCCAGTTCTTCTTGGCTGATCGCGCCATCCTTGTCGCGGTCCAGCCGGTCAAACAGGCTGAGGCGCGGGGCGTTGCCCATTTCTTCGGCGCTCAACACACCATCGCCATCGGTGTCGCGGTTTTGGATCATGGTTTCGGCGCGCATCTGCATCCGGTTCATGCGCTGCGCCTCTTGGTGGGCGAGCAATTCAGCCGCATCCACTGTGCCATTGCCATCCGCATCCACTTCGGCAAACCGCGCCGCTTTGAACGCATCGACCTCGGCCAAGGACAGTTTGCCATCGCCATCGCTGTCCACGGTGGCAAAATCAAACTCCGGCCCAAACGGCATGAAGCCCTGTCCGCGTTCCATTTTCATATCGCCGCGCATCCCGCCCATTTGATCGGGATTGTTCGGACCACCAGCGGCAAACGCCGCGACGGACCCACCCAGCACGGCAAGCAAAGCGAGAGCTGAGACAAATGTATTGCGTTTCATGTTCATTTCCTTTTCACAGGGTTACTCCTGCGCGCCGCTCCGACCTCGCTTCGAGACCTACATGCAGCGCGCTTTGATACTTATGAAACGGGCCACCCTCGCACTTCCGTCGCAAACGGCTCAAATAATGTGAAAGACACTCACCCCCCCCCCGGACGCGACATCGGGACGCAAGGACAAAGCGCGCAGGTTTGCGTAAGACTTTGTCGCTTAAACTCACGCCCATATCCGCAAAGAGGCGAACCGCACATGACCGACACGACTCAGGGCCTCAGCGCCACCCCCTCCTCCCTGTCTGACACCGCCCCGGCGCGTGCAGGCGAACGCGAAATGCGCCCCGCCCTTTTGCGCGGCTGGAAACGGCGCTGCCCCTCCTGTGGCGGCGGTCCGATGATGAAAGGCTATTTGAAAGTCCGCGACGAATGTCCGGTCTGCGGCGAGGAATTGTTTCATCACCGTGCCGATGACGGCCCCGCCTATCTGACCATTTTGATTGTCGGCCACCTGATGGCGCCGCTTTTGGGCTGGGCTTTTATCGAATTCCGCCCCGATCCTTTGGTCTTGATCGCGATTTTTGCCACGGGCACCGTTGCCTTGTCGCTGTTCCTGTTGCCGCGGTTCAAAGGCATGATCGTGGCGTTTCAATGGGCCAAACGGATGAATGGATTTGGCGACGACGCCTGAGCGATCCGCCCTTATAGCTCTTTGCTGAAATGCACCCGCTGATACCCGTCGCTTTCACCGCGATGGGTCTCGGAAAATCCCAGTTTGGGATATAAAACCAGCGGTCCCTCCATCACGACATTGGTATAAACGTCGATACGCTGCGCCCCCATCCTGCGCGCCTGCTCTTCGGCCCGCGTGATCAACAACCGCGCCAGCCCGCGCCCCTGCGCCGCCTCAGCCACCGCCAGAACATCCAGCATCGCCGTGCCGCCGTCTTGGGCGTAGAGATAGACCATGCCGAGCACCTCCGCGCCAGCAATGGCCACGCTCACCAAGCCCGTCTCAATCAGCGCCCCATAGTCATAAAACACAGGCGCCGGGGGTTTGCCGATCTTCGGTGTGTAAATCGCAAAAGCCTGCGCCACCAAGCGCGTCACCGCCTCTGTGTCCGCGCGCGTCGCGGAGCGTAACACGATCTCGTCCATGCGCGTCCTGTCGTCTCTCTGTCTGCGGTTCCGCCCAGCCTAACCTTGCCTCAGCCTTCTGGCGAGCCCGTTCTTGCGCACCCCCTGTGCACGTCCCTGTGGCCTCGCTCCGGTTGACAGAGGTACGGGGGCGCGAAACGGTGTCCCAAATGCCCGACCTTAAAGAGACCGCCATGCCCAAAACAGACACGCCCCAACCCGATTTCCCCCTGCTTGACCTTGCCGCCTTTGCCGCAGCCGATGCCTCCGGCAAGGCCAAAATTGCCGCCGAGGTGGACCGCATCTGTATCGAAACCGGGTTTCTCGCGATCACCGGCCATGGCGTGCCACAGCCGGTGATCGACGCGATTTGGGCCAAGGCGCGCGGCTTTTTCGATCTTGCGCCCGAGGTGAAACACCGGGTCGGCCCCGTCCCCGGTGCGCCCTATGGCTATCTTGGTCCGGGCACCGAGGCTTTGGCAAAATCGCGCGGCGAAGACACGCCGCCGGATTTGAAGGAAAGCTTCAATGGCGGGCCTTTGAGCATCCCGCCCGGCGAAACCGACCCAGACGCTTTGGCCTTTTGCTATGCGCCTACGCCATGGCCAGACATGCTCGATTTCCGCGCGGCATGGTGCGCCTATTATACTGAAATGGAGGCGCTCGCTGTTCGGATCATGGAAGTCTTTGCTGTCGCCCTCAATCTGCCGCAGGACCATTTCACCCCCTTTATCGACACGCCGATCTCGGCGCTGCGTGCCCTCAATTACCCGGCCCAAGACAGCGCGCCGAAAGAAAACCAATTGCGTGCTGGGGCACATACCGATTACGGCTCTTTGACCATCCTGTTGCCAGAACCCGGCTCGCGCGGCCTTGAAATCCTCACGCCCGAGGGCGATTGGCGCGGCGTGCCGCCAATTGACGGCGCGTTTGTGATCAACATCGGCGATCTGATGACGCTTTGGACGGCTGGGCGCTGGACCTCGACGCTGCACCGTGTTGTCACTCCGCCCGATTGGGCCACCAAGCGACGGATGTCCTTGGCGTTTTTCCACCAACCCAATTGGCACGCCAAGATCACCCCGCTGTCGGGTGCGGCCACAAAACCCGTCACCTCCGGCCCCTATCTGATGAGCAAATTCGCCGCCGCCAACGGCTAACACACAAAGCCCTCTCCTTGCCGACAGGGCCTTTGTCTTCATTGCAGATCAAATACTCTAGCCTGAGGTGAGCCGCCCGTTAGACTTTGCCGTTGCGTCCGCGCCGCGCGTCCGGGTGCAATGCCGTACCTAAGATATGTTCGGAGCGATGCACCACATGGCCCGCATTGCCCACGATCAACGGATCCGGCTGGCCGATCAAGTCCATATCCTTGTCCGGGTAGTCGATGGTGGACAGGAAATGTTTCATACATTCCACCCGCGCGCGTTTTTTGTCGTTGGATTTCACAATCGTCCAAGGCGCATCGGCCGTATCGGTGTAGAAAAACATCGCCTCTTTCGCCTCGGTGTAATCGTCCCATTTGTCCAATGAGGCCTTATCAATCGGCGAGAGTTTCCACTGTTTCAGCGGATCGTTTTCGCGCGAGGCAAAGCGACGTTGCTGTTCGACTTGGGTCACCGAGAACCAGTATTTATAAAGCCGGATGCCCGAACGCGTCAGCATCCGTTCAAATTCCGGCGTCTGACGCATGAATTCGAGGTAATCATTGGGACTACAAAACCCCATCACCCGCTCCACCCCCGCGCGGTTGTACCAAGAGCGGTCATAAAGCACGAATTCGCCCGAGGTCGGCAGATGTTCGACATAGCGTTGGAAAAACCATTGGCCGCGCTCTTCGTCGGTCGGTTTGTTCAGCGCCACCACACGGGCGTGGCGCGGGTTCATATGCTCCATGAACCGTTTGATCGTGCCGCCCTTGCCCGCCGCATCGCGGCCCTCAAACAACAACACGAATTTCTCGCCCGTCTCTTGCGCCCAGATCTGGGCCTTCAACAATTCGGCCTGAAGCGCGACTTTCGTGGTCTCATATTCCACCCGCGTCATCTTTTTGCGGTAGGGATATTTCCCGGTCTCAAAGGCCGCTCGGATTTTGTCCGGCGTCACGGTTGGAAATGTTTTAGGTCCACCGCGTGTGGCCGGTTCCGTCACCCTGTCGTGCCCCGCCACAGGCATGGTCTCGACGGCAACGCCCTCCTGCCCGGTCACAGGTTCATTTTTCACAGCGGCAGGCACAGCTTTTACAGTCGTCGTCATGCAGGCGGTTCTCCATTTTTACATCCGTTACACCCCCTGTTACATGAAATCTCTTTCTTTTTCCTTGATCTGAGGCAAGGTTTTCTCTGCCCCCGCGCCCGCGCGCCTCAACAGCTTGCGTCACCCGGTTCTGAATGGTCTAATCCTAGCCCAACGAGCAAACTCTAAGAATCGAGCGCCACGCCCATGTCCGACGATCTCCTTTCCGGCCACCCCGATCCCACTCTCAAAGCCAAAGCCTCCACCTATGACGCCTCATCCATTCAAGTCCTCGAAGACATGGAACACGTCCGGCTGCGCCCCGGCATGTATATCGGCGGTAAGGATGAGCGCGCTTTGCATCACATGGTGGCCGAGATCATCGACAACTCGATGGACGAAGCCGTCGCCGGTCACGCATCCTGGATTGAGGTCGAGCTGCATGAAAACGGCCATGTCTCGGTGCGCGACAACGGCCGTGGCATCCCGATTGGTGCGCACCCGAAAGACCCGTCAAAATCCGCGCTCGAAATCATTTTCTGTACCCTGAACGCCGGCGGCAAATTCTCGGGCGACAGCTATGAGACCTCCGGCGGCCTGCACGGCGTCGGCTCCTCTGTGGTCAACGCGCTGTCCGATCATTTGCGTGTCGAAGTGGCGCAAAACAAAGAGCTTTACGCCATGGAATTTTCCCGCGGTGTGCCGCAGGGCAAGCTGGCCAAAATCGGCGCGGCGCCGAACCGGCGCGGCACCTCCGTGACCTTTCACCCGGACCCCGAGATTTTCGGCGCGCTCAAACTCAAACCCGCCCGCCTTTTTGCCATGGCACGCTCCAAAGCCTATCTGTTTTCCGGCGTCGAAATCCGTTGGAAAACCGCGATCAAGGATGGTGACACCCCGCTTGAGGCAAAATTCCATTTCCCCGGCGGGCTTGCCGATTACCTCTCAGAGACCATGGGCGGTGCCACCACCTATGCCGACAAACCCTTTGCGGGCTCCGTGTCTTTTGAAAAATTCAAAGCCCCCGGCAAGGTCGAATGGGCGATCAATTGGACGCCTGCGCGCGATGGCTTTATCCAGTCCTATTGCAACACCGTGCCCACCCCCGAGGGCGGCACCCACGAGGCCGGGTTTTGGGCGGCGATCCTGAAAGGCATCAAGGCTTATGGCGAGTTAGTTGGCAATAAAAAGGCCCAAAACATCACCCGCGAAGACCTGACCACGGGGGCGGGCGCTTTGGTGTCCTGTTTCATCCGTGAGCCGGAATTTGTTGGCCAGACCAAGGACCGTCTGGCCACCACAGAGGCGCAGCGCATGGTCGAAAACTCCGTGCGCGACCATTTTGACAACTGGCTCGCCGCCGATACGAAGTCCGCAGGCGCGATCCTCGATTTCCTCGTGCTGCGCGCCGAGGAACGCCTGCGCCGTCGCCAGGAAAAAGAGACCCAGCGCAAGACCGCGACCAAGAAACTGCGGCTTCCGGGCAAGCTGACCGATTGCTCTTCAAAAGACCGCGTCGGCACCGAATTGTTCATTGTCGAGGGCGACTCTGCGGGCGGTTCCGCCAAAGGCGCGCGCAAACGCGAAACGCAGGCGCTGTTGCCGCTCAAGGGTAAAATCCTCAACGTCTTGGGCGCAGCCTCGGGCAAGCTCAACACCAACCAGGAAATCTCGGACCTCTGCGAAGCCTTGGGCGTCCAAATGGGCACGCGCTTTAACGTCGAAGACCTGCGCTATGAGAAAATCATCATCATGACCGATGCGGACGTCGATGGTGCCCATATTGCCGCGCTGTTGATGACCTTCTTCTACACCCAAATGCGCCCGCTGATCGATCAGGGCCACCTCTATCTGGCCTGCCCGCCACTCTACCGCCTGACCCAAGGCGCGAAACGGCTTTATGTCTCTGATGATGCAGAGAAAAATCTTTGGATGGAAAAGGGTCTTGGCGGCAAGGGCAAGATTGACGTGCAGCGGTTCAAAGGCCTCGGCGAAATGGACGCGAAGGATTTGAAAGAGACCACAATGGACCCCAAATCCCGCAAGCTGATCCGAGTGACAATCCAAGAGGACTTCCCCGGAGAAACGGCCGATCTGGTCGAGCGTTTGATGGGGAAAAAACCGGAGTTGCGGTATCAGTATATTCAGGAAAACGCGCAGTTTGTTGAGGAATTGGATGTGTAAAATTTGGATAAGATTTAATAATGATTCATCTACTTTCTAAATCGGTTTCAAAAGAGCGAAATCGACAATGCAATCTTCTACCTCCGTTTTATGTCGAAAAGCGGCCTATCTCACTTCTAAGCTATGAAGATGTATTGGATTGTCATTTTTGTATCGTCGATTTTTTCAATCGCGAAGGCTATGGCATGGGAGGCATCGGAATTAAGGAGGTGGGGACTTTCATCTCTACTGTCGAGCGCCAATACACTGGCTTTGGTAATTCCGATTTATACGACAACGATTATGAGAAAATCGCCTCTTTGATGTACGGCATCATCAAGAACCACCCGTTCTATGATGGCAATAAACGCACTGCTTTCCTGTCTGCTCTTTTACAACTCTATCGGATGGGACGCCTTATAACTGTCCCCGAAAAAGAATTTGAAGATTTGATGGTGCAGATTGCTGACGATTCAATACTTAAAAAAGCTGGATTAAAGGACCTTAAAAAGAAAAATGTCCCAAATGCAGAAATCAAATTTCTTGGCCGATACTTGGAAAAAAACTCTCGGAAAAAAGCACGCCTTACAAAGACTATAAAATTTAGGCAGCTGCGGCAAATTGTTGAGGCAAACGGCTTCACATTTGCGCACCCGAACAAGGGAACAATCGACCTAATTAAAGTTTCAGAACAAAGGATCGAGCGCTTTTGGAAAAAAGACAAAATTGACCGAAAAGAAACTGTTATCGCGACCATTGCCTATCATGGCGAAGGGGTGGACGTTGTGGACAGCACTTTAAAGCATGTTAGACGCGCGTGTGGCCTAACAGACCAAGACGGTTTCGACGGAGAAGTACTCTTACGTGATGCACAACCTACTTTTCAGCTTATAAATAGCTATAGAACTGCGCTTCAAAGTTTGGCGTATCGCTAGCCCACCTTGTCATATGAGTGCGCAAAAGGCGCGCGCACATGGGTATAATGAGGACCGTCCCTGCGGCAAGGCCCGATTCATCTGAACAGGCGCTCGTGATTTGCTTTGGCAAATCACTCTAAGACCACACCCGCAAACCCCAAACATCAGCCCCATTCCGCTCATCACGAAACTGTCAGGTCACCTTACCCCGCCGCCTCCGGTATGGTGCTGAAAACCCATTTGGAGGCTCGCATGTCCAATCTGACCAAACCGCTCCTTATCGCTGTCATGGCCCTCACCGCCGCGCCGACTTTCGCGGACCATGGCCATAACAACGGCAAAGGCTGGGGCGTCGGTCACATCCCGCCCGGCCATGCCAAGAAAATGCGCTATGGCTACGGGGATCGCCTCCCGGAGGGCTATGTGATCCTGCGCGATTATGATCGCTATCACCTGCCCGACCCGGACGGCGACCGCTATGCGCAATATGACGGGCAAATCTATAAGATCGCCCGCGATGCCGCCATCGTGGTTTCGGCCATCGGGATTATGTCTGACCTGTTGAATTGATCCTTTAGGGGTCGGCCCTCAGCACGGGCGGGGCCGGCCCGAATTCATCCGAAACACATCATGCATATTTTGCATGAAAACAGCGCCTTGCGGCCGACATCTCATGCTGGGACGACCTGTCCCATATCCAGCTTCACCACCCGGTCCATCTTGGCCGCCAACTCATGGTTGTGCGTGGCGATCAGCGCAGACAAGCCCTCGTCGCGGACCAGTTCCATCAGCACGTCAAACACCAAATCCGAGGTCTCTGGATCAAGATTCCCGGTCGGCTCATCCGCCAGCAAAAGCCCCGGCCCGTTGGCCAGCGCCCGGCAAAATGCCACCCGTTGTTGCTCGCCCCCCGACAGGGCTGCGGGGCGGTGGGTGGCGCGGCGTGAGATGCCGACTTTGTCCAATAACGCCATCGCGCGGGCTTCGGCCTCGGCCTGAGGCACGGCATTGGCAAGCTGCGGCAGGACCACGTTTTCAAGCGCGGTGAACTCCGGCAGCAGGTGGTGAAATTGGTAGATAAACCCCACCCCCGCGCGCCGCATCGCGGTGCGCCGACGATCGCCCAGACCCGTCATGTCCTGACCGGCAATCGTCACCGTCCCGGCATCCGGCACATCCAACAGCCCGGCGATGTGCAACAGCGTCGATTTCCCCGCCCCCGACGGCGCGGTCAAAGCCACGACCTCGCCGCGTTTGATGGTCAAATCAATGCCGCGCAGGACCTCGATCTGATTGGGTTTTCCGGCATTGTAGGTCTTGGTGATGCCTTTGATCTCTAACATATTATTCATACCGCAGCGCCTCCACCGGGTTCATCCGCGCGGCTCGGCGCGCCGGGAAAATCGTGACCACAAAGGACAGGCCAAGCGAGAGCGACACGGCCTTAAACACATCCGCCGCGCGTAGTTCGGCCGGAAGCGCATAGATGCCCCGGATCGACGGGTCCCACGCACCGCCGCCATTCATCCAATTCACAAAGGACATGATCTGATCAATGTAGATGGCAAACAGCGAGCCGATGAGCACACCAAACAGCGTGCCAACCACACCGGTGAGCGAGCCACAGATGAAAAAGATCCGCAGCACGGAGGCCTCCGTGAGACCAATCGTGCGCAAAATGCCAATGTCGCGACCTTTGTTTTTGACCAACATGATCAGGCCGGACACGATATTCATCGCCGCAATCAACACAAGGACCGAGAGGATGACGAACATCACATTGTCCTCAATATCGAGTGCGCGCAGGAATGACCCCGACGCATCGCGCCAGGTCCAAACCAGCCCGCGCTCCCCCACCGCTTGCAGTAGGGGAAAGGTCATGTCATCGACCGCTTCGGGGTGGGTCACCATAACCTCGATCTCATCGGCGGTATCGCCGCGGTTGAAATAGGTTTGAGCCTCAGAGAACGGCAGGTAAACCCGTGTTTTATCAATATCATAACGGCCCGCGGAAAAGACATAGACGACTTCGAAAGAGGACACACGCGGACTTGTGCCAAAGGCGGTTTTGGCCCCGTCCGGCGAGATCAATTTGATCTTGTCACCAACCGTCACCCCCAGCTCACGCGCCACACCGGAACCGATGGCAACGCCCTCACTGAAGCGGGTGACATCGCCCCAGTGGTCGTCCGGAGTGATCGCCACGCGGGGGATCGTCATCAGGTCGTCAGGCGCGATGCCGTAAATCTCGACCCCCGCATTGGAGCCACGATAAGAGGCCAAAACCTGTCCCTTCACCAAGGGTGCGGCGCGGGTCACACCGGGCACGGCGGCAAGGGATTTGGCCCATTGCGTGTAGTCCGGGATGGTGCGCGCGGTT
>ERZ1673962.834-NODE-834-length-17983-cov-4.080991_pt1 | contig 17983 bp, 14 predicted proteins | sample MGYA00580188_ERZ1673962 | MGnify/ENA primary metagenome ERZ1673962 (study PRJEB41334, sample SAMN05608104) | rock metagenome | biome: terrestrial subsurface; feature: shale formation; material: shale | place: USA: Pennsylvania ... | reverse complement strand
ATCTTGCAGGAGCGCATCACCTCGACCCGCACCGGCTCGATCACCTCGTTCCAGGCCGTCTACGTGCCCGCCGACGACTTGACCGACCCGTCGCCGGCCACCACCTTCGCGCACCTGGACGCCACCCTGGTTCTGTCGCGTCAGATCGCCGAGCTGGGCATCTATCCCGCCGTGGATCCGCTCGACTCCACCAGCCGTATCCTCGACCCCAACGTCGTCGGCACCGAGCACTACGAGACCGCACGTGCCGTGCAGGGTACGCTCCAGCGCTACAAGGAACTCAAGGACATCATCGCGATCCTGGGCATGGACGAGCTGTCGGAAGAAGACAAGCTCACCGTCAACCGCGCGCGTAAGATCCAGCGCTTCCTGTCGCAGCCGTTCTTCGTCGCCGAAGTCTTCACCGGCGCGCCCGGCAAGTTCGTGTCCGTCAAGGACACCATCAAGGACTTCAAGGCCATCGTCAACGGCGAGTACGACCACCTGCCCGAGCAGGCGTTCTACATGGTCGGCGGCATCGATGAAGCGGTCGAGAAAGCCAAGAAGATGGCCAACTAAGGGGGACTTTTCCCAATGGCAATGACAGTCCACGTCGATATCGTCAGTGCCGAGGGCGCCATCCACTCAGGTCAGGCGGCCATGGTCTATGCCACGGCCGAGATGGGTGAAGTCGGTATCGCGCCACGGCACACCGCCTTCATCAGCCGTCTGCGTCCGGGTGACGTGCGGGTGGAGAACGAGCAGGGCGAGCAGGAGCATTTCTATGTCTCCGGCGGCATGCTCGAAGTCCAGCCGCACAAGGTGACGGTGCTGGCCGATACCGCCATCCGCGCGCGCGATCTCGACGAGGCCGCCGCGCTGGACGCCAAGCGGCGCGCCGAGGATGCGCTCTCCGGTCAGAAGGCCGAGTTCGAGTATGCCAAGGCCCAGGCCGAGCTGGCCGAGGCCGTGGCGCAGCTGCGGGCGATCGAGAAGCTGCGCAAGATGAAGCGTGGCTGATCGGTTCAGCGGTCCGCGCTGAGGCGATTCGATCTGAACAGACGCCCCCGATCAGTGATGACGGGGGCGTTTTTCTTTGATGGGGATTCGATCAATGAAGACAGGTGTCGTGATCCTGGCGGCCGGGCAGGGCAAGCGGATGCGCTCGCGTCGGCCCAAGGTGTTGCATCCACTCGCGGGACGTCCGCTGCTGGCACATGTGCTGGCGGCAGCGCGCGCGCTCGATCCGGCGCGGATCGTCGTGGTGCATGGGCATGGCGGGGAGCAGGTGCGTTCCGCTTTGGCCGACGAGGACTGTGTGTGGGTCGAGCAGGCCGAGCAACGCGGGACGGGGCACGCCGTCATCCAGGCCATGCCGGCGCTGACAGACATGGACCGGGTGCTGGTGCTCTATGGCGACGTGCCGCTGATTACGCCGGAGACGCTGGAGCGACTGGTCGCGCTGGCGGGTTCGACGCCGCTGGCGGTGCTGACGGCCGAGCTGGACGATCCGAATGGCTATGGCCGCATCCTGCGCGATGCCGAGGCTCGGGTGGTCCGCATCGTCGAGGACAAGGATGCCTCTGTGGAGGAGCGCGCCATCCGCGAGATCAACACCGGCTTCCTGGTCGCCGATCAGGCGCGCCTGGTTTCATGGCTGGACCGGATCGATGACGACAATGCTCAAGGCGAATACTATCTGACCGATGTCATCGAACTGGCGGCGCGCGAAGGTGTGGCGATCGCAACCACGCAACCGGAGGCCTTGCACGAGGTCGCTGGTGTGAACGATCGCGTCCAGCTCGCCGAGCTGGAGCGGATCCATCAACGCCGGCAGGCTGAGTCGCTGATGCGATCGGGTGTGACGCTGGCTGATCCGGCGCGTTTCGACCTGCGCGGGCGGCTCGACGCAGAGGCGGACGTCTTCATCGACGTCAATGTCGTCATCGAAGGCGAGGTCCGTCTGGCCTCCGGTGTGCGCGTCGGTCCCAACTGCGTGCTCAAGGATTGCGTCATCGGCCCCGATACCGAGGTCCAAGCCAACTGTGTCATCGAATCGGCCGAGGTCGGCGCCAACGCGCGCATCGGTCCCTTCGCCCGTCTGCGCCCCGAAGCGCGGCTGGCCGACGACACCCATGTCGGCAACTTCGTCGAGATCAAGAAGACGCAGGTCGGACGCGGCAGCAAGGTCAATCATCTGACCTATCTGGGCGATGCCGAGGTCGGAGCCGGAGTCAATGTCGGCGCCGGCACCATCACCTGCAACTATGACGGTGTGAACAAGTTCAAGACCCGGATCGGCGATGGGGCTTTCATCGGCTCCAACACGGCGCTCGTGGCACCGGTCACGGTCGGCGCGGGCGCGACCATCGGCGCCGGCTCGGTCGTCACGCGCGAGGCGCCGGCCGATCAGCTCACGCTCACGCGCGCGCGTCAGACGACGATCCAAGGCTGGAAGCGACCCACGAAGAAGACTTGAACGGCTTGAATCCATGACGCGGGGTCGACGCCTCGATCGTTTCGACCCGCTCGCCAATGCATATTGAACTCAAGGATCAAGGGGGCCATCGCCCATGTGCGGAATCGTCGGTGCCATCGCTCAACGTCCGGTCGCGGCCATCCTGCTGGAGGGGCTGCGTCGGCTCGAATATCGCGGATACGACTCGGCGGGACTGGCCGTGCTCGATGAGTCGGGCCGGCTCGATCGGCGGCGCGAACTCGGCAAGGTCGCGCGTCTGGCCGAAGCGGTCGCGGTCAATCCACTCCCTGGCACGCTCGGCATCGCTCACACGCGCTGGGCGACCCACGGTGAGCCGGCGACCCACAATGCCCATCCGCACGTCAGTCACGATCGCTGCATGCTCGTTCACAACGGCATCATCGAGAACCACGAGGAACTGCGACGCGAGCAGCTCGCCGCCGGATACGTCTTCACGTCCGAGACGGATACCGAGGTCGTGGTCCATGCCGTCCATGCCGAACTCGACCGTGGTCAATCACTGATCGAGGCTGTCCGCGCCGCCACTGGGCGCTTGCGCGGAGCCTATGCGCTGGGCGTGATCGATGCGGCCGATCCCGAGCATCTGGTGGCGGCGCGCGAGGGGAGTCCATTGGTGATCGGGGTCGGCTTCGGCGAGCACTTCATCGCTTCGGACGTCTTTGCGCTGCTGCCGGTCACGAATCGCTTCATCTTCCTGGAGGAAGGGGATCTGGCCGAGCTGACGCGCGATCAGGTCCGCATCTGGGATCGCACCGGCCAGCGCGTCGAGCGCCCGATCAAGACCTCCACGGTCGCGGCCGAGGCCACCGAACGCGGTCCGTATCGCCACTACATGCAGAAAGAGATCTTCGAGCAGCCGCGCGCCATCGCCGATACCCTGGAAGGTCGGTTGACGGGTGAGCGGGTGTTGCCCGAGACCTTCGGCAATCAGGCCAGTGAACTCTTCCAGGGTATTCGGAATGTAACGATCGTCGCCTGTGGCACCAGCTTCCATGCCGCGCTGGTGGCGCGTTACTGGATGGAGGCCGTCGCCGGTCTGCCCTGTCAGGTCGAGGTGGCGAGCGAGTATCGCTATCGGCGCCATGTCGTCCCGGAGCAGGCGCTGTTCGTGACCATCTCACAGTCGGGCGAGACCGCCGACACCCTGGCGGCCCTGCGTCAGGCCAAGGCATCCGGCTATGCCGCGACGCTGGCCATCTGCAACGTGCCCGAGAGTTCGCTGGTGCGCGAGTCGGATCTGGTCTTTCTCACCCATGCCGGCCCTGAGATCGGCGTGGCCTCGACCAAGGCGTTCACCACCCAGCTGGTGGCGCTGCTGCTGCTGACCATCACACTGGGACGCTTCCATCGTCTCGACGCGACGACCGAAGCCAGGCTGGTGGCACTGCTGCGCGCCCTGCCGGGCAAAATCGAAGACGTGCTGCGTCTCGACGAGACCATCGCCGCACTCGCCGAGCGCTTCATCGACAAGCAGCACGCCCTCTTTCTCGGTCGCGGCGAGCAATACCCGATCGCGATGGAAGGGGCGCTCAAGCTCAAGGAAATCTCCTACATCCACGCCGAGGCCTATGCCGCCGGCGAACTCAAGCATGGCCCCCTGGCGCTGATCGACGAGCAGATGCCGGTGGTGGCGGTTGCGCCCAACAACGCGCTGCTCGAAAAGCTCAAGTCCAATCTGGAGGAGGTGCGCGCCCGTGGCGGTCAGCTCGTGGTTTTCGCCGATTTTCAGGTGCCGCTGGAGGAAGGCGAGGGCGTAACGGTCGTGCGCCTGCCCGAGACCGATGATCTGATCGATCCGCTGATCTTCACCATCCCGCTGCAACTGCTGGCCTATCATGTGGCCGTACTCAAGGGGACCGATGTCGATCAGCCGCGCAATCTGGCCAAATCGGTGACGGTGGAGTAGGCTCGGCTTGCTGTCATTTGAGGGACTGTCTCACGCGGAGCATCGTGAGCGGTCGGCGTACTGTCGACGGTCTGAGGCGCGTTATTTTTGTCAGAGTGTGACGGAGTTTGCAAACAGACATGAATGAAACCCCTAGACTTCAGCGTTGTCGAATCTTGCCCGCCGTGATCTGTCGTATCCCTGAGCACTAATTGCAAGCCGCCTCGGCGTTTGCGATCCCGAGGCGCTTGAACTTTGGCTTGTGGACTTGGCCTATTGCCATAGGGTTCACATCGTCCACCATGGTCAAACAGCCTAACTCAAACGTCATCCCCTTTGGGGGACGGGAACCGCGCCCGTCCGATGCCATGCAGGCGGATACGCTCGCCATTCTCCGGACGTGCCGAGAACGTCTGATCGACACCGTGCGGGCGGTCTTTACACGCCGCCTCGGACGTGCGAACGACGAATTGCTCGCGATGATGGATCAGGCGTTCGAGCAGGAGCAGCGCCAGCTGTGTTTCGATGCCATGTCGCTCCTGGCCAATCGCGCTCCCCTGCTGTTGCAGCACTTCCGTGAGGCCTATGTGAGCCTCTTCGATGAATCCATCGAGCGTCTTGCCGATCAAGATCGGCACACGCGGGTCGAGTTGCCCGATGAACTCAGGCTGATCGACGAAGAAGACTTCGAACTCGATCTGGCGATGACCAAGCTGACGACACGCGCCTCATTCAATTGCGCCCAACCCCTGGTGGCGCTCGACCGGCGCCTGGCGGTCTTGTTGAACGGGCCGCGACTCACCCCGGAAGACAACCCACTGCATCCGATCGGCCTCTACCGAGCCTTGTTCCAGGCGTTGACAGCCCTGGACGCGAGCCGTGAACTGGCGATCTTTCTGATGCAAGCGTTCGAGCGTCAGACATCCGCCGAACTGCCGGGTATCTATAACGATATCAATCGCTATTTGATCGAGTCGGGAATCCTGCCCAAGATTCCACTGACCGAACCCGGCATGCAGACATCCGAGGTTCGGTCGAGCATTCCGGGGGCCATGTCCGCTTCCGTGATGCCGACCGCGCCAATGATGCCTGCGGCCTCGGTGATCTCAAACGAACAGTCGTCGCCGGCGAATGACGTCTTTGCTCAATTGGTCGCCGCGTTACAGCGGCTGGCCGGCAACCCGGTGCGGCCGGCCACTGTCACCGGATCGGCTGTCTCTCCCCCTGGAACGCTCGCGACGCCGCCACAGTTCGGCCATGAACAGTTGATACAGGCACTGGGCAGTCTGCAACGTGGGCCACTCGCTCCGGGAGCGGTGCCGGGTCTGGGAATGGCGTCTCTCGATCCCCGGGCCGGCAATGTCGTCGCTCAACTGCGCGCCACACCCATGGCCACCGGGTCGCTGCCCGTGGACGCCGTGACGATCGACATCGTGGCCATGCTCTTCGAAGCGATCTTCGATGATCCCGAATTGCCGGCGGCGATTCGTGCTGAAATCGCCAAGCTCCAGATTCCGGTGCTGAAAGTCGCGTTGCTCGACAAGGGGTTTTTTTCCGACCGTAAACATCCGGCGCGACGCCTGCTCGATGTCATCGCCCAAGCGGGTGTCGGACACGGCGAGCACGAGAACCCGAGGTTGTTGGAAACGATTCGCGCGATCGTCACGACCGTGATCACGGAATTCGAGTCCGACATCGGAATCTTCGCCAGCCAGGTCGAGAGGCTCGAAGCCTTTCTGGCCAAGGAGGACGCCCGGTCGTATGACAAGGCGACCGGAATCGTCGAAGAACTCGCCCGGCATGAACGCCAGGAGCTTGCCCTCGGTCGCGTCGCCGCTGAGATCCGGGGGCGCATCACTCGACCGGGTGTCCCGGGCCTGATCGTGGATTTCATTGAACGGGGCTGGAGTCAGGTGCTCAGCGAGGTCTTCGTGAGCCAGGGTGAAGCCAACCCGCAGTGGACCCAAGCACTCCAGCTCATGGATGAATTGATCTGGAGTGTCGAGCCCAAGATCCATCCAGCGGACCGCGAGCGCTTCATCGGCAGGCTGCCGCACCTGATCCAGGGGTTGCGTTCGGGACTGGCGCGCCTGGGTCTGGAGGAGGCGTGGAGCGAGTTCTTCAGTGTGCTCATTCAGCGCCATGTGGCCGCTTTGCGGGGTGAAGGCGCCATGCTGAACGGGGCGGCGACGTCGACTCCTCCGATCGCTCCAGTGACGGACCGCGCACCGGCACCGTCCAAGTCGCCTTCAGCGGGTCAGGGTGTATCGACGACCGCCGATCCGCATCTCGATCTGGTGCGGGCCCTCGAACCAGGCGCCTGGATCGAATTCCAGACGGAGCGCGGAACCCGTAACACCTTGCGTCTGAGCTGGGTGAGCGAGTTCAAGGGCGTCTATCTCTTTACCAATCGTCAGGGCGAGAATGCCATGACCCTCGCCGCCGCGAGTCTGGCGACGCATCTGCGCAAGGGAACCGCGTGTCTGCTGAGCCAAAACCCACTGACTGAGCGTGCCGTGGCGCGTGTCATGGAGCGGATGCAGCCGATGACCGCCGAGTCAGGCGCTTGATTTCGTCCATCAGCCCCTGTCGGGGCACGAAACCCAGGGCCGTGATGGCACTGGAGTCATACCAGGCATCCTGCGTCAGCTTCGCGAGCGAATCGCGTGTCAGCGGCATACGCCGTCCCAACCCGCGCTCGATGAGCGTACCGCCGAGCGCGGCTCCTTGCAGCATCCACAGCGGTAGCGTCCAGCGCGGAACCGATCGCCCGAGTGCGAGCCGGATCTGCTCGTAGATCCAGCGGGTCGAATAGGGCTGGCCGTCGGTGGCGATATAGGTCCGGTCGCCGGTCTCGGGGTGGTGGGCGATCAGGAACGCGGCGGCGATGGCATCCTCGACATGGATCGCCGAACGTCGGTTGTATTGGCGCGGCCAGGGCGGAAAGCGTCCGGCGGCCACCGCCTCGACCATTCGCGCAATGTTTCCGGCTCCGTCGAGTCCATAGACCATCGGCAGACGCATCACGCTGACCTTGATCCGGTGCGCACGGCCGAATTCGAGCACGCTGCGCTCGGCGGCGAGCTTGGTGCGGCCATAGAGACAGTCCGGCTCGGGTGGCGTGTCGGCGCCGGCCGGCCGGCCGAGCGCGCCTGCGCGATCGCCCATCGCCTTGACGGTGCTGACATAGACCAGCCGTTCGATCGGCGCTCTGGCGAGTGCCGCGACCAGATTGGCCGTACCCTCGGCGGTCACGCGCCAGTGATCCGGCGCGTTGTAGAGATCCGGCTCATCGGGACGCGGCGCATAGCTGGCGAGATGGAAGACGGTCTTCAGACCTTCGCCGAGTCCGGCGAGCGTCGCGGCCTCGGTCAGGTCTCCCTCATGCACCGCGACCCGGTCGCTCGGCCACAGTCGTCGCGCGGCCGCAGGCGAGCGGGTGAGTATGGTCACCGGATGCCCGGTTTCGAGCAGGGCCGAGACGAGGCGCCGCCCGACCTGGCCGGTCGCTCCAGTCACCAGGACAGATCCGAGATGAGCGGCCTGTGTCGTGTTCGTCATGCACGGCTCCTGGAGCCAAGCCGAATCACGACGGCCTTGAGTCCGAAATGAACCCAGATGCCGACGATCACGAACCCGCCGAACAGCCGTGAATACCGCTGCATCTGATGCTTGCGGAAGAAACGCACCATGCCGCGATGTTTGTGACGCTCGACGGCCAGCGGATCGCCGGTGCTACAGGCGCCCTTGTGATGGATCACACTGACGTTCGGTACGAACAGGATCTTCAGCCCGGCGGATTGGAAGCGCACGAACCAGTCGAGATCCTCGCAATGCAGGAAATAGCCCGCGTCGAGCGGGCCGACCTGTTCCAGCGCCCGACGGGTAGTCAGCATGAAGGAACCCGAGATCGCCTCGACCTCGACCGGTTCGGTCGGCAACGGCTGATGGCGTTGTTCCAGACGCCGCCCGGCGGCCGATCGGTTCAGACGATCCAGGCGCAGGAGGCGCTGGAGCGCTATCCAGGGATCCGGGATCGCGCGCCGGCAGGCGATCTGTTCGGTGCCGTCCGGATCGCACACCAGACAGCCGATCATCCCGACCTCGGGATGGGCGTCGAGAATGGCGATCAGACGTTCGAGCGTATCGGGCGCAACGAGACAGTCAGGGTTGAGGAACAGCAACCGCTCGGCGCGTGCGAGGGGCAGGGCGCGATTGTTGGCGGCGGCAAAGCCGAGATTGGCGCCGTTTTCCAGTATCCGCAGGCGCTCGTCCCGGCCATGGGTCCGCCTCAGTTGTTCCAGGCTGTCGTCGCGTGAACCGTTGTCACTGACGATGACTTCGACCGGAACGCTGGAGGCGAGCGCCGCGCCGACCGCGTCCGCAAGCAATGGACCGGCGTTGTAGTTGACCAGGATGAGGCTGACGGCTGGGACAGGTGAGTGGGACTCGGTCACGCACTGGACTCCGGACTGAAATAGCCTTCCGTCACGGCCAATCCGCCATCGCCAGAGATCCATATCTCCATGCAGACGGACGGGTCGCTCGAACCGCGTTCCGCGCCGCCATGTGAACGGGCTGGACGGTGTGGCGGTGTCCTGAACGCAGTTCGAGTACGGATCGGGTTCAGTATTGATTCATGGGGCGGAAGGCCGGAGCGGCCGGCCATTCAGGGTTTGGCGGTTGCGCCGGACCTTGCTGGCGTGACTCCAGTTCCTCGATGCGGCGTTTCAGAGCCTCCACCTCACTTGGGTCGACCTTGGGCTGAGTCGAGGGCACCGGCACCGGTGTCTGGGCTGGAACCGTACCATGGCCGGCCGGCGGCACGCCGAACCCTGGGACGCCATACGGCAGGCCGTAGGGTGCTCCATAGACTCCGGGATAGCCATAGCCGCCATAGGGACCGGGAGCATAGGGGCCGCCCCAGTAGGGATCGTCATAGCGATCGTCGTAGCGGTCACGATCGCCGCCGAACCAGCGGTTCGGGTTCATCATGTTGCCGAAATTGAAGGCCTGACTCACGGGCGTATAGACCAGGATGGCCGCCACTGTGCTCAAGGCGAGTATGGCGCGTGTTGACTTGGGCTTAACAGACGACACTGACATGAATCCTCCAGATCGGGTTTTTATGGTGTTTTGGAACATCCTGGTCCTGGCTCTGGCGAGGGGCGCCAGGTGGCCGAATCCATGTGTCTGTGACCTGTCAGCCGTGCGTATGAGCCGGCTCGTGATGGTGGTGATGATGGTGTCCGGGCGCCGCCATACCCGTCAGGCCCGAGCGGTGCTCACCATCGCGCTGATGGTTGGGGCGAATCGTACGCCCGAGTTCCAGCCGTGCGCGCTGGGCCTGTAACTCGTCGCGCAGCCAGTGTAGCCAGGGTTTCAGATCCGCATGGGAGCGTGCCGAGATGCTCTCGAACGGCGCCGTGCTGGCGAGCGCGCGCAGATGGCGCTCGGCGCGTTCGGGGTCGAACTCCGGCATCAGCGGCAGCAGATCGGATTTGGAGCAGAGCACCAGATCGGCGGCGCGGAACATGACCGGATACTTCGCCGGCTTGTCGTCGCCCTCGGGAACCGAGATCAGGATCACATTGCGATGCTGCCCCAGATCAAAACTGGCCGGACAGACCAGATTGCCGACGTTCTCGATGAAGAGCAGGTCGATCTGACTGAGGTCCAGGTGATGCAGCGCCTGATGGACGAGATGGGCATCCAGGTGACAGGCGCTGCCGGTGGCGATCTGGATCGCCGGGACACCCTTGGCGCGGATGCGCTCGGCGTCGTTCTCGGTCTCCAGATCGCCCTCGATCACGGCGATGCGCAGTTCCGGGCCGAGCGCCTCGATAGTGGCTTCCAGCAGGCGGGTCTTGCCGGCGCCGGGTGAGGACATCAGGTTCAGTGCCAGGACGCCATGATGGTCGAGATGCTCGCGATTGTGCGCGGCCTGGTGGTCGTTCTCGGACAGCAGTCCCTGAAGCACCTCGACGGCCGCCTTGCCGTCCGTGGTTTGGGCATGGCGTCCATCGCCCTGGACGAGGTGTTCGTTACCGGGTGTGATGTTGCAGCCGCAGGTATTGCACATGGATGACTCCCTCCCAGCGAAAGCTGGCAGTGTACGTCATCCCGCATCCAGGGTCAGTCCCTTTGTGAGGCGGGTGGTCGACTCACTGATGGATGCCTTGCCGTCGGATCCGGGCCTGTGAATGTGCGACATCAGGTTGCTTGATCTCCGGCGCCTACCGACGCCGGCATCCCCCCGAGAGCCTTGCACCCGAACCACGGCTCCCCCATCTCCGATCCAATTGCGCGCCGCGCGCGCCAACCGAAACAGCACAGTCGCCATATGGCCGCGAGATCCAACATGACCACTTCCAAGACCTGGACGGCCCGCGCCTGGCTCGGTGCCGTTCTATTGCTTTCAGGAGCCTTTGCCATGGCCACCGAGGAACCGCGTTACCAGATCCTCAAGACGACCGAGGACTACGAGTTGCGCGACTACGAGCCCTATCGCGTCGCCGAGGTCGAGGTTCGGGGCGCCTTCGAGGAGGTCGGCTCACAGGCCTTCAGGATTCTGGCCGGATACATCTTCGGCGACAATCAGGGCGAGGCGAAGATCGCCATGACCGCGCCGGTCAGCCAGCGTCCGGGCGAGATGTCCTCAGGAGCCGATCCAGGCGCCGGCACGCACCTGGAGATGACCGCCCCCGTCACCCAGCGCCCGGCGGCCGCCGAATCCGACACCTACGTCATCAGTTTTGCGATGCCCGAGTCGTTCACCCTGGAGACGCTGCCTCGACCCAACAATCCGCGTATCCGGCTGCGCGAGGAACCGGCTGGCCGTGTGGCCGCGCGTCGCTATTCCGGCTCCTGGAGCGAGTCGCGCTACCGCGACGAGGAGCAGCGCTTGCTGGATGCCTTGCAGCGTGACGGACTCCAGCCGCATGGCGTGCCGATCTATGCCCGTTACAACGGGCCGTTTTCGCTGCCGATGCTGCGACGCAACGAGATCCTGGTTCCGCTGGCGGGGAGTCCCGATTCCTGATCGGCGACGGCCGAAGACGGCGCCACTACGGCTCACCCGCCCTGAGTCTGTCCTCAGGTTTCGAGCCAGAAGGTCACTGGGCCGTCGTTGATCAGGCCGACCTGCATGTCGGCGCCGAAGCGCCCCGTGGCGACTCTGGGATGGGCGATGCGCGCGCGCTCGACCAGATGATCGAACAGCCGTTCGCCTTCATCGGGCGGTGCGGCCGAGGTGAAGCTGGCGCGCGTGCCCTTTTTGGTGTCGGCGGCGAGCGTGAACTGAGGCACCAGCAGCAGACCGCCGTCGATGTTGCGCAGACTCAGGTTCATGCGATCCTGCGCATCGGGAAAGACTCGATAGCCGAGCAGCCGCTCCAGCAACCGCTCGGCACGTGCCTCGTCATCCCCACGCTGCACGCCGACCAGCACCAGCAGCCCGCGCTCGATGGCACCGACCGTCTCGCCCGTGACCATCACCTGCGCCTCCCTGACCCGTTGCAGCAGACCGATCATGCCAGCTCACGTGCGAAGCGATTGGTCGCCGCGACCAGGGCTCGGCGAATTCCCGGCTCGAAGGCCGAGTGTCCAGCATCCGGAACGACCTGCAATTCAGCCGTCGGCCACGCCTGATGCAGCTCCCAGGCCGAGCGCATGGGACAGATGAGGTCATAGCGCCCCTGGACGATCACGCCGGGGATATCGGCCAGCCGATGCGCGTCGCGCAGCAGTTGATCCGGCGCCAGAAAAGCCCCGTTGACGAAATAATGGCTCTCGATGCGCGCGAGACTCAGGGCCACGTGCGGATCGGCGAAATGGGCCTGGACGTTGGGATTGGCGAGCAGGGTCGCGGTACGTCCCTCCCAGATCGACCAGGCGCGCGCGGCCTCCAGCCGAACGGCTTCGTTCTCGCCGGTGAGTCGCGCGTGATAGGCGCTGAGCAGATCCGCGCGCTCGTCCTCGGGAATGGGCGCCAGGAAATCCTCCCAGTAGTCGGGAAACGCCCAGTTCGCCCCCTCCTGATAGAACCAGCGGATCTCTTCAGCGCGGCAGAGAAAGATCCCGCGCACCACCAGTGCGGAAACACGTTCGGGATAGGTCTCGGCATAGGCCAGCGCCAGCGTCGACCCCCAGGAACCGCCGAACACCAGCCAGCGTTCGATCCCGAGTTGCTGACGGATCAGCTCCATGTCCGAGACCAGATCCCAGGTGGTGTTGGCCATGAGCGAGGCGTGCGGCGTCGAACGCCCGCAGCCGCGCTGATCGAACAGCACCGCCCGGTAGTGCTCGGGATCGAAGAAACCGCGATGCGCCGGCTCGCACCCCGCGCCCGGTCCGCCGTGCAGAAAGATCGCGGGCACCCCGTCGGGGCGGCCGCATTCCTCCACATAGAGCCGATGGCCGTTGTCGACGATCAGCTCATGGACCGCGAAGGGTTCGGTGATGGGATGGAAATCGGTGGCCTGGGTGTCCATGCGTGCCTCCCTCGGTCAGACCGCCTTGTAGATCGCCGCGCCGTCCTCGCGGAACTCGCGCGCCTTCTCGCGCATCCCTTCCGCGACGGCGGCATCCAGGTTCTCGATGCGCTGATTGGCGGCATAGTCGCGCACGTCCTGGGTGATCTTCATCGAGCAGAAGTGCGGGCCGCACATCGAACAGAAGTGCGCGACCTTGTGCGACTGATGCGGCAGGGTCGCATCGTGATACTCCCGCGCGCGCTCGGGATCGAGCGAGAGATTGAACTGATCCTCCCAGCGGAACTCGAAGCGCGCCTTCGACAGCGCATTGTCCTGGATCTGCGCGCCCGGCAGCCCCTTGGCCAAGTCCGCCGCATGGGCGGCGATCTTGTAGGTGATGATGCCCTCGCGCACGTCCTCCTTGTTGGGCAGGCCCAGATGCTCCTTGGGCGTGACATAGCAGAGCATGGCGGTGCCGTACCAGCCGATGTTGGCCGCGCCCATGCCGGATGTGATGTGGTCGTAGGCCGGTGCGATGTCGGTGACGATCGGGCCAAGGGTGTAGAAGGGGGCCTCGAAGCAGTCGGCCAGCTCCTTGGTCACGTTCTCCTGGACCATCTGCAAGGGCACATGCCCCGGTCCTTCGATCATGACCTGGACGTCGTGTTTCCAGGCGACTTGGGTCAGCTCGCCCAGGGTCTCCAGTTCCGCGAACTGCGCCGCGTCGTTGGCATCGGCCAGCGAACCGGGGCGCAGCCCGTCGCCGAGACTGAAGGCGACGTCATAGGCCTTCATGATCTCGCAGATCTCCTCGAAGTGGGTGTAGAGGAAGTTCTCCTGATGATGCGCCAGACACCACTTGGCCATGATCGAGCCGCCGCGCGAGACGATGCCGGTGAGCCGCTCGGCCGTCAGCGGCACATAGCGCAGCAGGACGCCGGCATGGATGGTGAAATAGTCCACTCCCTGCTCGGCTTGCTCGATGAGCGTATCGCGCACGATCTCCCAGGTCAGCTCCTCGGGCTTGCCGTCGACCTTCTCCAGCGCCTGATAGATGGGCACGGTACCGATCGGCATGGGCGCGTTGCGCAGGATCCATTCGCGCGTCTCATGGATGTGCTTGCCGGTCGAGAGGTCCATGAGCGTGTCACCGCCCCAGCGCGCCGACCACACCATCTTCTCGACCTCCTCCTCGATCGACGAGGTCAGGGCCGAGTTGCCGATGTTGGTGTTGATCTTCACCCGGAAGTTGCGCCCGATGATCATCGGCTCCAGCTCGGGGTGATTGATGTTGGCCGGGATGATGGCGCGTCCGCACGCGATCTCGTCGCGTACGAACTCGGGCGTGATGGTCTCGGGGATGGCGGCGCCGAAGGACTGCCCCGGATGCTGGCGCAGGAGCTTGGCGTAACGCGGATCGGCGCGCAGTTCGTCCAGACGCATGTTCTCGCGGATGGCGACGTATTCCATTTCGGGCGTGATGATGCCCTGACGCGCATAGTGCATCTGGGTGACGTTGCGCCCGGACTTGGCGCGGCGCGGGGTGCGCAGATGCTCGAAGCGCAGATGGGCGAGCTGAGGATCGTTCTGTCGCCCGCGCCCGAAAGCCGAGGTCGGGCCGTCGAGCTGTTCGGTATCCTCGCGCTCGGCGATCCAGCCCGAACGGATGTCCGGCAGACCGGCGAGCAGATCGATGCGCGCCTGCGGATCGGTATAGGGACCGGAGGTGTCATAGATCAGGATCGGCGGATTCTCTTCCGGCTCCTGATTGGTCTGAGTCGGCGTCAGCGTCACTTCGCGCATCGGCACCCGGATGTCGGGGCGCGAACCGGTCACATGGACCTTGCGCGAGTTCGGAAACGGCCGTGTCACCTCCTCGGAGAGCTGGGCGGTCTTGCGGACGAAGTCGTGCGGGATGGCGCTCATCGGAATTCCTCGGCGGCGGCTGGCTTGGGTGACGCGCGCGGGCGTCTGGGATTGAATCGGGATCGCTGGCGGGTCTGTCTCCAGACCAGGATCTGTCTGAACCGACCTGGAGGCGACAGTGAAGGCAGGGGGAGCGCAGCCGGGTGCCGAGGCGCCCGAGACCGTGATCGATGGATCGAAGCTCACGCCGGCTTTCCTGCGCCGGCATGATCCGGGTCAGGTTCGAAGGGTCTGCTCTCAGCCCGTGATGCATGATGGCCTCACGGACACCCCCAGCGGCATTTCATGGACTGGGAAGCTAACGAAAGGAGATCGCGATTTCAATAGACACCCGAATCTCTCTACAATTTCCGGGATATCGATCCAATCCGTTTCAGGTGACAGAGCGCCGATGACCCGTACCGGACCCAGTGGTCACGTCTATGTGCTGAGCACACAGACCACGCTGACCGAATCCTTGTGTCCCCTGCTCGAATCGCACGGTGTCCAGCCCGTCCTGTTCGAGACGGTCGAGGCGCTCATGCAGGCCATACTGACGCTCGCCCCCGAGGTCATCGTGCTCGACCTGGGCCTGATGCCGGACGAGCCGGGACTCTCGGGTCTGTGCGCGCGGATCGCCGAATCCACACACCGGCGTCCGAGTCTGATCGGTCTGGCCGCCGGCCAGGAGCGTGGCGAGGAGACGCTCGTCCGTCGCCTGGCCGCTCGGCGCGCCGGTCTCGCCAGTTATGTGTCCGGCCCCGTCTCGGCGCGCCGGCTCGCCAGTCGCATTCTGGCGCTGTGTGGGTTCCTGGAGTCCTCCCGCTACCATATCCTTCTGCTGGTGGAGCATCCCGACGAGGGACGCCGTCTCGCGCTTATACTGGCGGCCGTCGGCATGAAGACCCTGGTCGTCAGCGATCCGATGAAGCTTCTGGCGCGTCTGATGGTCTTCAAGCCGAATCTGTTGTTGATGGAGATGCAGTTCTCCAAGGTGTCGGGCATCGAATTGGCGGCCATCATTCGCGATGACGATCAGTTCCATGCCCTGCCAATCCTCTTTCTGACCGATGAGACCGATCCGGTGCGGCAACTGTGGGCGCTCAGGGCCGGCGGCGATGGCTTCATCCCCAGGCCGGCGCGCCGTGAAACACTGATCAGTGCGATCGAACAGCAGTTGCGTCTGTCGCGCTGGTTCCAGGACCGCCTCACGCTGTCCAACCGCCGCGAGAATGCGCGCGGCTTCCTGCCGCGCGATGTCTTCATGTCTCATCTGGAACACCTGCTGCGCACCTGGGCTCCAGGCAGTGAACGACAGGGACTGCTGCTGCTCGATCTGGATGCGGGTCAGACGCTTCTGGAGCGACTGGGCCACGGCGGACTCGAGCGCCTGCTGCGCGAGCTGGAACAGTGTTTGGGACGCCATCTGAACGTGAATGAAGCCGCCACGCGGCTGGACGATTTTCGCTATGCCATCCTGGCGCGGCGCGACAGTTCGGCGAAACTCCAGGCACTGGCCGATCAACTGCATGAACATATCCAGGCGTTCGCATTGCAGGATTCGGCGAACACGCAATCGTTGACGTTGAGTATCGGTGTCGCCTCGCTCAATCCACCGCCGGCGGATCTCCAGTCGCTGCTGTCGCGTGCCGAGCTGGCGGTTCGAAGTGCCGGCCAGGCGGGCGGCGACCGTGTCCATGTCTGGTCGCCCGTCACCCTGGAGAGTGCGACGGTCATGACCGAGACCGTGGTCAGGCGCCTGGTGAAGACCGCGCTACAGCAGGACGGTCTGCGGGTGCTGTTTCAGCCGATCCTGCCGGTCGACCCCTATGTCGAGGGGTGTTACGAAGCGCAGATCCGCCTGCAAACGCTGGGCGGCGATGAACTCTCGCCGGCCGATTTCCTGGCCGTGGCGGCGCGCGCCGAACTCATGCCGAAGATCGACCGCTGGGTGTTGCAACGCACGTGGCGGACCATGCTGGAACGGCAGGAAGCCGATCAGCCGCCACGGTTGCTGGTGCATCAACACATCACGACTTTGGCGGCGTCCGACTGGTTCGACTGGCTCAGGGCTCAGCAGACCCGGATTGCGCCGCTCAAGACCCGGACCGTGCTGGAGTTCCAGATCGCCGAGATTCGGCGCCGGCGCCGTGAGGCGGAATCCATTTTCGGACGCCTAGCCGAGCAGGGCATCACGGTATGCGCCGCCAATGTCACGGGCAACGAGGACGAGGCGCTGTTACTCACACGGCTCGGCGTGAAGCTGGCCAAGTTGAGCATTGATGCCGGTCGGACGGCCGATCCGGCGCGCCTGGTGAACGCGATCCAGGCACTGCGTGCCCAGGGGATCGCCGTGATCGTGCCGGGCATCGACGGTCCGGACGATCTGCGGCGTGTCTGGATGTGCCGGCCGGAATTCATCCAGGGCCACTATCTCCAACTGCCGAGTTCGGACTTGAACTTCGATTTCCAGACCCTGTCACATGAAACCCGATAGTCTGCTCCTGAGTACGGCGCTTCACACGGGACGGCTGATCCTGACTCCATCCGATCCGCATCTCGCGCCGGATGTCGATTTGTTGATCGAAGGATTGAGCCGGTCTGGATTCCTGAGCGCTCCATTGATCTTGGAGAATCCACAGCCGGGGTCGGGCGACCGAGCCTTTGCGACTGGCGCCGGCTTCCTGAGTCTACTGACCTTTGCCGGCTGTGCCGTCCGGATTCGCGATGACGTCAGAGGGGGGCGTTTCTCGCATATTCGCATCCCAGCAGTCAGTCCGCATCCAAGGTTGATGGTTGGCCGTAACACGCGCCCGCCCCGATGTGTCGGGTGTCGCGCGCCCCTGTCGGGCTGGCGCGCGCTGGTGGAACACTGGGCCACGCATCCGCATGCCGGCGTGCAATGTCCGGCCTGCGGCGAGACACGTCCGCCCTGGCTCTGGGACTGGAAACAGCAAGGTGGATTCGGACGCGCCTTCGTGCAGATCGAAGAGGTCTTTCCGGGCGAGGCGGTGCCGACGCCGATGTTCTTCGAACAGCTCATTCGAGTCAGTGGGATCGGCTGGCGACATTTCTACATCCAGGATTGAATCCAGCCTGATATAGGGTCGCCTTAACGCGAAGTCCTGCTCCAGGATCCGCTCGATGATCGACGACGCCCGGTGAGTCCTGAGCGTCATCGTGGAGCCGTTCGACGGCTGACGACAGCGAGCCGCCGGAATTGCTCCGGCGGCTCGGGAG
>ERZ1673962.833-NODE-833-length-17987-cov-4.715536_pt1 | contig 17987 bp, 31 predicted proteins | sample MGYA00580188_ERZ1673962 | MGnify/ENA primary metagenome ERZ1673962 (study PRJEB41334, sample SAMN05608104) | rock metagenome | biome: terrestrial subsurface; feature: shale formation; material: shale | place: USA: Pennsylvania ... | reverse complement strand
AGCTGCGCTTCGCTATTCGCGAAGGTGGTCGTACTGTCGGCGCCGGCGTCGTCAGCGAAATTATCGAATAAAGGGAATTGCCATGCAGAGCCAGAAGATCAGGATCCGTTTAAAGGCTTACGATCATAAACTGCTCGACCTGTCGGTCAACGAAATTGTCGATACCGCTAAGCGTACTGGTGCCCGGGTTGCGGGGCCTATCCCCCTGCCTACGGTTATCAATAAGTATTGCGTGCTTCGTGGCCCTCATGTGGACAAAAAGAGCCGCGAGCAATTCGAGATGCGCACGCACAAGCGGCTTCTCGATATTGTCGAGCCCACGCAGCAGACTGTCGATGCATTGATGAAGCTCGACCTTTCTGCGGGCGTAGACGTTGAAATCAAGTTGTAAGACTTTTCTTATAAGTAAGGGAAAGTACCATGACGAAGGGAATTTTGGGTAAGAAGCTGGGAATGACCCAGGTCTTTGCTGTGGACGGGAAGTGTATCCCCGTGACAGTAGTCGAGGCGGGCCCTTGCATCGTTCTGCAGAAAAAGACCGAGGATAAAGACGGCTACAACGCCCTTCAACTCGGGTTTGGGGCCAAGAAGACTCATCGAGTCAACAAGCCTGCCATGGGCCATTTCAAGAAGTCCGGCAAGGGAGCGTTCGAATTCCTCCGAGAGGTCGAGTGCGAGAATGTTGACGATCACGCGGTGGGTGATGCGATAACCTGCGAAGACTTTTTTGCCGCCGGGGACATGGTCGATGTGACCGGCAACAGCAAAGGAAAAGGCTTTCAGGGGGTTATGAAAAGGTGGAATTTTGCAGGTGGCCGTGCAAGTCATGGTTCCATGTTTCACCGTCGCCCTGGTGGTATTGGCGCCAGTGCTTGGCCCGCACGTGTTTTCAAGGGTAAGAAAATGGCGGGCCAGATGGGTAATAAACGTGTTACCACTCAGGGTCTGGAGGTGGTCGATGTGCGCCCCGAAAAGAGCCTGGTTCTTGTTAAGGGGGCCGTACCGGGGCCTGTTAATGGCCTGTTGCTCATCCGGAAAAGCCGCAAGGTTTGATGGCCGGGCTGTACTCAAAGATTCTGGAGAAATACCATGGCAAAAATCGCAGTATATGACATAAACCGGAATCAGGTTTCGGAGCGGGAACTCTCTGACGAGGTGTTCAATGCCGAAGTCAAGGAGTATCTGATTCACGATATGGTCCGATATCAACTGGCTGCGCGCCGTCAGGGAACCTCGGCGGTCAAAAACCGTGCTGCGGTTGCCGGTGGCGGGAAAAAACCTTATCGCCAGAAGGGGACGGGAAATGCCCGTCAGGGGACCATTCGAGCACCTCACTATGTTGGTGGCGGTGTAGTGTTTGGGCCGACTCCGCGTGATTTCGGTTTCAAATTGAACAAAAAAGTAAAAAAGGCCGCATTGCGTAGCGCGCTTTCCGCACGTTTTAAGGAAGAGCGGTTGGCTGTGCTCAATGATATCCAGTTGGACGCCATCAGCACCAAGGGTGTCGCAGAGATTCTCAAGCGGTTTGAGCTTGATAACGTACTGGTCGTTGTTGGCGAAGGTAATCGGAATCTCGAGCTTTCCGCGCGCAACCTGCCTCATGTCAAGGTTCTTAAAGCCGAAGGTGTGAACGTCTACGATCTGATGAATTATCGGAATCTGATTGTCACCGAGGGGGCTGTCGAACAGTTGGAAGGAGCGTTAGGGTAATGAAACCGCTGCACGAGATACTTAAACGGCCCTTGGTTACCGAAAAAACCGTTCAGCAGGAAGGCGAAGCGCAGGTTGTTGCCTTTGAGGTCAAGAGAGAAGCCAACAAGGTCGAAATCAAACGGGCTGTTGAGCAGGCTTTTGAAGTCAAAGTCAAGAATGTCAATACTGTGCTCGTCGCCGGGAAGGTAAAGCGCCTGGGTCGCACTTACGGCAAGCGTTCCAATTGGAAGAAAGCTTACGTAACCCTGGCCGAAGGTAGCTCGATCGATCTGTTCGGTGTTTAATGGGGTGCAATCAGGTAAAACGGAGTTACGATAATGGCAATCAAAAAGTATAAGCCGACCTCGGCTGGTCGTCGGCACATGACCTCGGCCGATTTCGCCGACATCACTGTGGCCAAACCGGAAAAGTCGCTCGTCGAAAAGCTTAATCAGACCGGTGGGCGCAACAATGCAGGGCGCATTACAAAGCGGCATACCGGTGGCGGGCACAAACGCAAATATCGCGTTCTAGATTTTCGCCGGGATAAAAAAGATATTCCAGCCAAAATCGTCAGCATCGAGTACGATCCCAATCGCTCCTCGCGTATTGCTCTTGCTTGCTACGCTGACGGCGAAAAGCGCTACATTCTGGCGCCTCTCGGATTGAAGGTCGGAGACATCGTGATTGCCAGTGAGCAGGCCGACATCAAACCCGGCAACGCGCTGTCCATTCGATCCATACCGCTGGGCACTTGGGTTCATAATGTGGAACTCAAGGCAGGCAAGGGCGGGCAGCTCGCCAGGAGCGCCGGAACCTATGCCATGATTGCCGCCAAGGAAGGCAAGTACGCACAATTGCGTCTCCCTTCGGGCGAGGTGCGACTGGTGCTTCAAGACTGTTGCGCCACAGTGGGACAGGTGGGTAACATCCAGCATGAAAACGTCAAGATTGGCAAGGCTGGCCGTAATCGCTGGCTTGGCAAGCGTCCGCAATCCCGCGGCGTTGCCATGAACCCCGTCGATCATCCCCATGGTGGTGGTGAGGGTAAGAGTTCCGGTGGACGTCATCCGGTTACCCCCTGGGGTGTGCCCACCAAGGGATACAAGACCCGCGTCAATAAGCGTACCGATCGCTTTATTGTACGCCGGAAAAAATGATTTTGTTGAAACATAGAGGAGACCACTGTGGCTAGATCGATCAAAAAAGGGCCGTATGTCGAAGAGAGCCTCCTTCGCAAAATTGATCTTGAAGGGGGAGCCGGTTCCAAAAAGGTAATCAAGACCTGGTCTCGGCGATCGACTATTATTCCTGAGTTTGTTGGATATACCTTCGCCGTGCACAACGGGAAAAAGTTTATTCCTGTTTTCGTAACCGAAAACATGGTTGGGCATAAGCTCGGCGAATTCGCTCCTACGCGCACCTACTATGGACATGGTGCTGACAAGAAGAGCAAAAGGTAAGTAACAAGCGATTTCGCAAGAGGAGTTTCTATTCATGGAAGCTAAGGCCAAGCTTAGGTATGTGCGTCTGTCGCCTCGCAAGACTCGGCTAGTCGTCGATATGGTGCGCGGCAAGGGTGTTCAGGAGGCGCTGAATGTTCTGAGGTTTTCGCCCCAGAAGGCGGCCGGCATTGTTTACCAGCTGGTGGGTTCGGCTGTGGCCAACGCCGAGCAGAAAGGGGTAGCCGATGTCGACCGGCTGTATATAAAGAGCATTGCCGTCGATCAGGGTCCCGTGCTGAAGCGCTTTATGCCGCGAGCACAGGGTCGGGCCACCCGGATCCGTAAACCGACCAGCCACATTACCGTGGTACTGAACGAAAAATAAGTTTAAGGAGGTGATGGTTTGGGCCAGAAAGTACATCCGACAGGATTTCGACTGGGAGTCGTAAAGACCTGGAGCTCCCGGTGGTATGCCGAGGGGGATTATTCCCGGCTACTGCACGAGGATATAAAGCTTCGTAATTATCTTAAAAAGCGGCTTTATCATGCCGGTGTCGCCAAGATTGAGCTTGAGCGAGCTGCGAGCAAAGCCAAGATCAACGTATATGCCGCTCGCCCGGGCATTATCATCGGTAAGAAAGGGGCCGAGGTTGAGGCTCTGAAAAAAGATCTGGCCCGGCTCACCGATAAAGAAATATTTATAAACATTCAGGAAGTCCGTAAGCCTGAAATCGATGCACAGCTTGTTGCCGAAAACGTGGCTACCCAGCTGGAGCGCCGCGTGGCCTTCCGTCGCGCCATGAAAAAGAGCGTAAGCATGGCTCTCAAATTCGGAGCGCAGGGCATCAAGATCACCTGCAGCGGGCGTCTGGGTGGAGCTGAAATGAGCCGCACTGAGTGGTATCGCGAAGGCCGGGTGCCTCTGCACACCCTCAGAGCTGATATTGATTATGGATTCGCCGAAGCCAAGACCACTTACGGTATCATCGGCGTCAAGGTTCTCATCTTCAAGGGCGAAGTCCTGTCGCAGGATTAAGCAAGGGAACCGGATAGGAGTATTCTACCATGTTAATGCCCAAGAAGGTTAAACATAGAAAACAGTTCAAAGGCCGCATGAAGGGCGTTGCCTATCGCGGTAGTGAGCTCAATTTCGGGGATTATGGGCTCAAGGCTGTCGAGTGCGGTTGGATGTCATCGCGCCAGATCGAGTCCGCGCGTCGTGCCATGACGCGCCACGTCAAACGTGGCGGGAAGATCTGGATCCGGGTTTTTCCGGACAAATCGCTGACAAAAAAGCCTGCCGAAACCCGCATGGGTAAAGGTAAGGGTTCGCCTGATAGCTGGGTGGCTGTGATCAAGCCCGGTATGATGTTGTACGAAATGCAGGGTGTAGATAGGGAAGTGGCCTGCGAAGCTTTGCGGCTGGCTGCTCATAAGCTCCCCATGAAGACCAAGATTGTTGTCAGGGAGGATGTGGCCAATGAAAGCTAGTGAGCTTCGTGACCTTACGGTCGAAGAGTTGGAAAAAAAGGTGGAGGAACTTAATCAGGAGTTGTTCAACCTGAAGTTCCAATTGGCTACCGGGCAGTTGGAAAACAGTGCTCGGCTTCCCCAGACGCGCAGGGATATTGCAAGAGTGCATACCGTCCTGCGTCAAAAGCAAAGCTAATCGGCACGGGGAGATAAATTTCAATGAGTAAAATACGTGGTAATCGGAAATCCCGCGTCGGGGTTGTCATCAGCGACAAGATGGATAAGACCGTTGTGGTCGGAGTTGACCAGATGGTCAAGCATCCCATCTACAAGAAATACATCAAGAGAAGGGTCACTTTTAAGGCCCATGATGAAGAAAATCGCTGCAATGTCGGGGATAAGGTTTCAGTCGTTGAAACCCGTCCCATGTCCCGGGATAAACGTTGGCGGGTACGCGAAATCCTGGAAAAGAACGTAATCCTGTAGGAGATAACAGTCATGATACAGATGCAGACGATGCTTGATGTAGCGGACAACTCTGGTGCGCGTAAACTCTGCTGCATCAAGGTTCTTGGTGGCTCCAAGCGGAAGTATGCCGGTCTTGGGGATATCATCATCTGCTCCGTAAAGGAGGCCCTTCCCAACTCCCGTGTTAAGAAGGGAGACGTGGTGAGAGCTGTCATCGTTCGGACCGCTAAGGAAGTACCGCGCCCTGACGGGTCGGCGATTCGTTTCGACAAGAATTCCGCAGTGGTTGTCAACCAGGCCGGGGAACCTGTTGGGACCCGTATTTTCGGTCCGGTTGCTCGGGAGTTGCGCGCGCAACGCTACATGAAGATTGTGTCGCTGGCCCCCGAGGTACTTTAATCCGGAACTGGGAGTAAGAGAAATGGCAGCGAAAAAAATGCATGTCAAAAAAGATGACATGGTGATGGTCATAGCGGGCAAGGAAAAAGGCAAAACCGGCAAGGTAATGCGCGTTTTGCCCGGTAAAGGACGCGTTGTGGTGGAAAGCCTTAACGTTGTCAAGCGGCATACGCGACCCAATCGCGTCAATACCCAGGGTGGTATTGTCGAAAAGGAAGCCCCGCTGGATGCCTCCAATGTTGCACTCGTTTGCAGCGCCTGCAACAAGCCTACGCGGACTGGTGTGAGGGTTCTCGAAGACGGAACCAAGACTCGGTTCTGCAAGAAGTGCAACGAGACCTTGGATAAGTAACGGAGGATTTCCATGGGTGCAAGACTGAAGGAAGTGTATACGCAAGAAATTGCTCCGGCTTTGGCAAAGCGGATGCAATTGAAAAATGTAATGGAAGTCCCCCGAGTCGAAAAGGTAGTCCTGAACATGGGCTTGGGGGAAGCTATCCAGAACGTCAAGGTTCTGGAGTCGGCTGTGGAAGAGCTTACCCGCATCAGCGGGCAGAAGCCTGTCGTGACCAAGGCCAGGAAGTCGATCGCGCAATTTAAACTGCGCGAAGGGATGCCTATCGGTTGCATGGTTACTCTGCGTCGCGACAAGGCGTACGAGTTCCTTGATCGTCTGATCAATGTTGCCCTGCCTCGTGTTCGTGACTTCAAAGGTGTATCGAAGAAGGGCTTCGACGGTCGCGGCAATTATACCCTTGGTATACGGGAACAACTCATCTTTCCCGAAATTGACCTGGACAAGGTCGACAAGGTGAAGGGTTTGAATGTGACCATCGTCACCACGGCCAAAAATGATGAGGAAGGGTATGCGTTGATGGAAGCCATCGGCATGCCGTTTCCGAAAAAAGCCCAAGACTAGGGGAGGACGACGTGGCAAAGAAATCGATGATGATCAAGGCCGCCCGGTCTAATAAATTCAAGGTGCGGAAATACAACCGTTGTCCTTTGTGCGGGCGTCCGCGGGCTTATTATCGCAAGTTCGATATGTGCCGGATTTGCCTGCGCAAACTTGCGCTGGAAGGCAAACTCCCCGGCGTGATTAAATCCAGCTGGTAAATCAGTAAGGAGTTGCATCCATGGCAATGACAGATCCTATAGCCGACATGCTTACCCGCATTCGCAACGCGGGATTGGCCAAGCATCAGAAGTGCGATGTGCCCGCTTCGAACGTCAAGCTGGCCATCGTAAACGTGCTGAAGGAACTCGGCTATATCAGGAATTTCAAGCAGATCAGCGACAACAAGCAGGGAATCCTGCGCATCTACCTGAAATTCGATAACGATAACAAGCATATTATTCATGCCATTGACCGGGTTTCGACTCCGGGATGTCGGGTTTATGTCAATAAAGACGAAATTCCCGTTGTCAAAAACGGTCTTGGCAATGCCATCCTTTCGACTTCGAAAGGGGTTATGCATGATACTGCCGCTCGTGAGGCTCAATTGGGCGGCGAAGTTTTGTGCTCTATCTGGTAGAAAGAACACGGCTAAGGAGCCAGAAAATGTCTAGAATTGGGAAAAAGCCCATCAACATTCCCAAGGGCGTTACGGTGTCTCTGGCCGGAGACACCGTCACCGTAAAAGGGCCCAAAGGGGAGCTTTCAAAGGATATCGTTGCTGGGATACGTTTGGAAACCGCTGGTGACCAGATTCTGGTTCAGAGCGAGAAGGAAGGCAAGCAGGAAGGTGCCTACAGAGGCCTGGTGCGTGCCCTTGTCGCTAATATGGTGGAAGGTGTAACCAACGGCTTTGAGCGTGTTCTGGAAGTCAATGGCGTCGGCTATCGTGCCGAGGTCAAGGGAAGTGCATTGAATCTGTCGTTAGGGTATTCGCACCCGATTGAATATGCGCTGCCCAAAGGGATCTCTGCCGAGGTCGAAAAGCAGACGAAAATCTTCGTACGTGGGATTGACAAGGAACTTGTTGGCGCAACGGCCGCCAAAATCCGGTCTTTCCGCAAGCCCGAGCCTTACAAAGGCAAGGGTGTGAAATACGCCGAAGAACGGATTCTGCGTAAAGCCGGTAAGGCAGGGAAAAAATAACGGAACACAGGGCAAGGAGATAGACAGTGAACGCCGCAATGAAAAGACGCCAGGCGCGATTGAAGAGGCAGGTTCGTGTGCGCCGCAAGGTGCGGGGTACGGCCGAAATGCCCAGATTGTGCGTATATCGAAGCGCCAAGCATATCTACGCACAAATTATCGAAGATACAACCGGAAAGACTTTGGTTTCGGCATCGACGGTCAGTACGGATGTCGGCGAGGGTCTGAAAAATACTGGAAATGTCGAAGCCGCAAAGGCTGTCGGCAAGGCCATCGCCCAGAAGGCTTTGGGTATGGATATCAAAAACGTGGTCTTCGACCGGAACGGTTTTCTTTACCACGGGCGTGTCAAGACCCTGGCGGAGGCCGCCCGGGAAGCCGGTCTGTCTTTTTAGTTAAGGAGGATATCTTTGCTTCGCATCGATCCCAATGAGTTGGAACTGACGGACCGGGTTGTACACATCAACAGGTGTGCCAAGGTTGTCAAAGGTGGACGGCGTTTCAGTTTTTCGGCGCTGGTAGTTGTCGGTGATGGTCAGGGAATCGTCGGCTATGGTCACGGAAAGGCCAAAGAGGTTCCCGAAGCTATTCGCAAAGGCGTGGAGCAGGCCAAAAAGAACCTGATTCGCGTACCGTTGAAGGATCGCACCATTCCTTTTGACGTGCTCGGCAAATTCGGTGCCGGGCGGGTGCTGCTCAAACCCGCTTCCGCCGGTACCGGTGTGATTGCCGGTGGTGCCGTTCGCGCTGTTCTGGAAGTATCCGGAGTCGGCGACATTCTGTCGAAGTGCATCGGTTCGAATAACCCGCATAATGTTGTCCGCGCTACTATCGACGCACTTTCCCGTTTGAAAAGTGCCGAGCAATTGCGTGCGCTGCGTGGCGCCGATACCGAAGAATAAATTCGAGCCGACGAGGAGGGTTTCATGCCCGGTCAAATCAAGGTGACCCTGAAGAAGAGCGGCATCGGTCGCAATGAATATTTTACAAAAGTTCTTAAAGGTCTTGGCCTGACCAAGTTGCATAAGACCGTTGAGCTGCCGGATACTCCTGAAATCAGAGGTATGATCCGCAAAGTAGCGCATATGGTTGTGGTCGAGGACTGATAGAGCGAGGGATTTTAGATATGGATCTGAGTAATCTGCGGCCGGCTATCGGCTCTACAAAGAATCGGAAGCGTATCGGACGTGGACCTGGTTCTGGCAAAGGCAAAACCGCCGGAAAAGGCCATAAGGGACAGAACGCTCGCAGCGGTGGCGGTGTCAAGCCCGGTTTCGAGGGTGGACAGATGCCTCTGCAGCGTCGCCTGCCGAAACGCGGTTTCAAGTCGTTGAATAAGAAGGTTTACGCTCTGGTTAATCTCCGTGATCTGCAGGAGATCTTCGAGGCCGGCAGTGTCGTCGATATCGAGGCAATGGGCCAGAATGGTCTTGTCAGCCAGCTTTATGACGGCATCAAGGTGCTTGGAGACGGTGACCTGGACAAGGCTCTTACCGTCAAAGCCCATAAGTTCAGCCAGTCCGCCATCGCCAAGATCGAAGCAGCTGGCGGGAAAGCCGAGGTAATTTAAATTGTTCAAGCGCATCCAGAATATTTTCAGTATCCCGGAATTGCGGAATCGCATCCTTTTCACGCTTGGGATGCTTGCGGTTTATCGTATTGGGTGTCATGTCCCGATCCCGGGGATCAACGGTGATGTGCTTGCAGAATTTTTTCAGAAAAGCGAAGGTACCCTCCTCGGTATGGTGAGTGCTTTTACGGGCGGGGCGTTGGCGAGAATGACCGTCTTCGCCCTCGGTATTATGCCTTATATCAGCGCATCCATCATTCTGCAGCTGCTCGGGGTTGTGTTTGAACCGGTCGAACGTCTTTCCAAGGAAGGCGAACAGGGTCGCAAGACCATCACCAAATGGACCCGCTACGGTACGATTATCCTTTCGGTCGTGCAGGGAACCGGTATTGCTGTCGGACTTCAATCCATGACCGTAGGTCAGGCCCCTGTCGTTTCGCATCCGGGCCTTGGGTTTATATTGCTTACCGTCATTACCCTGACATCGGGGACCGCCTTTATCATGTGGGTCGGCGAGCAGATCACCGAACGGGGCATAGGCAACGGCATTTCTCTGATCATTTTTGCCGGAATCATCGCCAATATGCCGGCGGCGCTGTTCAATACGCTGCGGTTGGCCAACACCGGAGCGCTGAGCCCTGCCAAGTTGATCTTCCTGCTGCTGGTGGTAGTGGGTACGGTGTGGGCCATCGTCTTTATGGAACTGGCGCAGCGCAGGCTCCCGATTCACTATGCGAAGAGGGTTGTCGGCATGCGGAATTATGGAGGCCAGAAGAGTCATCTTCCGCTTAAGATTAACATGAGCGGAGTTATTCCTCCGATCTTTGCCAGTTCCATCATCATGTTCCCGGCAACGGTGGCCAACCTCATCGATATACCCTGGGTGCAGACGGCTGCAGGGTGGATGGCGCCCGGGAATTTGGTTTATTACATCTTTTATGTTGCATTTATCATCTTCTTCTGTTACTTCTACACGGCTGTTACGTTCAACCCCGTCGATGTGGCTGACAATGTCAAGAAGCAGGGCGGGTATATACCCGGGATTCGTCCCGGTAAGGCAACATCCGATTATATCGACACGGTTCTCGGGCGTCTGACGTTTGCCGGAGCCGCATATGTGTCCATAGTATGTGTATTGCCGACCCTATTGATAACCGGTCTGAATGTTCCTTTCTTTTTCGGCGGGACGTCACTGTTGATTGTGGTGGGGGTTGGGCTCGATACGGCCTCTCAGGTTGAAGCCCATCTTATCTCTCGTTCCTACGAAGGGTTCATGAAAGGCGTGACCCTGCGGGGGCGGCACGGTTAGGAGTGTGAGGTAGAGATGAAGATGATTTTGTTGGGACCCCCCGGGTCCGGAAAAGGTACCCAGGCGAAGATGCTTTCCGAGCGGTTGGGTGTCCCCCAGATTTCGACCGGGGACATGTTGCGGGCTGCTGTTAAGGAAGGAACGCCGATGGGGTTGAAGGCCAAGGCCAAAATGGAAGCGGGTGGTCTGGTTCCCGATGAGGTCGTGGTCGGCATCGTTAAGGAGCGGTTGTTAAAGCCCGATTGTGACAAGGGATTCATTCTGGATGGTTTTCCCCGCACTCTGGCGCAGGCGGATGCGCTTAAGGCCACGCTGTCCGAATTGAATAAGCAACTCGATGCGGTGGTGTCTCTTGAGGTGGACGACGACGCAGTCGTCGGCCGTATTGCGGGTCGTCGTACCTGTCGCGATTGTGGGAAGATGTACCATGTCGAATTTGACGCTCCTGCCGTTGACAACAAGTGCGATAAATGCGGGGGAGAGCTCTTCCAGCGGAGTGACGATCAGGAAGAGACGATACGCAAGCGCCTCGAGGTTTATGCCGAGCAGACCGCTCCATTGATTGCTTATTATAAAAATGACAACATTCTCCGTGATGTGGACGGTATGCAGGAGATCTCTGCCGTTCAGGAGCGGATATTGTCCGAACTGGGCTGCGGCCAGTGATCATTATCAAAACCGCTGATGAGGTCGCGCGTATGCGCGATTCCGGGCGTATCGTTGCTGAGATTCTTGATCTGCTCGAGGAGCGGGTAGTTCCTGGCGTTACGACGCTGGAGCTTAATCAGCTCGCCGAGCGCGAATGCAGAAAGAGGGGGGCCAAGCCGGCTTTTAAGGGATACGGCGGCTTCCCGTTCAGTATTTGTGCCTCCCCCGAAGACAGGATCGTTCACGGTTTCCCAAATGACAGGCCGCTGCCTGAGGGGGAAATACTCAGTATCGATTTCGGGGTTGTCTGGAAAGGTTTTTTCGGAGACTCTGCCAGGACCATGGCGGTGGGAAACATCAGCAGTGAAAAGCGTCGATTGCTCAAGGCTACCAAACGATCCCTGGAGTTGGGGATCGAAAAGGCCTGGCCTGGCAATCGTTTGTTCGACATATCTCATGCTGTGCAGAGCCATGTTGAGGGCCTTGGATTCAGCGTTGTTAAGGAATTTGTCGGACACGGTATCGGACGCGGCCTTCATGAGGATCCGCAGGTACCGAATTTCGGGCCGCCGGGACAAGGGCCCTTGCTGCGCAGCGGCATGGTTCTGGCCATTGAGCCTATGGTTAATGTAGGCAAAGGCGGTGTCAAGGTGTTGGATGACGGGTGGACGGCTGTGACCTTGGATGGCAAGCCCTCAGCCCACTTCGAGCATACTGTTGCGATTACCGAGGACGGTCCGCAGATACTGACCGCGATATAGAAAGAATCGAACGAGAAGGGTCGGTCAACCAAGGAATGCGGCCTTTTCGGAATAACAAGCATCGTACACAAAAGGGATGATCAATGAAAGTTCGAGCTTCGGTCAAGCCGATTTGTTCCAAGTGTAAAGTGGTTAAACGCAAGGGAATTGCCAGGATCATCTGCGAAAACCCCAAGCATAAGCAGAAACAGGGATAAAGGGATCAGGAGGATACGACATTGGCACGAATCGCTGGTATCGATTTACCTAGAAACAAGCGGATCGAGGTTGCGCTCACTTATATTTACGGCATTGGCCGCTCCTCGTCCCACAATATTTTACAGAAGGCCGGTGTTGATCCGAACACCCGCACCGACGATCTGACTGAAGCGGAAGCGGCACAGATTCGCGACGTTGTAGACGCTGAATGTCAGGTTGAAGGGGATCTGCGGCGTGTGGTGACCGGCAACATCAAGCGATTGATGGACCTCGGTTGTTATCGTGGCCTGCGACATCGGCGCGGTCTGCCCGTCCGGGGTCAGAAAACCAAAACCAATGCGCGTACGCGCAAAGGTCCGCGCAAAACCGTTGCCGGTAAGCGTAAGTAAAGGGAGGAACCATGGCTAAGGGTAGTAGGCGAGTTGTACGTAAAAGAGTTGAAAAAAAGAATATAGCCAATGGTATCGCCCATATCCAGGCGACTTTCAACAACACCATTGTCACTATTACGGACATTGCTGGCAACGTGATCTCTTGGTCCACTTGCGGGACCATGAATTTCAAGGGGTCGCGCAAGAGCACTCCGTTCGCGGCGCAGATCGCAGCCGAGGATGCGGCCAAGAAGGCCATGGACCATGGCCTGCGCTCTGTTGAGGTTCGCGTTAAAGGGCCCGGTTCCGGTCGTGAGTCCGCTCTGCGGGCACTTTCTTCGGCAGGTCTGAACATCAGCGTGATCAAGGACGTTACACCTATTCCCCACAACGGTTGCCGTCCGCCCAAGCGCAGAAGAGTTTAAAAAACCAAGGAGGATGAACGTTGGCTAGATATACTGGGCCTGTCTGCCGCCTGTGCAGAAGAGAAACGATGAAGCTGTTCCTTAAAGGGGACAGGTGCTATACCGATAAATGCGCCTTGGAAAGACGGAACTACGCTCCCGGACAGCATGGTCAGGGACGTTCCAAAGTTTCCGATTTTGGCACTCAGTTGCGCGAGAAGCAGCGCATGAAACGTACCTACGGCTTGCTGGAAAAGCAGTTCCGGGCCTACTTCGATAAAGCGGACCGTATGAAGGGTGTTACCGGCGAAAACCTTCTGGTGCTGCTCGAGCGGCGGCTTGACAGCGTTGTTTACCGGTTGGGATTTTCCAGTTCCCGTGCCGAGGGTCGCGCCCTTGTGCGTCAAGGTCATTTTCTGGTCAATGGCCGGAAGGTGAATGTACCCTCCTACGTCATGCGTCCCGATGACGTCATCGAACTGCGCGAGAAGAGTCGCAAGGTCGCCCGCATTAATGAGGCTTTGGACGGTGTTATGCGCCGCGGTTTGCCTTCCTGGGTCGAGCTTGATCGCGAAGCCTTCAAAGGCAGCCTGAAGACTCTGCCCGTGCGGGAGGAAATGACTACTCCGGCCTTCCAGGAGCAGCTGATCGTCGAGCTGTACTCCAAGTAATAGGCACTTGTGATTGCAGCTACCTCATCATGGAGGATGTGAATGTATAAAAACTGGAGAGACCTGATCAAGCCCAAGCGCCTCCAGGTTGATGCGGACTCCTTGTCGGACACCTTCGGCAAGTTCATGGCCGAGCCGTTCGAGCGTGGCTTCGGTACCACCTTGGGAAACTCGCTTCGCCGGGTTTTGCTGTCCTCTTTGCAGGGCGCAGCGATCACCTCGGTGCGCATCAAGGGGGTGCTGCATGAATTTTCGAACATCCCGGGTGTTACCGAGGACGTTACCGACATTATCCTGAATCTCAAAGGGGTGCTGCTCAAGCTGCATGGTTCTGACAGTCGCAACATTCGGATCGTGAAAAAAGGCGCCGGCATCATCACGGCGGGCGACATTATCACGGATTCCCATGTGGACGTGCTCAATCCCGATCATCATATCCTGACCTGCGGGAAGGATGCGGATATCGAGATGGACATGGTTGTAGCTATGGGCAAGGGCTATGTGCCTGCCGAACGCAACAGGGACGAAAAGGCACCTGTCGGTACCATTCCCATCGATGCGCTTTTTTCGCCCATAAAAAAAGTCAATTTTACCGTTACCAATGCGCGTGTCGGCCAGATCACCAACTATGACAAGTTGATCCTCGAGGTGTCGACCGACGGGAGTGTGCGTTCTGACGATGCTGTCGCCTACGCTGCCAAGATTCTGAAGGAACAGTTGCAGATCTTTATCAATTTCGATGAGGAAACCGAGACTGTTGTGGAGGAAGAGAGCGAAGAGAGCCGTAAGATAAACGAAAACCTGTACCGTTCCGTCGAAGAATTGGAACTGTCCGTAAGAAGCGCCAATTGCTTGAAAAACGCCAATATCCATCTCATTGGCGATCTGGTGCAGCGGTCCGAGGCCGAGATGCTCAAGACGCAGAACTTCGGACGAAAATCTTTGAACGAGATAAAGGATATACTTGCCGAAATGGGGCTTTCGTTGGGAATGGTTCTCGAAAACTTTCCTGACCCTGAATACCTTAAAATGATTCAGGAAGGTAAGGAAGAGCTGTAACGGGCAAGGCCAGGAATTTATAAAGAAAGGACCGTTGAACCATGCGTCACAATAAATCCGGTAGGCGGCTCGGGCGTAATTCGAGCCATCGCGCAGCCATGATGCGCAATATGGTGACCTCCATTCTCGAGCATGAAAAGATTACGACGACCGACGCCCGGGCCAAGGAGCTACGTAAAGTCGTGGATCGTATGATTACCCTGGGTAAGCGAGGCGATCTGCACGCGCGGCGGCAGGCCACCAAGGTGCTGCGTGATCGCAATGTGGTCGGAAAGCTTTTCGAATTGATCGGACCCCGTTACAAGGATCGTCCCGGCGGATATACCAGAATTATCAAGCTGGGTCATCGTCTTGGGGACAAGGCTCCGCAGGTCATTATCGAGTTGGTCGAAGAAGAGTTCGCGCCGCGGGCACGCAAAGCGATGGCTGCTGAAGAGACCGCTGCTCCCGTCGAGGAACAAGCCCCGGTCGAAGAGGTTGCCGAAGCTTCCGATGAAACGGAAAAAGGCGAATAACGATATAAAAGATCTGCCCGTCGTGGGACAGACGTAAAGGCAAGGGGTTCGCCCCTTGCCTTTTTTTTTAGCTCAAAATTAAGGCGTCTTGACCAGTTTGGCAGCTGCGTGATAGGTTGTAAGCTTCGACCTTTGGAGGAGTTATGTATAGTCCGGGCATCGAGGAATTCTCCGAATTGGCAAATCAGGGCAACCTTATTCCTGTCTACCGGGAAATCCTGGCAGATATGGAAACCCCTGTGTCTGCATTCAGAAAGATAGACGACAAAAATACCGCTTTTTTACTCGAGAGCATTGCAGGTGGTGAAAAGTGGGCGAGATATTCCTTTCTTGGTAGCGGACCCTGTAAGGTTTTCCGTTGTCGCGGCAGGCATTGGGACGTACTGAACGGCTCCTGTGTGGTGGAAGAAGGTTATGCAGATCGTCCTCTCGATATCCTGAAAGGGATGTTGGAGCGGTATCGGCTGGTGCCAGTGAACGGCCTGCCACGATTTTTTGGCGGCATGGTCGGTTATTGCGGTTATGACACTGTACGTTACTTCGAACATCTGCCGGACTCCAGCGACAGCGAAATCGGTACCTATGACGCCTGCTTTATTCTGACGGAAAAGCTGCTTATCTTTGATAATCTGCGTCAGGTGATCAAGGTGGTCTGCAATGTACATATCGAGGACGGAATCTGCCCTGGCGAGGCCTATAAGAAAGGCATTGCCGCTATTGATGAACTTGTTGGACAATTGCGGCGTCCCTTACCGGTTCCAATGGCCGAAACCGCACCAAAAAATGATGTCGAATTTTCCTCCAACTATAGCCGCGAGGCTTTTTTAGACGCCGTTGAACGCTGCAAAGAATATGTGCGTGCCGGGGACATTATCCAGGTAGTCTTGTCGCAGAGGTTTTCCGGCGCGCTTGGAAACTGCGATCCCTTCGATATTTACCGGGCTTTGAGGACGCTCAATCCCTCACCTTACATGTTTTTTCTGCGTTTTGGAGAAACTCTCGTCATCGGTGCCTCACCTGAAGTGCTGGTACGCAAGGAAGGCGATATGGCAGAGGTGCGGCCGATTGCCGGGACGAGGCCCCGCGGACGCACCGCTGCCGAAGATCTGGCCCTGGAAAAGGAATTGCTGGCCGATCCCAAGGAACTTGCAGAGCATATTATGCTCGTTGACCTGGGGCGAAACGACCTGGGACGGGTCTGTCGCACCGGATCGGTTGAAGTCAGCGAGTTGAAGGTTATCGAAAGATACTCCCACGTAATGCACATCGTCTCCAACGTTCGGGGACAACTGGCTAACAAGCTTGATGCCTTCGATGTTCTGGGAGCGACTTTTCCGGCCGGTACTCTCAGCGGCGCCCCAAAGATCAGGGCGATGGAGATTATCGACGAACTCGAACCGTCGCGCAGAGAAATTTACGGCGGTGCCGTAGGGTACTTCTCCTTCTCCGGGAATATGGATATGGCTATTGCCATTCGCACGCTGGTCGTCCACAACGGCAGGATTCATCTCCAGGCTGGTGCCGGAATCGTAGCCGATTCGGATCCCGAGTCCGAATACGAAGAAACCATAAACAAGGCACGTGGTGCCATGAAAGCCGTCGAGATGGCTTGTAAGGGGCTGGACTGACATGTTGTTGATGATCGACAATTACGATTCCTTTACCTACAACCTGGTTCAGTATTTTGCCGAGCTGGGCGAGGAAGTCGAGGTTTACCGCAACGACCAGATTGATGTCGGTGGTATTCTGCAGCGAGCGCCGCAGCGTCTCGTCGTATCTCCCGGTCCCTGTTCGCCGAAGGAGGCCGGGGTCTCTGTCGAAGTGATCCGGAAGCTCGCAGGAAAATTGCCGATTCTCGGGGTTTGTCTCGGGCACCAGTCGATCGGATATGCCTATGGCGGTAAAATCGTTCGCGCCGCGTCACTTATGCATGGCAAAACCAGCCAGATTCATCACGACGGACGCGAACTGTTCGCCGGGTTGCCGAATCCGTTCGATGCGACCCGTTATCATTCCCTGGTGATCGAAAAGTCCAGTTTCCCGGAGTCTCTGAAAGTAACAGCCTGGACGGACGATGGCGAAATTATGGGACTTCGTCATCGGGAACTTCCTGTATGGGGGGTCCAGTTTCATCCTGAATCCATTTTGACGGTGGCCGGCAAGGACCTGCTACGGAATTTTTTGCATCTGCGCTGAGATCTCAGCCAAGGTAGTGGAGGTTGCATGATCAAGCAGGCTATTGCCCGCGTTGTGGAAGGACAGGACCTCAACGAATCCGCCATGGTCGAGGTTATGAATCAGATCATGGGAGGCGAAGCGACGCCGGCTCAAATCGGCGCCTTTATCGCCGCATTGCGCATGAAGGGCGAAACGGTGGAGGAAATCACGGGCGCGGCCAGAGTTATGCGGGATCGTGCTGTGCCGGTAAAGGTCGGTCGGGTTCTCGATATCGATCGGGAGGAAATCAATCTCGATCAGGAGACCATGTCGACGGTTCTCGATACCTGCGGTACGGGCGGCAGCGGGACCAAGTCGTTCAATATCTCTACGACGGTGGCGTTTGTCGTTGCCGCCTGTCATGTCAAGGTTGCCAAACACGGAAATCGGAGCGTCTCTTCTCTTTGCGGCAGTGCCGATGTGCTTGAAGCTCTCGGCGTAAATCTCGACGTTGGGGTGGAGACCGTAGAGCGCTGCATAACGGAAGTCGGTATAGGGTTCCTGTTTGCCCCGGCACTGCATGGCGCCATGAGATATGCCATCGGACCCCGCCGTGAAATAGGCATTCGCACCATTTTCAACATACTTGGTCCGCTAACCAACCCTGCCGGGGCGGATCGTCAGGTGCTGGGCGTCTATCGGGAAGATCTGGTGGCGACGTTGGCCGAAGTCCTCTGCCGTCTCGG
>ERZ1673962.832-NODE-832-length-17997-cov-4.752982_pt1 | contig 17997 bp, 15 predicted proteins | sample MGYA00580188_ERZ1673962 | MGnify/ENA primary metagenome ERZ1673962 (study PRJEB41334, sample SAMN05608104) | rock metagenome | biome: terrestrial subsurface; feature: shale formation; material: shale | place: USA: Pennsylvania ... | reverse complement strand
CACTCAGCACTCAGCACTCAGCACTCAGCACTCAGCACTCAGCACTCAGCACTCAAGAGATTCTACCTTCCCCCAACCCACCTACCAGATGTTCGAGAAAGGATGCGGCGTCCATGACGATGCCCAAGGACTGGCGACTGCCGCGGTCCCGAAGTTTGGTCACCACTGCCGGATTGACGTCGACGCAGATCGTCACCACGCTGGCCGGCAACAGATTGCCGGTAGCGACGGCATGCAGTGTGGTGCCGATCATGATGGCCATACCGACATCCTCTACATGGCGGCGCATGATACGTTGCGCCTCCAGCACGTCCGTAACGACATCGGGCAGGGGACCGTCGTCGCGAATCGAACCGGCCAGAACAAAGGGAATCGCCCGACTTATGCAGGCGTGCATCACTCCTTTGGTCAAAACCCCGTGTTCCACCGCTTTGGCAATGGAACCGGCCCGTCGAATCCGGTTGATGGCCCACAAATGGTGTGCATGCCCTTCCCTCTCGGGCGGATCGCCTCCAACAGGTACGCCGAGAGAAGTACCATACAAGGCTGCTTCGATATCGTGAGCCGCGAGGGCATTACCGGCAAACAGAACATCGATCCAGCCGTCCCGAAGAAGTTTTTCCAGTATCGGCCCTGCACCGGTATGAATGATGGCGGGTCCGCCGACCAGCAGAACTTTGCCGCCTGCGTCCTTGATTCGACGGGCGGCGTGCACGATATGCTGCAGCAAGGGCCGCTTGGGCTTCTCTGCCGAAACGGCGCTCTCCATAAAACGAAAATGGCCCCTGTTGTTTTTTTGCGGAGGATAGCAGACCCGCACCCCTTCGGTTTCGATCACCACACGTTGTCCCGCCTCGACATCGGCCATCGGAACGGTCCAGGCATTTTGCATCGCTTGATCAAGTACAATGGCCAGATCCATCTCTTCTCCTGCCACCGAAAGCCATCTGTCCTTGACAAAAACCTCCGTGGGAAGATTCGTTGTGGCGTAAAAGCGATCCGGCAACACACCGTCGGCAGGAGCCGGCTCCCATCTTGCCGGTTTCGGCATTACCGGTTCGACGCCGAGCATGGCAAGATTCTGCAAAACCGATTGAAGCACGGCTTCATCTGGCGCATTGATGCATAGCACTGCACAACTTTCATCCTTGCGCGTCCTGCCGATTTGCAATTCGACAATTTCGTAGGTACCTCCGAAACGTTCCACCGTATCGAGGACCTGGGACAGGACCGGTCGATCGATAAAATGTCCTTCAAGCTTGACGTGTTGCTCCGGCATTTCAATCCTCCTCGCAGGCAGGCAACGAGCACTCAAAGGTTTTCCCTGGCCAGGGGGGTAGTCTATGCAGTAAAATGAAGGGCCAGCGTTAATAAAGGACCACCGAACATGATCGATGCCATCTCTCTGCTGAAAAAATATTATCCCGCCGGCAGCGATGCGTACGCCATCCTGCTCAAACACAGTCAAAGCGTCGCTGCCAAGGCTACCGAGATCGCCCGCTTTTTACCGGAATCGACGGTGGATGTGACTTTTGTCATCGAAGCGGCACTCTTACACGACATCGGCATACGTTTCACTTCAGCCACCACCCTCGGTTGCTTCGGCGACCTTCCCTATTTATGTCACGGCCTGAAGGGTCGGGAGTTACTGGAAGCCGAAGGATTGCCGCGACATGCCCTGGTATGCGAACGCCATATCGGCGTCGGTCTGACCGCAGCCGAAATCGTACGGCAGAAACTCCCTTTACCCGAGCGGGACATGCTGCCGACAACCCTCGAGGAACAGATCATTGCCTATGCCGACCTGTTCTTCTCCAAAAATCCTGCCAGCGCCGGTCTGGAACGCCCCCCCGATGAGGTACGCAAGTCACTGACCCGTTTCGGAACCGACAAGGTGGACATATTCAACCGGTGGCACGCCACGTTCAATGGTTAGAATTTTCCCCTTTCCTAAATCAGCAAGCTCAGAATAAAAACCCAAAAAACAAAGACCGCCTTCCTGAAGGAAGACGGCCCTCGTTGCTAGGTCCTACCGAGGCGATTCCATCTCATCCAATTGCAGATAGCGATAGATTTCCTCGGCACGGGAGGATATCCGTTCTTCGTAGACCGCAAAATACCTTTCCACGGTCGGGATGCGGCCAAGCCAACTGATGATGGCTGCCAGCTCCGCCGAACCGAGGTAAACCTGGGCATCGTCTCCGAGTCGGTTATCGAAATTGCGCGTGGAGGTGGAAAAAACCCGCGCACGGGCCGGAACCCTCGCCTGATTGCCCATGCAAAGCGAACAGCCGGGGAGTTCTATACGGGCACCGATGGCACTGAAGTTGGCAAACAGAGCCTCATCCTTCAATTGCTGATGATCCATGCGCGTCGGCGGGCAGACCCAGGTGCGCACCCGGTCATTGAAATGTCGCCCCTCCCAGATAGCCGCAGCGGCACGGAAATGGCCGATATTGGACATGCATGAGCCGATGAAGACATCATCGATGGCCTCTCCGGCGATCTCCGACAGAGGATGCACATCATCCGGATCGTTGGGACAACAGACAAGGGGTTCGTTCAGCTCATCGAGATCCACCTCGATCACCGCCGCATAGCGGGCATGGGCATCGGCGCGCAGAAGAGCGGGGTTTTCCAGCCATTCTTCGACGGCTGCTATACGATTGCGCAAAGTTTCGGACGATTCGTAACCCTCGTCTATCATGCTCTTCATCAGCGCCACGTTGGAACGTAAAAAGGCGGCTACCCGCTCCTCGCTCAACTGGATGCAGCCTGCCGCGGCACTCCGTTCGGCAGCCGCACAAGTCAACTCGAAAGCCTGCTCGACGGTCAGATCCTCGAGCCCTTCCATCTCCAGAATACGACCGTTGAATACGTTTTTCTTGTTCTTTTTCGGGACCGTCAAAAGCCCTTGATTGATGGCCGTATAGGGAATGGCATTGACGACATCCCGCAGCGTGATGCCCGGCTGCAGCGTGCCCTTGAAGCGCACCAGCACCGATTCCGGCATATCCAGAGGCATGAACCCCAGCGCACCGGCGAAAGCCACCAGTCCAGAACCTGCAGGAAAGGATATCCCCATGGGAAAACGGGTGTGGGAATCGCCGCCCGTTCCGACGGTATCCGGCAGCAAGAGGCGATTGAGCCAGCTGTGGATAACGCCATCGCCCGGACGCAAGGCGACCCCGCCACGCTCTTCCATAAACCCCGGCAAGGTCTGATGCATTCTGACATCGGTAGCCTTGGGGTAAGCGGCGGTATGGCAGAAGGACTGCATGAACAGCGGCGTCTGAAATTTAAGGCAGGCCAGTTCTTTCAATTCGTCGGCCGTCATCGGCCCGGTGGTATCCTGCGAACCGACCGTTGTCATGCGTGGTTCACATGAGGTGCCCGGCAACACGCCGGGAAGACCACAGGCCTTGCCGACCAGTTTCTGCGCCAGGGTATAACCCCGGCCGGGCTCCGCCACGGGGTTATCCGGCATGGTGAACAGGGTGGAGGGCTCCATCTGCAGAGTCTGTCGCGCTCGCTCCGTCAAGGAACGTCCGATGATCAGAGGTATCCTGCCACCGGCCTGATATTCGTCCGGCAGAGTATTGGGTGCCAGATCGAAAGAAACCAATACCTCCCCTGCGTCATCCAGAATACGTCCCGCCAGAGGTGCAACGACGACTTCGGCACCATGCTCAAGTTTGTCGACATCGGCACATATGGGCAAAGCGCCGGAATCTTGCGCAGTGTTGAAAAAAATCGGTGCGATGGCACCACCGATGACCACCCCGCCACGACGTTTATTGGGCACGCCGGGGATATCTTCACCGATATGCCACAGCAGGCTGTTGCAAGCCGATTTGCGCGAAGATCCCGTACCCACCACGTCGCCGACAAATGCCACCTGATGACCGGCCTTGCGCCACTCCGCAATGGTTTGCACACCACTGGGAAACCGGTTTCGCCCCATGCTCAGGGCATGCAGAGGGATGTCGGGCCGACTCCAGGCATCGCCCGCCGGCGACAAATCGTCAGTGTTGATTTCCCCTTCTACCTTGAAAATTTTAACCCGGATGCTCTCAGGTATCTTGGGACGACCTGTAAACCAGTCTGCATTCGCCCAATTTTCCAGGACCTGACGGGCATGGGGGTTGCTATCGGACAAAGCCAGAACATCCTCGAAAGCATCATAAACCAGAATCAACCCGCTCAAGGCCTTAACCGCCATCGGCGCCAGTTGCGCATCGTCCAGCGCGGACAGCAAGGGGGCGATATTATAGCCGCCAAGCATGGCGCCGAGTAATTCAACGGCCGCGACCCTGTCGAGCAAAGGACTCTCCACCGCACCGCGTACTATACGCCCGAGAAATTCCGCTTTGACCTCCGCGGCCGGATCGACGCCTGGCGCGATCCGGTTTGTAAACAGATCGACCAGCAATGTTTCCCTGCCGGTAGGAGGAGCCGTCATCAATCGGCACAGTTCTGCGGTCTGTTCAGCATTCAGAGGCAGGGGTGGAATCCCCATGGATGCACGGTCGTCAACATGTCGCAAATATTCATTGAGCATCAAATATCTCCTCACATCTCAGGGCAACCGGAAGCCGCCAGGCATTAATTGTATCCTTTATCAGGGGTTATCTGCATCTTCATAAATTAAAAGACATATTCGGTTCTGGTCAAGCGTGCCGTTCCCCGAAAGCAAACTTATCAAAACACAATCCTTGGCCGGAAAAAAAACGCCCGCGCGGCAGACACCGAACGGGCGTTTTCACTCAATCATCTGGTTTTTCAGTAAGGTTGCGCAGGTTGGGTAGACCTTTGTTGCTGTTGATTAGGCGTTATAGTTATGGCAACACGCCGGTTCATCTGACGACCGGCTTCGGTGGCATTGCTCGCGATGGGTTTGGTCTCCCCATAACCGACGGTTAACAACCGCATGGGCGCCACACCGTACCCGACGAGTGCGTTTTTCACGGAATCGGCACGCTGACGCGAAAGCTGCATGTTGTACTGCTCGCTTCCCGTGCTGTCGGTGTGTCCGGCAATCTGAATCGTCGTCTGCGGATAATTGTTGAGCACGCCGGCAACCCGCTGCAGCTCGTCATACCCTCCCGGCTTGACGGTATAGGAGTTGATATCGAACAGAACATCCGACTTGAAAGTCACGGCAAGCACTTCGGCATCACGCTGAATACTCGCCCCTTCAACCCCGGCAAGCTGCTGTCGCATGGCCATTTCCTGTTTTTCCATGTAATTGGCGAAGAAACCGCCAGCCGTACCCCCCAACGCCGCACCGATACCGGCGCCGATAAGAGTTCCTTCCGTATCGCCGCCGATAAGTTGCCCCAACCCGGCCCCAACGGCAGCCCCGGTCCCCGCACCGATAGCCACGCCTTTCTGGGTTCGCGTCATGGGCTGGCTGCAACCCGCAGCCACAAGGGTAAGCAGCGCAACGACTGTCAGCAATTTTTTCATGACCTGCTCCTTCCAAAAGTTGTTGGATTATTGAGATCAATGATGAGAAATATCTTCGCCGTACTCATATTTAGCATGCCGCCCCAAAAAAGCAAAGATTAATTATGAACGGTTTTCCACCCTTGAGTTTTCTTTTAGGACGAGCCATTTTCGGAAAAGTTTACCACCGGCAAAAAATTATTTCCACCGCGCCTTATGCCGAAAGAATTGGCCTTTACCCGATTCCTCCGCCAGGCAGGCAAAACCATGTCACAGCGCTAAATACGAGTCTGTTTCTGACGCACCGTCACAAGATCGTTCGTCGTTCTAAGACATCGAGCTTCCGATTATCTGGCGGTATCCTTCATAAACCAAACGCATCGATCTGCGTACACGTGCAAGCAGACGGGTAAAATTCAACGGTTTTGCAACAAAATCAAAGAACCCCATATCGAGCAGCAACGCCTCTTCTTCCGCATACGCTCTGTTCGACATACCGATAACGGGAATTTGGCGAGACCGACAGTTGGTCTGCAGTGTTCGGAAAACGTCTTTTCCGCTCATACCCGGCAAAGCTGTCTCCATGAGAATGAGATCCGGCATTTTGCCCAAAACCAATTTGAGGGCTGCAGCTCCGTTATTTGCCGACAACGTTCGATATCCCGCCTGCTGCAACCTTGAACTGACGGTTTTGCAATAGACATCCTCATCCACGACCAAAACCGTGCGAAACTCGTTGCCGCGCGGGTCCGCCTCCTTCAGATAAAATACTCTGATGGCCTGGTCGATTTCGGCTAGTGTCGCCAGAACCGGAACGGTGCGCAAACCGGTTTTGAAAGCCACGTCATCCAAGGTTGCAAGGTCCAACGGATCACATGTGGCGAGATACAGAGTGCGGTCCTTGATCCCAAGAGGGAAAACCTTTCTTTCCACAGCCATTTTACTGTCAATCTTCCGGGCAAGGTCTTCCAATTGAACGGGACGACGAATCCTTTCAATCTTTTTCATGTTGTACTGTCGGGCCAGGATACGCAGAATGTCCTTGTCACAGATAATTCCCAACTGTTCAAAGATCTGACCAAGAGGCTGTTTGGTTATTTTCTGCCGCGCCAGAGCTTTATCCAGATCCGCCTGGGTTATCACTCCCATACCAAGCAGAATTTCCCCGAACCTTAAACGCTTTTTCATAGTACAAACATCCCCATACGACTATTTCTTGACTTTCTTACTCAGGATCATTCGGACTTTCAACAATGCAACTTCTGATCCATCCCGAATCCTGGGCCTCTTCGCAAGCCGCCTGGTTTTCCCGGCATCGGCCGGCATTGCCCCGCTTAAAACTTGAAAATGCCTTCATTTCCATGCTAATTTCACGGTTTGTGAAAACGCGATATCGAAACTACGGAGGTTGACCGATGAAAATAAACAGGGAGCAGGTTGAACATGTCGCGCGATTGGCGCGTCTGGCTCTGTCGGACACGGAACTGGAGACCCTGACCGGGGAGATGGATGCCATCCTCGACTATGTAGAAAAGCTTAACGAACTCGACACGGATCACATCGTACCCACGGCCCACGCCGTTCCTGTGGAAAATGCTTTTCGCGAGGACAGCGTCGGTGCATCCATCGGCTCGGAGAAAGCCCTGCAGAACGCCCCTGAAGCTTCGGACAACTGTTTTGTCGTCCCCAAGGTTATTGAATGATTTCCCGCCAGGTGACCCGAGACCGTCCTGCAACCTGCCACGGTTTCAGTAATCGGCAGTCTCTCTGGTCGCTCCATACAAGTTACAGGAGAGCAACATGGCATTAACGGATCTAACCGTCCATGAACTGCAAGCGCTTTTAAGAACCCGGGAGATATCTTCCCGCGAACTTACCCTGGCTTTTCTCAAGCGTATTGCCGACACCGACAAGCACATCGGTGCCTTTATCACCACCTGTGAAAAGACGGCTCTTGAAAATGCCGACAGGGCCGACGCACGCCTGTCTGCAGGGAACGCCGCCCCTCTGACCGGCATTCCTCTAGCCCTCAAGGATATTTTCATTACCGAGGATATCCGCACCACCTGCGCATCGCAGATCCTCGACAATTTTATCCCGCCATATAACGGCACCGCAGTGCGCAAATTGATGGAGCAGGAGGCCGTCCTGCTCGGCAAGCTGAACATGGATGAATTCGCCATGGGCAGTTCCAACGAAAACAGCGCTTTCGGAACCGTTAAAAATCCCTGGAACCGGGAATGCGTACCCGGAGGATCTTCGGGAGGTTCGGCAGCCGCCGTGGCTGCCCGCCAGGCGGGGGCAACCCTGGGAACCGATACCGGCGGCTCCATTCGTCAGCCGGCTTCCCATTGCGGCGTGGTGGGACTCAAGCCGACTTATGGTCGCGTTTCGCGCTATGGCGTCGTCGCTTATGCCTCGTCTCTCGACCAGGTCGGGCCGGTGGCACGCGACGTGGAAGACTGTGCCATTATGCTTGGTGCCGTTGCCGGATACGATCCTGCGGATTCGACCTCTATCAACCTGCCTGTTCCCGACTACCAGGCAGCTTTGAAACAGGGGGTTAAAGGTCTCAAGATCGGTTTGCCCAAGGAATATTTCATCGAGGGACTCGATGCCGACATCCAGCAAACTATCGACAAAGCCATAAACACCCTGCGCGAACTCGGCGCGGAGACGGTAGAGGTATCGCTGCCGCATACCGAGTACGCCGTCGCCTGTTACTATCTTATCGCCACCGCCGAAGCCTCCAGCAACCTCGCCCGCTACGACGGGGTGCGCTATGGCAAGCGGATGGACGACGGGCGGGGTCTCATCGATATGTACATGAAGAGCCGCGCTGCAGGATTCGGCCCCGAGGTAAAACGCCGCATCATGCTCGGCACCTACGCCTTGTCGTCGGGTTATTACGACGCCTACTACCTCAAGGCACAGAAGGTGCGAACCCTCATTCGCCAGGATTTTCTCGATGCCTTCAACCACGTCGACGTCATCCTGACACCGGTTGCACCGACACCCGCCTTTCGCATAGGCGAGAAAACCGCCGACCCGCTGCAAATGTACCTGTCGGATATTTTCACCATTCCTGTCAATCTGGCGGGCACCTGCGGTTTAAGCGTCCCTTGCGGTTTTTCCCGCGACGGCCTGCCCATCGGAATGCAACTTATCGGCCGGCCCTTTGGCGAAGAAACGATTCTGCAGTCCGCTTACGCCTACGAGCAGGCTACGGAGTGGCATCGCCACAGCGCCCCCCTGTAGTCACCAACGGCAAGACCGGAACGTGTCCTGCCGTCAAAAGGAATCGCCCCAAAGATCCATGCGCAAAAACCGGAAATCAGTCGGCCTTGCGCATGCGGAAGGAATCGACCATGACATCGCGATATGAAGTTGTTATAGGGCTCGAAGTACACGTTCAGCTCACCACCCAAACCAAAATTTTCTGCAACTGTTCCACCGCCTTCGGCAAGCAGCCCAACAGCCAGACCTGCCCGGTCTGTCTCGGTTTGCCCGGTGCCCTGCCGGTGCTGAACCGCAAGGTGGCAGAATACGCCATCAAAACCGGACTGGCAACCAACTGCAGCATAGCTCCGCGTTCGATTTTCGCACGTAAAAATTATTTCTACCCCGACCTGCCCAAAGGCTACCAGATATCGCAGTTCGAATTGCCGATCTGCGAACACGGACGGCTCGATATCGAGGTCGAAGGCCAGCCCAAATCGATCGGCATAACCCGCATTCATATGGAAGAAGATGCCGGCAAACTGCTGCACGACAGCGGCGACACCTCGCGTGTCGACCTCAACCGGGCCTGCACGCCGTTGCTGGAAATCGTTTCCGAACCGGACATGCGGTCCTCCGACGAGGCGATCGCCTACCTCAAGAAACTGCATCAGATCGTCGTCTATCTTGGAGTCTGCGACGGAAATCTTGAAGAAGGCTCCTTCCGCTGCGACGCCAATGTATCGATTCGTCCCTGGGGACAGAAGGAATTCGGCACCCGTGCCGAACTGAAGAACATCAACTCCTTCCGTTTTATCAAGCAGGCCATCGACTACGAAATCGAACGACAGGCCGACATTCTCGATGACGGCGGCAGGGTAATCCAGGAAACCCGTCTGTTCGATACCGACAGTGGCACCACCCGTTCCATGCGCGGCAAGGAAGAAGCACACGATTACCGGTATTTCCCTGATCCGGACTTGGTCCCCCTGATCGTTTCTGACGAATGGGTCGAACAGATGCGCCGTGAACTTCCCGAACTTCCGGAAGCCAAGATAAGCCGGTTTGTCGGCGAACTGGGGCTCCCTGCCTATGATGCCGGGGTACTGGCCGCGGACCGTTTGATGGCAGAATACTATGACAGTCTGGTGGCCCTCAACGGCAATGCCAAGCTCTGCGCCAACTGGGTTATGGGAGAACTGCAGCGCGCCCTCAACGACAGCGGCACAAGCATTGCCGATTGTCCCGTAACGCCGCAACTGCTGGCCGGCATCCTCAAACGCATCGACGACAACACCATTTCCAACAAAATTGCCAAAACCGTTTTCGACGCCATGTGGCAAAGCGGCAAGGACGCCGACACCATCATCGAAGAACAAGGCCTCAAGCAGGTTACCGACACCGGTGCCATCGAAGCTATCGTCGACGAGGTGCTGGCGGCCAACCCAGGCCAGGTCGAGGAGTACCGGGGCGGCAAAGAAAAATTGATGGGCTTTTTCGTCGGGCAGGTCATGCGCGCCACCAAGGGCAAGGCCAATCCCGCGGCCGTCAACGAAATGTTGAAGAAAAAACTGTCAGGCTAACCTTGATCAAAGAGCTCAAAAGGTTACGCTAAAATAAGAATCGCATTCGTCCTATGGGACTTGTAGGCCTTATGTGTCCCATGAATCAACGGACCGTTGCTGACCGCACTCAGCACGCAGTATCCCGGAGCTTTGCATGTCCATAAAGCCTATTGAATACCGCCATGGAGTGGTTCGCATGATCGATCAGCGTCTGCTCCCCACGGAAGAGTTGTGGCTCGAATACAGCGACTACCAGACTGTTGCCGAAGCCATTCGTACCATGGTCATCCGCGGTGCGCCGGCCATCGGCGTGGCGGCTGCCTACGGAGTCGCCCTGGGAGCGCGGGACATCGAGGCCGAGGCGTTCGAGGATTTCTATGCCGCTCTGGAAGAGATCTGCGATGTCCTGGCCGCCACACGCCCTACCGCCGTCAACCTGTTCTGGGCCCTGGAGCGCATGAAAGCCAAAGCCCGCGAACTGACCGGGACTCCCATACCTGGGATCAAGGCGGCTCTGCTGGACGAAGCCCACACCATAGCTGCGCAGGATGAAGCCATTAACCGCAGCATGGGCAGGCACGGCGCCGAGCTTATCGCTGACGGTGCGCGGGTTTTGACCCACTGCAATGCAGGTGCCCTGGCCACCGGGGGATACGGCACCGCTCTGGGTGTGATTCGCGCAGCCGTAGAGAACGGCAAACAGATAAGCGTGCTGGCTGACGAAACCCGTCCGTTTCTGCAGGGTTCCCGTCTGACAGCCTGGGAGCTTCACAAAGACGGCATCCCTGTCACCTTGATTTGCGACAACATGGCCGGAGCTCTTATGCGCCAGGGTGAAATCGACTGCGTCATCGTCGGAGCCGACCGGATCGCCGCCAACGGCGATGTCGCCAATAAGATCGGAACCTACAGCGTGGCTGTGCTGGCAAAAGAACATGGCATTCCGTTTTATGTCGCCGCGCCCCTGTCGACCATCGATCTGGACATTCCCGACGGCGACCACATCCCCATCGAAGAACGCGACACCAATGAAGTAACCCATTGCGGACCGAGTCGTCTGGCACCGGAAGGCGTCAAGGTGCGCAACCCTGCTTTCGACGTCACCCCGTCCAGACTGATCACGGCCATCATTACCGAGCGCGGCGTGGTTCGGGGAAATTACCTCGCCGGTCTTGCCCTACTTTTCAAGGAGACTGCCTGACTCATGAGCCAGGAGATCACGACGGCCCAACTGGAGAACCTCTGCAAGCAAGGTGACGAGAAAGGCCTGGCTCATCTCGCCGCAGAACTCGGCTTCGCCGAGTGCTCCAAAAGCGCCGTCAATCTTCTGTCCCTCTATCCATGGCTAGGCGACGGTGCAGGAATAAACCATCTGGCACAACAAACCCTGGAAACCGCCGATCCCGACCAGGCTCTCAACGGACTGGAACGCATCGGGAACATGTTGCAACCGGAAGACCGGGATGCTTTGTTTAGCAATCCGGAGGGCTGCCGCTATCTGCTCACCGTCCTGGGGGCCTCAACTTTCCTTACCAACATTCTGTGCAGACACCCGGCACTGTGCCGCCCATTGTTTGTCGATGGCGGTTTTACGCAAAACAAAAACACCGAGCAGATGCTCGACGAGCTGCGTCAGGCCTCTGCCCCCCCGCGAAATTTTCCCGAATTGCAAAAGGAATTGCGTCTTTACAAACAGCAGGAAATCCTGCGTATCGCCGCACGCGACCTGGGCGGTCTGGCTCCTTTAGAGGAAGTCACTGCCGAGCTTTCCGATCTGGCCGCAGCCAGCCTGCAACATGCCACCGACATCTGCGAGTCCCTTCTGCAAACCGAACATGGCGCGCCCCTGATCGAAGATACAGCTGGTAAACCAGGTAACAAGGCGGAATTCGTCGTCTTCGCCATGGGCAAATTCGGAGGGCGCGAGCTGAACTTCTCCTCCGATATCGACCTGATTTACTGTTATTCCAGCGACCAGGGGCAGACATCGGGCATTCCCGATGGTAAAGGCGGCATGAAAAGCCGCCTGATCCTTCATCAGTACTTTGTCAAACTGGCCGAGATGGTCACCCTCGCCATCGGACAACGCACCGAAGAGGGACTGGTATTCCGGGTCGATCTCAATCTGCGACCGGAAGGCAGAACCGGGGAAGTCGTCAATTCCCTGCGTAACACCGAGACCTATTATGAATACTGGGGACAGAGTTGGGAACGCTGCGCCATGCTCAAAGCCCGGCCGGTGGCCGGTTGCCTGGAGTTGGGCGACGAGTTGCTGCGCTATCTGGAGCCTTTCATCTATCGCCGGTTCCTCGATTACACCATGATCGAAGACCTCAAGGTCATGAAACAGAAGATCGACCGTAACCTGACGCGTGAACGGGAGGGAGAACGCAATCTGAAACTCGGACGGGGCGGCATACGCGAAATCGAGTTTTTCATTCAGGCCATGCAGCTGATTCATTCCGGCAAGCGACCGGGACTGAGAGAAAAAAACTCTCTCAAAGCGCTGGCCCTGCTTCGCCGCGAGGGTTTGATTGATGAAGAAACCTTCGAAACCTTATCCGATGCCTATACCTTTTTGCGTACAACCGAACACCGCATTCAGGTGGAACAGGAACGTCAGACCCACAATCTACCGTGCAACAGCCATGAACTGCGACTTCTTGGACGTCGCTGCGGGTTCCCTGACGAAGCATCCTTCATGACCGAACTGGAACGCCATCGCAAAGGGGTGGAAGCCGTTTATCACGATCTTTTCTACACCGGTGAAGAAGCTGCAGCCGAAGTCAGTCGCGAGGTGCGGATGCTTCTCGACCCGTCCCTTGACGAAGACCTGGCCAAAGACCTGCTGGAGGGAAAAGGCTTCACTCATCCCGATGCCGCTTACGAAAACCTGCTGACCTTGCGGGACGGGCCGCCCCATGTCAGGTTGTCCCCGGTCGGACGCCGCCACCTGGAGCGCATCGCCCCCATGCTGCTGCAGGAAATTCTCGATTTCCCCGCACCGGATATGGCGCTGAGCAACCTGGAACGCTTCCTGGCCGGATTGCATGCTCGCGCCACTTTCTATGCGCTCCTGGCGGAAAACCTGCAGATTCCGAAGCTGCTCATTTCCCTGTTCGGCACCAGCCAGTTTTTATCGCGCAACCTGATCGAGCACCCGGAAATCCTCGATATGCTGGTCGCCCGCGCCCATGCCGTGGAACGCAAGGACCGCGCCACCATGGAGAAGGACCTCGAGCGATTGATGCAACTGGCGGTCGATTACGAAGGACAACTCGACGCTTTGCGGCACTTCCGCAACGAAGAGTTCCTGCGCATCGCCCTCAACGACCTGCACGGCAAAATGCCCCCTCAGGAAGGTCCCCGTCAACTGACCCGCCTGGCCGAAGTCTGCCTCAACCGGGCTGTCGCCATTGCCAGAAAACAACTCCTGCCGCGCTTCGGTCTGCCGATGCGCCGTGAAAACGATGGGTCGCTTCGCGAATCGGATTTCGTCATTGTCGGCATGGGGAAGCTGGGAGGCGAAGAACTCACCTACCACTCGGATCTGGACATCATCTTTCTCTTTGAAGGGGAAGGTCAAACCTGTGCGGCTCCGGGCAGCGACCCCAACCTGTTCCGCCAACGCAGCAACCAGGAGTATTTCGCACATCTTACCCAACGTATCATCTCCACACTGACCTTGACCACCCGGGAAGGCTACGTCTACCAGATCGAAACCCGCCTGCGCCCATCAGGCCACCGGGGCCCCCTGGTATCCAGCCTGGAATCATACCGTGCCTACCATAAAACCGCCGCCCGACTCTGGGAACGCCAGGCCCTGATCAAGGCACGGGTTATCGCGGGTTCCAAATCGCTGGCGGATCGCATCCATGCCTTCAACCGCGAAATCGTCTATCAGAGGCCCCTGCCGGCCGACCACAAACAGGAAATCTATCGCTTACGCAGGCGCATGGAACAGGAAATTGCCAAAGAAAGCAAAGGCCGCCGGGACATCAAGACCGGGCGCGGCGGCCTGGTCGATGTGGAATTCCTGGTGCAGTACCTGCAGTTGCTGTACGGCAGAGCTTGTCCAGCGCTGCAGTGCCAAAACACCCTGGAAGCCCTCAAGATATTGCGTCGGGAATCGGTGCTGAACAAAACGGATTACCGCCTTCTGGCCAGCGGCTACCAGTTCCTGCGACGTCTTGAAAACCGCCTTAGACTGGTCCACGACCAATCCATCAACGCCTTTGACGATGATCCTTCGAGCCTGGCAAAACTTGCATGGCGATTAGGATACCGGCAAGACCGGGCCGACGAACAATTGATGAATGACTATCACAATGCCACGGAAAACATTCGAGCCATCTTTGACCGCTATCTTGGTTAGAACAGCTGATGATGGCTCCGTAAATCCGGGCAAACTCCCTCTGCGCGATTTGCTTCTTCCACAGGGTCTGCCGATCGGGGCATATTCCTCCCGTGAGGCGCACATCCCCGCCGACTTGTGCTTCTCTTTTTCGATGCTTAAATAAAGAAACACCGGACAACAAACCGACATCTGTCGCTTGACGCTGTGACAGCCTCGACGCCATTGGGAGTCACTAAGATTGAAATGCCTGCCATCTGCAGGCATGTTCCAGAACCTTTCCCCCTAATCCCGGCGCGGAGGGTGGCGGTGCATTAACCGGGCAAGGAGGAGACATGATACGAAGACCTCTTTTTTTGTGGATATTCCTGACGCTTCTCAATGTACCAGCCATGGCCGGTACGCCGAACCTGGCCGGCATTGTTCCCGCGATCGCTCCGCCCGGCAGCACCGTGACGATCATCGGCGGTCCCTTCGGAGACGAGACACGGGTCGTTTTCGGTGACCAGATTCTGCAACCGGCAAACATCGCTGATAAACGTTTGACCTTCATCGTGCCGCAGCTCCTGGAAGGCGACTACCTGCTCTATCTGCAGGAGGGGGAAGCCCTGTCGGAACGTAGTCTTTTTTTTCGGATCCTGCTTCCCTCGCCGAGTATCGTCGATCTGAATCCGTCGATCATTGAAACTTGCGCGACCGGTGAGCAGCGGCAGGTGGAGTTACGAGGTCGCGATCTGCAACCCGGCGTACAAGTGCTTCTGGACGGAGTAGCCCTGGCGGCGGAAAGAAGCGGGGACAGCCTGACCTTTAATATTCCGGAACTTGTCCCGGGCATGCACCAGGTGCAGCTCGCCAATCCCGACGGCAGGCACTCCCTGCCCGTCAGCCTGCAGATCGATGCCCTACCCGAGATACTGGACGTGTCGCGGGGAGAGGAAAACGTCAACTATTACCAACTGCTTATTATCGGGAAGAATTTTTCCTACAAATCGACGCTGGTGGTCAACGGACAGCCGATTGCCCCCATCTACCCGGGCTCACTACAGGTTGACAGCATCAGATACCTCGACTGCAACAGGTTGATTTACAAACGTTATCCTCCCAGCAGCCAGACGAGGCAAATCAACCTCCAGATTATAAACCCGGATGGCAGGGAAAGTCCCGTCTTTACCTTTTCCGGTCCCTGAAATCGTTAACTTCCATCCTTAAGCGATTCAGACAAGCGCACGGCGCCCTTCAGATGTCGCATCGCACAGTGACTCAGCGCACTGGTTTGTATCATCCATACCCGTGTTTTTACTTAGGGGGGCGAACAATCCGGATTTGCTCTGCCTCAAACTCGACAATCTGTCCCTGCCGGATCTTGCGGCGTTTGCGCAGTTCCACATGCCCGTCAACCGATACCTGCCCATCCGCGATGGCATACTTGGCCATCCCGCCACTGCCGCACAACCCCGTAACCTTTAACAGATTGCAGAGCTCGATAAATTCATGACCGCGCAATTCGAAATCTTCCATAAAACTGAAACGCTCCCACTTAAATTACTCTTGAATATTCGTGCCATTATGACGACGCCAGGTATTCCGGTCAATCCAAACCTGCAAAGAAGCAGAGAATACAACGCCTTGGTCCTTTGATGCTGAAAGTCACTTAAGAAGTGTTGTTGAATCCGCCGGAATGATATACATTAAACGAAATCCGGTTTTTGGTCATGGTAGTTTACCGAAATGCTTTTCATACTATTCGACTGTTCCATTTGGTTCAGTACCGGAGGTACACATGAAAAAAATCCTTGTCCTGCACGGCATCAATCTAAACATGTTCGGTAAACGGGATCCCACCCATTATGGAACCGCAACCCTCGAAGAAATCGATAACCGGATCGCCGACTGGGCCGCCGAGCTCGGTTTTGAGGCCGAATGTTTTCAGACCAATCATGAAGGGGAGATGGTATCGCGCATTCACCGTGCTCATCAGCAGGACATCTTTGCGATTGTTATCAATGCCGGAGCCTGGACCCACTACAGTTACGGTATCGCCGATGCCCTGGCCGTTCTCGAAATTCCGATTGTAGAAGTCCATATGTCCAACATTCATGCCCGTGAAGAGTTTCGCCACCATTCGGTCATCGCGGGGCTGGCAAAAGGACAGATATGCGGCTTTGGCGTGGAGAGTTATCACCTGGGACTGATTGCGGTCTCGAAACTCATGAACGCATCGGGCTGAATTCCTTATCAAACTTGACAAGCCTGCGGTCTTTAAGAAAGAGCAAAAAATCCCCGGACCTGCATAAGATCCGGGGATTTCCGTTTTAACCACGGTTTATTTCTTCACATTCGTGATAATCCCAGCAACAGCGGCTGCCGCCGTCGGTATCGACCACCAGATGATCACTGGAGCAGCTAAGCACCCGCCCTTGTTCGTGGGTTGACGGATGACTGACAAAATTACTTTTGCCCGTCTCCACTTCCTTACACAAACCTTCGAAACGATCGTGTCTCATCGTTAGCCTCCAAAAATGCGGTCCGCCTCAAAACTGCAGACCTTTTGCACGCCGCTCCGGTCTTTGTAGCGTCTGCGGCATGTGCCCTTATTCTACCACCTCGGCGGCTTTCGACGAAACCCCGACCTTCGTCTCTTCAACCTTCGCCACTATTGAAAACTATCGGCCAGGTATATAAAAAGCAGAAGTAATTTTTACGCACGGATATCCGGCTTGTCCGGACCGATGAGATTGAGAATCTTTTCGAGTTTAAACACTACTAGAAATTTGGTTCCCCCCGCCTCGCTATTACCGGGACAACGACGCGACAGACTGGCAATGCGTTCGGCATCGGTTTCTTCCCGCAGCTTTTTCAAAAACAGCCGCAACCCTCGATATCCCTCGCCATTTTCCATGAACAAGAAGGTCGCATAAGGGTTGGTCTCGAGGTTTTTATGAGTGAGGCGATCGAGCATAATGAAAGCTATGCCTCCATCTTCCAGGATATGGGGGCGGGCGTAAATCGCCGCATCGACCCTGCCGTCACCATCCGCCGTGGCAAGAACGCCAGTACCCATGGTATTTTCGAAATAGTCTTTAAGATTCATGATCGTCTCCTTGTCGGTCGGATTCTGAACGAGAGTGGACTTGCTGGACACAAAAATGGCCTCCGCCGATTGACGGAGGCCTCGGGTACTACTTGCAGGAATTCATCACAAAACCTGTTTCACGGCCTCGAGAGACGCCTCGTAATCGGGTTCCTCGGCAACTTCCCTCACCAGCTGAAAATACCGCAGGGTATCGTCACGATCTATGACCAGAACCGCCCTGGCCAAAAGCTTGAGTTCCTTTATCAGCAGTCCATAGTCGAGACCGAAGGAACGTTCCTGATAATCGGAAAGTGTCTTGACCTTATCGATTTCCGCGT
>ERZ1673962.831-NODE-831-length-18029-cov-14.875654_pt1 | contig 18029 bp, 18 predicted proteins | sample MGYA00580188_ERZ1673962 | MGnify/ENA primary metagenome ERZ1673962 (study PRJEB41334, sample SAMN05608104) | rock metagenome | biome: terrestrial subsurface; feature: shale formation; material: shale | place: USA: Pennsylvania ... | reverse complement strand
TCTTAGCAGCGGCTTTTGACTTTATTCCATAAGTGCATCACAAACGCATATGGCAATCCTGAACATCCTAGAATTTCCCGATCCACGCCTGCGCACCATCGCCAAGCCGGTGGACGTGGTCGACGACGGCATTCGTCAGCTCATCGACGACATGTTCGAGACCATGTACGACGCACCGGGCATCGGCCTGGCCGCCACGCAGGTCAACGTGCACAAGCGGATCGTGGTGATGGACCTGTCCGAAGACAAGACCGAGCCACGGGTCTTCATCAATCCCGAGTTCGAGTTCCTCACCGACGAGATGGAGCAGTACCAGGAAGGATGCCTGTCGGTTCCCGGCTTCTACGAAAACGTAGATCGGCCACAGAAGGTGAAGATCAAGGCGCTGGACCGCGACGGTCAGTCCTATGAGCTGATTGCCGAAGGTCTGCTCGCGGTCTGCATCCAGCACGAATGCGATCACCTCAACGGCAAGCTGTTCGTCGATTATCTTTCCAACCTCAAGCGCGACCGGATCAAGAAGAAGCTGGAAAAGCTTCACCGTCAGCAGGCTTGATCTCCCGCCCCAAAGGCTTGCAGCGCAGGCTGCTTGAAAACGTAGCGAGCGAAGGTCAGGCAAGGCAAAAACAGGCGAAAAAGCGCAGTTTACGAGTTGTAAATGAGCATTTTGAGGCTGTTTTTAACGCAGCATGACCGAGCGCAGTAGTTTTCATGCAGCCTGCAGCAAGCCTTTTTCATTGAAGAGTCCTTCTATGCGCATCGTTTTCGCCGGCACGCCGGAATTCGCCGCTCAGCATCTACAAGCCCTGCTCGACGCCAAGCGTCAGGTCGTGGCGGTGTATACGCAGCCGGATCGCCCGGCAGGTCGTGGCCAGAAACTGATGCCCAGCCCGGTCAAGCAGTTGGCGCTGCAGCACGCCATACCTGTGTATCAACCCCAGACCCTGCGCGACCCGGCTGCCCAGGCAGAGCTGGATGGTTTGCAGGCGGACCTGATGGTCGTGGTCGCCTATGGCTTGATCCTGCCGCAGGCCGTGCTGGACATGCCTCGCCTGGGCTGTATCAACAGCCACGCCTCGTTATTGCCACGTTGGCGTGGCGCAGCGCCGATTCAGCGTGCCATTCAGGCAGGCGATACCGAATCAGGTGTCACCGTCATGCAAATGGAAGCAGGCCTGGATACCGGGCCGATGCTGCTCAAGGTCAGCACGCCGATTACCCGTGAGGATACGGGCGGCACCCTGCATGATCGCCTGGCCGAACTCGGCTCGCGCGCCGTGATCGAGGCGGCAGCGGCACTGGAAGCCGGCACACTGAAAGGCGAAGTCCAGGACGACAGCCTGGCCACCTATGCGCACAAGCTGAACAAGGACGAAGCTCGCCTCGACTGGCAGCGCCCCGCAGTTGAGCTTGAGCGCCTGGTGCGGGCGTTCAATCCCTGGCCGATCTGCCACAGCAGCCTCGACGGCGTGCCGGTGAAAATTCACGCCGCGCAACTAACCACAGGTCAGGGCGCGCCGGGCCAGATCATCGACGCAAGCAAGGACGGCCTGGAGGTTGCCTGCGGCGAGGGTTCGCTGACGCTCACTCGTCTGCAACTCCCTGGCGGCAAGGCACTGGCCGTCAGCGACCTGTTCAATAGCCGCCGCGAACAGTTTGCCGTCGGCAAGGCGTTCGAATAATGTCGATGAATCCGCGTCTCGCCGCAGCACGCGCGCTAGCGGTCGTGCTGTCCGGCAAGGCCTCGCTGAACAGCAGCCTTCCGGATGTATTGGGTAAGGTCGACGCGCGTGACCGCGGCCTGACCCAGGAACTGGCATTTGGCACTGCCCGCTGGCAGCCGCGCCTGTCAGGCCTCGCTGAGCGCTTGTTGCAGAAACCGTTCAAGGCAGCGGACCGTGATGTCGAAGCCTTACTGCTAGTCGGCCTGTACCAGCTGTTCTACACCCGCATTCCGCCGCATGCCGCCATTGGCGAAACCGTTGGCTGCGCAGAGAAGCTGAAGAAACCCTGGGCGAAAGGCTTGCTCAACGCGGTGCTGCGCAACGCCCAGCGTGACGGCGAAGCGCTGTTCGCCGAGCTCGAACGCGATCCGGTGATTCGCTTCGCCCACCCGCGCTGGCTGCAGAAATCGCTCAAGGCGCATTGGCCGGAGCACTGGGAAGCAATCTGCACGGCGAACAACCTGCATCCCCCGATGATGCTGCGAGTCAACCACCACCAGGTCGAGCGCGACACCTACCTCGCAGAGCTGCAGGAAGCCGGCATCGAGGCCTTCCCCTGCAGCCACAGCAGAGATGGCATCCGACTCGCCGCGGCCTGCGACGTCACTCAGCTGCCTGGCTTTGCCGAGGGCCGCATCAGTGTGCAGGACGAAGCGGCGCAGCTCGCCGCCGGTCTGCTCGATCTGGCCCCCGGTCAACGCGTGTTGGATGCCTGCTGCGCCCCGGGCGGCAAGACCTGCCACATCCTCGAACGCGAGCCTGCCTTGGCTGAAGTCATCGCCCTGGAGCTTGAGCCGAAACGATTGCAACGTGTGCAGGAAAACCTCAACCGCTTGCAGCTCGACGCCAAACTGGTGGCTGCCGATGCCCGAGCCACGAGCGCCTGGTGGGACGGCCAACTGTTCCAGCGGATCCTGCTCGACGCGCCGTGTTCGGCCACCGGCGTGATCCGTCGCCATCCGGACATCAAGCTGGCGCGCCAGGCCGATGACATCGCGCCGCTGGCCACGCTGCAGGGCGAAATGCTCGACGCGCTGTGGCCAACCCTGGCAGTGGGCGGGGTGCTGCTATATGCCACCTGTTCGGTGCTGCCGACCGAAAACCGCGAGGTGATCGAAGCCTTCCTGGCGCGCACGACCGGCGCCCGGGAATTGGACCTGCCCAAGGGCTTCGGCGTCGAACAGACGCATGGACGTCAGCTGTTGCCTCAGGACAATGGCCACGACGGCTTCTACTACGCCAAATTGATAAAAGTCGCGGCCCAACCCAATGGCCGACAATCCTAAGGTGGGCCAGACGCCAATGTCTCGGCCACCCCATGCTGTGGCGGTTACAAGCCGCCTTTCAGGAGCGATCGCGTGAAGATCATTATTCTCGGCGCAGGGCAGGTGGGCGGTACGCTTGCCGAAAATCTCGCCAGCGAAGCCAACGACATCACCGTGGTCGACACCGACGCTGATCGCCTGCGTGATCTCGGCGATCGGCTGGACATCCGCACCGTGGTAGGCCGCGGTTCATTCCCGACGGTATTGCGCCAGGCGGGTGCGGATGACGCCGACATGCTGGTCGCCGTAACCAACAGCGACGAAACCAACATGGTTGCCTGTCAGGTTGCCTACACCCTGTTCCACACACCGACCAAGATTGCCCGAGTCCGTGAGTCGGTGTATCTCACCCGTTCCGGCCTGTTCAGTAACGAGGCGATTCCGGTCGACGTGCTGATCAGCCCCGAACAGGTGGTGACCAACTACATCAAGCGTCTGATCGAGCACCCTGGCTCGCTGCAGGTGATCGACTTCGCGGGTGGCAAGGCACAGCTGGTCGCCGTGCGGGCCTACTACGGTGGGCCGCTGGTGGGGCAGGAGCTGCGCCAGATCCGCAAACACATGCCCAACGTCGACACGCGTGTGGCCGCGATCTTCCGACGAAACCAGGCGATCCTGCCGCAAGGCGATACGGTCATCGAAGCTGATGACGAGGTGTTCTTCATCGCGGCGCGCGGCCACATCCGCGCGGTAATGAGCGAGATGCGCCGCCTGGACGACAACTACAAACGCATCGTCATTGCTGGCGGCGGGCACATTGGGGAACGCCTCGCCGAAGCCATCGAAAGCCGCTATCAAGTCAAGATCATCGAAATGAACCCGGCGCGCTGCCGCTACCTCTCCGACACGCTGGACAGCACCATCATCCTGCAGGGCAGCGCTTCCGATCGCGATCTGCTGGTGGAGGAGAACATCAACGATGCCGACGTCTTCCTGGCCCTGACCAACGACGACGAAGCGAACATCATGTCGTCGCTGCTGGCCAAGCGTCTCGGCGCGCGTAAGGTCATGTGCATCATCAACAACCCGGCCTATGTCGATCTGGTCCAGGGCGGTGAGATCGATATCGCCATCAGCCCGCAGCTGGCCACCATCGGCACCTTGCTGACCCACGTGCGCCGCGGCGATATCGTCAGCGCCCACTCCTTGCGCCGCGGTGCTGCCGAGGCGATCGAGGTGATCGCCCACGGTGACTCTCGTTCCAGCAAGGTGGTTGGCCGGGCTATCGGCAAGATCGCATTGCCGCCCGGCACCACCATCGGCGCCGTGATCCGTGACGAAGAGGTGCTGATCGCCCATGACAATACGATCATCGAATCAGGCGATCACGTGATCCTGTTTCTTGTCGACAAGAAGCATATCCGCGACGTGGAGCGGCTGTTCCAGGCGGGGCTTACTTTCTTCTGATGACCCGTTTCTGATGAGCGGCTCGCTTCGGCCTGTGCTCACAGGCCGAGCGGTGGCAGGTCACCCTTATGCCGTCACAGTCCGCTGACCGGGCAGCAGACGCACGATCGCGTTCAGCAGCATGCCGTAGAGCGGAACGAACAACGCCAGGCTGATGATCAGCTTGATGACGTAATCGACGCTGGCAATCTCCACCCAGTTCGCCGCCATGAACGGGTCGTCGCTGTGCCAGAAGGCAATGGAGAAGAACAGAAAGGTATCCAGCAGGTTGCCGAAGATGGTCGAAGCGCTCGGCGCGATCCACCACTGGCGCAAGCGTCGCAGCCGTTCGAATACCTGGATGTCGAGGATCTGGCCGAACGCATAGGCGAGGAAGCTGGCCACCGCAATGCGAAACACGAACAGATTGAATTCGCCCAGGGCCGAGAACCCAGCGAACGCACCCTGGTGAAACAGCACCGAGACCACGTAGGAAGCGACCAGCGCCGGAACCATCACCTGCGCGATGACCCGGCGCGCCGGGCCTTTGCCGAGTAGACGCACGGTCAGGTCAGTGGCGAGAAAGATGAACGGAAAACTGAACGCGCCCCAGGTGGTGTGCCAGCCGAACAAAGTGATCGGCAACTGCACCAGATAGTTGCTGGCGATGATGATGAGGATGTGAAACGCGATCAGACCGGCCAAGGTGGCGCGGCGAACCGATGAAGGGAGCTGCAACATGGCATTTCCTTTTTGAAGTGATGGGGTTAGGGAACCCATTGCCGTGCCGACATGGCCCGAGCGGCGCGCATTCTAGTGTCATTTCAGGCTGGAGGGTAGCGCGCCGGTCGGAACGCCGGACGCGTGCATCACATGGGAACCCCTGTAGCCGAAGAATCCGATGCTTTTCAATTCGCTGCGATCTAACCCGACAGGCTTAGCGAGCACCGCGAAACTCGTGGATTTCCGGGTACTGCTCGAACACGTCTCGTATGCTTGCCAGCCCCGTGCGCAAGCGCTGGTCGCTGCATTCAGCGCCGATACACAAGCGCATTGCCCTGGGCCGCGGGCTGCCAGGGGGAAGAAAGGGATCAGGCAGCGTCAGCGCGATCCCACGCGCTCGCAACTCATGCTGCAGGGCGTCGAGATCCCAGTGTTCGGGCACATCTAGCCAGGCACTGAGCGAGGCAGGATGGCTGCCGCGCAGATAATCACCCAGCTCGGCGGTCACCGCAGCCTGTCGGGCAGCGATCAGCTCGCGCTGCAAGCTCACCAGCTCCCTGGCACGGCCGCGCTCGATCCAGCGCGTCGCGATCTCACCCAGCAACGGGGCTGCCATCCAGCTGTTGACCCTGAAGATGCTCTCGGTACGCAACGCCAACCGCCGAGGCATCGCCAGGTACCCGAGGCGCAAGCCGGTCAGCACCGACTTGGTCAGGCTGGTGCAATAAAACGACAACTCCGGCAGATAGTGACTAAGCGGTGGGGCCGCTCGCTCATCGCCGAGCAAAGGGCCGTATACGTCGTCCTCGATCACGTAAACACCATAACGACGCGCGATGTTGGCAATCTCGCGACGACGTGAATCAGGCATCAAACTGCTGGTGGGGTTATTCAGGTTCGGCGTGCAGACCAGCGCGGTGACCCGCTCGTTGGCGCAGATATCCTCGAAATGCTCCGGGTCGAGACCGTCGCAATCCGCCTCGACACCCTGGAGTTTGAAGCCGAGCACCTGAGCGGTACCAATCACACCGTGATCCGTACAGCTTTCACAGAGCACCAGATCGTCAGGTCCCGCCAGCGAGGCAAGGGCGAGGAAGATTGCCTGAGAAGCGCCATTGGTCAGCAGCAGGTCCTGCGGCTCAACGCCCAACCCCAACCCGGCAAGCCACTGCACGCCGGCCTCGCGGTGATGTTCGAATCCGGCGATTGGTCGGCAGGCGTGGATCCACGGCTGCTCGTGCTCGGCAGCCAGTTCTGCGCAGGTCTGCCGCCAGTAGCGGTCATGGCGTTCGCTGCGAACGATGCGGGCCGTGGAAAAGTCGAGCAGTGATTGTTCGCCGCGGTCGAGCATCGAGGTGGCGACCCGCTCGCTGATGCGCCGGCTAACGAAGCTGCCGCGCCCGACCTCGCAGCGCACCCAGCCCTGGCGCTCCAGTTCCTTGTAGGCGTTAGTCACCGTTTGCACGCTGATGTCCAGCTGCTCGGCCAGCAAGCGTTGGGTTGGCAGCCGCTGACCGTCGATGAGATCGCCCTGTTCAATGTCGGTTGCGATGGCCGTGACCAGCAGCTTGTATTTCGATCCGCCGCCATGGGCAGCCAGCAAGGCCTGTTTCCAGTTGTGCATGACGTTTCACCTCTGTCGAGCCGACAGGATCAGCTGAAGCGCAATGTCATGCAATTGTCCTAGTGCAATCCTTTGGGGAAAACCGCTTTTGCTATGCTCGGACAGCGAAACGCGGCGCACCCCATATAGAAAAAGAAGTCCAACGTCGCGTCGAGGCAGGGAATGCCCTGTCCTGATGCTCTTGAAGCTGCCCTCCAAACTGCTGGTTCTGTTGCCGGCGAACGATAAAAAGCACAGGAGAATTCACGATGAATCGCGCACGTCCTTTCCATTTCGGCAAGCTTTTGCTGGCCACAGCCGTACTGACCGGCTTTTCCCTCGGCGGCCTGGCCCAGGCCGATACCCTCGACGACATCAAGGCAAAGAGCAGCGTCCGGATCGGTTATGCCAACGAAACACCGTTCGCCTACACCGCCACTGATGGCAGCGTGACCGGCGAATCCCCGGAAATCGTCGAGAAGATCTTTCAGAAGATGGGTATCGAAACCATCAAACCTGTGCTGACCGAATGGGGCTCGCTGATCCCGGGTCTTCGCGCCAGCCGGTTCGACCTGATCGCCGCTGGCATGTACATCACCCCAGAGCGCTGCAAGCAGGTGCTGTTTACCGATCCGCACTATCAGCTGCAGGACACCCTGCTGGTCAAGGCCGGCAACCCCAAGCAACTGCAGAGCTACGAAGATATCGCCAAGGATGAGTCGATCAAGCTGGCCATCATGTCCGGCACGGTCAATCTCAACTACGCGCGCAAGGCCGGTATCAAGGACTCGCAGATCGTTCAGGTCCCAGACACCACCTCGCAACTGCAGGCTGTGCGCACCGGTCGCGCCGACGCGGCAGTGGGCACGCAGCTGACCATGAGAGGCCTGGCCGAGAAAGCAGGGGATCAGGTCGAGGCCACGGATGACTTCAAGGACGATCCGGCCAACACCGGTTACGGCGCGCTGGCGTTCCGTCCAGAAGACAAGGCGCTGCGTGACGCCGTCAACGCGGAGCTGAAGAAATGGCTTGGCAGCGATGATCATCTGAAAACCGTCGAGCCCTTTGGCTTCGACCGCTCGAACATCACCGACAAGACCGCTGAGGAACTCTGCAGCGCCTGATTCACTGGCGCATGAACAAGGAACCGGCGCGGGCTTTTTGAGCCCTGCCGGGCTCCCACGTGAATAGCCTTCCGATAGCTCTACCCCTTCTCTCCGGCTCCGTCGCAGCACTGCGATGCGACCGCTTTCGACTGGCCTGTTGCCCGTCGCGTAACGCTACCCGGCGCCACGATCGGTCCTCCCACGCAGCCAAGCCTGACGGGCGACCTGCTCCTATCGCCGCGCCGCTAACCGGATATCCACGATGAACGAACTACTCCCCCTCATGCTGCAAGGGGCCTGGGTGACCGTGCAAATCACCTTTTTTGGCTCCCTGCTGGCCATAGTCGCCGCGCTGATCGGCGCGCTGGGCCGACTGTCGCCGATCAAGCCGTTGCGCTGGCTGGCCATCGTCTACATCGAAGTGTTCCGCGGCAGTTCGCTGCTCGTGCAGCTGTTCTGGCTCTACTTCGTCCTGCCGATGCCACCTTTTAACGTTTCCATGAGCGCTTTCAATGTTGCGGTCATCGGTCTGGGCCTGAACATCGGCTCCTACGGGGCAGAAGTGCTGCGCGGTGCCATACGGTCGGTGCACGAAGGCCAGTACGAGGCCTGCCAGGCACTGAACATGACCGCTGGGCAGCGTCTGCGCCGGGTCATCCTGCCGCAAGCGCTGTTGGCGGCGATCCCGCCAGGCACCAACCTGCTGATCGAGTTGCTGAAAAACACCTCGCTGGTGTCGCTGATCACGCTGTCCGATCTGGCGTTCCGTGCGCGTCAGCTGGACCAGGCAACCTTGATGACTCTTGAAATTTTCGGCTTGGCGCTGGTGATGTACTTCGTTCTCGCTCAGATCATCAATTTCTCCATGCGCACCCTTGAGCGGCGCCTGGCGCGCGGCCGTATGCGGGGAGGCATGTCATGAATTTCTTCGATTGGGAGTTCGCCTGGGAAATCCTGCCCAGACTGCTCGACGCCTCACTGAAAACCATCGGCATCACCATCGCCGGGTTTTCCATCGCCATCGTGCTGGGCCTGTTCCTCGCAGTGGGACGCCGCAGCCGGCATCGCTGGCTGTCTTGGCCGATGACTGGCTTGATCGAGTTCATCCGCAGCACACCGCTGTTGATTCAGGTGTACTTCCTGTTTTTCGTCCTGCCGAATTATGGTTTCAATCTGACCGCTTTGCAGGCGGGCATCATCGGCATCGCGCTGCATTACGCCTGTTACACCGCTGAGGTCTATCGCGCCGGGCTCGATGCCGTACCCCGCGCGCAATGGGAGGCGGTGACGGCGCTGAACATGAAACCGCTCAACGCCTACCGCAAGGTGATCCTGCCACAGGCGCTGCGACCGATCCTGCCAGCACTGGGCAATTACATGATCTCGATGCTCAAGGACACGCCCGTGCTCTCGGCCATCACCGTGGTGGAAATCATGCAGCGGGCCAAGAACATCGGCTCGGAGCACTTTCGTTATCTGGAACCGATCACCATGGTCGGCCTGTTCTTTCTTATTCTCAGCCTCGGCCTCGCCTGGTTCGTACGCCGACTGGAAAACCGTATGGAGCTAGCCCGATGAACGCATCGACGCCTGCCGGCGAAACCCATAACTCAACCAGCCGTGCCAACGAGCCGGAACTGATGGTGCAGTTTCGCGATGTGAGCAAACACTTCGGCGACCTGACCGTGCTCAACCATCTCGACCTGGATGTCCGAACGGGTGAGAAGGTCGCCATCATCGGCCCCAGCGGCTCCGGGAAATCAACACTGCTGCGTGCATTGATGACCCTGGAGGACATCGACGAAGGCGTAATCATGGTCGATGACGAACCCTTGACTCACATGCCGAATGCCAGTGGCAATCTGGTCCGCGCCAACGCGCGGCATCTGCGTCGGGTTCGCGGCAAAGTGGGCATGGTGTTCCAGAGTTTCAACCTGTTTCCGCACATGAGCACCCGGCAGAACGTGATGGAAGCACCGGTGCAGGTGCTCGGCCTGTCGAAGAAGGAAGCTCGCGAGCGCGCCGAGGAATTGCTGGCGATGGTGGGGCTGGAAGACAAACTTGAGCACTATCCCTCGCAACTGTCAGGTGGTCAGCAACAGCGCGTAGCCATTGCCCGAGCGTTGGCGATGCGGCCCAAGGTGATGCTGTTCGACGAGGTGACCTCTGCGCTGGATCCGGAGCTCTGCGGCGAAGTGCTCAATGTCATCCGCAGACTGGGCGATGCGCACAGCCTGACCATGCTGATGGTGACCCACCAGATGGGCTTCGCTCGGGAATTTGCTGACCGGGTATGCTTTTTCAATGAAGGCAGGATCCACGAACAGGGCACGCCGGACGAGCTGTTCGGCAGCCCTCAGGAGACCCGCACGCAAGAGTTTCTCAGTGCGGTAACCCAGGCGAGCTAGGCTAGTGGTCAGAGTACGTCACTGCTTCACCGGCTGTTTTAGGAAAGATTTCCCAGGGGAACGCAATGATCGAATCGCTGCAAAAGATGCTTGCCAAGGGTATGGACAATCCGATGCTGCGTTTTGGGCTTGGTAAGGGCTACCTGGATCTTGGGGATGCAGCTGAAGCGGCGGTTCATTTGCAACGCTGCGTCGAACAGGATTCGAAATACTCTGCCGCTTGGAAGCTGCTCGGCAAGGCATTAAAGGCTTGTGGGGATCTCGACGGCGCGAGGCGCGCCTGGGAACAAGGCCTGCTCGCGGCGCAAGCACACGGTGACAAGCAGGCCGAGAAGGAAATGGATGTGTTTCTACGCAAGCTGAACAAACAGGCCGGCAGCTAGCGCCAGCCGGTCGCACACCCTGCCGGGCCTCTATTAATCTGGCTGGACGAAGCGCAAGCCAACACCCTCAGCATCGACACGCATCACTTCCATCTGCAGCACAGGGGCGGGAATGGGAAGATCCTGCACCTGCCCACTGACCGTCATGCCCGGCTGCAACCCGGTCAGCTGCGGGTGTTTGACGTAAACGCCGCCATCCGAGAGATCGCGGGTGTGCGCGAACACCTCGCCAAATGACTCGTGGGTAATGCGGATACGGCACTTCATGGGTGCGCGTGGATGCTGCCGCTGATTCGGGTTTCCCATGGAAGTCCCTTTGCTGGGTGAGCTGTCGTTAGTACCAGCGTTTTTCGCCGGCTGGCCGCTTTTTGAAGCGTTTCATCGTCCACATGTACTGGCTCGGCCAAGTCCGCACGTATCGCTCGATGACGCCGCTCATGGCTGCCACCGCGACCTCGACGTCCTCGTCGTACATGGCTGGAGGTGCCGCTTCGAGAATGACCTTGTAGCCCGAACCATCATCCAAGCGCAACGCGTGAAGGAACACGCCTACCGCTTTGCCGCCCGTCAGCATGCCAGGCACGAACTTGCTCGTCAGTGCTTGTGTGCCAAGGAACGGTACGAAAACGCCGGCGCCCTCGCTGGGTTCCGGATCCGCGGGTATGCCCACGGCGCCGCCCTTTCGGACTTCCTTGATCACGCTGATGATGCCCTCTCGGGTCGAGGGCGCGACCTTGTTGCCCAGTTGGACACGCTGGCGTTGCAGGAGATCATCGACCGCCTTGAGCTTCGGCGGACGATAGAAAATGATCGGTTTGCATTGCGCGCAATAGAAGTGATTGAGGACTTCCCAGTTGCCCAGATGGCTGGTGATGCCTACGACTCCCTTGCCTGAAGCCAAAGCTTGCTCCAGCACTTCCAGCCCCTCAACTTCCTTGACCAGCCGCAGCGTCTTGTCTGCTGGCCAGATCCAGGCGCAGGCACTCTCAGTAAACGCCATGCCGATCTGCTGCAGGCTCTGTCCGAGCAAGCGCTCGCGCTCGACAGCATCGAGTTCTGGAAAACACTTGGAAAGATTGATCCGGGCGACTTCGCGAGAACGGTTCGGCAGCTTCCACATCAGCCAGCCAATGAAGCGACCCGACCCCTGAACTGCGCGCCAGGGGAGTAGGGCGAACAGGCGCAGAAAGCCAACCACCAGCGCACCTTTGAGCTTGTCCAAGGATCTCTCCCGAAAAATCAAAGACGCTAGTGTAACTGCTTAGCGCGATTGGCTACCCCTTAGGCATCACAGCCGTTTAGCTGCTGGCCGGCACACGCGCCAGAGCGGGATAACGATCACAGTCAGTGGTGTGGTCCATGACCATGCCGCACGCCTGCATATAGGCGTAACAGATGGTCGGGCCGACAAAGCCGAACCCGGCCTTCTTCAACGCACGGCTCATGGCCTCGGCTTCGGCGGTCACCGCAGGCACCTGGTTGATCGACTCGAAATGGTTGATCTTCGGCTCGCCCCCAACGAAAGACCATAACCAACCCGCCGGGTCCTCCAACTCGAGCCAGAGCTGGGCATTGCGCCGTGCGGCTTCGAGTTTTCGACGGTTGCGGATGATGCCGGCGTCGAGCATGCGTTCGTCGATCTCGGCATCGGTCATCTGTGCCAGACGCTTCGGATCGAAGCCGAACAACACCTGGCGATAACGCTCTCGCTTGCGCAACACCGTGATCCAAGACAGTCCCGCCTGTGCGCCTTCAAGAACGAGAAATTCAAAGAGGACCTGAGGATCACGCGTGGGAACACCCCACTCGCTGTCGTGGTAGTCGATGTATAACGGGTCGTCACTGCACCAGGCGCAACGCGGCATGTTTTCAGATCCTTGAACGGGGCGAAAAGCCGATCGGAAGTGCGACCGGCGCTACGCCGTAGAGCACGTGTCTCCACGGGTTCGAGCCGTTATCGGGTATACTCCGAGGCTTTCTGTCGAAGCCAGCACAGGTGAAATTTTGACCCAGCCTACGCCTGCCGTGCGCACCTTCCAAGACCTGATCCTCGCCCTGCAAAGCTATTGGGCAGAGCAGGGTTGCGTTGTTCTGCAACCCTACGATATGGAAATGGGCGCCGGCACCTTCCACACCGCCACATTCTTGCGCGCTGTCGGTCCTGAAACCTGGAACGCAGCCTATGTCCAGCCTTCGCGTCGCCCTGCCGATGGTCGTTATGGCGAGAACCCCAACCGTCTGCAGCACTACTACCAGTTTCAGGTCGTGCTCAAGCCCAACCCGGACAACATCCAGGACCTGTATCTGGAGTCGCTGCGTCGCATTGGCGTCGACACCTCGGTACACGATGTGCGCTTCGTCGAAGACAACTGGGAATCGCCGACGCTGGGCGCCTGGGGGCTCGGCTGGGAGGTTTGGCTCAACGGTATGGAAGTCACCCAGTTCACCTACTTCCAGCAGGTCGGCGGCATTGAGTGCTATCCCGTTACCGGCGAAATCACCTACGGTCTCGAGCGACTCGCGATGTATCTGCAGGGTGTCGACTCGGTCTACGACCTGATCTGGACGGACGGCCCGTTCGGCACCGTCACCTATGGCGATGTGTTCCATCAGAACGAGGTGGAACAGTCCACCTATAACTTCGAACACGCCAACGTCGACAAGCTGTTCGAACTGTTCGACTTCTACGAATCGGAAGCCAACCGGTTGATCGAACTGGAGGTGCCGTTGCCCACCTATGAAATGGTGCTGAAGGCCTCGCATACCTTCAACCTGCTGGATGCTCGCCGGGCCATCTCGGTGACTGCGCGGCAGCAGTACATCCTGCGCGTGCGGGCACTGGCTCGCTCGGTGGCGCAGAGCTATTTGCAGGCACGCGCCAAACTCGGCTTCCCCATGGCCACCCCGGACCTGCGTGACGAAGTACTGGCCAAGCTGGAGGCAGCAGAATGAGTGCACTGGATTTCCTGGTCGAGCTCGGCACCGAAGAGCTGCCGCCTAAGGCCTTGGGCAAGTTGTCCGACGCGTTTCGCACGGGCATCGAGAAAGGCTTGAAGGACGCTGGTCTCAAGCATGGCCGGGTACAGGCGTTTGCCGCACCCCGACGTCTCGCAGTACTGATCGAGCAGCTCGACACCGAGCAGCCTGATCGCAGCATCAACCTCGACGGGCCGCCGCTGCAGGCGGCGTTCGACGCCGAAGGCGAACCGACCCAGGCCGCCCTGGGCTTTGCGCGCAAGTGCGGCGTGGACCTTGCCGAAGTCGACCGCAGCGGCCCCAAACTCCGGTACAGCCGCTCGATACCTGGCCAGGCGACTGCTGAGCTGCTGCCCGCTATCGTCGAGACATCGCTTAACGAGCTGCCAATTCCGAAGCGCATGCGCTGGGCCGCTCGCAAGGAAGAATTCGTCCGGCCAACCCAGTGGCTGGTCATGCTATTCGGTGATCAGGTCGTTGACTGCACCATCCTGACTCAACGCGCCGGTCGCGAATCGCGTGGCCACCGGTTCCATAGCCCGAGCCCAGTTCGCATTTCCAAGCCGACGAGCTATCTGGAAGACCTGCGCGGCGCTCATGTCATTGCCGATTTTGCCGAACGCCGCGAGCTGATCGCCAAGCGTGTCGAGCAGCTCGCCAGCGAGCAGAACGGCAGTGCTATCGTGCCGCCAGCGCTGTTGGACGAAGTGACTGCGCTGGTCGAATGGCCTGTACCGCTGGTGTGTTCGTTCGAAGAACGCTTCTTGGAAGTACCACAGGAAGCGTTGATCACGACCATGCAGGACAACCAGAAGTACTTCTGCCTGCTGGACGCCAACGGCAAGCTGCTTCCGCGCTTCATCACAGTTGCCAACATTGAATCCAAGGATCCGGCTCAGATCGTTGCGGGTAACGAGAAAGTGGTGCGTCCGCGCCTCACCGACGCCGAGTTCTTCTTCAAGCAGGACAAGAAACAGAAGCTCGACAGCTTCAATGAGCGCTTGAAAAACGTGGTCTTCCAGGCTCAGCTTGGGACTGTGTACGACAAGGCGGTGCGAGTCTCCAGGCTGGCCGCATTCATCGCCGAACGCACCGAAGGCAATGCCCAGTGGGCGGCGCGCGCGGGCCTGCTGAGCAAATGCGACCTGGCCACCGAGATGGTCGGCGAATTCCCGGAAATGCAGGGAATTGCGGGTTATTACTACGCCGTCAACGATGGTGAACCCACTGACGTCGCCCTGGCATTGAATGAGCAGTACATGCCCCGCGGTGCGGGTGCAGAGCTGCCGGTTACCCACACAGGTGCCATCCTGGCGGTGGCCGACAAGCTGGATACTCTGGTGGGCATCTTCGGCATTGGCATGCTTCCCACCGGTAGCAAGGACCCCTACGCGCTTCGCCGCGCGGCCTTAGGCATTCTGCGCATCCTGATCGAAAAGCGTCTGGATCTGGATCTGGTTGCTGCCGTGCGCTTCTCCATTAACCAGTTCGGAGGTCAGGTCAAGACTGAAGGCCTGGCCGATCAGGTCCTCGATTTCATTTTTGATCGCTTGCGTGCGCGGTACGAAGACGAGGGTGTCGAGGTGGCGTCCTATCTATCGGTTCGTGCCGTACAGCCGGGTTCAGCGTTGGACTTCGATCAGCGCGTGCAAGCCGTACAGGCGTTCCGCAATCTGCCGGAAGCCGAAGCCTTGGCGGCTGCGAACAAGCGCGTCTCGAATCTGCTGAGCAAGTTCGAAGCAAAGATACCGGAAACCGTCGAGCCCCGTTACTTCGACAATGCCACCGAGTTCTCTTTGTATTCTGCGCTGCAGCAGGCCGAACAAGCCGTGCAGCCCCTGGCTGCGGATCGTCAGTATCGCGAGGCGCTCGAGCGTCTGGCGCACCTGCGCGGTCCGGTGGATGCCTTTTTCGAGGCGGTATTGGTCAACGCCGAAGACGCTTCGGTTCGCGCCAACCGCTATGCCTTGCTTGCCCGGTTGAGAGGATTGTTCCTTGGCGTTGCCGATATTTCCGCACTTGGCTAAGCCGGTGAAGCTGATCGTGCTGGATCGCGACGGCGTGATCAACGAGGACTCCGACGCCTATGTGAAGAGCCTGGAAGAATGGATTCCGATCCCGGGCTCGATCAAGGCGATCGCACGGCTATGTAAGGCTGGCTGGACGGTGGCAGTTGCCACCAACCAGTCCGGCCTTGCCCGCGGCCTGTTCGACGCCACCACACTCGGCGACATGCATTTCAAAATGCAGCAACTGGTGATGGAAGAGGGCGGTCGCGTCGATCTTATCGTGCATTGCCCGCATGGCCCCGACGATGGCTGTGATTGCCGCAAGCCGCTGCCCGGTTTGTTCGAGCAGATCGCCGAGCACTTTCATCTTGAAAGCCTCACAGGTGTCCCTGTGGTGGGCGACAGCCAGCGCGATCTGCATGCAGGGATGCGCCTCGGCGGCATTCCTTACCTGGTTCGCACCGGAAAGGGCTCGAAGACTGCAAAAGGTCCGCTACCAACCGGCACTCAGGTGTTCGATGATTTGGCAGCTGTGGTCGATCATCTGTTGGGAGCCAAACGATGAACGTTTTGCTGCCGATACGCATCCTGTTGTTCTACTTGCTGCTGTCGTTCACGGCCTTCGCCTGGTGTTTGGTCAGTCTGGTTTTCGCACCCTTCATGTCGTTCCGCACGCGCTACCGGTTCGTGGTCCAGACTTGGTGTCGCAGCGCCGTATGGTTAGCCCAGACCATCATCGGGTTGCGCTATGAGGTGAGGGGTGCGGAGAACATTCCGGAAAAGCCCTGCGTGATTCTTTCCAAACACCAGAGCACCTGGGAAACGTTTTTTCTTTCGGCCTACTTCGAGCCGTTGAGCCAGGTGCTCAAACGTGAATTGCTCAACGTCCCGTTTTTTGGATGGGCGATTCGGCTGCTCAAGCCGATTGCGATTGACCGTGAGAACCCCAAAGAGGCATTGCGCCAAGTTGCTAAACAGGGGCTGGAGCGGCTAGAGCAAGGCGCCTGGGTGCTGATTTTTCCAGAGGGGACGCGCGTTCCTGTCGGGCAGGTTGGCAAGTTCTCGCGCAGCGGTGCTGCCTTGGCAGTCAACGCCAAACTCCCGATCTTGCCGGTAGCGCACAATGCCGGTACGTTCTGGCCGAAGTCGGGATGGGGTAAACGGCCGGGGACCATCCAGGTTGTCATCGGCCCAGCCATGCGCGCTGAGAGCGAAGGTCCTCGTGCAGCAGCTGAGCTCAATCAGCGCGCCGAAGACTGGATCAATGCGACCGTGGCAGACCTCGAGCGCAACGTCTGATTCACACACGTGCAAATAAAAAGGGGAGCAGACCTTGGTCTGCTCCCCTTTCTTTTTACTTCGACGCTCAGTCTTCGACAGAGCTGCGGATCAGGTGATCGAAGGCACTTAGCGATGCCTTGGCGCCCTCGCCAACAGCGATGACGATCTGCTTGTACGGCACAGTTGTGACGTCACCAGCGGCGAAGATACCCGGCAGTGATGTCTCGCCACGCGCATCGACGATGATCTCGCCGCGCGACGTCAGCTCTACCGTGCCCTTCAGCCAGTCGGAGTTCGGCAGCAGGCCGATCTGTACGAAGATGCCTTCCAGCTCCAGCTCATGGAATTCGCTGGAGTTGCGGTCCTTGTAGGTCAGCCCGGTGACCTTCTTGCCATCGCCAGTGACTTCGCTGGTCAGTGCACTGGTGATCACGGTGACGTTGGGCAGACTGTGCAGCTTCTTCTGCAGCACGGCATCGGCGCGTAGCTGGCTGTCGAACTCGATCAAGGTAACCTGCGCAACGATGCCGGCCAGGTCGATGGCCGCTTCTACGCCCGAATTGCCGCCGCCGATTACCGCCACGCGCTTGCCCTTGAACAGCGGGCCATCGCAGTGCGGGCAGTAGGCGACGCCGCGGCCGCGGTATTCCTGCTCGCCCGGCACGTTCATTTCGCGCCAGCGCGCACCGGTCGCCAGGATCAGCGTCTTGGCCTTCAACGAGCCACCATTCTCCAGCTTGATCTCGTGCAGGCCTCCATCGGAGCCAGGGATGAGCTGGGCGGCGCGCTGCAGGTTCATGATATCGACGTCGTATTCGCGCACGTGGTTTTCCAGTGCTCGCGCCAGCTTCGGGCCTTCGGTCTCGGTGACCGAAATGAAGTTCTCGATGGCCATGGTGTCGAGCACCTGACCACCGAAACGCTCGGCTGCGACACCGGTACGGATGCCCTTGCGCGCCGCATAGATGGCCGCTGCAGCGCCGGCTGGACCACCACCGACAACGAGCACGTCGTAAGCATCCCTGGCGCTGAGCTTTTCGGCATCGCGCGCTGACGCGCCGGTGTCGAGCTTGGCCAGAATTTCCTCTTCACCCATGCGGCCCTG
>ERZ1673962.830-NODE-830-length-18033-cov-33.127322_pt1 | contig 18033 bp, 23 predicted proteins | sample MGYA00580188_ERZ1673962 | MGnify/ENA primary metagenome ERZ1673962 (study PRJEB41334, sample SAMN05608104) | rock metagenome | biome: terrestrial subsurface; feature: shale formation; material: shale | place: USA: Pennsylvania ... | reverse complement strand
CCCCAAGTTTTGCATCTGTCGCCTTCTGTAAGGTATCCTGCAGTTATCATCTCTGCAACTGTATTAAAATCATACCTGTCTTGCAATTCTGTTACTGTAAGAGTGACCGAATCAACGTCTGATATATAATTTCTTATATCGAGAGTTCTTCTGTATATAGTAGAACTGTCAGGAATAGTGTCTGGGGTTTCATCTTTTGAGTAAGAGTATAGTATTTCTGCCCCTGTATCACCTAGCTTTGCATACACACCAATCTCTCTGAACTCATAAGATGTACCGAAAGTCGTGTTGTTAAAAGTCCCTTGTACTTTGACAGAATTATCATCCATCACTCCTGTGCTTGACACATAAAATTCATGAAAACTGCTTACTATATCTGTTAAGTCTTTTATATCGCCTGTATAAGTTCCGTTACCTATCTTCATTTTTGTGAAATTTAAACTTCCTAACTCAGCTTGGACTTGAGATAAAAGTGCTACTCCGTCGTCTGTAAGTTCAAAATCTTGAAACGCCATTAAATAACCTCCTCTTTAAATCCTATTTGCATAACATCGTAATTGTACATAGCACCAGCAACCTTTAAATCTTTGCTAGTTAGTTTATATAAATATTGTCTTATTAATTTTACTCCTGCAGGGTAGAACTTTTCTAATTCGTCTAATATTTCTGTAGAAAAAGTAGGATCTAGATCATAACTCAAATTATAAGACGCATCAGTGTTATCAGTTTCAAAATTAGTCCCTTCAACTTCCCAAGTTGGAGTTAAAGTAGGGTAAAACCCAGCTACAGCCCTTGTGGCTCTCAATAAGTTGTTGTGAGTAGGAACTATAAAGAAGTTATAATATCGTATCTTCAAAAGTGATCTATAAGTGTCCACGTCCTCGCCTTCCATATACTCCCTTCCCACATTTGAACCTAGTATTTTAAGATACTCTAGAGGTGCTGTATCTATGTAAAAATATTCAGGAAGATTATCTACATAGCTAGTTATCATTTCAAATAAATCAGTCCATGTTTTTATAAGTTTCATGGTGTTTTCTTCATTCAGATACACGTCAGGAGTTAGATTTATAAACATATCATATACATTCATATTAAGACCCCGCAATCATGCTTGGTTTCTCGTTACTTCCATATGCTATTACATTTATATATTCTGTGTCGGCGGATTTTTTAAATGTTACATTTATAGCATCATAGTTAGAAGCCTCGTCAACATTATCTTTTATGTAGTCAACTGCGTCGCTTGTAGTTACATATCCAGCTATTTTTACCTGCTCACCATATTTGATTACGGCATCTGTGAAAGTTGTAGGATAAGAAGCAGGGACAGTTTCAATTAAAAAGTCTGTATCAATCTCAGTAGGTCTATCAAAACCTATATTTACAGTGTCACCAGCCAAGGTGGTTATATTCTCTCTTTCACTTCCTACGGTATAAGTAGAAGGCAACACCTTGCTGAATATAGCTTGTGTTATTTCACTAGTCACGCCGCCATCTACAACAATATGAATAGCCCTTCTTGCTACTCCATCAACCTCTATATCTGTTCTGTTTTGAACTACATTCACAGAATTTACACCACTTAATTTTATAAGCTCAGCATATACCCCGTCTTCATTCCAAAAAGTTTCCTCCGATTCTTGATTGAAGAACCTTTTCCGCGATTCCTCAGTAGTTTCTAAGTCTTGCCCACCCTCAAAAGCTGCAATGTTCGTAAAAGTATCTCCCCAGTTAGAAGGCGTGGACTGTATTGTATTGACTTCTCCAATATCAGCATTTCCGATCTCGCCAATTGTAGAACATCTAGCTGTAAATGTAAAAGGGACTTCATCTACTGTGATAGCTTCTGTATTTACATACACAATATCAGTATTTTCTTTTTTTATTTGTAATTGTCCAACACTTGCAGTTGCTCCAATAGTTGGATTAGTAGCTTGCATTTGATAAGATATTGCGTAATCTGGCATCTTTTTATAATGAAGAAAGTTAGCTGCTCCACCATCAAAATAAGTACCTTCTGCTTTTCTTAATTCCAGGTTATCAAATCTACTCTGGGTATAATCTAATACATATTTTGCTATAGTAGCAACTGGCCAATTTAGGCCATACCAGTCACTATTTTCTGACACGTTTAAGTCACTCCCAAAAGCATCTTCACTTTGAGCTAATTCTTGTAAATATGCCATTATTTCAGTTTGTGTCAATGTTACTATTGCCATTAATTAGATCCTCCTTTCAGTATTTAAAGTCAGAGTCCCATATATGGTTTCCATTGTGCCTTCTACAGAAACACTTCCGCTTTCTATAGTCACATCTATGTCATATACATCAGATACCCTATCTGAAAAATACTTCAATATTTTTGTTCTTATTTCACTTTTTATAGCAGATTCGTTACTTGAAAATATAATTTTTCTGTCCAATCCTCTGTTTATATCCCACTGACAAGTTAGAGGATCACATAAAATAAAATTTTCAAGTTCATATTTCAATAACTCTGAGTCCTCAACCATTACAAGCTCCCCATCCTCAATGGATATATCGCCTTTATAAAACATAAAACCTTTCATTTCACACCTCCTTATGGATGGTTATAAGGCACATTATTCTTAGAAACACTAGTTGTTACATTCACTGTGTCCCCCTCTAAGTCTGCTACTGTAGTTGTGCCCTCTATGGTTACAGAGTCATTGAATTCAGTAGCCTTTTGAAACTCTGCACCTTCTTCAAATATTGGTTTTTGATGGAATCTGATCTCTTCAGGGAAACTATCATCTAACATATCGTCAAATATTATTGGCAAAGCATAGGCCCCATTTCTTGAGAATTGCAGCTCTTTTAATGGAGTTCCATTAGTGCTTTCTGTACCTGCTATAATAACTTGATTCATGGCCCATTTTGAGAAGTATACAGGGACTATCATACCAACTGATACCGGAGAACTCGTTCCAATCCATCTTCCTATAGGGACATTTACAACCGGGAGGTCAATCTCGTTCTCTGTCGCTGAAATTAGTTTAATTTTGCAAAATCTTCCTATTTGAACCTCCATAACCTTTCCTAGAGTGTTAGTATAAAACTTGTCAGCCACTAGCCTTATATAACTTTCAATATCACTCATATTCCACCTCCTTCACTATAAATTATACCATATTATCCTATCACTTTTACAAAATACTTAGCTTCCCAATTAGTAGAGCCTTTTATTTCATAATCTATTATTTTACAGATCCCATTTAATTTGAAATGCTCTACTTTTACTATGTCTCCCTGAGCAAGCCCAGAGATTGGCAGGGCCTTTAATATATAATCATACTTTTTTTTCTGGTCCACATATTTATTTACATCTATAAGGCCGCTATCATATTTGAAAAGTATGCTACTTGCGATACCTGAGCTATCAGTTTTATATATTTCTACTATGTTTCCTCTAGTGGTTACAGAAAGGCCTCTGTTATTACAAATTTTTATTATAGAGTTTATACCTTGCCCTGTAACCGTGTATCCCGAAACCTGCCTATACTCTTCCAAGTATTCTGATCCAGTAAGTGTAAAACCTAAATTAGTGGCTATATCTTCTACAATGTAATCCTCTCTTACATATCTATCATACCACTGGGAAAAGTCTTGGCTGTAAGTTTCATGGGATGACATTATATCGAATGTAATTGTTTTAGTATCCATTTCTATATTTTTTATAACTCCACTTACCAACTCTCCTAATTGGCTGCCATAACCGATATTGAAAGTTGCTTCTGTGCCCTCTGTTATTTGCTCTCTTAGACCCCTAGAAAGATTTAATAAAGTAATTGTAAAGGTAGGTAAACTTTCTTCTCCTGTGGTCGAATAATCAAACCTAAAACGTGCCCCATTCTCTATAGAGTATGTATATCCATTAGAGAGAACTAGTTCAGCCGCTCTATCAAACAACACCATTATATATCACCATCCACCTCTATAAATATAGTCTCTCCCAAGTTGTCCCAGTTCACTTCATACTCTAATCCATCAATACTACGAGGTATCAAGTCATAAGAAGGGTAATCATCATTTCTACCACCATCTGAATCAGAGTTGAATATGAAAAACAAAGGGAAGTCCAAGACTGCTTTTTCTTCTCCATCACCTAGTACACGACCTTTCCCGTCGTTCTCGTCATATGATCTGTCGTACAAAATAAATCTGAATCTGTCCTCATAAGTATTGTACCTTATTTCCCAGTAATAAATGTTATCTAGTGTGAACTCATAAGGAATATTATCTTTTTTAATTTCAATATATTTTTCAGGTATTTTACTGTAAAACCTCGCCATTGTTCACCCCCCCTTTAAAATTCTTGTGTTCCTGTCTGCCTACTGACTGATTTTGTTCCTTGCTTCCCTGAACTTGTTACTGACTTTTCAGAAGTAGAGAAGGAACTAGAAGGAACTTTTATAACTTGAGTAGTTGCTACAAATATATTTTCAAAAGAAATACCTATTTTTATTGAGTTTATAGACCCATCTTTTACAGGATTTATACTAGTTATAACAACGCTGTTGTAAACCTCATCAAATATAAGCTTAATTCTGCTTTTACTATTCATGTAAGTAACTAATGCACTCAAACGGTCGCTTATATCGTCGCCTTCTAGAACTATAGTAGTTGAGATAGTCGTGTTATTTACTTCTACATCCTCATTGAGTGTGTCTTGTAGCTCATCAGTGACTATCGGAGTACTTACCGCACTAGCTGAGTAACTAGGATTCGGAGTTATTAAGTAATCGACTTCCACATCCCCTATATAATACGACGCCTCGCTACTTGTTACGCTGTCGCTATTATCGTCTAGCTCTTTCAATTTGTCTCTCATAAGTTCCTCTGTGTCATCTATAGCAGATACACTTTCTCTTTTAACTGAATCGACTAATATATCACGATATAAAGTTTCATTATCGGTATTCTGAGTGAAAAAATCAATGTCATTTAAATAATCATACCATCGCTGAAACTTGTAAGGGATACCTTTCAAATCATAAGAATATGCCTCTGTTAGGTCTTTACAGGATGATATAATCTCCTGTAGCTCAGATACATCTGTAATATCTGGTATTTGATCTCTATATTTGTCTAATTTATTTATTGTACTTAGTATACTCATTGTTCACCTCCTAGTTATATTATACTATACAAAAGGGGCTTTACGCCCCTTTTTTTATGTCAATGAAGCTATTAATCTTTCCCTTTTTCTTCTGTTATATTGATCTAGTTTAGGCTTTATCTGTTCCCAAATATCGATTGGACTACCACCACCGCTAATATTTATACTTATGCTGTCGCCTTGTACAGAGATAGAGTTTCCGCCCATTTTACTGGTCGTAGTGTTATTAGTCACACTAGAACCTCGAGGAAGGTTCACAAGTTCTGGGCCTTGCTCACCTACTAGTGCCATCCCTCCTGGGTGGTTGCTCGTGCCATTAGCATATTGAGGTATAGTTTTGTTAACAGATGTTACAGTAGACTCACCACCACCCATTAGCTTCCCAACTACTTTAGCAAAAGCACTATTTTTTAACTTTTCCCATATGGAATCTATGAAATTTTTAAACGGCTCTATCTTTTTATAAGCAAGCATAAAGGCCCCACCTAATAAAGCTACTCCAGCAATTACCAAACCTATAGGATTGGCATTTAAAGCTAGATTCAAAGCCCATTGTCCAGCTGTGAAAAGCTTAGAAGCCACATAACTAGCACCTAAAGCTACTTTCTGAGCTACTAAAAGACCTGTATTTTTTATAATCATTAAGTTTTCTTTGAAAAACAAAGGTATCTCAACTGCTGCCTTATACCCAGCACGTGCCTTTTCTATCAAGAATACCCCTAAAGCTACTGCTTTATAGGTCAAGAAGGCCCCTGTAAGTGCTCCTACGACCACTTGTAAGGCTCTAGCTTGGAAAGAGGCCCCTGTCAACATCTCGATAAATTTATTCCCTATATCAAATACTCCACTTATAGCCTTAGCGAAAGTATCAAACTTATCTATATTTTCAGTTATGCTATTCGATACATTTATTCCAGTTTTTAATAATTTCATCCATACAGGCATTAATTTGTTACCTATTGAAATTTTATTATTTTCAATCTGAGCGTTTAACCTTCTTCTGAGCCCTACTTCTGTTTCAAGGTTTCTTGCAACGTCTCCCATAGCGTCTTTAGATTGCATCTGTATGGCGTGAAGTCTAATTTGTATCTTTGTAGCTTCATCCATTTTGGTGGAATATTTCCCAAGCCCCATTTCAGCGGCCGCAGTGTTTAAGTTAGTTTCAAGTATAGAAGCCCCCAAAGTCTTTGCAGCTTCTGTTTCTCCCATCAAGGCCGATATCATAGTTTTCTGAACATTTACACCTTTAGCTGATAGATTATTGAAACTGTCCAAATCATTAGCCAATTGAACTATCTCTTTCGATAGCGAGAATGATGTGTCTCTAGCCATACCAAACCCAGTAAACAAGTTTTGTATATCTCCCATGCCTTCTTTAGTTTTCAGAACAGAGAATCCCATTGAGTTTGAGTATTCTTCAGCCCACTTGTTAGCATCCCCAGCCATTTTACCGAATACAACATTTAATTTATTTTGTGTTTCTGTCATTTCAGATGCTAAGTTTACAGTTTCAAAAGCCTTTGATACTCCAATATAAGCGGCCGCCAACCCACCTATACCTTTTATAAGTTTGCCTGTGACACTTTGGGACTTCTTACCTCTGTTATTGTAATCATCTAACATTTTATTTAATTTTTTACTCGTTTGTGTAGAAGTAGCTTGTAATTTTTTCGTACTTCCTTCTAGTTTTTTTATGAAATTACTAGTCTTTTTCACTGCATTTTCAAAAGGTCTGAAAGGTTGATTTTCAAACTTCAGTTGACCTTCGACGATTAATCTATCATCTGCCATCATTCACCACCTCTAACCACATATTTTGTCTTTTTCTGCTGTTTCTATCGTCCACAACTTCTTTTTTAGATGCACTGTCCCACTTCATAAGCTTTATCGAGGTCAAAGAATCTCGATACCTGTAAATCATTTCATAAAAAAGATGGGCTTCACATTCTAAAATATAAGTGATCGGGATTTTTACCCCTAAATAACTTAAATCCTCGAACAAAGCCCATCTTAACAACCTATCAGTATCATTATTTAATTTTTTGGCTTCTAGTCTTGCTTTATTGTCCTGAAACCTTTTCTTTTCTCTGACCTCTTCATAAAAGATGCTTGATAAGTGTCAAGTATAGCAATTAGGCCTTCTAACCCTTCAAAGTCGTTTCTCCAAAAGTTTATATCTCTAAATTCAGAAGGTTTCACCACCATATTTTTCAAATATTTCTCATAATATGCCTTGGTGTCTGTCTTTTTCACTAGATCAGCCTGCATATCATTATATATGAAATTGTCCATGTTTTGTATCTCTACCTCGTAGTCTCTAAAAGTTTTCATTTCGTGGTCGTAAACGTCATATAAAAACTTATTTTCCATCAATTACACCCTCTTTTTAGTATATTTACCCATTTTAACTATGAAATCTCTTGAGATCCCATCATAAGGATCTTCCGGTTCTTCAAAGAACACCCTAGAGCCTGTAGTTTCTTTTCCGTAGTTTCTTGAAGAATCATCTATAACTGTTATATTACACTCTACAGCGTTCTGACATAATGTCTCTATGTACGCCTCGTCACTTGAACCGACTAGCACAGTCACGCTTCCAGTCCTTGAATAGTTCCTTCTAGTCATAGAAGGCACTTCTCCATTTATAGCTGGAGTATCTCCTAGCGTGGTTTGTTCTGGTTGAGCTCCTGGATCCCAGTTTAGCAAGTTACCCGATAATATAGTCCTTGCTGAGTATGAATCATCCTGTGGAACTATTCTAATTGATAAATTTTCTATATCTCTATGTACAGACATTTAAACCTCCTTTTAAGCAGCTTGTTCTATGTCGAACTGTCTTAAGTCTTTGTAACCTGTGATATTAAGTGTAAAGTTTTTACCTTCTTGGAATAAGCTTACTCCAACGTTAAACCCAAATCTTCCTTGATTGCTTTCTAATGTATAATCTAAGTTTGCAGATGTCACTTTATAGTCGTAGATTATTCCGAGCCCACCTTGCGACACTGGCCTTTTTAACTTTGCCATCCTGTCAACTATTGCCGCCCTTACGGTGCCCTCATCTTGAACTGTTAGGACTTCCTCATTGTGTCTTAGGTCGTGCAAGTCTTGAGAAAGATCAGAACTTACTTTATACAAGGCCCAAATGTTTGTAAAGTCTTCCCCAACTGGCGAAACTACCCCAGAGGTTTCATTTTTATTATTTATATATCTTGTATAGATGTTGATACCTGCAGAAATCCAGGCCGCCGCTTCTGTAGTTGACATTTTACCGACTTCACCGCCTACAAAAGAAGGCTTATAAGCTGTTATACCTGTCAATTCTTTTGCTACACCTTGAGTATTCCCTACACCTTGGTATATTATCCTTCCTGCTAATGCTCCATCAGAATACTTTTCAAATATGTCCGTTGCGCTCTCATAACTCTGTATAAAGAATATATTTGTGCAATCGTCTCTCATTGTTTCGGTAACATCTGTAATCTCGTCAACTGTCATAAATGCTACTGAGAACCATGAAGAAAGTTTAGTATTTATATCCAGTATGAAATCCTCGTCACCGATTATGTCTGTTAGATCGTCAAAAACTAAACAAGTGAATTGTCTTTCATTGACTACAGTCACATCATACAGTACCTGGTCCAGGTAAGATAAGAAATCATCCTTTTCCTGTGTAGTTGGTGATCCAGGAATATCCGCTAGTATTTTACCACTCACATAAAATTCTTCAGGTAAGATTGAAGTACCTCCTGCCGTGCTTTGTCCTAGTGACATATCTATTTTTTCCACTAGATCACCAGCCCCTAAAGTGCTTGTTAGTTCTGCTTTTGTTACTGATCCAGAAAAAGCTTGTGTATCTATAGCTCCAACTGTAGAAATAAAAGTTACTGCGTTCATAGCTTCGTTGCTTAACAGTGACTCTATCTCTATGTTAGAAGCTACCCTATTAAAATTGTTAATAGCTACTTTTAAACTCATTTAACCCTCCTTTATTGTAATTGTTTTTTCTACATCTCCGGTCAAATCAACCTCTTCTAGATAGTCAATATTCCTTTCAACTTCATTATTAAAATCAACTACTACATTCACAACGTAGCACTGCAAATACTGTTCATCTAGCTTCTCAGGCAGTTCTCCGGCTCTTTCACATGAAATTATTCCATATCCCTCTATAATTATACCATATTTCCATTGGAATTTTATACCGTATAATAATTTTCTAGCATATTCAAAGGCTTCTTCCTTATTGTAAGAATATACCCTTAAACTTATATTTGCTTGCTCGTAAAAGTTAGCCTTGTCTATAACCACGTTGTTCACTGCGTCCTCTGTTCGTCCATCTAAACGATACATAATCTCACTAGGAGCCTCTGACACCCTCCAAGTTGCAAAAGGTGTAGAAGGTAAACTCTCAAAAGAATAAGCCGGTATAATTTGAAAAGTTCCACCTGTAAACTTACTATTCAAGTGACTTATAAAACTTGATACACTCGCCATTACACCACCTTCTCGAACTTTTTAAGCCCGTAAAAGCACCCGCTAGATTCGTTGTATTCCTTGATATATTGTAACTTATAATACACGCCACCAATAACAACTTCACGGACTTCAGAGCTTTCATGTAACTTGTCATAACTATATGCTTTCCTATCATCTACAGTATAGCTCCCAGCCTGTATATACTCTTTATCTTTGCTTGTATTCCAGGGCATGACTATGGCACTTCCTACAGATTGTAACGTGCCTTGTGTCAATACTCCATCTATCCATTCAGCCGAGCTATAAACATTAACGTCTACAAACTCGCCATAGAGGATAGGCTTAATTTTAATCATACCTACCTCCTTATATCCTAACTATTTCATAATTGATACTATTCAGAAGAAAATCATTTTCTCTGAGAATGTTTCCCTTGTTCTTCTCTTTATATTTTATTGTTTTAGCTTTCAGAGGTGCAAAGTCGTTTGACATAATTTGTTCTTGAATCTGTTGTTTTATGAAGATCCCTAGTTGTGTCAATCCTTGCTTACCCGTTAAAGTTCCATTGTAAACCAGTCTTAATATTTCTTTTTGCTCTGCTATTATTAAATTCCTACCACTTTTATGCTTCACTGCTTTATCAAAGAAAGGTCTTTCCGGCATGAAAACAGTTCCAAAGTTCAAATATAAAGCATATTCGTATATTTTTACCCCGTCTTGCTCCTGCTCAGCCTTACTACCAAACACCCCAACCTTCACGCCATGTTTGGAGAGATATTTAACCTCCTTCTGTAACTTGTCAAGTTTAGGAGTTTTTCGTGTGATTCTCACCATAATTTTGACCGCCTTATATCGTTTCTAAGGGCTTCTATATTTATCAAGTGTGTTATTCCAACGTGAATTAGTTTCTGTGTAATCTCTAAAACTGTATGAAATATCAGATATACTATAACTTTTAAGATTGGCACTTCCATCAGCTATCATACCGCTAGTTTTTATCATGTCGCATACTAGAAATAATAAATCTTTTGGGAACTCGTCAGATGTATAACCAGCATTATAAGTTATTTCTATTTCGTCATCATTCTTGAAATTACTTAGAGTCCTTTTGTAGTTTTTAATTCGCCCTTGTTGGAAAATACCTTCTTTATACTTACAGGCCCTCTCTTTATACACTGAAAACTCATCTGTGTCTTTTAAAACACCATTAATATATACAGAGGTTATTTCTTTTACAGGCCTTTTCTGTAAATATACTATCTTATCGCCTGTTCCGACTGTTTCGTCGGTCTCTTCTCCATAGCTCGGATCATAACCCAACTCTGAAATTAACATATCCCAGGCTATCTCCAGCCACAAATCAGATACAGTTTCGCCTAGTATTTCATTTATATCAGTGCTTAAATCCGTTAATAAATTTGACATATTCCACCTTCTTTATAAAAATAGAGGGACATAAGCCCCCCCTATTCTATTTTATATTATTGCTGCTGTTACTTCTAAAAGTACAAGAGCGTTTGAGTTTCTTACTTTACCTCCGACTCTCATTCTGGTAATGTGGTTCCACATTCTGTTAGATGCAAGCCTGTCCATCTCTGTTTCCATCCCTACTCTTTCAAAGATCGCATAACCTTTAGTTAGGTCTCCAAAGAAGCAAGGGTATGCTCCATCTGCAATGTCTGCCATGTCCTCGCACTCTACAACTGGGTATCCGTTGAAAGTAGAAGGTGCTCCACTTGCAACCGGGGCCTGCCATAGATACTGCCCATCTGAACCTTTGAATTTCTTCATCTCTCTGTAAAGGTCAGTAGAAACATAGTATTTCGCCATTCCGCTTCTATATTGTTTTTTAATCTCAGTTTCCATATTTAGAAGGTCGTCTGCTGTTACTTTAGAGGCTGACTCTGTTGCTAGTGCATTAGCGATTAGAGTTGCATTAGTTAGGATACCTTCAAACTTATACTCGCCAGAACCAGTTCCACTAAGAATCTGAGTTGACAGAGTTTCCGCAAAATCCTCTGTAGCTATCTCTCTAATTTCTTGGTCTATTGGGAATGCTGAATCGTCTCTCATTTCGTCAGTAACTGGTATTTCTGATTGTAATACCCCTGCTGTAATTTCTAATCTAGCGGTGAAGTCAGGAGTCCCTTTTGTAACTACTCCAGAGCCTTCTGCTACCGCTTCAACTGTGTTAGTCCATGAAGCCCTGATTGGTACTTCTAGTGATTTCCCAGAACCTCTGTAGATTTTAGAGTCTGCGTAGAAAGGTGAAGCTACTTTCAAGTCTTTGATAATTTCATTCGCTAACAATTCTGGGATAAGCGCTGCCCCTTGTGTAGAATCCATAGCCTTTGCGAACTCTTGACCTTCTAGGGCTTTATTATGAAGTGCTTTCTCAAACTTTTCGTACTCCTCTTGCATAGATTTATTAATCCCACCTTCAAAGTTTCCTGGAGCCGATATTTCGTTCATTGTTTTGTCCATTTTCTCGACTACTGCAACGAATGAGTTTAATCTTTCTTCTAACTTGGCGCTTTTTTCAAGGCCTTCTGTTTTTTCAAGTTTCTCTTTCAAATCTGCAATTTCAACCTTCATTTTTTGCATCTCTTCTTTTTCTGCTTGTCCATCCTCGGCCTTGTCCATTCTTTCAGCAAGCCCTTTTATAGCTCTTAGTATTTCTTCGTTCATCTTTTCCCCCTCTTTTAATGATTTTGTGACCACAGCACTTGGATGTGCCTGCCCGTTTTCGTGCGTTATGCTAACCTCAGAGATTGTACCTTTTCTAGTTTCAAGATACTCTTTCCCGTTCCGTTCTACCCAGCCATATTCTATTCGATTTCCGCCTATACTTAGATTATACTTTACCCCTGCATTTTTAGCAAGTGCAATGGTTTTACCAAGGTCATTGTCAAATAAACGGCCTTTCACAAGTACTTTTCCAGGACCTTTGCTCAATTGTACAGTCCCTACAGTAGAGGATACACCTTCGTGCATGACATAAACTGGTATCACTTTACCAATATCATTGTCAAAGGCACCTTCTACCATTATTTCGTCCGATTTATCAACTATTCCATATTCCGTTGCAATACCCTCGATGTCATAGATATCTTCATCATTTTTTTGTATTACATAGATTTTCTTAAACTCTTGCCCCATTTTCCACCCCCTTTTAGTATATTATACCATATTTTACTTGGTTCTAGTATAGACAACTCCACAGAAACACCGAATTATTTGACAGGCTACTCCATTTTCAGGGTCTTTAGGAAACCTCATTTTAGTAGGAGGACAACTTTCATGACCTGGAACGTTGAATTTTTGATTTATTCCGACTATAACGCCATCCATAGCCAAGTGATTAGGTCTGTTAGTCTTTCCGCCACCTCTGTGAATCCACTTTTTATATTTCAACTTGCCTTCTTGAGCCGTTTTATGATTAGTCACAGAGATAGCCTGACTAGTTTCCTCACTTGCTATCAGCTTGGCACGTGTTCGGCTTATCTCCCCACCTGTATCTTCAACTATTTTATTAACCATGTCCCTAAAGCTTAAACCTTCTTCTGTGTATTTAGCTATTTTAGTATTAAGTAACTTCTCAGTAGTCTCAGAGATAGAGGTTACCTTTTTAGCCATATATTTACTAGAAAACTGTTTTAATAGTGTAGATTTTACAGTCTCGATTTTGTCAGTTACTATATTCCTTTTGAATTTATCCACAAAGTAGTCTACAAACTGATTTACATTAAGTTTCCAAACAAATAACAATTGTTGCTCCATAGCAGGCCCGAAAGTATTTTTTATTTCTTTCTCTATAAACTTACTAAGATCCTTGTCATCTGCTTTGTTATATTTATTTTTTATTGCACTGGCTAGTTTAGTATAGGGCCTCCTAATATACTTGACACGCATTGCGGCAGTCCTTTCACTATACACTCTAAGATTCTTAGCTTGTTTTAATTCTGCCTGCGTGACTTTACTCTTCGCCATCTATCCCACTTCCTTCTTCTGGATCTATTACTTCACCAGCACTTTCAAGAGGAATTTCAGACGAGCTTACATAAGTCTTATCATACCATTCACCAGTCATTTTAGGTAGATTGAAACCATATTTTTCTGTTAATATAGCTCTTATTTCGTTTTTAGTGGCTATACCATTAAGAAGTTCAACTGTCTTTTGAGCTGAGTCTGTATTGTCCTCTTGTAACTCTTTGATACTAGAAAGGTCATACCATATGTAGTGGTTCTCTCCTAGTTCGTCTTTTAGGAAGGCCGTCATCTGCTCACAGTATTCTTTCAATAGAGGTACAATTGTATCTTGATATATTTTCTTTTTCATTTCAGAGATATTATTGTAAGTGCTGCCATCACTTGATATTAATTGGACAGGAACTCCTAATGTAGAGCAGATAATTTCCCTCATTAATGTTATTGAATTAAGCCAATCTAACTCTTGTGGTGTTAGGTCCAGGGATTTAAAATCGAAGTTCTCACCATTTAACATAGCTATTCTTCCTGCTCCGTTGGTACCGCTTCCCATTGATTCAAAACTTCTTTTAGCTTCCTCTTTCGCTTGAGGATTAAGAAACTTCTTATAACTTAATATCCCTACTCTTTTACCACTATTTGAAAGTTGTGAATTCATATGGTTAAATGCAAAGTTCGTTAAATCCCCAGGCTTTGCAGCCGATTTTATACGACTTCTAAACTCCGTTCCATATCCTGCGATGCCATCACAAGGATTTACAGAGGTTACGCATCTATAGTATTTCATTTCATTACCTTGTATAACTGTAGATCCTATTTTATACCCTGATATATTCATACCAGTATCTTTTTTTATTTCAAACGAGTCTGGTGAGTATATATTCAGATACTTAGTCATAGAACCTTTAGTTTTATTAAGCAACAATCCGCCGCCTATTATAAGCCACGTAATGAAATACTCATTAAACTGCGACCTTGTAAGTTGCGGATTAGGATCATCTAGCCACTTTTGTACTATATGCCCTTTTGATTCTTCTACTTTGTCGCCTAACTGCCTATATATTTTTATATCCACGCTGTTAAAATCGTCTACTATCTCCTTTATACAAGCATAAAAGAAAGGATTGTCATAAGCATCTTTTAAAAACGTGTTGTAATTAACAGAATATCTTTGATATCCCAAATTTGTCATATATCCGTAAGGCTTGGCTAACATGTTCTTTACAGCTTTAATTATGTTCAATTTATCACCTCCTACTTATTATACTATAAAAATGTGATATCGTCATCACCGCATGACTGTTTATCTGTGAATATAGCATACCTAACACCGTCGCATTTTGTTATCCTAAGCGTGTTTATCACTTAGTTCTAATAGTTTTTATTCCTATTAGTTCGGACTATATCTTCATTTTAATTTGGAACATCTGCGGCTACAATATATAACTTTAGAATATTTATTAGTTATAAACTCTTCACCACATTTTTTACACAATCTTTTTTCGTTGTCAACACCACTTTTTCTTCTATGTTTAGATTTACAACTATTAGAACAAAATTTACTTTCGTGCTTTTTAGATAAATAAGTTTTACCACATTCTATACATTTGAATTCTTTTTCTACATGCAACCTGTCTTTAACATTCTGATAATGTTCTTTATGCCATTGTTTCCCAGCATCCGAAGCATGCCACTCTTTTGTTTTTGGTCTTATAACTTCACAATGTTTCTTTAGCGCTTCTAACCTTTCAGATGTTAAATTTTTATTGTGTTCTATCAAATGTATAGTTCCGTCTATTTTCAAAAGGTTTTCTATGTTGTTGTTCTCTGTATCACCATCTATATGGTGTATATGAAACCCTTTTTCAATATCCCCATTATAAAACTTATATATATATCTATGTAAATCCATACCTACTTTTGTATTCCTGTAATATTTTTTGCCTTGTGGCCTTGTAAATCTAAGATTGTTAAAAATTATTGTTCTTTCAGATATTCTTTTCATTTAATCACCTCAATATGATTATACAATGAATAACTGAATTAATCAAATTAAAACGTTGCGTGTTCGTGGGAGTATTATTGTTTCCTCAACTCCTAGTCTCTGCGCCTGTTATCGCCTTTTACATCGACAACTTCAGCTCTGATTGGCATTTCAGCGTCCCAGTTTTTTTACGCAATTTTTTTATGATGAACCCGATATAAGTTAAGCACATCATCATTACGCTTCACGACCTCTTCTTTCCCATTAGCCTTTGTACTCCCCCATACATAGAGGTACATTTCATCTAAACCTTTTTTAAATTTATCTTTAATAAAAAATAGCTTCTTAGTTTTCAAAAGGGATCCCACAGTATTTATACCTTCTACAACACTTTTGTTTGCAAATTCTATATTGATTCCAGCTTCCTTCATCTGCTGAATATATTCGGTTCTAGCATAATCTCCATAAAATTGTATATATGGATATTTTTCCTGTAATTCAAGTGCAACATCAATCCACCAATTTATATATCTGTGCTGTTCTGCCACCTCTTCAATTAGATAATAATTACCACTTTTACATTTTGCAATTACTACAATACTCCCATAATGTTCAAAACCATAATCAATACCACCTATATAATAATCTATTTCCTCAGTTCCTGGAATATGATCAATTAAATGTATATCCTTATCAAAATCTTTATATACCACACCTTCGGCGGCTACCCATAGGCCTAAAACATCTCTATCATAAAACATTCCTGAAGGTGTAACCCTTTCAATACTTTCTATATAGTCTTTAGGCAATTTATCATTATCATACAAGGTGAAATTAAATGATTTTATATTAACTCTTCCGTCACTCAATAACTGGCCGTCATTATCTATATAATCAGTTTTTACAGAGTGCATAGGGTTCTCTGGGTTGGTATCAATAAATACTCTAGAGCCTTTATATGAGCATCTAGATATTACCTCTTTCACAAAACTGTCATGCAATGCAGTACCCTCATTTAGGAAGGCCCCTGCTGCCGTAAATCCTCTGACACTCTTCCAAGAATCACTATTGGCACCACCGAAACAATATACCATATTGCCCCACAGTTCAAACCCACCATTTTTATTTAACTTTATTTCGCCGTCTATCAACTGTTCCATGTCATCTAAAATATTTCTTTGTATTGATGAGCTTGTTGCACCTCCTATTATAAAAGATACACCCATACCCTTATATTCGTGCATATGAAGTAAAAAAGCCTGTATAAGTATAAAAGTCTTCCCCGCCCTTTTTGCACCATTACAAATTAATATTTTAGGCTCTTTATTAATGGAATATCTCAAAACTTCATACTGTTTTTTAGTATATATATTTTTTAAACTATCCATCTTTCAAGGCCCCTTTTAATTTTGAAAAAACATCTGAAGAGCTTACTTTTAAATCAACTTCTTTCTTTTCTTTCGGGTATAAATCATCTAAACTGTTCAACTCTTTTATAGCCCCTAAGCGGCCGTTGTAGTTGCCATCCTTCTTGCTATCTGATATAAGCTCCAAAAGTTCTTTAAAGGCCCTCTCGCGCCCCCACATGGCTTTTTCTTTGTGTTCGTTTATCAAATTGTTATACCTTAGCTGGACCTTAGGATTGTTAAATACCTTTTGAGCCGCTATATCTGTTTTTATTTCATCCATATTCATACTATACCCAGCGTCTTCATAAGCTTTTCTTTTTGTGTTGCCGGCCAGCAGGCTTTGGACAAACATTTCCTGCTTTAAAGTTAACTTATTACCTCTGGCCATAGGTCCACCTCCTTTTTTCCCCACTCTCGTACCATACCAGCGTAGTATGTGCTACTCCGTCAGATACTGAGCTTGTATTTTTAGTTTGGATAAATTTTAGAATTTATAAGGAGGCAAGTATCTCTTCTTTTTCCACCTCTGTTATCCATCCTTTTGCAATAGCATTGTCTAGCCCTGTTTCTGTCAATTTACCTGCTACATACATTTTTTTCAAAATCGAGTACATATTACACCTCCAAGATGTCTAAAATAAGTATTTCAAGTGCACTTTCCAACTCTTCTATCTTCTCTGCCTCGGTTTCTACAACAGTGTTTTCAGCTTCTTCTTTTTCTATAGCTTCAGCTAGCCAACTGTCGTAATTGTTGTCCAAACTTGTTATTAACGTGTCTCTGTATCTAGTAGTATACCTGTAGTGGTCATACTCCCATTTGGCGGCCTCGCCCTCTTCCACCTCCGATTCAGTAATATTTGTAAAAAATTCAATTTCTGCGTAGTCTCCATTGAACGTTATCTCATATGGAGATGCGGGCATAATCGTGCTTTCTGCTTTCATTCCTTATCACCTCTTTAAGTTTTTTTTATTTTAACAAACGGTTTTACGTGCTTATGATAAAAATTATACGAGTTACAGTGTCTGAGCCACCC